>Ga0207933_1001289_pt1 | contig 19752 bp, 16 predicted proteins | sample NGESurdeep092012_4_FD_184488 | JGI IMG/M metagenome (GOLD analysis project Ga0207933, IMG submission 184488) | Arctic peat soil microbial communities from Barrow, Alaska - NGEE Surface sample F53-3 deep-092012 (SPAdes) | ecosystem: Environmental > Terrestrial > Soil > Wetlands > Peat ...
GAGATGCTGGAGTTGATTGCCGATCTCAACCGCCGGGAGGAGATTGACGGCATCCTGGTGCAGCTTCCGCTACCGCCGCAGGTGAACGCCAAGCGACTGCTGGAAGCGGTGAGCCCGGAGAAAGACGTGGACGGCTTCCACCCGGTGAATGTGGGACGTTTGCAGACCGGCCAGCCGGCGCTGGCTCCCTGCACCGCGGCTGGGGTGGTCGAAATCCTCAAGCGCAGCGGCCTGCCCATCGCGGGGCAGAACGCGGTGGTGCTGGGCCGCAGCGACATTGTGGGCAAGCCGACGGCGATTCTGCTGCTGGCGGAGAACGCTACGGTGACGATATGCCATTCGAAGACGCGCGACCTTGCGTCTTTCACCCGCCGCGCCGATATCCTTGTCGCCGCCATCGGCCGGCCGGCGTTCGTTACCGCAGAGATGGTCAACCCCGGTTCTGCGATCATCGATGTCGGCATCAATCGCGTGACCAGCCGTGAGGAGTTTGACCGGTACTTCGCCGGGGACCGCCGCCGCGAAGAGCTCTTCGCCCAGAAGGGATCAACCATCGTCGGCGACGTGCATCCCCGCGCGCTGGCGCTGGCCGGAGCCTATACGCCGGTTCCAGGCGGAGTGGGTCCACTGACGATTGCCATGCTGATGGCCAACACTGTCCGCGCCGCGAAGCTCCGCCGCGGGCTTTAGGCCCGTTCACACGAATAGCAGGCCCTGGGGCGTAGGAGGAATCGGCGGATGCTGCGTGTTGGCTTGACGGGCGGGCTGGGTAGCGGCAAGACGACCGTCTCCCGCATCTTTGCCGAGCTTGGCGCCTTCGTCCTTTCGGCAGACGAGGTGGGCCGGCGGCTGATGCAGCCGGGTGAGGAGGTCTACGCCGCCATCGTTCGGGAGTTTGGCGAGTGCGTGGTCCGGAGCGATGGATCCCTGGACCGCAAGGCGCTCGCTGAACTCGCCTTCCGGCAGGACAGAGCGGCGGCGCTGAATCGCATCGTTCACCCGGCCACGGTTGCGGCGGAGAAGGAATGGATGCGTGCCATTGGCAAGCACCACCCCACGGCTGTCGCCATGGTGGAATCGGCTCTGATCTTTGAGGTTGAGAAATGGGGCACCGCGCCGGGCTGGCCCCAGCACTTCGACAAACTGATTCTGGTCACCGCTCCGGAGGAGGTCAAAATCGGGCGCGTGGTCATCCGCGCCATGAGCTCACGCGCGGCGGACCCGGTACAGCGCGCAGCATTGGAGCAGGATGCCCGGGCGCGGCTTGCCCTGCAGATCCCAGATGAGGAAAAGCTCGCCTGCTGCGACTTTGTGATCCGAAACGATGGCCCTGTCGAGCGAACGCGTGAACAGGCAGAGGCGATCTACCTCCAACTGAAGAAGGCCGCTGATGCGGCTCTGGCACAGGCTCCCGTGCCGGATCGCCATAAACGCTAAAATATCCGTAGATAAGTCCATGAGAGCTCGCCGGATCGTCCTCATCGTTATTCTTGTCGGAGCCTTTCTCTATCTCACTTCGAGCGTCCACGTCTTTGGCCCGCGGCACGACAGCAATCTGCTCAGCCATCTGGAGCGCTCAGTCCCCACGTCCCTGCACTTGACCACTGCCGACGCGCAGCCTGCCTTCACCCCGCAGGAGTTGAACAACATCGCGGTCTACAAGCGGGTTCTGCCGTCTGTAGTCAACGTGACCTCGACACAGCTTTCCATTGACTTCTTCAATAGGGTTGAGCCCCAGCAAGGCCAGGGCTCCGGGTTCGTGCTGACCAAGGATGGCCGCATTCTCACCAACTATCACGTGATCGAAAACGCGCAGCGGGTGGAGGTCACGCTCTCTGACAAGCACCGCTATCCGGCACAGATCATCCTGCAGGATCCGAGCCACGATATCGCGCTCTTGCAGATTGACGCTAAGAACCTCACGCCGGCGGTGCTGTCGGAGTCGCGCGACCTCCAGGTAGGGCAGAACGTTTTCGCCATTGGCAATCCCTTCGGCCTGAACGGCACCATGACGACCGGAATCATCAGCTCCATCCGCACCGTACGTGAGCCGGGCGGCACGCTGATCGACAATGCGATCCAGACCGACGCGGCCATCAATCCCGGCAACTCGGGCGGCCCGCTGCTGAACTCCCGCGGCGAGGTGATTGGCATGAACACGCTGATCGCCACCAATGGCGCCCCGCAGAGCTCCGGCATTGGCTTCGCCATTCCTGTCGACACCCTACGTGCCATTCTCTCGGACTTCCAAAAGTATGGCCAGGTGCGCCGCCCCTCGCTGGGCATTGAGTCCTTGTCGATTGGCCCCGACCTCGCCCAGCAGATCGGGCTGCCTGCCGACTCCGGCGTGCTGATCCAGCGCGTTCTTCCCGGAAGCGCGGCGGAACACGCCGGCTTGCGCGGCGGTAACCAGAGAGCCTATCTGGGCAACACACCCATCTATCTGGGCGGCGATCTGATCGTCGCGATCAACTCCCAACAAATCACCGACACTCAGGATTTGGCGCAGATTATGGACCAGTACCGGGCGGGAGATACGGTGAAGGTGACCATTTACCGGGGACGGCGGCAAATGACCGTCTCGGTTACGTTAGGGGAGGCCGGGCAGGTATCAACGTAAGGGTGCGAAGCGTCTTGTGGCCCTATCGGGTGATTGTGCCCGTCTCAGGCCAGAGGGAAACTTCCCTTCATGCAACCTTACGGCGCAGCCTGGATCGGGATCGGGATGGTCGCCTCGGGTTCGCTTGGGCTCCTGGTGCTGCTGGCTCCGGCACTGGGTGGTAAGCCGAAGCAAACCGGGGAAGGTTGGCTCTTTCCAGTCAAGCTCACCTCGCTGCTTGCATCCTGGGCGGGTCTTGCCATCGGTCTGGGCGCCGTTGCTCACGGCGGATACAGTCTGCTGGCCTCTGTAAATTCCAATTGGGGCGGCTGGGCCAGCTTCGCCTTTGGATTTGTCTTGGTTCTTCTCGTTGTCTCCCGCTGGCCTGCGCCATTGCTCTTTGACCGAAACGGTCTGCTCAAGCGCGGCTCAACGGATACTCGCATTCTCTGGGAGCATCTGGCCTACGTTCGGCAATACCAGATTCGCAACGACCGCGGCATCGTGATCCACAACGTCTACGGCAAGCAACTGGTGTTAGCTGAAATGACCTACAACTCCTCACAGATTCTCGACCGGCTCCTGGAGCTTCATCCGGTTCCCCTGCAGACGCTGGAAGAGGAGAGTGTTCCCTCCATCATGGCCATCCCCAGGCTTCCTTTGCCCGAGGAATTGCGCTTCAGCGCCGGCCGCAGCATGCCCAGACCTCATCTTCAGTGGCCGGAGTAGAGGGGCTTCCCACGCTTTCATCCGCACGGGTCGAATCTTCCGCAGCCGATCTCCATCCGTCCCGCGGCCGCTCGTCAGCTCCTTGAAAAGTGCCTTCGCCGTGAACTGGCGCGCCAGGGATGAGAAGATAAAAGTGGGCCGATTATTTCCCGGGGTTTGGATTCATGCTCCGGAGGAAACCGGGTACCGCTTGTTATCTCTGGGTGCAGCACGATGCTGAAAGTCATTTCCACTCATGTATTTCTGCACCAACGGCTGCATCCTGCGCTGTTGGAGGCGTTGGTGGCGGGCGGGGCGCAGGCGATTGAGATCTTTGCCGCGCGCCAGCATTTTGACTATGCCAGCCGCGCTCACGTAAAGGAGATCGCCGACTGGTTCCGCGCCAACCCGGTGGAGTCCTTCTCTCTTCACATGCCGCTGTTCAGCGATGCGGAGATGGGCCGCGGCGGCGCTCCGGCGGTAAATGTGATCCACCCGGAAAAATCCCGCCGAATCGATGCCATGGATGAGATCAAGCGTGCGCTTGAGGCGGCCGAACAGATGCCACTGCGTTTTCTTATCCTCCACCTGGGAGAGCGCGAAGACCGCTGGAATCCGCGGACAATCGAACACGCCATGACTGCGATCGAGCATCTGCAGGCTTTTGCGCGGCCATTGGGTGTGAAGCTGCTGCTTGAAAACATCCAGAACGAGGTGACGCGCCTGGAGCATCTGCTGGAGATCCTCTCCATCGGCCATTTCAAAGACGCGGGCATCTGCCTGGACTTTGGGCACGCCCACATCGGGGAAGGCGTCCGCGCAGGCATTGAAGAGGCAAAGCAGTCGATATTCTCGGCGCATATCCATGACAACCATGGCCTGAAAGATGAGCACCTGTGGCCCGGAGATGGAACGATCGATTGGGACGAGGGCATGGAGGCGCTGCGTACTGCTCCCCACCTTGCCGGAGGCGTGCTGGAAATCGACTCCCGGCTGAACGATTCGCCGGCAGCTGTCTCTCAACAGGCGCAGGCGGTTTTCAACAAGCTTGGATTCTAGAGCGGAATCAGCACAGGGATAGCCGGAAGAACGTTTGAAGAGGCGGATGCTACTTCACAAAAATTCGTGCCGGCATCTGCTCCGCCGATGAGAGTCGTACTGATTCTGCTTTGCGCAGTCAGGACAAAATCAGGACCATGACCGACGAGACCGACGAAACCGACGAAAAAACAACATCGGATGCAGCTGGTGCGGTGGCGGGCGACCACGAGAGCACCAAGGGCGCTGGCGGCACGGGCGCCGCGCCGCTGGCCACGATTGCGAATCTGGCGCACCATGCCGGCGAGCGAATAACGCTGCGGGGCTGGCTTTATAACCTACGCGAAAGCGGCAAGCTGCTTTTCCCTATCTTTCGCGACGGCACCGGCACGGTGCAGGGCGTGGTGCCGAAGGCCGCCGTTCCTCCTGAAGTCTTTGCGCGGGTTCACGGGCTGACGCAGGAGTCCAGCGTCATCGTGACGGGCAAGGTGCGAGCGGACAAGCGGGCTCCCGGCGGTTTCGAACTGGACGTCGAGGATGTCGAGATCGTGCAGCGGGTGCCCGAGGAGAGCCCCTACCCTATTACGCTCAAGGAGCACGGCGTCGATTTCCTGATGGAGCACCGGCACCTCTGGATCCGGACGCCGCGGCAGTCCGCCATCCTGCGCATCCGCGCGGAGATCGTCAAGGCAGCGCGCGATTTTCTGGATGACAACGGCTTCGTGCTGACCGATCCGCCGGTACTGACGCCGGCCGCCTGCGAGGGCACCAGCACGCTGTTTCCTGTCGACTACTTCGGTGATCCGGCCTATCTCACGCAAAGCGGCCAACTCTATCTCGAGAGCACGGCGATGGCGCTGGGCAAGGTGTATTCCTTCGGCCCCACCTTTCGTGCGGAGAAGTCGAAGACGCGCCGCCACCTGACCGAGTTCTGGATGGTTGAGCCGGAGATGGCCTATGCCACGCTGGACGACGTGATGACTCTGGCCGAGGGATTCTTGAGCTTTCTGGTTTCGCGGGTACTCGCCCGCCGAGCAGCCGACTTGGCGGTCATCGGGCGGGATACGGCCAAGCTTGCCGCGGTTCAGCCTCCATTTCCCCGCATCACCTATGACCAAGCAGCCGGCATGCTCAACGATGCGCACGCCCGCGGCCTGATTGAACAGAAGTTTGAATATGGCAACGACTTTGGATCTCCGGACGAGACCTACCTTTCGTCTCAGTTTGACCGGCCGGTGATGGTCCATCGCTACCCAGCCGCAGTGAAGGCCTTCTATATGGAGCCGGACCCGGAGAACCCGGAGCTCGCGCTCTGCGTCGATGTCTTGGCGCCGGAGGGTTACGGCGAAGTGATTGGCGGCTCGCAGCGCGTCGCCTCCTACGATCTGCTCAAGCGCAGGATCGAAGACCACCATCTGCCGCTCGAAGCCTTTGCCTGGTATCTCGATCTGCGCCGCTATGGCTCCGTTCCCCACGGCGGCTTCGGCATGGGTATCGAGCGCGCAGTGGCTTGGATCTGCGGCCTGGAGCACGTGCGTGAGACGATTCCATTTGCCCGCACGCTGAACCGCATTTATCCATAGGGTCGATGGTTTATTCGCTCCGTCCCGGTGACAGAGGAGGCATCGTGCATGCCGCGGCCTGAGAATTCACTCCCTCGCAACCGCTCCCTGCGCGAGCCGACTCTTCATGGCGGCGTGCAGTGCCTGCCTCCCCGCCATCTCCGCATCCTCGGCGTGCCTCTGGATCTCGGCCAGTCCAGGCGCGGGGTGGATATGGGGCCGTCGGCAGTACGGGTGGCCGGGTTGCAAGCCCGATTGGAGACTCTCGGACATCACGTCACGGATGGGGGCAATGTTGCCGTTCATCTGCCCGAGAACCGCAATGTCGGCGAGGAGCGCGCCAAATATGTTCATGAGATCGCGGAAACCTGCGCCAAGGCGGCGGAAATGGTGCTGGAGGCGCTCGCAGAAGAAGTCACTCCGGTGATTCTGGGCGGCGACCATTCGCTCGCCGCCGGCACTGTCTCCGGCGTGGCCGAGTTCTACCGGCGGCAGCAGAAGAAGATCGGGCTGGTCTGGCTGGACGCCCATTCGGACATGAATACGCCCGAATCCTCGCCCACCGGCAATGTTCACGGCATGCCTTTAGCAGCGCTGCTTGGCCTGGGACCGGCTCCACTCTCGGAACTCTTCGGCTGGTCGCCCAAAGTTGCGCCCGAGCACACGGCTCTAGTCGGTGTGCGCGACATCGACGCGACAGAGAAGGAAAACATCCGACGCGCGGGCATCGCCGGCGTCTACACCATGCGCGATATCGACGAGCGGGGCATGCGCGCGGTGATGGAGGAGGCTCTGCAGGTGGCCGGGGAAGGTACGGCCGGCTATCACGTCTCCCTTGACATGGATTGGATCGACCCGGAGGATGCGCCGGGGGTCGGCACTCCGGTGCGCGGCGGGGCGACCTATCGCGAGGCGCACCTGGCCATGGAGATTCTCGCTGATCGGGGCCGGCTGCTGAGCTTTGAAGTGGTCGAGATCAATCCCGTGATCGACGAACGCAATCGCACGGCCGAGCTGGCGGTCGAGCTGGTCTGCTCCGCCTTCGGAAAAAAGATTCTGTAAACCCGATGCGACGGCGAGGGTGCCCGAAGCGGCAACCCACTCATCACCACCGCAGCCATCGGCAGCCCCTAAAATGAACGACATGGCGAAGAAACTCCGCGTAGGCGTGCTTTTCGGGGGGCGTAGCGGCGAGCACGAAGTCTCGCTGCTCTCCGCCGCCTCGGTTCTCAAGGCGATCGATCCCTCCAAGTATGAAGTGATCCCCATCGGCATTACCAAACAGGGCAGATGGGTCGCCTCCGCCGACGCCCACCGCCTGTTGGCCGGCCATCCTCTTTCAGGGCGCCCGCTTCGCGCGGGCGACCCGCAGACCACCGCCCCGGCAGCGGTTCTGGCGAAGGGTGAAAGCGTGATGGTTCCACCCGTACCGCCAGAGGGCCGCTCGGCCGCTCTGGTTCCTTTTGAGCAGCAAGACGCCGTTCCCGGAGCCGAAGTTCTGAAGTTGGACGTCATCTTCCCCGTTCTGCACGGAACCTACGGTGAAGACGGAACCATTCAGGGGCTGCTTGAACTGGCCGGTATCGCATACGTCGGCTCCGGCGTTCTCGGCTCTGCGGCTGGAATGGATAAAGACGTGATGAAGCGGCTTTTCGCCGCCGCCAAGCTGCCCATCGTGAAACACGTCGCGTTTCTGCGCCGCGAATGGCAGCAGAGTCCAAAGAAGACGATTGCGAAGATCGAATCCGCTCTGAAGTACCCGCTCTTCGTCAAACCCGCCAACCTCGGCTCGTCCGTCGGCATCGGCAAGGCGCATGACCGCAAGGAGCTTGGCCCCGCCATCAACGTGGCGGCGGGCTTCGACCGCAAGATCGTAGTAGAGGAGGCGGTGGGCAGCCGGCGCGGAAAAAGCGGCAAGGCACGCGAGCTTGAAGTGGGAGTGCTCGGCAACGACCGGCCTCAAGCCTCCGTGGTGGGTGAGATTGTTCCGGGGAAGGATTTCTACGATTATGAGGCTAAATATCTGAGCGAAGGTTCGGAGGGAATTATTCCCGCCAAGATCAGCAAGGCGCTGGCAAAGCGGGTGCGGGAGATGGCGATCGCAGCCTTCCAGGCCTGCGACTGCTCGGGGTTGGCGCGCGTGGACTTCCTGCTGGAGCATGGCTCCACAGCGCGGCTCTATCTGAACGAGATCAATACCATGCCCGGATTCACATCGATCAGCATGTATCCCAAGCTGTGGGAGGCCTCCGGCATCGCCTACCGCGATCTGATCTCCCGCCTCATCGAATTGGCGCTGGAGCGGCAGGCCGAGCGAGACGAAACCTCCTTCAGCCGCTGAGATTTTGCAAAGACGGTCGTAGCGTGACGTTGGGAACCGGAACTCCGGTTTGGGTGTCTAAACGGGTAGAATCGCCTAGATCAGGATTAGTTTGTGCCGAACCCGCTCCAAGGCTTGTCCGCCCGCCGCGCTGCTCGCCGCCTGTCGTGAAAGGATCTCAATGACTCTGCTCGATGCACCGAAGTACGATTCTGCGAAAGGACGCCGCCGCCGCAACATAATCCTCATCGTCGTCGCTGCCTGCATCATCATCGCTGGGTTTCTCTGGTATTTCTGGGATTGGCCGGAGCAGCACATGGTCAATCAATTCTTCACCACGATCGAAGCCGGCGATATGCCTAAGGCCTTCGGCATCTGGAATCACGATCCCAATTGGCAGCAGCATCCGCAAGAATACAAGGCCTATAACTACGGCCACTTTCTCAACGACTGGGGCCACTCCAGTGACTGGGGCGACATTAAGACTCACAAGATCGTGATGACGCGGACAGTCGGCTCCGGAGTGGTAGTTGGAGTCGACATCAATGGACAGAAGACACCGATATTTTTATGGGTGCAACGCAGCAATAAGACTCTTGGCTTCTCGCCCGTCTCGCTGTCGAATACGGTTTTTGGTGCGGTCACTAATTGAGGGGCGGAGTGTCCATGCAGAGCAGCATCAGCAATAGAGCGGATTCACGATTGTTATGCCCCACCACGGTTCGAGAAGTGCGGCTTTTCTTAACGGAAAAGCCGCGTATGGTGCATTTGCTTCGGGATACACCTATAGCGTATCCGCTTTAGCCGGGCATCTTTCCCCCACTCAAGATCTCTTCATAGTGCGTGGCTTTCCTGCTGCGATCGATCTGCCGCAGCAGCCCGCTGAGCACCTTGCCCGGCCCGACCTCGACGAAGTTCGTCACCCCAGCGGAGAACATCCACTGCATTGACTCTGCCCAGCGCACCGCGCCTGTAACTTGGCGAATCAACGCCTGACGCAGATCGGCTCCATTGCTCAGCGGCGCCGCATCCACATTCACCACAATGGGAAACGCCGCATCCCCGAAGGGAACCGCGTGGAGCAGCGGAGCGAGCGCGTCTTCGGCAGGCTGCATGAGAGGACAGTGAAAGGGGGCGGAAACCTGCAACATGACCGCGCGCTTGGCTCCGCGATCTTTAGCCAACGCGGAAGCCCGTTCGACCGCAGCTGCGGCTCCCGAGACGACGATTTGCTCCGGCGAGTTGATGTTGGCGGCCACCACCACCGCATTCGTTTCCGCGGCGGCATCACGGCAGAGCTTCGCCACAGCTTCAGCGCTCATGCCGAGAATCGCCGCCATTGCTCCCGTTCCGTCCGGCACGGCCTGCTGCATCAGTTGTCCGCGCCGCCGCACGATACGCAGCGCGTCCGCGAAACTCAAAACGCCGGCGGCAACGTTGGCGGAGTATTCCCCTAAGGAGTGTCCGGCGGCATATTGAGGCGTAATACCGCGCTCGGCCAGCACGCGCTGGGCGGCGATGGAAACGGCAAAGATTGCCGGCTGGGTAAACTCGGTGAGACGAAGCTGCTCCTCCGGGCCGGAGAAGCAGAGTGTGGAGAGGCTGAAGCCGAGGACATCGTCGGCTTCTTCAAAGATTCGGCGGGCCGCAGGAAGGTTCTGCGCCAAGTCACGCCCCATCCCAACCGACTGCGAGCCTTGGCCGGGGAAAAGAAATGCTGTTATTCCGATCTCACTCATGCTAAACAGGGAGCTCTGCGTCCGGCTGAGGCGAGGGGTTCGCAGGCCGAACGGCAAACTCCCGCTCCAATCTCTGGTTAATGCCGGCGCGAATAAACTCGTCGGTGACGCGGATGCCGTTGAAGATGGCGCGGTCATTGGATGAGCCATGATTCACGATGCACGCGCCGCGCACGCCCAGCAGCGGCACGCCGCCGTATTCGGAATAGTCCAACCGCTTGCGAAAATCATTGAAAGCCTTGCGCGAGAGCAGGGCGCCTACCTGCGCGGTCACGGTGGAGTTCAGCGATTGGCGCAGTAGCTCGCGGACCATGCGGCCCAGCCCTTCGGAAGTCTTCAGCGCGACATTGCCGACAAAGCCATCGCAAACGATCACATCGGCGCGGCCATTATAGATGTCGCGGCCTTCCACGTTTCCGACAAAGTTCAGTGGCAGTTGCTTGAGCAGCACGGCTGCTTCCCGCGTGAGCTCGTTGCCCTTGCCCTCCTCCTCACCTATGGAGAGCAGGCCGACGCGGGGGCGCGAGATCTTAAGAATGCAGCGCGCGAACATTTCACCCATCACGGCGAACTGTTCGAGATTATGCGGTTTGCAATCGACGTTGGCGCCTACGTCGAGCAGGACGCAGGGCGAGCCGGTGGTGGTCGGCAGGGTCGCGCCCAGAGCGGGCCGGTCGACGCCAGGGAGCGCCCCCAGCACCATCTTGGCCAGCGCCATCGCCGCGCCTGTATTGCCCGCGGTAAGAAAACCGGCGACCTGCTTTTCCCTGACCAGACGGAGGCCGACGCGCATGCTGCTCTCCGGCTTTTTCCGGATGGCCGTGGCGGCCTTCTCGTCCATCCCAATCCATTCTTTGGCTGGAACGATGAAAATGGGCAGGTCTTCGCCTTCGGCGGCTTCTCGCAATGCCGTTCGCAAACGGGCCTCGGGACCCACCAGATGCACCCGGACCGGGAGCTGGCGGCAGGCCTGGATCGCGCCCTTGATCTCCGGATCGGGCGATCGATCCGAACCCATCGCGTCCAGCGCAATATCCGTCAGCATTTGCACGGAAGGAGCTAGGCTTCCTTGCTTTCCAATACTTCTCGACCTTTGTAGGTGCCGCATTTCGGACACGCCCTGTGAGGCAATTTCCGTTCGTGGCAATTGGGGCATTCCGAGGTGATAACGCGCGTCAACGCATCATGCGACCGGCGCTTGGAGGTGCGCGCCTTGGAGTGGCGCCTTTTCGGATTAGGCATGGAGTGTCCCTTTCACGCGTTCACGGCTGCGATTCGCACGCCTTCGCCATCCGGCCGCGTCCGGCGCGGAGATATAGAACGCACACAAAATTTACGATTTCATCCTGCTGCGAAGATCCGCAAGTGCGGTCCACCGCGGATCGGAAGGGGCCTCGCAAATGCACGCTTCCGTGTTCAAGTTCCGTCCACAGCCGGGACAAAGCCCTTTGCAGTCTTGCCGGCAAAGCGCTCTGACAGGCAGGCACAATAACACCTGCTCTCGCAGCACATCTTCCAGGACGAGACCGCCATCTTGATAGTATCCGATTTCCGTATCCGAGGTCGAGATGGAGTGTTCAGGCGCGCCGGCGTCGGTGCCGATGGGACGGAAGATCAGATCGAAGCTCTCTTGGAGCGAATGCATGACCGGCTCCAGGCAGCGCGCGCAGTTCAAGGAGAAGCGCGCCTGATAGCCGGCACGCAGACGAATGTCAGGCACGATCTGGCGCGGCCCGCGATGCTCCTCGATCAACTCCGCGCGGCCCCGCACCGGCATCGGGTCGAGCTGGCATATTCCGCTTCCATAATCGATCTCGCCGGAGGAAATCGTTTGGTCAATTTCGAGGGGCTCTCGTTCAAGGTCGAGCACGGCAATCAACATAACCTGGTCCTTAAAGCTCGAACATATTCAGCGGAAGCTGAACAACATTCTCAAAAACGGTAGTACACCCCAATGGTAGGCTCCATCGTGGTGCGCAGCCGGTAAGTGTCAAGCGAAAGCTGATTGTAGCTGGGGGTCTTGTAGTCCAGGCCTCGAAATTGGATGCGAACCCCCAACCGGCTGGTGACCGGACGATTCACCCCGATGGAATAGACGAAAGCCGGCAACAACTGTGTTGAGACGCTGGCATTCGTCACATGACTGGAGGAGAACATCAGCACGCCGAAGCCGATGGTCGCAAAGGGCTCCAGCCGATAGAACATCGGCTTGGGCGACTGAAACAGATAGGCGGCGCTGAACTGATGCACGTTGTTCTGCACCGTTGTGACGCCCTTGTTGTAGAACTCGGAATAGCGGGTGAAGCCATAGTTCACTTCATAACCGAGCCATGGCCGGTAGGGGTGGCGGAAACTCGCCAGCCCGCCCAGAGACTCGCTGGTATCTTCTCGGATGGAGTTGCCGTTGGTGGCCCCGGTGATCTGGGCAAAACCGCTCAGCGCGCCATCGTAGCGCCATTCGCTCTGCTGGGCTTGGGGAGCTGCGGGAACAGCGCTTGCCGACAGGTTTCCCTTGCTTTGCGCACCGGCGGCGAAAGGAAGCAGAAGAGCGGCCAGCAGCAGAATCGTTCGCGGGGAAGAATGAGAGTGGCACGTACCGGCCAGCCCCATGAACCTCGTTGATTTTTTCAAACCGACACCATGAACAAAGGGTTTTTCCCAACTCGATAGAGTGCTTTGACTTTCGTTGCAGACCCCGAAACCGGCGAATGCGGCCATTTCATCCAAAACTGCGGCTGCAAAAAGGGTCTCACCGAACGCGGCAAAGAGAAAAACACTCTAAAATCCGGGCTTTGCTTAACTATATATCGGAGGGGCGGCCCTCGCGGCTGGTCGAGAACTGTATGGACTGAGATCTGCGGGGAGGCTCAAGAAAAATACTGCGGAAAACCGCCCTTTTACAGCCTCCGCCAGCTATCTCCGGTGAAGAGCCGGATGCCGGCGATACCGGCGGCTCCGGCCGCCACACACTGGGGCGCGTTTTCGACCGTGACCCCGCCTAAGGCCAGCACGGGCACATCTCCAGCCGCGCGGCAAGCCATGCGCAGCAACGGAAGCCCTGTTCCCGAACGTTCTCCTTCCTTTTCAAACACCGGAGCAAACAGGATGAAGTCCGGCCGCTCCGCCTGCGCGACGCCAATCTCCTCCAGGCTGTGGCAGACGAGGCTCACGACGGCGTCGCGTCCCTGCCCGCGAAAGACACGCCTCGCCTCACGCACGGCGCCCGGAGGCGGCCGCCCGGGCAGATGAACGCCGTCGGCAAATGGCGCCAGCGGTTCTAATCGCGCAGTCAGATCCGCATGCGCGCGCGCCGGGGTGGGAGACGAGCGCAGAGACTGATCCGCGGAGACATTGACGATCAGCCGGGTGTTGCGCCGATCCAGGCCGCCGAAAATCTCCTCCATCAGCAAAAGCAGAGCGGGGGGGGCAAGATCCTTCTCGCGCAACTGGATGAAATCCACTCCGCCGTCAATCCAGCCCGCGGCCAGAGCGCGTAGCCGCGCGGCAGCTTCCCGCTCCGCGCGAAGCAATAGGTTCGGCGAAGAAGCGAGGCCGCTCGAAGGAGCAGAAAATGTTGCGGCGATCAGGCGCTTCCTGTCCGTGATGGCGCACAGTTGCACAGATGGAGTCTAGAGCAGAATCGGCATAGCGATACCGGCCCAACATCGTGAGGCGGATTTTTTCTTGGTAGAAAATTCGGTTCGGCGTATCTGCCGCTGCGCCGATTCCGCTCTAGTCCGGATTTCCCGCGCGCAACGGCAATTCCAATTCCCCACGCACGCACGGTTGAGCGGAGTTTGCATGCGGCTCAGCGGGCGTACATCGAAAGTCACCAGCGGCCATCGCAACATGCGGACACATCGCGCAAGTGGGCGTCAATAGAGAGCGAAACGACGTCCACCGATTTGGCGGCAAGTGCTCTGTGCGGCTGAGCGGCGGGCGGTCCTCGGAGTTTTTTTTTGCCGCCTTCGGATTCATCTTTTCCAAGTGACATTTTTGCTGTTATGATCTCTGTTTTACAAAACAATTCAGCCGGATTCGTTTACTATCCGTGTGGCAATCTTCGGCGTAAGCCGCAGCCGACAACCTCCAAACCAGCACGGGATTTGAGGAAGCAGGGAATTATTCAATGGCACAGATTTTCGACCGGAGCTCAAACGCTTTAGTACGGATGAGCTTGGTCTTGACGGGTTTGATTGTCATTGCCCTGGGAGTTTCACTGGACGAACTGCAACGTTCTCCCTGGGTGACGCGGCAAGGACAGCGGGCCGAACAGCCGGTTCCTTTCAGCCATGAACATCATGTGATGGGACTGGGATTGCAATGCCAGTACTGCCACACATCGGTGGAGAAGTCCGGATATGCGGGGATTCCGCCTACGGAAACCTGCATGAACTGCCATGCGCAGATGTGGACCAACGCAGCCCTTCTGCAGCCGGTGCGGCAGAGCTGGGCCACTGGAGCATCCATTCCCTGGATCCGGGTTCATGACCTTCCCGACTTCGTCTACTTCAATCATGAAATTCACGTCAACAAGGGCATCGGCTGTTCCACCTGTCATGGCCGTGTGGATTTAATGCCGTTGATGTACGAGCAAAATACGCTGCAGATGGAGTGGTGTCTCAACTGTCATCGCAACCCCGGAAGAAATCTTCGCCCCACGTCGGAGATCTACAACATGGCGTGGACGGGGCCCACCGCGCAAAAGCCGGTTTGGTGTAGTACTACCGGGCCGAAGGACGGCGTGCCTACCGCGCAAACAGTGGATTGCACCACCGTGGATCCCAGTCGCGCAAACGCGCAAACCGCGTCGATCAACATGCTGCCAGCCGTCTATGAAGGACACATGGCTGATGGCGGCGGAGGCGCGCGCGCGCCGGCGACTCTGAATTACGTGAAGTTCACCAGTCAGGACGGCCTCGGGCAATTCCTGGAAAAGCAATACCGGATACGCACTCCGCAGGAGTTGAGTAGTTGCGAGACGTGCCACCGATGAGCTGGACCGGGGACAGCGCAGCCGGGACGGGACAGGCACGACGCGGCCCGGCAGATCTCGACCTCAATAATCTGGACGATGGAAGACGCGAAGCAGAGATGGCAATGGAAACGGTCAAGGACCAGAACGAGATGGCAGCCCTGAAGACCGGGCACGAGCCGGCCGGGGAAGGGCTTCTGACGCTGGAACAGGCCAGGGCCAAACTCGACGGTAAAACGGGCAAGAAGTATTGGCGCAGCCTGGACGAGTTAGCCGATACCCCGGCTTTCCACGAGATGGTGCAGCGGGAATTCCCTACCGAAGCGGCAGAGTGGATTGACCCGGTCACCCGGCGCGGCTTCTTGAAAGTGATGGGCGCGTCGTTGGCCTTGGCCGGACTTTCCGGATGCACCAAACAGCCCGACGAGCAGATCTATCCCTATATCAAACAGCCGGAAGATCTCGTGTTGGGCCGTCCGGTCTACTTCGCGACCGCCTTCCCCTTCCCCACCGGGGCGATTCCCCTGCTGGTGAAGAGCGACGCCTACCGTCCGATCAAGCTCGATGGCAACCCGGAACATCCGTTCAATCGGGGAACCTGCGACATCATCACCCAGGCCACGCTGCTGGATATGTATGATCCAGACCGCTCGCAGCGGCCGCTCTATCGCGGCGAGGTGCGGCCCTTCATCGAATTCGTAGCCGCCTTCCGTGCCATGGCTGCCGACAAGAAGGCCACCGGCGGCCAGGGTCTCTACATCCTGAGCGATACGGTGACCTCGCCAACATTGGCGGCTCAGTGGAAGAAGGCGCAGAAGAATTTTCCCCAAGCCAAGTGGCTCCAGTGGGACCCGGTAAATCGCGATTCCTGGTACACGGCTTCGAAGACGGCGTTTGGCGACTATTACGACGCGCAATACCGCCTGGAGGGAGCCGACGTCATCCTCTCTCTGGATGCCGATTTTCTCTCTGGCATCGCGCATCCGGGCTTTCTGAAGCTGGCCGCCGACTATGCCAACCGGCGCAAGCTTCTGCCCACGCCCTCGAATCCGAACCCGGAGATCAACCGGCTATACGCGGTGGAAAGCACGCCGAGCACGACCGGCTTTAAGGCCGACAACCGGATGGCGATCAAGGCCAGCGAGGTGGCCGGCTTCGCCGCCAGCGTAGCCGCCGCCCTAGGCGTCGCCGGAGCGCAGGCCGATGCGAGCTGGAGCAGCGGCCCGCGGCAAAAATTCCTCTCCGCCATAGTGGCGGATCTAAAGGCCAACGGCGGCAAGAGCGCCGTCATCCCCGGCGACCAGCAATCCCCGGCGGTGCACCTGGCCGCGATTGCGATCAATCAGGCCCTGGGCAATGCGGGCAAGACGGTAGTCTACACCGAGACCGTGAACCCCATGCCGGCCATTCAGGGCGATGACATCAAGACCCTGGTTGCGGACATGCAGGCCGGCAAGGTCGACTGGCTGGTGATCCTGAACGCCAACCCGGTCTACAACTGTCCCGCCGATTTGAACTTCGAGCAGGCCATGGGGCGCGTGAACACCATCGTGCACCTGGGCTCGCACGTCGACGAGACCGCGCTGGGAGCGCATTGGCACATTAACAACGCGCACTATCTGGAATCATGGTCCGACGCCCGCGCCTATGACGGAACCGTCTCGGTAGTGCAGCCGATGATCGACCCGCTCTATGGCGGCAAGACGACGCAAGAGATTATTCAGTCGCTTCTGGATGATCCGGATATGTCCGGCTACGACGCGGTGCGCACCAATTGGATAGGATCGCTGCCCGGGGCGGACAAAGACTTCGCCTGGCGCAAGGTATTGCACGACGGATTCATCACCGACACCGCCTTCCAGCCGAAGACGGTTACCGCCAAAACCGGCTCTCTTTCGGGGACGCCGGCGGCAAGCGCAGCGGGAACGTTGGAGGTCGTCTTCCGGCCTGATCCGAACGTGTATGACGGCCGCTATGCCAATGTCGGCTGGCTGCAGGAGATTCCCAAGCCGATCGTCAGCATGTCATGGGATAACGCCGCGCTCATGAGCTATGAGACCCGCGGACGGCTGGGCCTGGCGGAAGAGGACGTGATCGAGATCGAGCTGAACGGACGGAAGGTTTCGGCTCCGGTATTTTCAGTTCCCGGCCATCCCGACGACATGCTCTCGCTGGCGCTCGGCTACGGCCGGCAGAACGCGGGCCGCGTAGGCTCCGGCCCCGGTTTCAACGCTTATCTGCTGCGCACATCCGCAGCGCTGCTGTTTGCGGGCGGAGCCAAGATCACCAAGACCGGCAAGACTTATCCTCTCGCGGTGACCAAGAGCCACTACACCGATCACCGCTCGGTGTTTGCCGGCGGAGACGGCTCCGGCACCCACTCGCTGGAAGGCAACGAGGCCTTGGGGCGGGGCATCGTCCGTTATGCCACCGTGGCGGACTTCAAGCAGCATCCGGACTTTGCCCACGACGAAAACATTCCCGAGGACCCCAAGCCGAACGAGACGCTATTCGCCAACTGGCGCTATGACAAGAACGCCTGGGGCATGGCGATCGACATGAACTCCTGCGTGGGCTGCAATGCCTGCATTGCCGCCTGTTACGCGGAGAACAACATCGCCGTGGTCGGCAAGCACCAGACCAAGACCGGGCGAATCATGCAGTGGATCCGCATTGATACCTACTTTGAAGGCGATCTGGACGCGCCGCGCGCGCACTTCCAGCCGATGACCTGCCAGCAGTGCGAGAATGCGCCCTGCGAGCAGGTCTGCCCGGTGGGCGCGACCATCCACTCCCCGGAAGGGCTCAACGTAATGGTCTACAACCGCTGCGTTGGCGTCCGCTACTGTTCCAACAACTGCCCCTACAAGGTGCGCAAGTTCAACTTCCTGCTCTTCTCCGACTTCACCACTCCCAGCCTGAAGCTAATGCGCAACCCCGACGTGACGGTGCGCAGCCGCGGGGTGATGGAGAAGTGCACCTACTGCACTCAGCGCATCATTGCCGCCAAGATCGCCGCCGACAAGCAGAACCGCGACATCCGCGACGGCGAGATTGTAACTGCGTGCCAGCAGACATGCCCCACCGGAGCGATTGTCTTCGGCAATATCAACGACAAGCAGAGCCGGGTAGCCAAACTGAAGGCGCAGCAGCGGAACTATGGCGTGCTGGCCGATTTGAACGTTCGTCCGCGTACGACATACATCGCGGAAGTGATCAACCCCAACCCGGACTTGGACGAGGCGCAAATCCAGAGCGCGCCCGTGAATAGCTGAAAGGCTTAGCGCAGCATGGCGACCATACCTGAATCACCGGTCAACGATCCGATGCTGGATCCGATCACAGGCGAGAACCTGGTCATCGCGCCTGGGCATACCTTCAAGTCGGTTACCGAAGAGGTTTCCCGCATCGTTCTTACCGGCCATACCCCCTTAGGCTGGTATTTCGGCTTTGCCCTGGCTGGCAGCATCGTCATCATGCTGCTTACGGCGATCTCCTGGCTGGTTCTGAAAGGCGTCGGCATCTGGGGCCTGGATATCCCGGTGGCGTGGGGATTCGCCATCATCAACTTTGTGTGGTGGATCGGTATCGGCCACGCCGGCACGCTGATCTCCGCCTTTCTGCTGCTGTTCAAGCAGCAGTGGCGCAATTCGATCAACCGCTTCGCTGAGGCGATGACCATCTTCGCCGTCATCTGCGCCGCGCTCTTCCCGCTGATCCACGTCGGCCGCCCCTGGCTGGGATACTGGCTGATTCCCTACCCCAACTCGATGAACGTGTGGCCGAACTTCCGTTCGCCGCTGCTGTGGGACGTTTTCGCGGTTTCCACCTACGGCATCATCTCCGTGGTCTTCTGGTACATCGGCATGGTTCCCGACATGGGCACGATGCGCGACCGGTGCAAGTCTAAAGTCGGCCAGTACATCTACGGTCTGCTGTCGGTGGGCTGGCGCGGCTCGGTGCGGCACTGGATGCGGTATGAGTCCGCGTGCTTGCTGCTGGCCGGCCTGGCGACGCCGCTGGTGCTCTCGGTACACAGCGTCATCAGCTTTGATTTCGCCGTGGCCATCCTGCCCGGCTGGCATACCGCCATCTTCCCGCCCTACTTCGTCGCCGGAGCCATTTATTCCGGGTTCGCCATGGTGATCACCCTGGCCGTTCCCATCCGCAAGTGGTATCACCTGGAAGACCTGATCACGCTGCGCCATCTGGACAATATGGGCAAGGTGATGCTGGCCACCGGGCTGATTATCGCCTACGGCTACGCGATGGACGTCTTCATGGCCTGGTTCTCGGCCAGCCGCTTCGAGTACTTCATGATCTGGAACCGCATGTTCGGCCCCATTGGCTGGGCTTACTGGGTTCTGATCACCTGCAACATCGTGCTGCCGCAATTGCTGTGGCTGCGCAAGTTCCGCACCAATCCCACGCTGCTCTTCCTGATCTCGCTGGTGATTAACACGGGCATGTGGTTTGAGCGCTTCGTGATCATCGTGGTCAGCCTCACGCGCGACTTTCTGCCCTCCTCGTGGGGCACCTACAAGGCGACCCGTTGGGATTACATGACGCTGGGCGGAACGCTGGGGCTGTTCACGGCATTGTTCTTCTTATTCGTCCGCTTCCTGCCCATGATCCCGATGTCAGAGTTGCGCGTGCTGCTGCCGCAATCCAAGATCAGACCCAAAGCGGAACCACTGGAGGCTGGTGACTGATGCCAGTGCAAGAGGAAATCTACGGACTGCTCGCTGAATTCAATACGCCTGAGGAATTGGTGGTGGCCGCCAAGGCTGCCCACGACTCCGGCTGGCGGC
>Ga0207933_1001290_pt1 | contig 19751 bp, 25 predicted proteins | sample NGESurdeep092012_4_FD_184488 | JGI IMG/M metagenome (GOLD analysis project Ga0207933, IMG submission 184488) | Arctic peat soil microbial communities from Barrow, Alaska - NGEE Surface sample F53-3 deep-092012 (SPAdes) | ecosystem: Environmental > Terrestrial > Soil > Wetlands > Peat ...
TTTCGTGCCATAGACGCGGATGTTCAGATTGTTTTCCTCGCCGCAGGAAATTTGCGAGCAGTGCAAAACACCTTTCGCGCCGCCTTTGTAACGCAGCAGCAAATTCGCATCGTCCTCCAGTTTGCGGCCGGGAATAAATGTCGTGAACTCCGCGCACAATGAATCAATTTCCAGGCCGGTGATGTAGCGGCCGAGATTTTCCGCGTGCGTGCCGATGTCGCCGAGACAGCAGCTTGCGCCGGCTTTTTTCGGATCGCTGCGCCACGCGGCCTGCTTTTTTCCGTCGGCCTCGATTTTGTCGAGCAGCCAGCCTTGCGGATATTCGGCCACGATTTTTAGAATTTTTCCAAGCTTGCCGGTGCGGACGAGTTCGCGCGCTTCTTTGACCATTGGGTAGCCGGTGTAATTGTGCGTCAGCGCGAAAACTTTTCCTGATTTGCGAACGGTTTCGCGCAGGGCTTTCGCCTCCTTCAAATTCAACGTCATCGGCTTGTCGCAGACGACGTGAAAACCGCGCTTCAAAAACGCCGTCGCCACCGGCGCGTGCAGAAAATTGGGCGTGACGATGGAAACGAAATCAATGCGCTCATTTTCCGGCAATTCACTTTCGCGTTTTGCCATTTCTTCGTAGCTCGCATAAACGCGCACCGGATTGAGAAAAAGCTGTTCGCCGGTCGTCTGGGAATTCTTCGCGTCAGACGAAAACGCGCCCGCGACCAGTTCAATTTGACCATCAAGATTCGCGGCCATGCGATGCACCGCGCCGATGAAGGCGTTTTGGCCGCCGCCGACCATTCCATAACGAAGTTTGCGTTTGACTGGCATAAATGATTTTGGGAAACCACAATTTATGAAAACATTATTGCAGAGACAAGGCTGAATCTCGGCGAAAACAAAATCACCTGCTCAAAACGAGCGCGAGGCAGAGGATGAGTTTGGGTTTCATGGGCTATTGCGTAGGGGAAAAAATCAAAAGTTGTTCGCCGACTGCCGGTTGAAATGCAGGCTGCGAGCCGGGCGCGTGTTTGGCCGCCATTTGTGGATTTATTGCATCCAATTCCTTGACGGTCATTCCCGACAGTTTTGCAATCTTTGCCAATGTATCGCCTTGTCGGACGGAATAAAGACTTTCGAGATTCTTCTGCCGCCATGTCAGTTTGCAGTCGAAATTCATCTTTTCAATACTCGCGGTTCCATGCAATTGCGGTGGCGAAAGTTTTATGTGCGTAATTTTCAATTCACCTTGTCCAAACGCTTCAATCCGGTCAATGTCATCTTCGGTGATGTTGTTTGTGGATTCCGGCGCGTTGATGGTTTTGCCGACTTCCGGCGAAAAGATGAATTCGCGAATGTCGTCACCAATGGCAGCATCGTGCTCATTGCTTGAGCCGGTATTATCATCATTGCGAAAATGCCAACCTTCGATGGCCGTTGGATTTGGCCCATGCAACGGCAATGTCAATTCGGCCAAATCTTCCTTTCGTCCTTTTTCATAAACTGAAATTTCCCAGCCATACTGCATCGGTTCGAGCGCGAAGATGAACCGGTCGCCAAAGGGATGTTCAAACCGCTGCCCCGCTTTTATTAAACCGCAAAACTCAATGGTTTCTGGATCGCCGAAAATAAGTTGCACCATTGGTTCGGTTATTTTCTTTGGGTTGTCCGATTCATAATCCATAGCGCGATCCAAAAGCCAGTCTTTGCCCTCGGCATGAGGACCATCGCCGCACGGCAAAATGCGTTCCATGATTTCGTGAAAGCCGTCACGATCCAAATAACAAAGTGCGACTCGGCTGGTGCCACTGCTTTGATGTGAAAAGGTGATAAGACGAGGACGGCCTTGGCTGTCTGGCGAAACGATTTCAAGTCCGCCAAACCAAATATCGCGACGAACCGATAACCGCTGCGGCTCTGAACGAATGCAAGGTAAAGATTTCCGCCGGTTCCGTCCCAGGCCGGTTCCGCCACAAACAAATCATCTCCGCCGTTCTGAAAAATATCCGCATGAATGGTTTCCAGCGGATAATAATTCGTCCCCAGCACAGAACCGGAATTGGTGCCGAGCATGGAATTTGCCCACGCATAAACCTCCGGCAGACTGGCCGAACCATTTTGCAGCTTTCGCGGCGCGGTGAAAGTTTCTCCGTCGTAAGTGGTCATGGACGTCGTCGAATGAATTTTCGGCGCGCTGGAACAGCCAAACAAACCGCCGCTCAAAACGAGCGCGAGGCAGAGGATGAGTTTGGGTTTCATGGAATCATTGAATCATTTCATTCCCAAGCACGGCAAAACCATTGACCTGATTATCAGATACAGAATTAAAACCAACCGTATAAATTTTTCCAGCGTCAAACCAAAAACGGAAGTAAGGATTCCCGGCGATTCTGGCATCAACGAGCGTAACAGACTGTCCTGTGAATTGTCCTTTAAGGATTTTATTCACCTGAAATGTCACCGTCCAGCGAACGTGCGGCGGCATTGCACCAATGCGGAAATACTCGTCGCGAAATGTTGTATATTTTATCGGCTTCGCCTCCACGCAAGTGACTTCAGCAACAATACGATGATTGTCGGTTAATTGTTGTTTGTCTGGCATCACTTTGAACTTGGCACTTGCACAGCCAAACAAACCGCCGCTCAAAACGAGCGCGAGGCAGAGGAGGAGTTTGGGTTTCATAGTTGTATTTAATTTTCCAATTTTGAATACATCCAAAACCATGCAAGCGTAAAGTAAGCAGCGCCTGCAAACAAAACACAAAATGCGGAAGAATATAAATTCATCGCGACCAACATCGCTAATAATACATGAACAATAACTCCTGCAACGAACAGCACCGAACTGCGGCGTTTTGCAAACGAAGTGCAAAAACAAAAAATTGGATAAAGTTCGAGAGATAATCCGAAAAGTGCGGTCTTGCCAAAAAAATCAATGTTCCAGAAAATCGTGTTGAAAAGCCAAAATGAAAGATAAAACAGAAAACAAATCACACTTAAATATCGGATGAGACGTTTCGTGTGAGAGAGACTGCCCAACGCGTAAAACGCTATTAAGTATCGAATCGCGTTTTTCATTGTATGCCGCTCAAAACGAGCGCGAGGCAGAGGATGAGTTTGGGGTTCATGGCTAATTGAGTTCGGTGATCAATGCGGAACTGACTTTCAACATCAAAGGCAGCAAATCTTTACCATCTTGTCGGAAAGTTTCAAATCTGAACGTGTAGCAGCCGGTTTGAAAATATATCCCGCCATATCGCGTGTATTCGTGAACCTTTACGCCTTGAACAATCTCCGTCGTGTCGGCTGCGACTGAAATGTCTTCAGAGTCAAATTCTTGTCCCTCTCTCGCAGCCTTCACCGAATCGTAGGCATTGGCAATGATCGTCAGTTCGTAGTCGCTGGATTTGTAATAGGTAGCTGTCACGGAACTCCCTGCATCGGGCTGGTTGGTGGAAATTCTCGCCGCAGACAATTCAGGAACCTTGTCATTCAGTTTTGACAACAGCGCGCGAAGAGGTGCGGCGTCGCCAAAGTGCATCGTGAGGGCATAATGGATTAAATCGTGCAGCAACGCCGGGTTGGCCGAGAGATTTTTGGCGACGGCGGCAAACACTGCATCGGAATCGTTTGGCGGACTTGAATCCATACTCACCACGATAGCACCGCATCGTCCAATCAACCGGCCTTTCTTTCCAGAGTAAAATTCATCGTAACCTGTCTTCACCAAAGCCACAGGGGATGTGAAGAAATGCAATTCTTCCTGAACATTCGCACGAGCGGCCGCTTCATTGTCGAAGCTAAACAAACTGACCGAAAACCCCGTTGTCGGCCTGTTCGTCAGTCCGGCTTTGGCATCCACTGCTGAAACATCCACAAGGAGCCAGTTGTTAAATGCACGATGGACCACAACACGCACCGGTGAGCCAGCAAACAATTCGGCCAGTTGCGCGGCGACATAAGCATCTTTGGCGGCGGGCGGCGCGGTTTTGCCGGGACCTTGGGCATCTGCCAATTGGCAGAACAATCCGCCGCTCAAAACGAGCGCGAGGCCGAGGTGGAGTTTGGGTTTCATGCGGGTTTACTATTGGCTCGTGAGAAACGCATCAACATTGGTGAAGAATTTGGAAAAAGCATTGGTTCCCACTTCAGTTAAGTCGGCGGGTGGATAACGTTCATCATAGGAATCAGGTTCGGTATACTCACACGCCCAAACATCAAACTCCGGATGGAGAGCAAACCGCCCCGGCGCGAGGCCCATTAACATGCCGTATGATTTTTGGCCGTTTGGCATTGTTATTGGTCCCAACTCCCGTGCCAAAGCTTCTACTTCTTTGTTTTCAGAATTTTCTTTGTCTAGATGTTTTTGTTCTGAAAACGTTTTGTAGACTTGCTCGGAAGCTTTGATTATTAAGGCACGTTTTTTAGGCCAAAACCCGCCCGGTTCAAATACGGCAATAACAACACGGGTAAAATTGCTTCCCTTGCGGTCTTCATAAAACCAAAGCCATTTGGACTTTCCGAAGGGGTTGTCTCCATCAACATTAAAAAACCCAAAATCGTCCGGAACATTAGTGAGCATAGTCAGATGGGCGCTTTCAGGAAAGCCCGCCCATTTTTTCACTTGGTCTGTGCTGGGTGGACGAAGTCTCTCAAGAAAAAATTGAACGTGTTGTTGCCATGCAATATGACAAACGACCAAACCGCCGCTCAAAACAAGCGCGAGGCAGAGAATAATCTTTGGCTTCATTGAGTAATTGTAACTCTGACACAACATTAAACCAGTCCGTTCAACATGGCAGTTCAGCCCGGCATTGGCGGCGCGGGTTCACGCGGCAATTCCCGTCAAAGTTTAGCCACAGATTCACACAGATGAAACACAGATTTCAAATTTCACAGTTTTGATTTTTTTCTGTGAAAATCTGTGTCAAATCGAGAACACCTCATCCGGCCTTTCACTGAATTGTTTTTTCCGTTTAACCCTCACCTGTCCTGCGGACATCCTCTCCCGCTCCCGCGAGCGAGGAATCTTGCGAAGAAGGAATTATTTCTTCTTGGAGAATGCCGCGTCGAACGCCGCCTGGTTTGGCGCGAAATCCAGTTTGCGCACAAACGCGCAGCTTTCCGTCGCGCCGTGGACGCGATCCATGCGGCCGTCCTCCCATTCCACCGAGAGCGGACCGCGATAGCCCACGTCATTCAGCGCGACGATGATCTGCTCGAAGTTGATGTCGCCGTGGCCGAGCGAGCGGAAATCCCAGAAGCGGCGCGCGTCTGTGAAATCCGTGTGACCGCCGAACACGCCAACCGTGCCGTCGCCGTGACCCCACCACACGTCCTTCATGTGCGCGTGGAAAATGCGCCCGGCAAATTCGCGGATGAACTTCACATAGCAAACGCCCTGATAGCCAAGGTGCGACGGGTCGTAATTGAATCCGAAACGCGGGTGATTTTTCACGGCTTCAAGCGCGCGCCTGGCGGACGCGATGTCGAATGCGATTTCCGTCGGATGCACTTCGAGCGCGAAGTTGACGTTTTCTTTTTCGAACACGTCGAGAATCGGCGTCCAGCGTTTGGCAAAATCGGCGAAACCTTTGTTCCAATAATCCTGGCTCGTCGGCGGAAATCCGTAAATCGAATGCCAAATGCTTGAACCGGTGAAGCCGTTGACGACGGCGGGAAAATCATCTGAACCGGCTCGCGAGGACGCTCGCCCCACCGGCTGCGTGTTGAAAAATTTTCGCGCGGCGCGGGCGGTCGCTTTCATTTTCTCGGCGGCGCGCTGGCGGACGCCTTCCGGCTTGCCGTCGCCCCAGACATCGGCGGGCAAAATCGCCTTGTGCCGCTCGTCAATCAAATCGCACACGGCTTGGCCAACGAGGTGCGTGGAAATCGCGAAACATTTCAATCCGTTTTTTTGCAATAGCGCCCATTTCTTCTTGCAGTAATCGGGTTCGGCCAGCGCGCGGTCCACTTCAAAGTGGTCGCCCCAGCAGGCGAGTTCCACGCCGTCGTAGCCCATTTTTTTGACGAGCGGCAAAAGTTTTTCGAGTGGAAGATCGGCCCATTGGCCCGTAAATAATGTGACAGGTCGCGACATAAAAAACAATTTTTGGTCGGACAATCTTGCCAAGCAAGACGGTCAGGTCAAGCCGTGATTCAATCGGGCGCAGTTAAAATTCCCGACGCGCTTTTGAATTATTGCGTTGACAGTTTTGCGCCGGTCGTGAGTATTTCACGCATCCATGAACAACCGACCCGACAAAATCCTCTTCTGGGGCTGCTTCATCGCGCTTATCACCACCAGCTACGCCTTTGTCAGCCGAGTGACTTTGTGCGGCGGACAATTCAAAACGGACTTCGGCCTGGACGATGTCGTCGCCGGCCAGCTTCAAGGCGCGGGCATCTGGCCGTTCGGCGTGAGCATCATCGTATTCAGCCTTTTCATTGACCGCATCGGCTACAAAGTGGCGATGATTTTTTCATTCGTCAGCTATCTCATATATGCGGCGATGGCGTTTGCGGCTTACGGCGCGATTCACGGTGTCACCGGCGACGCGCTTATCGCGGCGCAAAAGCACGGCTACCAACTGCTTTATTGGGGCAGCATTATCCTCGGCCTCGGCAACGGCAGCGTGGAGGCTTACATCAATCCAATCGTCACCACGATGTTCAACACGGACAAAACGAAACTGCTCAACCGTATGCACGCCGGCTGGCCGAGCGGATTCGTGCTGGGCGGCCTTTGCACTATTGCGCTCGCGAAGAACACCGACTGGCGCATTTCGCTCGGACTGATTTTGATTCCGGCGTTCATCTTCTTTTTCATTTTGATCGGAAAAACATTTCCAAAAAGCGAACGCGAGCAGGCTGGCGTCAGTTATCTCACCATGCTCAAGGAATTCGGTGCGTTCGGTGCGCTCGTGGGTTTTGGACTGGTCATTGCACAAGTCGGACAGGTTTTCAACTGGAGCAGCGGCTTGGTTTGGGGACTCACCGGCGCAGTCGTTCTGATTTTCGCCGTCGTCACCAAATCTTTTGGCCGTCTGCTGCTCGCGCTGCTCATCATCATCATGATGCCGCAGGCTACGACCGAACTCGGCACGAATGCTTGGATCACTTCGCTCATGCAAACGCCGATGCAGGCGCACGGCTACCATCCCGCGTGGGTGCTGGTTTATACCTCGGCAATCATGGTGATTTTACGTTTCTGGGCCGGGCCGCTCATCCACAAATTTTCCCCGGTTGGTTTGCTCGCGGGCTGTTCCGCGCTGGCTGCGCTCGGACTTTTCGCGCTTTCCAAAACGGCTGACTCCGGCATGGCAACCATCTTTGCCGCCGCGACACTTTTCGGCGTCGGCATAACTTTTTTCTGGCCGACGATTCTCGGGCTGACTTCGGAGCAATGTCCGAAGGGCGGCGCGCTTACGCTGAACGCGATGGGCGGCATCGGGATGCTCGCGGTGGGAATTCTCGGCACGCCGTTCCTCGGTTATCTGCAGGAATCTTCGGCCACGCAGGCGCTGGCTTCGGCTAATCCCGCGCTTTACCAAACCGTGACCTCGGAGAATGCATATCTGCTTGGCAAATATCACGCGATAGACCCCGTGAAAAGCGCGGCGGTGACGGATGCCACCTCGACCTCCGCAATTGCCAGCGCCGAAACGGCCGGCCAGTTCAGTGCGCTCGGCAAAATGGCGTTGTTTCCACTCTTCGGCTTCGTTTGCTATCTCGGATTGATGCTCTATTTTAAATCCAAAGGCGGATACAAACCCGTGCAATTGGGCGCGGCGGCGGCTGGCCGCCAGAAATAAATTTAACAATATTGCAGGTTGAATTAAATGGCCCGGCATTTTTCCAGACGGCGTTGATAATTTTTCCTTTTTTATTTATCCTGAAACCGCACATTCTTCCGAAAATCGCATGAACGAAAAAGTCGAAGATAAAAACAGTTGCTGCTGCACAGGTGACGTCATGGCGTTTCTCCTGTTGCGCGGCTGGCTCTCCGTCCGCGCCATCCTGACGGGAATCGAAAAATTCGGCGCCTACAAGACCGTCCAGCAGCCGCTGATTGACCCGGCCACCGGCCAGCCGGACGCCAGCGGCGTGCTGCACAATGTGAATGTGAAATTTTATTCGCTGGCCAATTACTCAGGCATCCCGGCTTCGTTGAAGGAAAAGTTCTCCAACGAGCCTCTGCTGCCGAAGTTTGCGCTGACGGCCTTTGATCATCTGCTTGGCCCGCTGTTGATCGCCACCGGCCTGATGTTGCTGATCGGCCTAGGCACGCGGCTCTCGCTGTTTGTGCAGGGCTTGATTTACATCGCGTTGACGGTCGGGTTGATTTTGATTCATCAGGACGACGGCATTTCCTGGCTGGGCATCCACATCGCGCTCGTCGCATTGGCGCTGACGCTCTCAAGGCACAACAAGTTTGCGCTGCTCAAAAAATGGTAAAACCACTTGCTCCACTTCTCACCCGGCGCGATTTCATCGGAGCCACGGCTGCCGCCGGTGCCGGTTTGCTGCTGACTTCGTGCGATCCCGATGCGGTCGTCGAAAAAAAGAAGTCCACGCTCAACACCCTCAATGTCGCCCTCATCGGTTTTGGGGCGGAAGGCGCGGTGTTGTCGGAATCCCTTTTGAACATTGACGGCGTCCAGTTGGTCGCCCTTTGTGACATCTGGGAATATAACCGCAACAAAGGCCAGCGGCAGCTCAAGGCCGGCGGCGCGGACGTTCGCGCCTATGAAAATTACGAAGACCTGCTTGCCGGGGAAAAAGATTTGCAGGCCGTCGTCATCGCCACGCCGGATTTCTGGCACGCGCCCATTACCAACGCCTGCCTCAAGGCGGGGCTGCACGTCTATTGCGAGAAGATGATGAGCAACACCATCGAAGACGCGCGTTCCATGGTGGCGACGATGCGCGAGACCGGAAAATTGTTGCAGATCGGCCACCAGCGCCGCAGCAACCCGCGCTACCTGTTTGCGAAAAACCGGCTTTTGGACGGCGTGAAGCTCTGCGGACGGTTGACCGCCGCCAACTCGCAGTGGAACCGCGCCGTGGCCGTGGATTTAGGCTGGCCGAAACATTCGGACATGACGCCGGAACAGCTTGCCAAATATGGCTACAAGGATATGCACCAGTTTCGGAACTGGCGCTGGTTCAAGGGGCTTGGCGGCGGACCGCTGTCCGACCTTGGCGCGCATCAGATTGACATTTTCAACTGGTGGTTTGGCGTGACGCCCAAATCCGTCGTGGCCAGCGGCGGCCTGGATTATTACACCAACCATGACTGGTATGACAACGCGATGGTGATCTACGAATTTCCGCTGGCGCAAGGCGTGGCCCGCGCGTTTTACCAGGTGCAGACCACCACGAGCGCCGGCGGCGGTTACTATGAGATGTTCATGGGAGACGAGGGCACGATCAAAATGTCCGAAGACCCCGCGCTCACCGCGATTTACCGCGAGGAGCGGGCGCCTTCGTGGGATGATCTTGTTCAGCGGAACATTTTTCTTCCGAAGACCGACAGCGCCGCCGATGCCGCCAGGGTGGACGTGCGTGAAACCGCGCAGCTTGCCAGCTACGAAATGGCCGTGTCCTTCAACAAGCCGCCGCACCAGCCGCACCTGGAAAATTTCTTCAACGCCATCCGCGGCACGGCCAAATTGAACTGCCCGGCGGACGAGGCGTTCCGCAGCGAATACGTCATCCACAAGGCCAATGAATCCATTGCCGCGCAAAAAAGAATTGAAATCGCCCCGCAGGAAGTCGAAGCTTGAGGTTGCTGTCGCATGAAAAATATTTTATTGAAATGTTCCATTGCCATCGCACTGCTCGCCACCACCGCCGTCGCGACCGCGCAGGACAAGATGGTTTTGAAAACCGATCTGCCCAAGCCGCTGTTCCTCGGCACGCCGGTGCCGATCAACGTGCCGAACCTTGAGCCAAAACTTGAAGGCGACCGTCCGGATTTTCTTGTCCCCGCCGGCACCACGAATCTGGCGCTCGGCAAAAATGTCACCGCCAGCGACACCAACCCGATCACCGGCACGCTCGACTTGATCACCGACGGCGACAAGGAGGGCGACGAGGGTTCTTGGGTTGAACTCGGTCCCGGAAAGCAATGGGTGCAGATTGACCTCGAAAAGGACGCGGACATTTACGCGCTCATGGTCTGGCATTATCATTCGCAGGAGCGCGTTTATTTCGACGTCGTGGCGCAGGTTTCCGACGATCCTAAATTTGAATCGGGCGTGGCGACCATTTACAACAACGATTCCGCCAACGAGCTTGGCCTCGGCGTCGGCAAGGACCGGCCTTACATCGAAACTTACCGGGGCAAGTTGATTGACGCGAAAGGCGTTAAGGGCCGTTATATCCGGCTTTACAGCAAGGGCAACACGACCAACAAACTGAACCACTACATCGAGGTCGAAGTGTTTGGCAAACCCGCCGCCTAAAATCCGTTGGGCGATCTTTTTCACGGTCGCCCTGACTGCGCTGGCCGTCCGCCTGCCGCAACTCGGCGAACGACCGATGCACAGCGACGAAGCCGTCAACGCCTACATCACCGGAGAACTGCTCGCCGGAGAAAGTTTTCACTACGACCCCAAAGACCGTCACGGTCCGGCGCTTTTTATTTTGGCCGAGCCGGTTGCAAAACTGCTTGGCGCAAAAAAATTCTCAGACCTGACCGAATCGCAACTGCGGCTCACGCCGGTTATCGCCGGCACCGCCACGGTGCTGCTGTTCGGCGCGGGTGTGGAATGGTTTGGCTTCATCCCGTGTCTCGTCGCCGCGCTGCTGTTTGCCTTCGCGCCGCTGCCGGTTTATTACAACCGCTATTTCATCCACGAAACACTCTTTGTCGCCGCCACGCTCGGATTGGTTTTGTCCGGCGGCCGCGCATTGCGAAAAAATTCCGTTTGGTGCGCCGCGCTTGCCGGATTTAGCGCCGCGCTGCTGCTCGCGTGCAAAGAGACCGCCGTCATCCATTTCTTCGCGCTTGCCGTCGCCACTGTGACCTCCCGGCTTTTGCGTTCAAGGAGCAATGCTGCGCCAATTGCTGCGCAATTAAAAATGTTTCTGACAGTGGCGATTGTATTCACCTGCGTCACAATTTTATTATTCACATGGTTCGGCCGGAACTGGTCGGCGCTGGGGGATTTGTTCCGTGCGATTCCAAGCTTCATCACGCGCGCTGGAGGCGAAGGCCACGAAAAACCATTTTGGTATTACCTCGGATTGCTCGGCGGCGGCTGGTCGGGCGGAATCATCCTCGGACTGGCGGCGCTTGGAATTGTCCGCGCCCTGAATTCCGCGCGTCACGATTTTCTCGTCATTTACGCGCTGCTCATCGCCGTGATTTACAGTGCGATCCCCTATAAAACGCCGTGGCTCGCGTTAAATTTATTTCTGCCGTTCGCAATTCTCGCGGGGATGGCCGTGGAATGGATTTGGTTTGCCACGAGAAATTTTTTTGTCCGCGCGACAATTCTAATTTGCATTTTCACGCTCGGATTTTTAATTGTCCACGACACGCGGCAATGGGTTTTCAAATTTCCCGCCGATGAGAAAAATCCCTACGCCTACGCGCATACGGGCGAGGATTTGTTGCGGCTGCCGGTGCGTCTGGAGGAACTGGTGCGGGAAAATAAAATTTCAAATACGCGCATTGCCGTCGTCGCCGCCGATGCGTGGCCCCTGCCGTGGTATCTGCGGAAATTTTCGCAGGTTGGCTACTGGCAGCCGGGACGGGAAACCGGCGCAGCGGATTTTTTCATCACCACGACGGATGTGTCCGGCGGACTCCAGGGACGGCTGAAGGATTTCCGCCCGGAGTATTTCGGCTCGCGTCCGAATGTGCTGCTGATTTTATGGTCACCACAAACCAACGTCCCAAGCCATGAGTGAACCGGCCATTCATATATTTTCCCATCACGCGATGGCGACGGAGTTTCAGGTGCGCATCGCGGGCGAAGAAAATGCTTACGCCGCGCAAACGGCGCAGGCGGCTTTTGCGTTGGCGGACAAACTGGAATCGAGTTTGAGCCGGTTTCGCGCGGACAGCGAGATTTCACGAATCACACAACTTGCGCCGGGAAAAACATTGCGTTTGAGCGAGCCGGTGTTTGCGTGCCTTGAAATCGCGAAAAAAATGGAGATGGCCACGCGCGGCGCTTTTTCAATCTCCGCCGCCGCGCTGCAATCGCAATCCGCGATGCCGCAGTGGACGTTGTTGCCGGAAATATTTTCCATCCGCTGCGACAGCGGAAAACTGGAATTTGATTTAGGCGCGATTGGCAAGGGATTTGCGCTCGACCGGATGGCGGAGGTTTTGCGCGAGTGGAGTTGCGGGTCTTTTTTGCTCGTCGCGGGCGGCAGCAGCATTCTTGCGGGCGAACCGCCACCGGAAACTTCCGGCTGGCCATGCGGTTTGGGCGACGACGATTCGCCTGTGCGCTGCCATTTGAAAAATGCTTCGTTGAGCGGTTCAGGACTGGCGGTGAAAGGACGGCATGTCCTCGACCCGCGCACCGGGAAACCGGCACACCGGCAAAACCGCGCGTGGGCGATGGCGCAAACCGCCGCCGAGTCCGACGCGCTTTCGACGGCGTGCATGGTTTTGGACGAAGCGGATATGCCTGGCATCGTCTTTAATTTAACAGGCTCCTTTGTCTGGCTGGTTGACGGGCACGAATGGAAGCAGTTTGGGACGGTCAAATCAATTGGCCCGACCTAAGCCTTACCGTTGTATTACCATCGAGCCGTTTGGACAAATCAATGGAATCGCCCACCGAAACCGATGCCAAACGAAAGTTTCTCCTGCATCACCAGCACCCGGCCTTCGAGCCGTGGTCGGAACACAAACAGCACCGGCGTCTGCACGGTGGTTTGATAGGTGAGGTGACAGCCGACGCGGACGGTGAGGTTCAGGGGAGTCCAGTTCATGGGTCAGCGCGGCTTGCTGGCCTTGAGCATTTGGTCATGCTCCGCTCCGGCGATGCCCTCTTCGACTAGCCGTTCATTATCGCTTCGGCCTTCGTCATCTTCATCTTCGCTGGCAGCCACAGGCGCCTTGTTTCCGGCCGAGCAGGGAAGCGGATTCCAGCGTTCGGATTCTGGCGCGGATTCGAGGATTGCATCTTTGGGATCCGTGTCCGGTTCACCGGTCAATTCCCGTCGGGCCTGTTCCCAATCTGACTTCGACACTTCTCGCGCGGAACGGCCGTTGATGACCGCCAGTTCCACCGCGCGTTCCCGCACCATTTTGCGGGTCACCGTGCCAATGCCGGCGGAATTTTCGGTCACGACGCCTTCCTTCAGCGGATTTTTTTTCATAGGCTGATAATTGCCATCCAGTCAGAAATAATTTTGAGTCGGGGTTTAATGGTAGGTTATGACCACGTTGCCATCAGAAGTGGTAATGCTTTTAATGGTCAGATCTGTCACTGACCGGATACGATAGAACTGCGTGCTACCCGACAAGGGAACCGTTATGGTCTCGGTTCCAGGATTAAGCGATTGCCCGATGGCGTCCGAGTATGGACCAGTGACCGTCACCGCTGACTCCAATGTGGGCGTTGCTGCCGACGCCGGAAAGGTCACGGTATTCGCGTCCAGCGTAACGGCAGTCTGCGCCAGCAAGCGGCCGTTAATTGAGGCGCCCGTGGCCAGGCTGATGGAGGTTTGGGCCAATATGATTCCCTCAAAGTGAGTGGTCGTTCCCAGGGAAACATCGCCGAATGCCTGCCAGAAAATGTTCGCGGCCGCAGCCCCGCCGGCCAGATGAATCTGCGTGCCGCTCGCCTGGGTGATTTTTCCCGCGATCTGGAAAATCCAGACATCGTTTGGGCCACCGCTTAAAGTGACATCGGATGAGATCAAAACATCGGTGCTCCATTTGTAGAGACCCGGAACCAGCGTCAGCCCGCCAATCTGCCCGGATCCCAGTTCGGTGAAATCGGGATCACTTCGACCGGCGGCGTCCGTGTAGGCGGTTTGCATGTCGCCAATGGCCGTGGTCAGGTTGGCCGGAGTGGGGGCCGCATAGTCCGGGGCATAAACGTCGCCGGTGACCTGGGTCGAGGTGGCAAAGGGACTGTCGGCCGTCAGGTTCAGGGCAAATCCAGTTATGGCCGTCGAGGTAACTGGGCTTACGCCTATATTTCCGGTGATCGCGGAGGGCGGAACCGTTGAGATTCCCGATTTTGACAGAATCACAAAATTGCCGGCCGTGCCCAGGTTCACCGGCAATTGAGCGCCCATGAGAGGATTGTGTGCAATGAGAACGGCAAACGCAAACCCGGCGATTAGCCGTGCCCGGCTTGAAAGCGTTGCCTTTTTTGTATTTGTATTTTGCATATTTTAGATATTCCTCTTTCGTTCTTTGCTGTTTGTTTTGCTTTGTTAACTTTCTGCCTGGGTCAAGTTTGTGAATTTTACTTTACGTCTTGTGGTGAAAACCGTCAACGCGCGTGAAATGTTTGGTTGTTGTGTGACGTTTTCATTTCGCGCGAGCTGCGATCCTCGTGCGTGTCGCGGGATTTGGAAAAAATGTTGTCCCGCTTTTCGGATTTCGGATTTGTGGCTTCAGGATTCGGTCGCAGCCGGTGAAGCGTTTGCGGGAAAACCGGCGTTTGCGCCATGGCGACGAGTTTGGATTTGGAAACCCTCATAAATTTTGACTCGTTTCGTTGATGGTTGATTTACGGTCGTTTGCCGGGGAAATAGATTAACCGGTCGCGCTGCGGAAACTGGCACGGTCGTCTGCTTCGAGCCAGTCGAACGTGGTCGTCTTATCCGGCTTCAGTCCGAGCTTGTGACAGCTTTCAACGAAGTGAGCGCGCGCTTCCGGATTTTTCATCAGGCTGTCGCCTTCCTGATTTTCCGACCAATCCTTGATTTCCGGTGGCGTTTTCTCCGTGCCGTTGGCCAGCAGCCAGGCACCGATGTCCTCATAATTCTTCGCGGCCTGCACGGCGGCTTTGAACTGCTCGCCGGTGACGCCCTTGAAACTGAAGAGTTGGTTGTCCAGCGGACAATCGTAGTGGTATTCGCCGGCGTTGCCCGCTAGGCTGGCGCGGCATTTGTCAACAGCACGGCTGGCAATCGCGAAACCGGCGATCCGTTCGCGCGGGCTGTGCGGGGCTTGCCAGGTCAGGTCTCGGTCAATGATGGGTGTGTTCATATTTGTAGCTTGATTAGTTTGTTATGGTGCTTGGTTTAATTCGCCGACGGATCATGCGCTTCATAGACATGATTTTCGCGCCATTGGTTTTCAGGATCCTCCAAAATCGCAAACTGCTCCGGTGTCAGCAATGGCTGGATTTTTTTCACGGCTGAATCCCTGCAGGATTCGAGACCGGCCCACGCAGCCTGCGATTCGCTGCGGGCCGCCTGGATTTGCGCGGCGTTCTTCGATCCGCGCACCCGGCGGCACATTTCTCCCGCGGCATCGATCCTGAACTGGTTGGCCGCCTCATATTGCCGGCTCATGCCGGCAAAATTATCCTCGAACGGCTTTAACGCATCGCATTCTTCAGGGGTGAGCTTCATCTTATCTTTAACCCCCGGGGGCAGCAGCGAGTGTTCCCCCAATGTCCGCTCACACATCACAGCGTCGTGATATTTCAAGGTCACGACGACCGGAAAATCCTTTGACCCGGCATTGTAGTAGATGGTTTTGGTGGTGATGTCCTGCGCCGGCAAGGCCGGGGCGGCCAACGCCACTGAACAACTGATTGCGAGCAGGGTGAATTTGCCTTTCATGAGCATCCTTTTTTATTTTGCCGCCTGGGAATGGGCTTCTACGAACCAAAGCCACTGATCAATTCCCCGGGAAATTTCGGTGAACAAATCTGCCGTGTCGGCTTCGTCCAGCGCGTTCGCCTCATCAATCGTGCCGCGGGCTTCTTTTCCGAAGGTGGAGAGCGCGCGGGCAACCGCTTCGACATGAGCCATGCCATCGGCGAGTTCGAGCGGATACTCGGCCAGCCGTGAACGTGCGGCGGACACGCGCACCGTGCCTTCGGCGATGCCGCCAAGTTGCACGATACGTTCGGCAATCTTGTCCACATAGGACTCCACGGCTTCATCCACTTTGTCGAACAGTTCGTGCAGGCCGATGAAGCTCGGGCCTTTCACGTTCCAATGCGCCTGCTTCATTTGCATCTGCAAATCAACGGCGGACGCCAGCCGCTGGTTCATCAATGCGTTCAGTTCTGACCGGCGCTCCTTGGAGATATCGTTTTCGGTCTCATACATTTTGGGGGGTTCCGCGAGAGTGGCGGTGGACTTTTTCATAAATGGCTTTTTTGATGGTTGCCTTGAATAATTATTTTAAGTCTTGTTGTGAAAACCGTGAACGCGCGTGAGATTGCGTTCCGCGAGCAATTCCGCCTCCGCCGCCAGCCAGTGCTGCACTTCATGCCCTTGAGATGAACCTTGGTTCACATAGCTGAAGTAGGCTTTTCTGGCCACTGCGTCCGGCGACGGCGCAAAATTAATTTCGCTTTTGTTTGATTCCAGAACCGCCGTTGACTGTGAGGCGTCGGCCTGCTTTTGGGTTTGGAAAAGTTTATTATTTTTCATAAAAAAGGATAGGCTGGGTGGTGCATGTTTGCCATGGGGTCTTCACCCCATACGAAATCCGGAAGGAACAAGCCTGGCTTTGCCGACATCATTTCTCGGACGCGGCACTCAATACGCCTTCATCCGGCACAAGCGTCCAATTACTGTCCGAATTATATTCCTTTGATCGCCGCCGCAATCCGGCAGGTCTTTTCACCGAAATTGTGCTGAAACGCTTTGCCGTCCTGATTGACGGTAAAAGTCATGATGTCCGACTATCCCAATGTTGCGGATAAGCTACCAGAGCGAATCCTCCGGTCGTGCAATCCGTCCAGGCCTTCGGTGATTTTCTCGCCCGGATGTTCTCCGCATGAAATGGAACCACCAAGACGCCAAGGCGCAGAGTTGAACCACGAAATTGGCTTCCCAAGCCCGCCACCAGATGGATGCCCTAATTTCGCTTTTCGCTATCGCGAACTGTGGTCGCGAACGACACGAAATGATTGGCAGGCCGGGCTTTGGCTGCGCTGACGGCGCTACGGACTTGAGCCGTTTGGGAAACGGCGAAAGGAATTTGCGGAGCAAAGGCCCGCGAGGGTTGAGCGACTGGAAGCGAGCGAGTCAACATGACTGTAGGCCGGATGAAGTGAACCACGAACCACGCCAAACACGCGAACGCTTCTCCCTCTCCTCGCCCAACGAGGAGAGTAGCTCTGCTGGGTATTGCACAACGCTCAATTCATGTGAAATTCAGACAAAAATTGAGAAAACGGAAGCAGGATATATCATTGGCAGACAGCGTTAAAACAATCGGTGACTGGATTCAGGTCAAACGGATTGAGAAAAATCTGTCGGTATATCACTTGTCGGAAAAAATGGGTATTGCATCGGCTTTGGTTCACACATGGGAGGACGGAACTAGCCAGCCCGACAGTCGGCAACTGGAGGTTTTGACGAACATTTTGGGGCTTGACCCGGTAAAATATGCTCTCACTTTTCCTCGTAAGCCGGGAAAAGAGCCAGCCGCTTTTGAACAAGTTATGCCAAAGACTTGATATCTTTCTGCGCCATTCGGGGATGTCCGCCTCGCCCATATCCGCTAGGCTGGACACCTCTCACATCTCGAAACATCCCAAGACTTTGGCTTGGACTGGCGGGCAAGCAGGCGCAGACTCTCTTGCAAGTATTCAGAAACCCGCCCCGCTCGCTTGATCCGTCTGACGGGTTTCAGGCATTCATGCCGGACGGTGTCAGTTATTTTTCTCATTTCCAGCAATAGTCTTTATGAAATTTAGTCAAATCTTTCCAGTATTTTTCAGGGTCGTTTTCTTTCAACGTCAAGAGCTTCGCCAATACGGACGAGGATTGGATCATCAGCTTTTTCATTTCGGCATCCGTGATGCGGGAGAGTTCAGGTTTTTCCAAAAGGTCCGAATATTTTCCGGCGTGCAGTTCCTCGATATACCCGTTGCGAAATGCGCAACAGGTCAGGGCGTTGTCTTCTTCTCTGATGGTCAGCGGGCGTTCCATGATGCTTGGGATATTATCTCGGAATTGAAATTTTGACAATGTGCTCAATGCCGGCAATGCCCTAATCCGCAAACTGCGTCCACAATTCTGCAAAGCGTTCATCGAAATACCCGTCCAACGGCATCAGATGATCAATGGCGAGATCACAGCAGTGCTTTATCGCCAGCATCGCATTCTTAAATTCCTGATCAGTTGCCGTTTTGTAGAGGTTCCCCACTTCCGCGTAGATGATATAAATTTCCGCGAGAATTGAATCTTTGAGATCGCGGATATTCTGACCGCCCGTGATGGATATGTCGTCGGACATAAAATTTACGCTACTTGTCCAATCGCAGTAAAGTTTGCACGGAAACGCCCAAAGCTTTTGCGGCTTTGATGATGATTTCCCGCCCGGCAAATTTTCCCGTTCGTTCCCAATATGCCCATGTGGATTGCGGAACGCCGGTGATTTCGGAAAGTTCATCTTGCGACAAGCCCTTTTCCTTGCGGAGATGCAAAAGCCATGCACCGTAGGAATCGCGGCGTGATTTCGGTTTTCTGCCCATTCAAGAGCATCTTAAAACGAATGCAAAAAGTTCTTGCATATTACCAATCCATTGATAATAATTGCCGCCGTCACAATCACGCAGATTGTTCGACTGCAAAACAAATAACCCTTAAAAACTATGGCTGATTCAGTCCTTAACAAACAAACGTCGCTTTCGGGCGAAGAAGCGATCACGCGGGCAGTGCAATTCTTCTCGACCAAAAATTGGCGGGCAACCACGCAATCAACACGCTCCGCGACATTCCAAGGCAAGCCGCCCATTCCGTGGTTTATGATTCTGTTAACGATCATCGGATATATCTGTTGCTTCGTCCCCGGCATCATCATGTATGTCATGGTCATAAAAAAATTGAGGCGTTTCCAAAATCTCGTTGTCACCGTGACGCCCATGAGCAAAGGAACGGAAGTCGTCGTGACATATCCGAGCCACGCCAAGAAGGTGGCCGCGCGTTTCCTTGCCGCCCTGCCCGAGCTGTCCTGACGCCATGAATGATACCGAGGAAAGAAGCCAGTGGCTTCATTCGCTCAAGCAGAACGCCGGGCGGAGCGAAATGAACTGGTGGACGACCTTTTGGTTGTCGCTCCTGCTCGGTTATTTCGGCGCAGACCGGTTTTATTTAGGCTCGCCGATGCTCGGATGCCTCAAATTGGTCACAATGGGCGCGGGAGGCTTGTGGTGGATTGCCGATTTGATTATCCTCTTCGCCAACAAAATGCGGGATGACAACGGCGGCATTGTCCGAAGGCCGTTTTGACAAAAAAACCAAACTAAAACTATTGCTGAACACCAAACGCCATTCCCGACCACATTTAATCTGACACCCGGTTCCCTTTTGGAATGTGACGGACGTGTGAATTCTTCCATTGTGAATAACTTTTTATCGCATCAGTTTCGAGAGACAGGTATAAAGGCGTCACTACCTTTGGGTGCGGCTGCTGGAAAATTGATTTTGAAGTTGGAAAGAACAAGATTGTGAAAGCAATCAGGCAACAGATCGGTTGCGAAATGCTGGCGAGCATTTCAAGAAAAGGAAAGTCCATCCCCCTGACGGGTCATCCAGTTCCGCGTTAAATTTTTCCCCTCTTGTTTCTCCCCCCC
>Ga0207933_1001291_pt1 | contig 19743 bp, 17 predicted proteins | sample NGESurdeep092012_4_FD_184488 | JGI IMG/M metagenome (GOLD analysis project Ga0207933, IMG submission 184488) | Arctic peat soil microbial communities from Barrow, Alaska - NGEE Surface sample F53-3 deep-092012 (SPAdes) | ecosystem: Environmental > Terrestrial > Soil > Wetlands > Peat ...
ACAAAAAATAAAACTCTCCCCCATGACCATTCCAATGCACGACAAGCGCTCCTCGAAGAGCCCGCGAACACGTGGAACTGAAGTTGTTCGGTGGTCTGACCAGTGTTCCGTCTGCCTCCGTGGGTGCGAGTTGGTAGGTGTTCGAGTGTGTCATTGAATTTCGCGAGAAGACACCATCTCACTCACGAGCCAGCTCGACGCGCCGATTCCTTGCTCGGCCTTCGAGTGTGTCATTCGTCTCGACCGGACGCGACGCGCCAAAGCCATCTGTCGAGAGGCGGTCTGGGGCAATGTGATAACGCGTGACGAGCGCCTGTTTCACCGCAGCAGCGCGGCGTTTGGATAAGTCAAGGTTGTAACTGCCGCCGCCGATGTTATCGGTGTGGCCTTCGACGGTGAGCTTCCAGGTCGGGTTATCCGTCATTGCCTGGACGATCTGCTTCAACACCGGCTCGGACTCCGGTTTGATCGTGTCTTTGTTGAAATCGAAGTAGATCCCATAGGTGACGGCCCGCTTTTGCTCGGTCAGTTGCTTTTCGACGAGGTTCACCGGGTGCGGAATCTTGAAATCGATCTTGACGACCTCGATCCGGAACTTGCCCTCGTGAATGGCGGGGTCCTTCTCCTTCCAAAGCAGGACCAGAGGATCCAGAGGATCGTCAAGAATGTAGACGTCGGCTGCGGCGTGGTGAGGACGGTCCTTCTTCGGCCTTGGGTCCTTGCCGATAGAATCCGAAACTCCAGCGAGATGAATGGCGGGGAGAGTGACCCGCTGGTCATTCACGATCATGGGGTAGGGAACATCGTCCGGCTCGACTCGGCTCAGAAGACCTCCTTCGTGAACCGGCTTCTCTCCATCGCCGACGTTCATGAAATCGAGATAGAGAAAGTTGGTCTTGCCGGACGACTTCACTTCGTTGAAGGATTTGTCGGAGACCCTGAGTCGAGTGGATCCGTGCAGGAGAGGGGGAATGTGCTTCCCCACAACCGTGACATACGCACCGGCCGACGCCAGGTCCGTATTGCAGACGGTGTTTGTGAAGCTGGTGGTGGAGTCGTTTTGTCCATTGTCATCTTTATAAGCATCCGTGCTGTTGGCCACGGAGATGGAGACGGGCGTGGCCGCATTTAGCGCGTTGTGGCTTTCAACATCTTCATATTTGATGCCCCAGGCAGTAGTAATCACGGTGCCGTCTTGCAATGGAATGCGCGCCTTGTCCTGAGGCGGGAAGGGCGCTGCGGTGCAAGGCTCGACCGGATCCGTTTCGGAGACGCTCTGCACCAGGTCGCCATCATCGCCTCCGCCTAGCATGCTGGTGAGATTGCCGAGCAGTTTGGAGGCGTCGTCCTGGGCGCTTGTGGCCGGCGCTCCCGGTGTGCCACCTGGCTTGGCCCCAGGCTGCGACTCTGGAGCCGAGTCGGAGGGCGTTGTTACTCCCTCCGCGGCCTTGTGCAGAGCCGCTGTTGCCTTCTGCTTCACCTTATAGCCGACATAAATTGTGCCGCCGATGCCGAGTGCAGCGACGACCGCCAATACTGCGAGGATGATGAGGGCGGCGGCAAGACAGCTACTCTTCGATCCCGTAGCGGGCGGCGGCGGCGAGCCAGGCGGCAACGTCTGCCATTGAGTCGCTGGCGCCGGTACAGGAGCGGGGACCGGTTCCGGCACTGCCTGAGGCGCGTCTACCGTCCGCGCCTCCTCTGGTGGAGCCGGATCGGGAACCGGCGCGCCGCATCGCGTGCAGAATTTGAGACTTGGCTCGAGCTGGTCACCACACTTCGTGCAAAATCTCATGAGCTTCAACCTCCGCCCTTTGGCGTAGCGCAGTTAGACGGAATTTGCGTGTTTCCGTGGAAGAGCCCAAAGCTTGGACCCTTCATCAGGCTGCCGGCGCGCGAGATCTTGTGGCTTGTAAACGGAGACAAGAAGAAGTTGATTGCGTCCGTAATCCAGCCCGGTAAGGAGTAGCCGACGCCGGAGTCGATGAAGGCTTCAATCGTTCCCTGCCTGCAGGGAAAGCCAATATCAGGTGCGCGCAGAACCGTGCCGGCAAACCGGAGTCCCGCATAGACACCCGTGCTGAAGCCAAAGGCTCCAATGCCGATCATGGTTCGCACATCGAAGCCCATAACAAGAGAGTTGATCCCCACCGAGATGCCTTCAGCCGTTTTGCCGAGATCGGTGTTTGCTTTGACGTCCGAGGCCCTCGTAACTTGCCATTGATTTCCCCAGTACCCGGCGCTGATTCCGCCTCCAAAGGAGTAATCACCCTCGGCGTTGAGCACGGAGGTCTTCGCGCTGAATCCGGTGTCAATGGAGAACGACGAATTGAACGTGAGAGAAAAGGGCACCGGCCCGCCCAGCGGAATCGAAAGATCAATTGGCAGCCAGAGCTTCTTGTGAAAATTGACCTTGAATTCCTGCGAGCTGGACGCGTTGAGATGAAGCTTGACGCCCACTGCACCGTTGATTCGTATGCCGCAATCCTGGATGGTGGCGTTTTTGATGTGGAGGAAAAACTGGATGCCCGAGTTGCGGATGCTCGCATAGCCCGACGCGCTTAATCTGAGGCCATTCTTGTTGTATTGGTACTCCACGCCGATGCCGTCGCTTCCGGCTAGCGCGGTGGCTTTGACATCCTGGATATCGACAGTGGGAACCTGGCCCAGCGTAGCTGGAGGCGGAATATTCTGCTCCGGAATCTTGAGGGGTTGTATTCCGCCCACTCCCGGAACACCGGGCATCTGCAGTCTCTGCCAGCTTGTGCGTTGCAGCCTTGGGCCACCAAATTCCGGCCTCTCTGCAGGATTCACAATGAAGCTTGTACGCACCATCGTCGGTGACCAGCGTTGACCTATGCGTCTATAAGAGATCTGGCGCCCATCTGCGAGTCTCTTGACCATCGATGCTGGCGTCCACTTGCCACTTCTGGAGACGCGCGACACAGTCATCTGTTCGTCGACGTGGTCGGGCGATACTTTCCGGAGCGAACTCGTCTTCGTTTGCTGACTCGCGTCTGCCGATGTATCCGGTGGCTCAGGGAAGTCAGAGGCCACATACGAGATCATGTTGTTCAGGTCGACGGGCTGGTCCATGGCGAAATCGCCATTGCGGATGACGTCCGTTATCTGAACAGGCCCTAGAATCGCGGTCACGGTGTCGCCCTGCCGTTTGAGGCTTAGCACCCTGCCCACGGCGCGGCCGGTTGCAAAGACGATCTTTCCCTCCTGGAAATCGCTTACCTGCGGCGCGTTGGCGTCAAAGGTCCACGTCATTCCATCGCCGCCAACGGACTTGATGGCCTTGTCGCCGTTTTCCATCAGAATGATGTCGGGCTGATATTCCACCGACGGATCGCGCTTGGGAGCGATTCCAAACTTGATCTGAGAATCGGTGAGCGTGTGCGGGTCGACGGGGTGAATGATCGTCGCCCCAGGATGCGCCTTCACGTCATACATATTGGTGCTTGGGCCGGAGGCAGGACTTCCGGTCGCCTCCTGCGTTCGCTCATTGCCCGGAGATGTGGCGCTCCTGCATCCGGCCAGGAGCAGGCAAGCGACCAACACCTTCAGCGGCACGCGGCGGCTCGCAGCGCGGACTCGTGACGAAGCCGAGATGCTTGCCTTGTTAGCCATTAGAGACCGGCTTGCTTGGCAGCGAGAGCGCCGATGATGGGAAGCCTGAAGGTCTTGCCCTGCGAGGCGCTGTACATAAGGAATGCCCACAGGCAGAGGCCGCCCAGCATCAGCAGCAGGTCGATCGGCGTCTGGATGAAGAAGAACAGGCCCTTCGTGATCGCGCTGAGCACCAGGCCAAGGATGAACCAGGCGATCCAGAATCCGAACCAGGCGATGTTGAAGAAAAGCGATTGGAAAGCGTGGAAGCGTACAAATCGATCGCTCTTGTACGGATCGATCACGAGAAACAAAATCGCCGTGATGAATCCGGCAAGATATGCCAGCGCACCCGCCGTGTTGGTGCTTATGCCGGACGCGGCCGGCGCGGCAGCAACCGCAACGCTTTGGCTGGCAGCACCGCAAGCGTCACAATGCGAGGCTCCTGCGCTCAACGGTTTTCCGCACGATTGACAAAAGTTCATTAGCCTTCCCTCCCGTTGCTACGACTACAAGTCCGGTGCTCGCACACCTCTCGTCGGTGTTCGGTAAATTCTGTTGCATCTACAGATTGGCGACAATCTCCTTCGCCAGCGGCTTGATCGCGTCCGTGCTGCACGGGCAGGACGAGTACATGATGCGGATCAGCTTGTCGCCCTTGCGCACGAACATCATGGAATCCGACTTCGAAAATGCTTCATCACCGATGCCATCGATGGCATCGACACTGCCCATGCCGTTGATGCCGAGCACCTTCGCGTTCAAGCGCATCTGCTCCTCTGCCTCATTCGCGTCGATTCCGAAGGTGAGCACGATGACATTTCCGTCAGCAGTCTGTGTGTCGTCCGTGGCGTTCTTGGGCATGCTGTTGCCGACGAGTCCAGCGAACTGCTGGATCATGCCCTGTGTCTTTTTGTCCGCCCCTTTGGCGCCCAACATCGCGGCCGTATGTTTAGCGGTCATGTCGACCGAGGTCCCCTTGGCCAGATACGAGCAGCCGCCATCGGTCGGTTGGGTCTCAACGATAGAAACGCCGATGGCCTGGCTCACATCTTCTTTGCTAAGCAGGCGGCACGCATCGCCGGAAACCGCTGAACCCTTAGCCGAGGCAGAGGTTGAGGGAGAAGCAGCATCCGCGGACTGTTTCGCAGCGTCGCTGGACGTGATTGGCGATGTCTCGCCTAGAAGCGCATGCGCCTTCTGGCTGACTTTGTGGGCCACGTAATAGACCCCACCAAGCGCGAGCGCCCCACCGACAAAGATGATGACCACGGCGACGATCGCGACCTTGACCCACGAGCTCGATGCCTTGCTTCCAGCCGTCACGATCGGAGCAGGCTGGGATGGTACGGGGCGCGGAACCGGTTGAAGCCCCGGCTGTGGAGACGGGCTCGCTGACTGCTGCGCGCTGGCTCCGCATGTTCCACAAAACCCCATGCCCTGATTTAGCGGCGCACCGCATCTTCCGCAGAACGTGCTCATTGTCGTTTCTCCTCATTGCGATTTGCTTTAAATCCCCGGACAGTGGATCAGCAGGTTTTGAATGGGTGAAGTGAAACGTGGCCACGTAAATCAGGGTATGGCGAACAACTTGTTGCATATATCGCCGAGCTTTTGCCCAAGCTCTGCGTTGTGGATCTTCGGTGCTCCGGGGTCGATGACACTGATATCGCAGCCGCGATCATGACCCTTGACAGCCGACAGGGCGCCCGCCCCGTTCCAGTACGCGCCGTCGCCGATGCCGCCAATCGGGTGTGCTTGGAAAATCCTCGGCAGCTCAGCCCGGAATACATCGATGTCCGCGACTGACAGACTGATGTAAATCGGGCCGACATTGCACGAGTGCGCGTCGATCCGCCGCGGGTGGCCGGCAGGAATCCTCAGGATTACGGCCACCACATCAGGTGTCAGGTATTTCTCGCAAGCGGTGGCGCCGTTGTCGATCCAGACGCTGCTGCCGCTCGCTATGGCGGCCGCAGGCGCGGTGAAAGCGAGTATCGCCAACACGGCGGCAAAGACCGAGGCCGGTGAGTGGGAAAGGGGATGCGTTGGCATGATGTTCCTCCTCGATGGCATAACGTTTCTCCTTGATGCTGCGGATACGCCGTGAACGAATGAAACTCGGATGAGTCGTTGGATCAAAGGTCGATACCGATTTCAGGAAAGTCAGAATGGGTGCGCCGGCTATTGCGGGTCAGGGTGTCTTAGACAAGCTGAGCGCAATCTTCTTTGCATCATCCTCAAGGGTGTTGGGCGGAAGAGTGATCTGGGCAATGCAAGAATGCACCTTTCCCGGAATCTCTACGTGATAGCTCACAAGAGGGGGATTCCCACTCGGCTTTCCGACATAGAAAATACGAGTGGCTGAGTTCTCGAATACCTTATCGACATTCAGCATCTTCAACGTCCCGGCAGAGAACTGACTGAAGCGGCTCATCCCTGAGATCAACATCGTTGTAGTCTGCTGGGGAGAGTTGGCCGCTCCGGGTTGAGCAAGCAGGGTCCAGGTTGGCGGGACGGATATCTGGCATGACCCAGTCTTGTCTTTCACCGTCTTCCAGCCGGACTGCGCGTTTAGATCAATGGAGACAATGAGCATAAGGAGAATCGACGCTAACTTCATGGCATACCTCGTCCATTGAGTGAGTCTGAATTGCGGAGTTCCGACTTCCGGAGCGGATACTGCAGCTGGCCACGCCCGGTAGCAACAGATAACAGTGCGGCCAACTGGGTTGAGGCCAGTTCTCGTCAACAGTGCTTGCGCAACTTCTTCGTCTTCATGAACGTCATCTAGCGCCGGGGTGCGGTCCGGAGTCAAACTAATCGCGGGCAAACAATCCATTAACTACTAACAACTGATGAATCAAATACTTGCGCTGAGAAACTAATAGACCGAAGTGGCGTAAGCGCGTGTTAGATTAGGTCAACTCCTCGCCTAATGGGCTTCGCCATGGATGACACGAATCGACAACCGGCTCTTTCATCCCCCGTTGTCTATCGCTTCGGACTGTTCACGCTGGATGCTTCGGCTGGGTTGCTCACCCGCAATGGCCTTCGTGTCAAGCTGCAGGAGCAGCCATTCCAGTTGCTCGTTTTGCTGCTGGAGAAGCACGGTGAAGTCGTGACCCGAGAGGAGATTCGGCGGCGGCTTTGGCAGAGCGATACGTTCGTCGACTTTGACAAGTGCCTGGGCGTCGATGTCCTCAAAGTGCGGGACGCCCTGGGAGACAGTGCGGCAAATCCAAGATTTCTCGAGACGCTTCCTCGCCGGGGCTATCGTTTTATTGCTCCAGTCTCCCTGGAAGGCTCTTCGGCCGGCTTGAATGCATCGCCCTCCGCCCAACCGGCCGAGACAACGACTGCTCATCCTATATCTGTTGGGACAGGAGCCCTTTCTGATTCCCACTCGCCCGCAAATGAACCATCAGGGAAGACGAGCCGCCAGCGTCTCTGGTTCGCGGCAGCAGCTCTTGGAGCGACATTTGCAGTGGCGTTTGCCGCTTACCGTCTTCACAATACCTCCCGGCCGGCGGCCGCTCCACAGCCGCCCTCCAGTCAAAAGCTGCGGCGTTCTGTCGCGGTACTTGGCTTCCGCAATGTAGCCGGCGGCCCCGACCAGAACTGGCTTTCGACTGCTCTCACCGAGATGCTGAATACGGAGTTGGGGGCAAGCGGAGATCTTCGCCTGGTATCTGGTGAAGACGTGGCTAACGTGAAACATGATCTCGACCTGCAGGCCGAAGATACGTTGGCGAAGAGTACGCTGACGCGCCTCCGATCGAGTCTCGGCGCCGATATGGTCGTGGTTGGCTCGTACACCTTACTCAACGACGGAGAGAAAAATCGGATTCGTCTGGACATGAGAGTGCAGGACACAGGTCTGGGCGAGACCATCTTCGAGGACTCGATCACGAGAGATGAGAAAGACCTCTTCGATCTTGCGTCTCAGGCCGGCTCCCGGCTTCGCGAAAGACTCAACCCATCCCTGACCCTGGCGCCGGGCACCGATCTTCTACCATCTGCCGGATCGTCAAATGAACTTGCGTTGCAGTTTTACAGCCAGGGTCGCGCCCGGCTCTACGAGTTTGACTTTGTGGGAGCGCGCGACCTGCTGAAGAGAGCCGTGGCCGCCGACCCAAACTTCGCTCTCGCCCACTCCGCGCTTTCGAGCGCCCTGAACAGTCTTGGTTTTGAATCGCTGGCTCGAGACGAGGCGAGACGAGCATTGCAGCACACGCAAGGTATGCCTCAGGAAACCGCCCTCGCGATCCAGGGGCAGTACCAGACGTCGATCAATGATTGGCATGGTGCAGTGCAGACGTATGACACGCTGTTCCAGCGCTTTCCTGACAATCTGACGTATGGTCTGGAACTCGCCGGAGCACAACTGCACCTAAATCCTGCAGACTCGGAGCATACCCTGGCAGAGCTTCGAATGCTTCCATCTCCCGTTGGCGATGATCCTCGCATCGATCTCATGGAGGCATCCGCCTTGATCGGCAAGAATCTTCCCAGGGCTCGCGCGACCGCCCAGCAAGCAATCGCAAAGGCATCAGCGCAACATGCCACGCTTATGATGGCTCGCGGATACGGAATTCTCTGCGAGCAGGATTCTTTCGTGGGAGTGCCCCTGGATCAATCTCTCTCCGAGTGCAATCTTGCGCGTAACAGCTATAACAGCGCCGGAGACCGGAACAACTCCGCTCGCACTCTCAACGATCTTGCTGGACTCTACTATCAGCACGGTGATTTAGATAAAGCGGAGGCAATGTGGAGAGAATCGATCAAAGTTTTCCGCAATGTGGGCGACACTGAAGCTCTGGCAGCCTCTTCCAATAATGTCGGCGACGTTCTGCTAACGCGAGGAAAGCTGGACGAAGCTCAAAAGTTGCTCCAGCAAGCGTCAACTGGCTATACGCTTACCGGGGATCGCGCTGGCGTGGCACTCGTCATGGTTGATTTGGGAGAAATCGCCTTGCGGAAGGCTGATTTGTCAGCGGCCAGAAGCAGCTATGAACGGGCAATGGCGATGGGTGCTAAGATCGGCGACCGGAATGCAACCGCCTATGCTCTGGCGGGGCTTGGCGATGTGGCGATGGAGCGAGACCAACTGGCTGTGGCGCGGAAGCAGTATGAATCGGCGCTGAAGCTCAGAGAGGATCTTGGCCAGAAGCAGACCGTTCTTCAGACGAAGGTTGCTCTCGCGCGACTTACCACCGAAGAGGGCCATTCAAAGGAAGCAGAGCCGGAACTGCGACACTGTCAAGAACAACTTCATCAGGCGCAGTGGTTTGATGACGAACTCGGGGCAGGCCTCGTACTTACTGAAGCGCTGCTCGATCAAGCCAGGACTGCCGATGCAAGGCGAGAGATTGTCGCCATCCGTCCTTTAGAAGAGAAGACTCAAAGCCGCGAGTTGCAGCTCAGGTTCTCACTTGAATTCGCACGGGTTCTGCTGGCTGAGCATGACCTGCGTTCGGCTCGAACCCAGTCGGATTCGCTCTCACGGGAAGCAGAGGCATCCGGATTTGTGGGCGTTGCATGGGAAGCGCAAACCATCCTAGCCAACGTACAGGCGGAAGCCGGTGACACATCGGACGCCACACATAAGTTGAAACTGGTCGCAACTCAAGCGCAAAGCGCGGGCTTCCTACTGCGGGCTCGCAAAGCCGACACGATTGCAAAAGTTATGTCAATTTCTGGTGAGTCGACTCACGCTTCACAATGATTGTGGAGCGTCCGTCGGAGGACTAACGCCTCGAGTCGCCGCGTTGGTCCTCATAAGTCGGCTTTTCGTCAGTAATGGTCGAGGACGGGAAGAGTGTTTTGCGATTACCAATCGGCCACGCGGATGACGGTGGATCGATAGGCTTGCACCATAGGACAAATCGTAACGCTAGTGTCAGCGCTCCCCCAGATGTCAATGGACGCCCCTAACCCTACTGGGACACAAAACAACGAAAAAGCCAGCATTTACGCTGGCTTTCGGACTTCTCCGGACTTCTTTAGATATGTTCTTGGTGGAGCTGAGCGGGATCGAACCGCTGACCTCCTCGTTGCGAACGAGGCGCTCTCCCAGCTGAGCTACAGCCCCACACCTGGCAGCTCCGGCGCATCTTCCCGCCCGATCTGCAACGTTGTTCAGTTTAGCAGGACACCTCGCGCCGCTCCAAACTCGCGCGCGTTCCCATGAAATGTTCCCATGAAACGTCAGCTCGCCTTGCGCGGTGCCGGCTTCAGTCCCAACTCCGCCATCACCATCTGCAAGTCCTTCCACGCCTCACCCTTCTGGCGCGGATCGCGCAGCAGAAACGCCGGATGATACGTAACCGCCAGCTTCGCTCCGCGCGTCGCATGCCATCGCCCGCGCAGCGAGCTCAACGACTGCCGCACCCCCAGCAGATACGTGGCCGCCGTCGCTCCCAGCGCCACAATCACCTGCGGCCGCACAATATCGATCTGCCGCAGCAGAAACTGCGAGCACGTGCTGGCCTCCACAAACTCCGGTGTACGATTTCCCGGCGGCCGGCACTTCACAATGTTCGCTATATAAACGTCCTCGCGCCGCAGCCCCATCGCCGTGATCATGTTGTTCAGCAACTGCCCCGCCTTGCCCACGAACGGAAGCCCCTGCGCATCCTCATCCGCGCCCGGCCCCTCGCCAACGAACATCAGCCGCGCATTCGCGTCGCCATCCCCAAACACAATCGTGTGCCGCCCCGCATACGCCAGCGGACAGCGCGTGCAATCGCCAATCTCCGCGCGCACCGCCTCCAGCGCAGCCGCGCGCTCACCCGGCGGAATGATCTCAACAGGCGGAGGCGCAAGCGCATCGAACGAAACCGGTTTGGGCATGGGGGCTCGAAGCTCCTCTGGAGGCCGCGCAAGAAAATACGATGGCGCCGATGAATCCGAGGGGGCCGCATTCGTGTGCGGTTGCGGCTTCGGTATCGAACCAGACGCCGGCGCCGGCGTCTGCATCGCCGCCCTGGACGCTTGAATTGTCGGCGTCGCTGGCGTTGCCGGCGGTTTCGCCTCTCGCCGCGTCGCCGCCGCGGCCACCAGCCCGCGCCACCGCTCCGGCACAACCATCCGCGGCGCCTCATGGCGATACAGCTCATACACGCCCAGATCGCGGAAGTACTCCACGTAGGCGCGAAGCTGCTGCTCAGGCGAAACGTTCATTACATCTCATGCTCAGGCGGCGGAACTATTTTCTTCTCCACGATGCTGTACGTTACCTGCCCACCACGTATCTCATCCTGCGCCACCCGGCAGGGCTTCATCGACTTCGATACGCCCAGAGGAGGCGCACCCGATTGCAACTGACGCGCTCGACGCGCCGCTCCTCTCACGAGGCTGTACTTGTTGTTCTGCCGCAGCGATCCATCCTCTGTCATGCTGTTACCTCCCCGGAGCGATAGCCCCTATCCTACTCTGCCAACCTCTGCGAGCGTTTAATCCTTCAGCGCTCAACAGAACTCGTTCACACTCCGGCCACCGTCACGCCAAAGCTGCTGAGCACCGCTTCCAGCCGTTTGGAATGCTTTGCCGTGCGGCACTGCTCTGCCATCGCCGCCGTATTTGCACCGCCTTCACCGCGCTCATACATCACAACCGCCCGCAGCTCTGTGGCCGCATGTTCAAGAACGTCGTTCACCAGCGCATAGCGGTACTCATCCAGAGTCAGCAGCTCCTTGCGCGCCTGCGAAAGCCGCCGCGCAATCACGCTCTCCTCCGTCACGCCCTCCGCCTGGCTGCGGTTGCGCAGCCGTATCTCCAGCACCTCGGGACTTGGCGGCAAGATGAAAATCGAAACCGCCGCCGGCATGCGCTCCATCACCTGTACCGCGCCCTGCACATCGATGTCCAGCAGCAGGTCCTTGCCGGCAATCCGCGCATGCTCCAGGGCCGATCGCGCCGTTCCATAGTAGTTGCCGAACACCTCGGCCCACTCCAGAAACTCTCCCGCCTTGGCCATCTCCAGAAACCGCTCGCGCGTCGTGAAGTGGTACTCGCGCCCATCTTCTTCCGATCCGCGCGGCTCCCTCGTCGTATATGAGATCGAAAATTCGAGCCCCTCGACCAGCCGCCGCACCTCTGTAACGAGAGTCGACTTGCCCGAGCCGCTGGGCGCCGAAATGATAAATAAAATGCCGGCCATGCGTCCGCGTGTGAGTGTTGGCGCTAGTGTATCGCATCGAGAGCAACGAAAATATCACCCTCCTTTTCCACCGGTCCGGCTCTTCCTCCGTCCGGCGTCCGCAATCTCGCCGTCGGCCTGTGCAGACCTCCGTGAACCATCCGCCCTCCGGTTACGTATCCTACGCCATGGTCGACTTGCGTCCGCTGGCATGCCTCTTGATCCTCTTCGCCGCCATCTCTCCAGCGCGCGGCCAGCAGCCCTCAGCGATATCCCCTGCGCCCACAGCGGACGCCATCATGGCGCGAGTCGCCGCAAACCAGGATCGTGCGCAAGCCGCCCGCGCGCACTACGTCTACGTGCAACACACCCGGGTCGCCTCGCTCAAAGGCCACACCGTTCGCTGTGTGGAAGTCACCGACTCTCGGATCACCCCATCGCCCAACGGCTCAACACAGCAGCTCCTGAAACTCGACGGTAAGCTCCTTCACAACGGCAAACTCATCTCTTACAACAAGCTTCGCGCACGAACGCAGGATTCCAGCTCGAAGGCAGACAACGACGACGAACTCAGCGACAACGACGACACCACCGACCGCGATCTCGTCGAAAATATGCGCGATAGCCTGATGGACAAAGACTCCAAAGACGGCATCGACGCGAGCCTCTTCCCTCTGACCTCCAAAAGCCAGGCGGATCTCGAGTTCAAGCTCCTCGGCCGCGCTCCCATGAACGGGCGCGATACCTTTCATATCGAATTCAAACCTAAGGATAAGAACGATGTGAGATGGAAGGGCGACGCCTACATCGACGCGGTTGAGTTTCAACCTGTCGTCGTCGGCACCCGGCTGTCGCGCAACCTTCCTCTGGCGGTACGTGCGCTGCTCGGCACTAACCTTCCGGGCCTGGGCTTCACCATTACCTACGCCCCGCAAAAGGACGGCGTCTGGTTTCCCGAGAGCTTCGGGACCGAATTCAAAGTTCACATCCTCTTCTTCTTCAGGCGCCAGATCACCTTGAGCGCGGAGAACCGGGACTTTGAAAAGACCCACGTCACGTCGACGATCCATGGCGGCGGCACGCCTGTCCCTGCGACCAACCCTTAAAAAATCACGCCAAACGCAGACAGCCCCTGCGCGAAGCAGGGGCTATCTATCTCACTCAGTTGCGCTACGCCTATACGGTGATTTCCACACCGCGCCAGAAGGCAACATGATGTTTCACCGTCTTGGCCGCGGGCTTCGGATCAGGGTAATACCATGCAGCATCCGGGTTTTCCTGCCCATCCACCAACACCGTGTAATACCGTGCCCGACCCTTCCAGGGGCACGTCGAGCTGGTCGAGCTGGGCCGCAAATACGCCCGATTCACTGTCTCTTCCGGGAAATAAACAGTCCCTTCGACGGTCTCTACCTTCTCGCTCTCTGCCAGAGTCTGTCCGTTCCATACAGCTTTAGCCATATGCGCCATCCAATTCATGTCATGTGAGCGAATCGACGCACAAATCGGTCTCCCTGGACCCTCCAGGAACCGGCGTCAAGTCCGCTCCATCAACAGCTTAGCACAACTTATGGTAAATGGAAAGTCCCGCCCGCGGTTCCTCCAGAACCGCATAGATTCTCCCTGTTTCCCTTAGTCAATCGAAGTACTAAACACAGGAATTTCCCCGCCTCATGCCACCGCCTCAACCACCGCCCGCGTCTTCTCCGGATCCGGTCGCTTCAGCTCCGCAGGCTCTTCCGTGGGCTTCGGCGGCCCAATCTTCTTCACATACTTGCACTCAACCGCCGCCGCCACCGGCTCGTCGGCACCCTTCTTGCCCCGCCGCTTTGGCAGCCGCTCGTGGTTGTTCGGACACACCAGCCACGTGCCCTCTTTATCCGCAAGCTCCACCATATATGGCGACTTGCACTTCGGGCAGTCCTCCTTCACCAGCTTCTGATTGCTCGTGAAGTCGCACTTCGGATACCGCGTGCACCCATAAAACGTGTCCCCCCGCCGATTCTTGCGCACGGCAATCTCGCCGCCGCACTTCGGGCACGGAACCTCCAGCAGCTCCTGCTTCACATACTTGCACTTCGGGTAGCCCGAGCAGGCGATGAACTCGCCATACTGCCCCTCGCGCTGCAGCAGCGGTTTGCCGCACTTCGGGCAAGCCTCCTCCAGCTGCACCGGCGGCTTACTTTGAACCTTCTGGTTCAACTTCCGAATCGTCTTGCACGGCGGATCCTCGTTATACCCCGGGCAAGCCATAAACGGTCCCCACGGCCCGTTGCGCAGCACCATCTGGCGCCCGCAGTTGTCGCAGAACTCCTCTTCCTGCTCCGCTTCCTGCGCCCCCGGCGAGCTCAGGTCCGGCTTGGCCGCAAAGTTCTCCTTCGTAAAGTCGCAGCTCTCCGGCTCGACAGAGACCTTCTTCCACTCCGCCATCGCCGTGCGCAGGGCCGCTTCCAGCTCCTTGTGCTGCTTCTCCTTCACCTCGACCGACCGCACTGCCCCCGCAGCGTCCGTGCCGAGCACCCGCACCGTCGCATGCCCAAACTTCTCCGTAACCTTCTTCAACACCGCCTTCGGATCCTTCTTCCACGCCGCGGCGCTCACCGCCATCGGCTTCTCCTTGGTAAAGTTCGAGCACGCATAAAAGCTCCCGAACTTCCCCCACTTCAGATACAGCGGCGCTCCGCATCTCTCGCAGACCTCGTCGGTCTCCTGCTCCATCGCCTTGATGTCTTCCATCTGCGTCTCGGCGACCTTCAACTCCTCTTCAAAGTGCCCATAGAAACCCTTGAGCAGGTCCGTCCACCGTTCATGTCCTTCCTCGACGGCGTCCAGCTCATCCTCCAGCTTCGCCGTGTAACCGGTCTCGAAGATGTACGGAAAGTTCTTCACCAGCAGCTCGGTCACCACCATGCCGATCTCCGTCGGCACCAGCTTCTGCGCAATCTTCTTCACATAATCGCGCTCCTGAATCGTGTTGATGATCGACGCATAAGTCGAAGGCCGCCCAATCCCCTTCTCCTCCAGCGTCTTCACCAGGCTCGCCTCATTGAACCGCGGCGGCGGCTGCGTAAACTTCTGCTGCGGATCGATCTTCACCCGCTCCAGTCCCTGCCCATCCGTCAGCTCCGGCAGCCTGCGATCAGCCGACCCGTCTTCACTCGTCGCATCCTTCGCCGCGTCCGCGCCATCGCCCTCCGCGCTTCCCGCCGCCAGCTTCTTGTCTTCAGCCGCGGTCTTCACATCGCGAGCCGCCTTGGCCTTCTTCGTCTCTTCCTCAAAGCGCAGAAACCCATCGAACTTCAAAATGCTTCCCGTCGTCCGGAAGTCATAGCTGAGATCGGCCTTCGCCTCAATATCAACGGTCGTTTGGTCGAACACCGCCGGCGTCATCTGGCTCGAAACCGCGCGCTCCCAGATCAGCTTGTACAGCCGGTACTGCTCATCGCTCAGATACCGCCGCACGTCACTCGGCACAAAGCTCACGCTCGTCGGCCGAATCGCCTCATGCGCGTCCTGTGCATCCTTCTTGCTCTTGTAGACGTTCTCGCTCGCCGGCAGATATTTATCGCCGTACTTCTTGCCGACGAACTCGCGAATCTCCGTCACCGCATCCGGGCTCATGCGCGTCGAGTCGGTACGCATGTATGTAATCAGGCCAACCGTGCCCTCGCTGCCAATCTCAATGCCCTCATATAGCCGCTGCGCCACGCCCATCGTCCGCCGCACATTGAAGCCCAACCGTCCCGCCGCCTGCTGCTGCAACTGGCTGGTCGTAAACGGAGGCAGCGGCCTGCGCTGGCGCTCCTTCTTCTCAATCGACCGCACCCGCCACGCAGCCTTCTCCAGCTGCGCCAGCACCTCATCGACCGCTCCCTTATCCGGCAGCGCGTTCGCCAGAAACTGTTCCTTACCGTCCGCATCCGCCCCATTTGACACACGAATCGGCTGGCCCTTCACGCCCACCATCCGCGCCGTGAACTCCTGCGCTCCATCCTTCGTGCCCTGCGGCTTCAGCACCGCATCGATATTCCAGTACTCCACCGCCTTGAACGCGTTGATCTCGTGCTCGCGCTCCACAATGAGCCTGAGTGCAACGGTTTGGACACGCCCCGCACTCAACCCGCGCCGCACCTTGTCCCACAACAGCGGCGAGATCTGATATCCCACCAGCCGGTCCAGAACCCTGCGCGTCTGCTGCGCATCCACAAGATTCTCATCCACATCCCGCGTGTGCTCGAACGCGGCCTTCACGGCCTTCTTCGTAATCTCATTGAACGTCACGCGCTGAATTTTGCTCTTGTCCTTCATCGAAGGCAGCAGTTGAAACTTCAAATGCGCGGCAATCGCCTCCCCTTCGCGGTCCGGGTCAGGCGCCAGAAACACAGCATCGCTCTTCGCCGCCAGCTTCTTCAGCCGGTCGACCACCTTCTCCTTGCCCGGCGACACGATCAGCGTCGGCTCAAACGTCCGATGCTTCAGCTCCACGCCGATATCGTTCTTCGGCAGGTCCATGATGTGGCCAATCGAGGCCTCCACCACATAGTCGCTGCCCAGGTACTTCCCGATCGTCTTCGCCTTCGCCGGCGACTCCACGATCACAAGATTCTTTGCCATCTATTTGTCCCAACTCCATCGGAGCGCCATTCAGCCGCTTCCGTCTTCCAGTGTCAATGCACCCTAACACGTGCCGCCGAGTCCAAGTCAAACCCCGGCAGCCCTCTTCCGCCCCCGAACAAACGTCCTCCGTCGTTTCGTTGGACGTACTTCCGGCCCACTCTGTCCTTGTTTTTTGTGTTGTCCGCGCAGCGGAAGAACTGCTTCTCCCGGCCTCAGCACAGGCAAATCCTTAGAAACATCTCAAGTAATTCTTCCCGGGCATCTGCTTCACCCGGCCTGCAAGCTCCAGCTCGAACAGCGCCGTAAAGATCTCGCCCGACATCAACTTGGGCTCCAGCCGTTCGATCAGCTCATCCAGCTGCACGGCCTCATCCTGTCGCAACTCGCCAAAGACCAGCCGTTCATGATCCCCCATCGGCTGTCCGGCAGCGGCTCCGTCGCTAAATAAGGATGCGCTCCCCCCCGCCAATAATTCATTAGACCCATTCCGCGCCCCCAGCCGATCCTCCAGCTCGATCCGGACTTGCGTCGGCAGATCCTCCCAAATGTCCTCCCATGTTGCAGTTAGCTTCGCTCCCTGCTTGATCAGCGTATTCGGCCCCCAGGCGTTCTTATTGGTCGCATTCCCAGGCACCGCATACACATCCCGCCCCTGTTCCAGCGCACATCGCGCCGTAATCCGCGTCCCTGAATACTCCGCCGCCTCCACCACCAACACCCCCATACTCATCCCGCTCAGCGTCCGGTTGCGGATCGGAAAGTTCTGCGGCGCCGGAAACGTCCCCAGCGGAAACTCACTCACAATCGCTCCGCCTGTCTCCACGATCTGCTCGGCCAGCTTCTTGTTCTCCTTCGGATAGATCACATCGATCCCCGTCCCCCACACCGCGACCGTCTTCCCGCCGGCCTCCACCGCGCCCTTGTGCGCGCACGTGTCCACACCCCTCGCCATGCCACTCTGAATCACCACTCCGCGCTTGGCCAGATCGCGGCTCAGCATCTCCGCCATCCCCGATCCGTACGGCGTCGGATGCCTGGTCCCCACCACCGCAATCCCCGCCCGATCCAACAACCCCACATCCCCGCGTACCCAGAGCACCGGCGGCGGATCATAGATCTCCAGCAGCCTTCCCGGATACGCCTCGTCCTCTCGCGTCAGAAACGTCGCCCCTCCGTCGACCACCCGCCCAGCCTCTTCCACCGCAGCCTTCCGCGATCGCCCCTCGAAGAAATACTGCGCCGACTCCGCCGGCAGCCCCAACCCCTCCAGCTGCGTCAACGACGCGCCGAACAGCCGCTCCGCCGCGCCACCCATCCGCTCGACCGCCCGGCTGCACCGCGTCGGCCCCATCCCCGGCGTCAAAACCAGCGCCAGCCACGCCAGCCGCGCGTCTTCTTTAATCTCCCGACCCTCACCCATCGCGCTCACTCCTCTGCATGCGCCAATGCTCGCATCCTACCGCACCCGCCTCCCAACATCTCTCACCCGCATATCTCGGATCACCCGCCTCACTTTAGTTCCGGTATTCCGCTTCTCCGCGGTGGTGACGTCTTTTTTAGCAGGGGAACAGGCATCACTGCCCAATCGGCTGAATCCGGGATGGACGTGCGCTTCCAGTCCTTGATGCTGTGCGATACGTTGCAGCATGGTTGCTAGCAGAGCCTGTTCATCGTCCCTGAGGCACGCGCAAAGCGCCTTCCGATGCTCTCTCGCCACTTGACCGATCAGCTTCAAGCTTTCAAAACCGATTTCAGTCAGCTGTAAGGCGTAAACCCGCCTGTCCTCGGGTGAACTTTTCCGCTCCAGCAGGCCCTTCTTTTCCAGCTCGTCGACCAACGCTACCAGCCTGCTCGCATGCATCCGAAGGCGATTCGCGAGCTCCTGCTGGCTGAGCCCCGGGGTTCGGCCGATGAGTCGAAGAATCCCCGCATCGGCTGGCGTAAACCCATGAAACGAAATCCTCTTGGCGAATTCAGCCGCCGCATGCGCGCCCACCTGCGCCACCAGGAAAGCAACTGAATCATTGTCTCGACTGTCTTTCATATTCTTCGATCCTCACCATTGTTTCATCCATACCGATTCCTAAATATTATCATTATTAGTAATAATGATTTATGTTAGTATCCATATCGATACGGAATGACCCTCCCGCAAAGGAGTACAGATTCCGGCGAGAGGAGACCACAAGATGAGCGAGACCCTGCAAACACAACGCCCCAGAGGTTCGTTTCGCGGCCCAAATATCGGAGCGCTCGCGATTATTTTTGTCGTTCTGTTTTGCGCGGGTTTGTACCCGGTAACCGCATTCGGAGGAACGCCGTACTTCCCGGGGCCCGCTGCGTCCGTCGATACCATGGTCGTCTTCTTCACGGCGCGGTCGGGAGCAGTTCTTGCATGCGCTTTCTTTCAATTCGGCTCCGCAATCGTTCTTGGGCTCTTCACCGTCTCCGTGGTCAGCCAGCTCAGGTACCTCGGGGTCAAGGCCGCGGGAACTGGAATTGCGCTCTTCGGAGGGCTGCTGTCGGCCTTCAACATCATGGCGGGAACACTTTTTTTATGGACCATGAGCTACCCGGAGATCGCCCACGAGGAGGAACTTCTTCACGCTCTCTATAGACCGATGTTCGCCTTTGGCGGGATAGGTTTCTCGGTGCCTTGCGGACTCCTGTTCGCCGGCATTTCAGTGACTTCGGGTTTTTACAAACTCCTCCCAAAGTGGATTGTCATCTTCGGACTCGTTGTAGCCGCAATCGGCGAATTGAGCTGGTTTGAGATGCTCACCCCTCACATACTCGCTCTCATTCCACTTACGCGCTTCCCAGGATTTGTCTGGCTGATCATTGCGGGATTTGCGTTGCCTAAGATGAGAAAGCAAGGTCTGGCCGGATGATGACTCCCGGTCGATACGAATCAGGTACAACCAGCGAGTGGATGAAGACGCTTGCCGGGTAGGGCACTGCGCGCCAAGACCCACGGCTGTACCTCGATGGAGCCATTCACTCCCACATCCAGCCCACTACAATCAACCTGTGCCTCTTCGCGTCGCCGCCATCTCCTTCCTGAATCCGGCCCCCCTGCTCTACAACTTCGAGCATCCGCCCACCTCTGCCGATCTTCGTACGCACTACGACGTCCACTACACCTCGCCCGCCCACTGCGCGCGCGAGCTCCATTCCGGCAACGCTGACCTCGGCCTCATTCCCATCGCCGAGCTCGAGCCCGGCCTCGTCGTCGTCCCCGGCTGCACCATCGCCTCCACCCACAACGTCCGCAGCATCCTCCTGCTGGTCAAGAATCCCAATCGTCTCCCCGTTCCCGAGGCCCTCCACCATCTCGTCACGCTCTCCGCCGACGCCGCCTCACGAAG
>Ga0207933_1001292_pt1 | contig 19733 bp, 16 predicted proteins | sample NGESurdeep092012_4_FD_184488 | JGI IMG/M metagenome (GOLD analysis project Ga0207933, IMG submission 184488) | Arctic peat soil microbial communities from Barrow, Alaska - NGEE Surface sample F53-3 deep-092012 (SPAdes) | ecosystem: Environmental > Terrestrial > Soil > Wetlands > Peat ...
CCAACAACAGGTATCACTGCTCAACAAGAAGGCCGCTCAACTCGGATTCTCCATCATGCCGGCGACCAATTCCGAGGTTCCGGCGTGAGTAGTTTCTGGAGAGGCCGCGACGTGCGCGCCTTGGCGTCGTTGTGCCGAAACGCGAAATAGCGCTTACCTTCGACCATCGATTTCAATGTCAATACGTGCGTCTCACCAGCCAGGAACGACGCGCACTCACTTACTATCTCGGCGATCAGCGCAGTGCCATCGGCGTGACCGAGCACGCGTTTGAGGCGCTCGTACTTGTCAAGTATGCTCGCAGCGGCAGCGGTCTTGCCGACTCTTATCTTCTTTCTTGCAGTACGCTTGATCGTAGCCATGGATATCTCAGTCGTTGGCGGTCTGAAAAAGATCGCCTACGCCCACGCCAAGACCCTTGGCGATCCGTTGGAGGCTCTTGAGGGAAGGGTTGCGAAGACCCCGCTCCACTCCACCGATGTATGTCCTGTGGAGGCCTGACTTCTCAGCGAGCACTTCCTGTGAAATGCCCCTGCTCTCGCGGAGATTTCGTATGCGCTTCCCAACCTGAGCGAGGATCGGCTCCCGATTGCGCACGCCTCTTATAATGGGGGGCTGGACACTATGAGTCTACAGACTATGAGTAACAATATTATGGAACCCAGCTCTGCTTGAGACGCATTGAGAGCATAGGGAGCGAACGAGGCTTGGGAGTGGGACGTCGGCGAGTACCGGCGTCGTGACCGCGCGGGTGGACTTCACGCTAAGACCCGAGGAGGTGCTTCAGGCTGCGATGGGATTAAGGCCGCGACGGAGTACTGCATATCCTGCACGGCAAAATAAATGGTCGGGGCGAGAGGATTCGAACCTCCGACCTCCTGGACCCGAACCAGGCGCTCTACCAAGCTGAGCCACGCCCCGAATCTCCAAGTATAGCGGGTGCACTACCGACGGCACAACTGCCTCGCGCTCGAACGGCGATTTTACCGACCGCTCCTCACGCTCTTTCCTGATACGTGCCTTCCGACGTGTTCACGCGGATCTTCTCGCCTTCGCTGATGAACGGCGGCACCTGCACCACCAGCCCCGTCTCCATCTTCGCCGGCTTCGTGACGTTCGAGACGGTCGCGCCCTTCAGACCCGGCTCCGTCTCCACCACCGTCATATCCACGCTCGGCGGCAATTCCACGCTGATCGGCTTGCCTTCGTAAAACTCCACCGAGACCTTCAACTGCGGGATCAGATAATTGGTCGCATCGCCCAGCAGCTCCTTCGTCAGGTGCATCTGCTCGTAACTTTCGGTGTTCATGAAGTAAAAGTACTCGCCATCGTCGTACAGATACTCCATATCCTGCTGGTCGAGGACCGCCTTCTCGACCTTGTCTTCCGACGAGAAACGATGTTCCGTCATGGAACCGGTCCGCAGGCTGCGCATTTTGGCCTGCACAAAGCCCCGGAGATTGCCCGGCGTGCGGTGCGTCATGCTGAACACGGAGTACAACTCCTTGTTGAACTTGATCACCATTCCAGGGCGCAATTGTGTTGCGGAAAGCATAGTGGATAAGGGCCAGTATATCAGCCTGTTACGGCCGCGGGTTCAGCTTCGCGCGGCGAAAGCGCCAGATACCCGAGGCACATGATGGCCAGAAACATCGTCAGGACTTCCGTATCTCCCAGGTTTTTCTCGGCCAGCCCGCTCACCATCGTCCCGATCAGGCACGCCGTCGCGCCCTGCAGGATGAATCGCCGGCTCGAACGTCCCGGAGGCAGCGCGCGCAGACCCCGCCTGAAGTCCACGAACGCCAGCACCAGCGCCGAAGTCAGGAACAGCGCGGCTGGCACCCCGCACTCCGCCGCGTAGTGGATATAGATGCTGTGGAGGTGCTGATAATCGCCGTCCGGCAGCGGAAGCGGAATATCGGAGGGCAGGTAAGCGTAAAAGACCGCGGACTTCCTGATCTCCTCCGGTCCCACGCCCACCAGCGGATGCGCCTTGATCATCTGCCAGCCCGTGCGCCAGACAATCCGGCGGTGTCCGTTCGAATCGGTCTGCCCGTGCGGTTGCGTAAACGATTGCGCCCGTTCCCGAATCGCCGCGGGTGCGACCAGAAGTCCCAGCCCCACTACGACAGGCATCCCGACAGCCGCCCACCTCCGCCATTCCCAGAGCAAATAGAAACCAGCCACCAGCGCCGCCACCCATACCGTCCTGGTCTCGCTCAACACCAGGGCGATTCCGACCGCCGCCGCGCATGGCAAACCAAGCCATAGCCATCTCTTCACATCGGGAGCGAACAGAAGAAACGCCGCCACCAGCAGCAGGACGAATAATTCCTGCCCGGAAAAGGTCATCCAGTGGCTCATGAAGCCGCGAATCCGGTCGGCTACGTAATAGAGATAAAAATCCTGGTGCGCCGCGTGCGCCCCCGCAACGTCACGCCCGTATTGCACTAAGCCACGCCCCGCCGTGAACGTCCCCACGCCGATCCACGCCAGCATCAGCCACCTGGCTTCGGCTATCGTTCGCACCGCCGAATAAACAATCAGCAGCGTCGCATAAACCACCATCTTCCGTACCGAAGGCAGGCCAAACGCCGGGTCGGGCGAAAAAGCGAGCGCCACCAGCGTCCACCCCAGAAATAATCCGAGAGGAATCGCAATGCGCGGCCACTTCAGTGGTAATCCGGAAAGGAACAGGAATGCCAGTGCCAGCGCCAGCAGGATCTGAGAAACGGCAATCGAAAGCAGAATCGCAACCGCCGATGCGCACGCCAGCCACAGGGCCAACCTCTTCACGAAGGGAGGGGGGATCAAGCTTTGAGTATCGCGCGTCTCCGCCGCACTTTGTCTTTGCCACCACTTTGCGGCACGGTGTACCATGGTTTGAAACAACCAGGTTTGAACAACCAGGTTTGAAACAACAACATAGGTTTGAACGCATCGGTTTGAATGCATGAAGATGCTGGAAGCGCTCGCTCCGGGAGATCGGGATCGTGCCTTGGCGTTGACTCTCGATCCCGCGAGAATACCCGCTCATATCGCCATAATTATGGATGGCAATGGACGCTGGGCCAAACGGCGCGGTCTGCCGCGCGTCGCGGGGCATAAGGTCGGCGTCAGCACCGTGCGCTCGGTCGTTGAAGATTGCGCGAACCTGGGCGTGAAAGCCCTGACCCTCTACGCCTTCTCCGCCGAGAACTGGAAGCGCCCGCGCACCGAAGTCGATATGCTCTGGCGCCTGCTCCGCTTCTATCTGCGGCATGAGCTCGAAGACCTGCAGCGCAACAATATCCGTCTGCAATCGAGCGGACACATCGAGGCTTTGCCTGAAAGGGTATACGAGGAACTGCGCGCCGCCGAACGCGCCACCGCCCGCAACCAGGGCATGCGCTTGAATCTTGCCATCAATTACAGCGCCCGCATTGAACTGGTGGATGCCGTCAATACCATCATCGACGAAGCGCGGCTCGCAGGCACCCTCGCCAGTCTGGTGGTCGATGAAAAAATGATTGCGCGCCGCCTCTCGACCGCCGATCTGCCAGAGCCCGACCTCTTGATCCGAACCTCCGGCGAGATGCGCGTCAGCAACTTCCTGCTCTGGCAGATTGCCTACGCCGAGATTTACGTTACGGACACTCTCTGGCCCGATTTCAATCGCAAAGAACTGTTGCGGGCGATTCTCGATTTCCAGCGCCGCGAGCGCCGTTTTGGGGGGCTTTCCGGCGCGCCGCCATCCGAACCCGATATCGTGGACGATCTGGAATCCATCGGCGACCGGGAATTCGACGGAGACCCGGAGACCGCCGGGATAGCCGTCTCCTCGCAATGACCCGCGTCGTCACCGCACTTTTTCTCATACCCATCGCCGTTTACGCCGCTCTCTTCGCTCCCTGGTGGTTCTTTTTTGCGATCGTGGCCATCGTGGCGCTCCTCAGCTTCCGTGAATATGCCCGGATGACCGGGTCTTTCGCGCCGCTCGGATACGTGGCGGGAGCTCTCATTCTCCTCGCGCCCCCGAACGAACTGATTCTGGTCGTGGTCCTCGGTACTCTCGCCGCCATGTGTCTGCCTCTTTCCGCGCCCACTCCCGAACAGGGATTCGCCCGGGCGGCGGCGCTGGTCCTCGGCATCGTTTATATCTTCGGCGCCTGGAAGACCGGGATTCTGCTGCACGACAGCACCACGCAGCCTGCGGCCTTCGGCGTCGGAGCCGGCCGCCACTGGCTCATGTTCGGCCTCATGGTGAACTGGATCGGCGATACTGGCGCCTACTATGTGGGGAGGAAGTTCGGGCGTCACAAACTCGCTCCCTCCGTCAGTCCCGGCAAGAGTTGGGAGGGTGCGGCGGCATCCGCCGTGACGGGCGTGTTGTTCGGTCTGCTCTACCTGCCGCTCGCGATCAAAGGCACGTCTTTCCTCGCGGCCGGAGCGCTTGCGCTGGCCGCCAATGTCGCGGGGCAGGTAGGCGATCTCGCCGAATCGGCCGTCAAGCGCGGTTCCGGGGTGAAAGACAGCGGCAGCCTTCTCCCGGGCCATGGAGGGATTCTCGACCGTATCGACAGCACGATGTTCGCCCTGCCCGTGCTCTATGCTCTGTTGACGTTTCTGCGCTGACGTTTCTGCGCTGACTCCCGCTTCTGATACCCTGAAGGTTTGGACTCTTTTCTCTCCGAGGTAAACCCGCGTTGGCATTAGTAGAAGGTTGCAAGCACGAGCTCGAAATTTCGATTCCCGCCGAGGCAGTCGAGGCCGAGACCGGCAAGGTCACGAAGACGTTTCAGGACAAAGCGAAGCTGCCCGGATTTCGTCCCGGAAAGGCCCCGGCCTCGCTCATCCGCCGCAACTTCGCCAGCGATATCCGGCAGCAGGTTCTGGAACGCCTGGTGCCCAGATTCTTCGATGCCCGGGCGAAAGAAGAAAACCTCCGCGTCGTGGGCACGCCCAGCATTTCGGACGTGCATTTTCACGATGGCGAGCCTGTACGGTTCAAGGCCCACTTCGAGGTTTTTCCGGAGTTCGAGCCCGCCGAATACACCGGCATTGAGGTCCCCTACGCCCAACCGGAAGTGACGGATGAGGATGTCGAAAAGCGTCTGGCGGAACTCCGCGAGAACAAGGCGACATACATCAATGAGGACCCGCGGCCTCTCGCCGACGGCGACTACGCTGTGGTGTCGCTCGAAAGTCTTTCCGGCGCCGACGAGCCGATCAAATCGGACGAAGTGGTGGTCCTGATCGCGGGGCCCGAAACTCTTCCCGGCTTCACCGAAAATCTGCGCGCCGCCTCACCGGGCGACGAGAAAGAGTTCGACGTCACTTACCCCGACGACTATGGCCAGGCCAAACTATCCGGCAAAACCATTCGCTTTCGCGTCGGCGTAAAGGGCTTGCGGCGCAAGGAGCTTCCCGAGGTGAACGATGAGTTCGCCCAGGATCTTGGCGACTTCCGCACCATGGATGAGTTGAAGGACGCCCTCCGGAAGTCCATCTTCGCGCAACGTGAAGCCGAGGCCCAGCGGGTGGCCAAAGACAAGATCGTCGAAAAACTGGTGGATGCGAACGACTTCCCCGTGCCTGAAGGCTTCGTTGACAAGCAGATCGAAAATCGCGTCGAACAGCGTCTGCGTTCGCTCGCCCAGCAGGGGGTCGATCCCCGCTCGTTCAACCTTGACTGGAGCAAGATCAAAGAGGCGCAGCGCGAAGCGGCAATCCGCGAAGTGAAGGCGTCTCTCATTCTCGGCAAGGTGGCGGAGCGTGAGTCGATCGGCGTGACGAATGACGAGGTTGACCGCGAAGTCACGCGCATCGCGCAGCAGAACCGCGAACCGTTGCCCACCGTTCGCAAAAGGCTGAGCGAAGATGGGACCATGGACCGTATCGCGTCCCACATCCAGACGGAAAAGACCCTGAGTTTCCTCTTCGACAAGGCCACTAAAACCGAACCCGAGCCCGAACCGGAACCCACGCCTGAACCAGCATCGGAATAACCTGGGGATATACTAACCCAATACTAATTCCGGAGGAATTCACCATGTTGAAGGTCTTGCTGGCCCTTGCCCTCGCGAGCGTTCCGGTCATGGCGGCGACTTGTGAAAGCTTAACCGCACTACGCCTTCCCGGCACCGTAATTACCAGCTCCCAAACCGTCCCGGCGGGCGACTTTACGGCTCCTGGCAGCCGTGCCCCGCTCAAAAACCTCCCCGCGTTCTGCCGTGTGGCTGCAACCCTCAAGCCAACCGCCGATTCCGATATCAAAATCGAAGTCTGGCTGCCACTGGCGGCCTGGAACAGGAAATATCAGGCCGTCGGCAACGGCGGCTGGGCGGGCGTCATCAGCTATTCCGCCCTCGTCGACGCCCTGCGCGCCGGGTATGCCACCAGTTCCACCGATACCGGCCACGTCGGCGGCAGCGGCAGTTTCGCGCTCGGGCATCCCGAGAAACTCATCGATTTCGGATGGCGGTCCGTGCATGAAATGACCGTCCGGTCGAAGGCCATCGTCGATGCCTTCTACGGCAGCGCCCCGCGTCTGTCTTACTGGAACGGCTGCTCCACAGGCGGGCGGCAGGGGCTCAAAGAGGCTCAGCGCTTCCCCGCCGATTATGACGGCATTATTGCGGGCGCGTCCGCCAATCGAACCGCCCTCGCGCTATGGGTAGCCTTCGCCGAACTCAAAGATCCGGCCAGCGTCATTCCCAAAGCGAAATACGCCGCGGTGCACCGGGCTGCCATCGCCGCCTGCGACGCGAACGATGGCTTGAAAGACGGTCTCATCGAAAATCCCGCGAAATGCCGGTTCGACCCGAAAACCATCGAATGCAAAGGCGCCGACGGCCCCGAATGCCTCACCGCGCCGCAGGTGGAAGCTGCCCGCAAAATCTATGCGGAAGCGAAGAACCCGCGCACCGGCCGGAACCTGTTCCCGTCGCTTGCGCCCGGTTCCGAGTTGGGCTGGGCCGTCCTCGGAGGTGGCCCGGAACCTTCGCCCATCATTCTCGATCAGTACAAGTACGTGGTCTTCAGGAACCCCGCCTGGGACTGGCGAACGTTCGATTTCGACAAGGATATCGTCCGCTCCGACACGCCGGAGAACCTGGTCATGAATGCAACCGACCCGAATCTCAGTCAGTTCTTCGGACATAACGGCAAGATGATTCTCTATCACGGCTGGGCCGACCCGAACATCTCTCCGTTCTCGACCGTCGAGTACTACAAGAGTGTGATCGATAGCGCGGCAAGAGGCACAAAGCCGTCGGACTCCATCCGCCTGTTTCTGGAACCCGGCATGGGCCATTGCGGAGGCGGCGAAGGCCCCAACACCTTCGACAAAGTCGGCGCGCTCGAAAACTGGGTGGAAAAGGGTAAAGCACCGGACAAGATCATTGCCTCGCACGCAACCAAAGGCGTCGTGGACCGCACGCGCCCGCTCTGCCCCTATCCTCAGGTAGCCACCTGGAAAGGTTCCGGCAACACCGACGAAGCAGCGAATTTCATCTGCAAATGAATGGATGAAGTTATCGGAACGAATATGTCGTGCTATTTACCACACTCTTGCTTTACAATATTCTTTCCAGCCCAATGAAAACATTGATCGCTCTGCTGTTCTGCGCCACTTCGTCCTTTGCCGCCTCGGCCGGGATCACGGTTCCGCTCCATGTAATACGCCATCCTGTTCAGGCGTTCCACGAAACGTCCTCGGACAAATGGCTCATGGCCGCGTCAACCCTCACGCTGGAGACCGCGAATGTAATTGACTACGCGACGACCTACCGCGCCGTGGTCATTGGGACCAACTGCGAAGAGAATCCCGTATTCCAGACCGCTCCGTGTTCTCAGCATAATCTCAACGAGCCACGATTCACGGGCGCGAAGATCGGGATCGCCGCCTTCGGATTCGTGCAGTACCTGCCGAAGGCGTTCGGCTGGCACAACGAGACATGGAACCGGACATTTATCATCATGAACTTCGCCGGTACCGTGCCGTTGGCTATTGTTGACATCAACAACATCAGGCTGATGAATAAAGGAAGCTGATTGGGCGGAAATCTACCCTTCCTCCTCCGCGCCGCGTGGGAGTAGTCAACCGGTTAATCCATCGCTAAATCAATGGCTTGCAGGTAATTTCTGGCACTCAACCGGGGAGTGTGCTAATAATGTTGTTTGGAGCAGGTATCTGGCACTCTCCAGCTCCAGGGGCTCGAATCCCGTCCCCAAAACTTCAATCGAGGTAAACACCAAATGAACATTCGTCCGCTATACGACCGAGTTGTGGTCAAAAGGGTTGAAACCGAAGTCGAAAAGACTCACGGCGGCCTTTATATCCCCGACAGCGCGAAAGAAAAGCCGCAGGAAGGCGAAGTCGTCTCCGTAGGCAAAGGCAAGCGTCTCGATGACGGCAGGATAGTGCCGCTGGACGTTCAGCCCGGCGACCGCATACTGTTCGGCAAGTACTCCGGCAGCGAAATCAAGCTGGATGGCGAAGATCTGATGATCATGCGCGAAGACGAGGTGCTCGGCATCCTCGATGCAAAACCCGTCGCGGCCCAAAAGGTCGGCTAATCGATTTCAAGGAGAATATAAATATTCATGGCAAAACAGATTGTTTACGCTGAAAATTCCCGCCAGGCCATCCTGCGCGGTGTGAATCAGTTGGCCGACGCGGTGAAAGTCACCCTCGGACCCAAGGGCCGCAACGTCGTCCTCGAGAAAAAGTTCGGCGGTCCGAACATCACCAAGGACGGTGTCACGGTCGCGAAGGAAATCGAACTCAAGGATCCGCTCGAAAACATGGGCGCGCAGATGGTTCGTGAAGTCGCTTCGAAGACTTCCGACATTGCCGGCGACGGCACCACCACTGCCACCATCCTCGCTCAGGCGATCTTCCGCGAAGGCGTGAAGTCGGTTGCCGCCGGCGCAAACCCGATGGCTCTGAAGCGCGGTATCGATAAGGCCGTTGCCGTGGCCATCGAAGAAGTCAAGAAGATGTCGAAGCCGGTTTCCGGCGACATGATCGCGCAGGTCGGCACCATTTCCGCCAACAGCGACCACACCATCGGCGACACCATCGCCGAAGCCATGAAGAAGGTCGGCAAAGACGGCGTCATCACCGTTGAAGAGTCGAAGACCATGCTGACCGAGCTCCAGACCGTGGAAGGCATGCAGTTCGATCGCGGCTATCTCTCGCCGTACTTCGTGACCGATGCCGAACGCATGGAAGTGGTTCTCGAAGATCCTTATATCCTGATCCACGAGAAGAAAATCGCGAACATGAAGGACCTTCTGCCGCTGCTTGAGCAGATTGCCCGTTCGGGCCGTCCCCTGCTCATCATCGCGGAAGAAGTCGAAGGCGAAGCCCTCGCCACTCTCGTTGTCAACAAGCTGCGCGGCACTCTGAACGCATGCGCGGTGAAGGCTCCGGGCTTCGGCGATCGCCGCAAGGCCATGCTGGAAGACATTGCAATCCTCACGGGCGGCCGTGCCATCTTCGAAGAAACGGGCATCAAGCTGGAAGGCGTGAAGCTCGAGGATCTCGGCAAAGCCAAGCGCGTCACCGTCGACAAAGACAACACCACGCTCATCGACGGCGCGGGTCAGGCCAAAACCATCGAAGGCCGCATCAAACAGCTGCGCACCCAGATCGATGACACCACTTCCGATTACGATCGCGAGAAGCTGCAGGAACGTCTGGCGAAGCTTGCCGGCGGCGTTGCGGTAATCAAGGTTGGCGCGGCCACCGAGACCGAAATGAAGGAAAAGAAGGCTCGTGTCGAGGATGCCCTGCATGCCACTCGCGCGGCCGTCGAAGAAGGTATCGTTCCCGGCGGCGGCGTGGCTCTCCTGCGCGCGGCCAAGGCTCTCAAAGACTACAAACTTCCGGGCGACGAGCAGATCGGCGTGGACATCATTCGCCGGGCCTGTGAAGAGCCGATCCGTCAGATCGTGCAGAACTCGGGTGAAGAAGGCGCGATCGTGATGGGCAAGATCCGCGAGAACGACAACCCGCACTTCGGCTACAACGCCCAGACCGACGTTTATGAGGATCTGGTAGCCTCGGGTGTAATCGATCCGGCAAAGGTAACGCGTTCGGCACTCCAGAATGCGGCATCGATCGCCGGTCTGATGCTCACGACCGAAGCCATGGTCTGTGAAATCCCGGAGAAGAAGTCCGCTCCGGCCGGCGGCGGCCACGGCGGCCCCGAAGGCATGGACTACTAAGTCCTTCGCGCTCCAAATCGAACGAAAAAAGCCGCGGCTCCCGCAAAGGACCGCGGCTTTTTTGCGTGTGCGCTCAGACCCCGGCTGTGGCTTCGAACCACCCGGCCTCGAAACCTGCCGTGGAGATACCGAAGATCAGGAAGAAGATCTTGAACAGCGTCTTCAGGACGAAGAACAGAATCGCCTTCAGGACCATTAAAATGACCTTCTCCAAAATAAATTTCACAAGAAGACCGAGCTTCTGAAGCAGATATTTACCGGCCTCCACCAGCAGGCGGACGATCACGGATATCGCGGCCGCAACCGCTGTCATCAGGAGCGCCACCACTCGCGCGACGACCGCCGCTACCAGCGGCAGGATCACTTCCGTCACAACCTTCGCGACAACAGCGGCAATGGCGCCCACCAGAGCCTCGAACGCGGTGCGGAACAGGATTTCGAGCTGGGCTTTCACGGCATTGAAAAGCTCGGCCGCCAGTTCTTCCACCCGCCGCTGTAATTCCGCGGCGCCGAGCTTTACCGCGTCGGCAATTTTGCCCGCGGCGGCCCCGAATGCCGACTCCAGGATGGCGAGAACCTTCGGTGCAACGGACAGCAATGAGTCCGGCAGTCTGGCTGTGAGTTCCTTCGAAATCGCACCGGCATCCACCGTCTTGCCGAGCTTCGCCAGGCCGCCCGCGATTCCCTCTTCGAGTTCCCGCACGATGTGACGCGGATTGGGGACTTTTGCGGAGATGTAACTTTCTATCTCGGTCTGAACGGACTGTTCCTTCGAGAGCAGGAACTCGCTCACCAGCGCGGTGATTTTCTTCTCGAGGTCCGACGCACTGAGATTGCTTTCACTAAGGTTGCTTTCAAGTGTAGACATTAGACTGTCCTGTTATACCGGAACTCCGCCCGCAACACAAACGGAAAATTCGCCAATGGACTGATCAGGTCGAGTGACCGGGATTTGAGGCCCGGTCACCCTCCCACACCACCGGACGTGCGGTTTTCCGCATCCGGCGGTTGAACTCAGCGGTTAATTTCCCGCAAGGTCTGATGGCATCAGGAAGCCGAAACGAAGGAGCGTCTTGACCTTGAGGCCTGCATTCACAGTCGAAGTATTCGCCATGAACCATGCTCCCCGGCTCGAACGCACTGTTTTAAGCAGCCGGGGATGCACTCCCAGCTTTCGTAGCGCATTTTCCCGCCCGACGGCATTGTGCCACCGCAGCCAGAAACATTTCCGGATGTGCCGTCGAATCCATCCCTCCAGATAGAAGACCGGTTTCCGTACTTCGGCCAACTGGAAATAATTCCACCAGCCTCGCACGTAGCGCACCCAGTCGTCCCGCAATTCATTACTGGTTCGGCTCTGGTTGCCCCGCCACATCTCCCGTACTTTCGTTTTGAATCGTTCGATACTTTCCGGCGCTATTCCGATTCGCCCTTTGCGATCCAGTCGAAAGCCGAGGAACTTTCGTTCCCCGGCCCTCCCTGTACCACTCTTGGCGGTATTCACCTTCAGTCGCAGGTTCTTCCCGATCCAGTCCTGAACCGACGCTAACGTCCGCTCTGCCGCTGCCTGACTGCCAACATAAATATTGGCGTCATCCGCATACCGGCAGAACGAATGTCCCCGCCGCTCCAGTTCCTTATCGAGCGCATCCAGATAGATGTTGGCCAGCAGTGGCGACAGAGGTCCACCCTGCGGTGTGCCTTCCACGCTGGCTTCCACCGACCCGTCCACCATGGCTCCACGCCGCAGGAGTTTTCCAATCAGCCCCAACACCCGTTTGTCCCGTATCTGTTTTCCGATCCGGCCCATCAGTATGTCGTGATTGACGTGGTCGAAGAACTTTGTGATATCGATATCCACCACCCAGTCCTTCCCTTCCTGTGTAAACTTCTGCGCGGCTCGTACGGCGTCCTGCGCTTTACGCCCCGGTCGAAATCCGTAGCTGTGTTCGCTGAATTGCGGATCGAAGACCGGCGTCAGCACCTGCAACATCATCTGCTGAATCAGCCTGTCCTGTACCGTCGGGATTCCCAGCGTTCTCGTGCCCCCGCCTGGCTTGGGTATTTCCACCCGCCTCACGGGGCTTGGAACGTAAGTTCCCGCCAACAGCTTCGCCCGGATCTTTACCCAGTGCGCCTGAAGATGGCTCTCCAGTTCCGTCGTTTTCATCCGGTCGATCCCTGCTGCCCCTTTGTTGCGTTTTACCGCTGCCAAAGCCAGCGCGCAGTTCTCGTCCGTTACCACTGCTTCCATCAGGTTCTCGTACATCGCTCTCTTTCGGAAGGTTCGCGAATCGGTTTCTCAAGTCCATCGCCGTCAGCCCGCCACGGTTGCACCGCTTCTGCTTCTGGCATTGCCAGGGTGGCAACCGTAGTTGATGCTCCCTGCGACTCGGGCCTCTTTGGACCGTTCCAGTTCCCTCTTTAGCTCCGTTCTTTAGTTCTTCAGCCCTTCGCTCCAGCCGCGTTACCGGCCTTCTCAGCTACTACGGCCTCTGCTGACTTCTCTTCCGCTCTCGCCGAAGAGATCTCCCCGGGTAAGGTGCAGAATCTGTTCCCTCGTGCCGCTCGGCTCTACCTGATGCGTCTTGATGAACTTCGGGCTTCGCTGTTCCCAGCCAGCTCGCCGCCCGCACCCGGCCTCACTGCCGATTCGTGTTCCTACAGTCGAGAGTTTGCTACACGCTTCTTTCAGCTTCACCTCGCGGCTACGCCTTGCGGTTCGCTACGGTTACCGTCATCGGTTCCGGTTGGCTCCTTTCATCCAACTAGATTCTGCCCATGCCGGGCACACTGGGGCGGGCTTCAGCCTGCAGCCGCCTTCAGGCGGCTTTCCGGGGAAATGCGCATTGCCTGCTCATTTCCTGGACACACCACTAGCCCGGACCTGCGATTTGACGTTAACTCTGACCGATTCCCCGGCAACCGACGAAATCCGCCGGTTCGCCCTGCATCTGGGCGCCGAAGATCGTTTGCTGCCCGGCGCGCCCCGCAGGCCCCGCACGGTCGTCATCGAAGCCCGCTCGCTCGAACGCGAGGCGGACGAAATCGCCCGGGGAATTCTCGCGCTGAATCGATCCGGTACCGCGTTTCGCGACATCGGCATCGCCTTGCGTGAAACCGGCCCTTATCTCTCTCTGCTGCGCGGGACCTTCGAACGCTTCGGCATCCCCGCGCGTTTCTATTTCACCCGCCCTTTGCGGAAACATCCCGTAGCGATATTCCTCGGCGGCCTGATCTCCGGAGCCCTCGGAGGCTGGGATTTCGAACCCGCCGTCGAAGCCCTGCGAGCCCACCCCGCCTGGGGCGCGAGCGCCGATTTCGACCGGTTCGATTTCGCCGTCCGCGCAGCCATGCCCGGGAGCGGCGCGGAAGCGCTGCTCGCCCTCTGCGAAAGCGGCTGGCTGAAGGAAAAGATCGCCGATTGCCTGAAAACGGAGATATGGACAAACGCCCCGCAAACGCCGTCCGTCTGGCAGCACCGGTTCGAAGCTCTGGCTGCGTCGCTCTACCGCCCCGGTAAACTCGACCTGCCGCGCGATTATGCCGGTATTGAGGCCGCCCGCAGCCACGCCGCGGCGTTGGGCGCATGGTCCGCCGCCGTGGAATCGATCGTGGCGTTCTGGAATCCGCCCGATCGGCCGATCCCCCTCGAAGAATTCTGGCGCGTGGCAGCCGCCGCAATCGAGATCGCAGTCTTTCGGCCCGCGGACGATCGCGCCAATGTCGTCCATGTCATGAGCGCCTACGAAGCGCGCCAGTGGGATGTGGTGTCTCTGTTCGTCTGCGGCATGACCGATCGCGACTTCCCCCGCCGGCACGCGCAAAACCTCTTGTTCCCGGATAGCGAAATCGACCGTCTGCACGCCGCCGGCATTCCCCTGCGGAAGGCCGCCGAACAGGAGGACGATGAGCGCTGGCTCTTCGAATCTCTGCGGACGCGCGCCACCGATTCGCTATTTCTTACCTGTCCCCGGCACGACGCAGCGGGCAAATCCGTACAGCCCTCCCGCTGGCTCATGGATCTCGGCGAGCCCTCACCGGCGCGCGCCTGTCAGCCTGCCCCCCGGTTTCCGGTTGCCGGCACACCCTCGCCAGGCCGTGTCGATTCGCCGGCTCTGCGCGCTGAAATGGCGCGTCTGCATGAGCGAATCGGCCTCACCGCGCTCGAAGATCTGGCCCAATGCCGGTTCAAATTCTTCGGTGGGAGAACTCTCGCGCTCAAAGGCCCTCCGGAGCGCTCGGATGAACGCATTCAGCCGCGCATCACGGGTTCCATTCTGCACGTCGCGCTGGAGCGCTGGATCGCCGACAAAGGCCGCGATTTCGTGGAGTTATTCGAAGAAGCCTTCGACGAGGCCTGCCGCAGGGAGCATCTCCCGCCCGGATACAAGCTCGAAGTCGAGCGCATCCAGTGCCGCGAGATCGCGCGCCGTGTCAGTGCCAACGATTTGTGGGTACCGGATTCTTCCCTCGCCGAGGTCGATCTGGCGCTCTCATTTCCCGGCGGGATCGCAGTCAAGGGCCGCGTGGACCGCATCGATATTTTTGGGAACGACTGCGTCATTGTCGATTACAAAAGCAGCAAAACCGCCAACGTGCAGAAACTGGTCGCCAGCCGAACCCGCTTGCAGGGGCCGCTTTATGCCCTGGCCGCGCGCGAGCAATTGCACCTGAATCCGGTCGCCATGGTCTACTGGGCGGTGCGCGAAGACAAGCGGTTCGGCTGGGGCAAAATCCCCGGCCGGGATATCGCATTCGAACCCATGCCGGAAAATTGGGCGGATGACGCGCGCACACGCACCGTCGCGCGCCTTTCCGGCTTTCTGCAGGGTGAAGTCCGCGCGCATCCGGAAGAAGTCGAGCAGTGCCGCTGGTGCGATTTCCGCGCCGCCTGCCGCATTGAACAGCAGCAGACATCCGCGGTCGAAGGCGCCCGCGGTGCCTGACTTCACTCCCGGCCAGTTGCACGCCATCGATTACCTCAAACAGGATGCCTGCGTCGTCGCCGGACCCGGTTCGGGCAAGACCACCGTCCTGGTCGAGCGCTATCGCTCCCTCCTCGAAGATTACCGGTTCGAAACCCGCCAGATCCTCGCCATCACGTTCACCGAAAAGGCCGCGGCCAACATGAAGGCAAAGCTGGCGGTGTTATTCGCCCACGATCCCCTTCGCCTGCGCGATCTCGAATCCGCCTGGGTCTCCACCATCCATGGCTTCTGCGCGCGCCTGCTGCGCGAAAATGCGCTCGCAGCCGCCATCGACCCGCGTTTCTCCGTCCTCGACGCCCGCGAATCGGAAGAATGGCAATATGCGTGTCTCCACGCCGCGCTCGATGAACTGGTCTCCGGGCGGCGCGCGGAAGCGCTTGCATTGATCGAAGCGCTGCAAACCCCGCACATGGAGGGCGATCTCCGGAACGTATGGGACGGGATTCGCTCCGCCGGCAAAACCGTCGCCGAAGTGCGCGCCATGCCGTGTCCCACGCCGCCCGCAAGCCGGCAGGATATGGCGAGCCGGTTGCGCGAGCTTCTCGCGAACTGGACGGGCCGTCTTACCCCGAAACAACAAGAGCAGCATGCCGGGTTGCTCGAATGGGCGGAGCGCCTGGCCGGTGCCGGACCCGAAGATCTCTTCCCCCTCATATCCGCGTGGAAGCCGGACTTCAGGCGCATCCCGAACGATCGCAAATCAGAGCTGACGAAATTCCGCGAAACCGTCCGGGCCTGGGCCGTCGACCGCCACGCCGCCCCGTTCCGCGCCATCGTCTTCGACGTTCTCGATCGTTTCGACGAGTTGTACAGGGACCGCAAGACCGCGGCCGCCAGCCTCGATTTCAACGACCTCGAACGCTGCACCATCGCTCTCCTGAGCCAAAGTGAAGAAGTCCGCGCTCGCGTCCGCACGCAATTCCGCCAGATCATGCTGGACGAATTCCAGGACATCAACGAACAGCAGGCGGAGTTGATCCGGCTCATTCGAGCCGAAGACGTCTTCTTCGGGGTCGGCGACGTCAACCAGTCCATCTACGGATTCCGCCACGCACGCCCGGAGATCTTTAACGCCTGGCGCGCGGAGATTCGGGATTCCGGCAAACACTCGGCGGAGTTGCTGCACAATTTCCGCAGCCGCCCCGCCATCCTTCGCGGCGTGGAAACGCTGCTGCATGGCGCCGAAGGGATCGACCCGCGCGAACTGGTTGCCAGCGCCCTCTTCTGCGCGAAGCAGGAGCCCTCCATCGAAGTTCTGAAGATTCACGACGTTCTGAAGATTCACGACGAGGACAGAGACGAAGCCGCGGCAAGAGAAGCCCGCTGGATCGCATACCGGATTCTTGCGCTCCGTGGCACTCTCCAGCTCGGCCCGGAGGGGAAAAGCCGTCGCGCCGATTTCGCCGATTTCGCCGTCCTGTGCCGCAATGGCGAGTCGATGAAGCCCATTCTCGAAGCTTTCGGGCACGCCAATATTCCGTACGTCTGCGGCCGCCGCCAGTCGTTTTTGCTGTCGCGCGAAGGCCTGGATATTACGGCGCTGTTGCATGTCATCGCCAATCCGCGCGATGCCATCGCGCTCGCTACCGTATTGCGCTCGCCTCTTGCCGGTATCGGAGACGAAGCGCTGCTGCGCGTTAAGCTGCTCGCCCGCTCTCTGCCGGGCGGACTGAATGTGCTCGCGCTCGACCCGTCGAAATTCGCGGATTTTGCGCCGGAAGACGCAAGCAGGCTCGGGCGCTTTATCGGGAATCTGAAGCGCTGGCGCGCCGAACAGCCGGTCATTCCGCTCGAAGTCCTTCTCGTGCGGGCGCTCACCGATTGCGGCCTTGCCTGGACGCCCGGAACCGTGATTGCCGATAACGTGGAAAGTTTCCTGCACCTTGCGCGCACGCGGGGCGAAGAACGAGGGCTTTCCGGGCTTCTGCGGGAAATCGAGAGCCTGCAACAGGCCGTCAGCCTCGAATCCGATCTGTCGGATGAAGATCAGGGCAACTGCGTCCAGGTAATGACCGCCCATGCCGCGAAAGGCCTCGAATTCCCCGTCACGATTATCGCGGCCATGGATAAAGGCACTCAGCGCAATTCCGCGCCCGCCACGTTTACGCCGGCGTTCGGCCTGGGGCTTGCCTGGAGCGGCCCGGGCGGCGCCGGTCTGGGCGATTCCTGGCAAATGCGCAATTCCGAAGACCTGAGCGAAAGGGAGAAACACGAAGCGCACCGCCTGCTCTATGTGGCCATGACCCGCGCCGAAGAGCACCTGATTCTCTCGTATTCCCGCGGGCAGAGGAGGCCCTCAAACTGGGCGAAGCTGGTTGAAGAGCTCCTCGGCCTGGACGATCGCGCACCCTCGAATGAACCTCAAATCGAAACCGTCGCCACTCCCGGCGGAGACGCATTCGAAGTATCGGTCCGCGTGGTGGATGGCGAGCCGCCTGTTCTCCGCATCTGGAGCGAGGATGTCGTGAACGGCGAAAGCGCGCTCACGGTCCCACCACCTTCCGTCGACGGCCAGCACGATTCCGCGGCGAATGTCACCGCGCTTGCGGTCTTCGCGGAGTGCCCGCGGAAATACTACCTGCAGCGCTACATCGGCTGGAGCGGAAGGGCTGTCCCCTTTGACTTTGACGAGGATGACGAAGAAGATCCCCCTGCCGGCGAGCCGGCGGAACTCAATGCGGCCGATCTCGGTTCTCTCGTGCACGAAATCCTCTCGGGAAAACCGGGCGACTATCCGCCTGCTTTATACCAGGAAGAAGCCAGCCGCCTCGCGAACGTCTTCCTCGAAAGCGATCTCGGCGCCCGCTCGAAAGCCGCCGTGCGATCCGCCCGCGAATGGGCCTTCATCGTCGATATCGACGGCACTCTCGTAAGCGGCACCGTGGATCTCTGGTTCGAAGACAAAACCGGAGAGATGGTCATCGTGGACTACAAAACGGACTCCGTAAAGCGCTCCGAAGCCGCGCGGCGGGCCGCATCCTACGCGCCGCAGCTGGCACTCTACGGGCTGGCCCTGGAGCGAGCTTTCGGGCAGCGCCCGGCGCACGCCTGGCTCCATTTTCTGCGTCCCGACGCCCTGGTTGAGGTCCCTCTCGACGATGCCGCCATCGGTCGTGTCAAAGGTCTGCTGGCCGAACTCCGCACGGCGCAGAACGCCCTGCGCTTCGATCTCCATACAGGCGAGCACTGCCGCGCCTGCGAGTTCTATCGCGGCCCGTGCCCGGCTGTTTTATAACGCCAGCGCCAGAAAAAAGGTCCTGCCATAACCCGCATCCCCCTTCATCCCGATATCGCGCGCGTCATAGAGCGTTACATCGCCGAATCCGGCCGAGCGCAGCGCACTGTCCGCCGCTCCAATACCGTGGCACGTTTGCCGGAGCGTGAAATCCTCGCGCCGCCATTCGTTCGATAAACCGGCGCCCGAGCGCTCGAAAGCGGTCACATCGTACCGCCCGGTCTTCTTCTCCTCGTCATATTCCGACCGCATGACGCACACGCTGTCCGGCTCCACGATGGAATCCGAATTGTTCCAGTAGCAAATATAAGCCTCCTCGCGATTGAGGTCGAAGAGAAACGGCGCGCCCGGCTTGAGATGGCCGCGGATGCGAATCAGCGCCGCCCGGAGGTCCTCGATATCGGGCATGTGATTGAGGCTTTCGTAAACGCAGTAGGCCGCATCGAACGTACGTCCGAGCGCGAAGTCGCGAACGTCCGCCACCGTGAATTCCACCCCGGGTGCGTTCTCCCGCGCGTAGCGGATCATCTCTCCCGAGCCGTCCATCCCCGCAACGTCATAGCCGAGCCGCCGCACCTGCCCGGTGAACTGGCCCGTCCCGCAACATACATCGAGCACGGCCGCGCCCGCCGGCACTCTCGACAACAACAACCGTTCCACCACGGGGACCGCTTCACTCCAGTAGTCCACGCCCCAGTGCCGGTTGTAAATTCGCGCGAACGGATCGTACTCCCGATTTCGTTCCACGCCTTGTTTCACCCCTCGTTGCTTTCGCGTCACTCCCACCAGTGTCTTACGCCGCGCAAGTGCCATACTGAATCTGTTCGCGCATGACTCCAGGGATCATTACCAGTCCAGGCATCGAGACAACCGCCGAAGCCGTCAAGAGTCCCCTCTACCGGGTGGTGCTGCTCGACGACGACGATCACACCTACGATTACGTGATCGAAATGCTCCAGAAAATCTTCATTTTCACCGTTGAGCAGGCGCTCCAGCACGCGCGGGAGGTCGATTCGACGGGCCGGACGGTGCTGATTACGTGCGAATTGTCCGAGGCCGAGTTCGCGCGCGACCAGGTTCACGGTTTTGGCCCGGACGCACGGCTCCCGCGTTCGAAAGGATCCATGTCGGCCGTGATCGAACCCGCCGGCGATGCGGCCTGAGCGCCAACGATTCCGTAACCGAATTTCATAGGTTGCCAAAACATCTTAATTCACTATTGTTTTGATGCGTTTTGATCCGATGATGGATCCGGTGCATATTCGCATTGCGTTTTTGCTCTTGTTTTCCGC
>Ga0207933_1001294_pt1 | contig 19726 bp, 20 predicted proteins | sample NGESurdeep092012_4_FD_184488 | JGI IMG/M metagenome (GOLD analysis project Ga0207933, IMG submission 184488) | Arctic peat soil microbial communities from Barrow, Alaska - NGEE Surface sample F53-3 deep-092012 (SPAdes) | ecosystem: Environmental > Terrestrial > Soil > Wetlands > Peat ...
CGAACCGCCGCCGCGTTGGTACTGATCACGTACAGCGCACCCAAGGCGTGGGTATCAAGTCCGTCCCACGCGTTGAGTAGCAAGAATTCCCGATCGTCGTCACTTAATGAGGCGAGGGCGTCGCGGATGTTGGTATCAGCGACGACGTACTCTTCGGCCGAGCGATCATCAGCGACGGGCTGCAACGTCGCTTCAAACGCCGAGCGACGATTCTTTGATCTGCGTGCGTTACGCAACACATTTCTTGCCACGCCGATCATCCAGGGGAGTTCGGCGTCGCTTGGGACGTCGTTCAATCGACGCCAGACCACGATCATCGTCTCCTCAACAAGGTCGTCGACATCGTCCGCGCTCAATGGATAGAGACGTCGGCGCAGATAGTTGCCGACCGCTGGCGTATGTTCGCGCACGAGTCGAGCGAATCGATCCTCGTCTCGTGCGCCCATGTCCTTATTCTGTCCGCGAAAGCCCGAAAATTACCTAGAAATGGAAGAATTGGAACAAAGTTGCGACAAGCGACGAGACCTTAGTTGCTGAGTAGTCGTGCCTCATCGTCGCTGCTCAGCCAGTGACGGGGCCACTCCCGATCGCCCCACCATACGCTCACGTCATCGATACTCTCGCTCAGCGGGCGTAGATCAAGACCGCTGGCGATAGCCAGGGAACTGTCGAGCGCCAGAATATTCCCACTCTCGTCGCCGCTCCAGAGTGGGAACTTGTCAGCGAACTTCATATTTTTCACGGACTCCGCACCGACCTCTCGCACCACGGTGCCCTGCGGCGCCACGTGTGCGACAATCTGTTCGACCATCGCAACGTAGTGATCGTTCGGATGAGGTCCGCTCGTGTGAAATTCGCCTACGAGACGTTGGTCGGCAACGCGAACAACGAAGTTTGCCAAGTCTCGTGCGTCGATGTACTGCATAGCGTTCGACCTCGGCCCGGGGACCGCGATGACGCCACCTCGGCGAGCGCGCTCGACCCAGTAAGGGAATCGAAGAGTCGCGTCAAAGGAACCAATGACGTACGTTGGTCGAACGAACGTGACGTCGCCCCCAAAGTACGTTGAGCCTGCGCGCTCACTCGCCGCCTTCAGTGGTCCGTAGGTCGAACCCGTCACGGGCCCGTCGAGATCGAGCTTGTCGCCGCCCAATAATGAAAGCGACGTCTCGGTGGCGCTTTCGAAGCCCGGGTCGGCGTAGGCAGAGATAGAGGAAATCTGAATGTAGTGTCCGCCGCGATCTTCTAGGGCCTGGGCAAGTCGTTCAACGTCACTTGGGCGATACGCCGTTGCGTCAATCGTGACGTCAAATGTTCGACCGCTTAGCACTGAGAGATCACTCCCTCGATCGCCCACGAGTCGCTCTATCTTTTCTGGCAAGTCGTTTGGTGTGATGCCTCGATTCACTACTGCTACGTCGTGTCCGTGGTGCCATGCTGACCACGCGATCGCACGACCTACGAACGACGTTCCTCCTACTATCAGGATTCTCACGAAAGCTCCTCTCGGCTCGAGACTCCACGATAGGGGCATGGGCACGGGGAGTTCGCGGACGACGTGACGTTGTGCATTCCTCAGTCGCCGAAATTATCTCTGACGTAACTCAGTACCGTTATGGCCGCGTCCAGTTGAAGGGGATCTATCTTCTCAATTAGCTCCTCATTGATGGTACGGAGCGTGTCGATAACGGCGGTTGCGTAGGTCTGACCTTTCGAAGTTAGTTTGACGTTTCTTCGTCGAGCGTCAGCACGATCGGTTTCAATCGTTGCGAAGTCCCGCTCGGCAAGTCCGTCGACAACTTTTCGAGAGCTCTGGCGCGATATGCCTAATGCACTGGTGAACGTGGCAAAGGGCATGGCGCCGTGGGTGAGCCAGCGAAGTGCGAGCGCGTCGCTCAACCGGTAGTCGTTGAATCCATTGGCAGCGAGACGGATCGCCATCTCACGAACCCAGCTTTGGCGCGCGCGCGCGAGCACGTCGCCAAAGAGTGGAATCGACGAGGAGCTAGGGGACACAAGGGCAGTCTACCAATTAGGCAACCTAGTTGCATAACTGCTACAGCTTTCTACTGTTAAGAGATCCGCGTGGGGGTTCATTATGAGGACTCGGTCAAGCAAGGTATCGGGGTCAACGCCTCGCTCCGTCACTTCAATGACGCTGATTCTTGTGCTGAGCGCTGCTCTGTTCGTCGTTGAGACGTCGCGGCCAGGAGTTGCTGATGCAACGGGCACCACCACCTCACTGCCATCAGGCTGCGGCTTGTCATCGCCGGGGTCGACCACGTTGTCGATGCGAGTGAATGGATACGAGCGAACCGTTATCGTCCACGTTCCTAGGCGTGCGTCCAACTCAATACCGCTAGCGCTCGTGTTGAACCTTCACGGTAGTGGCAGCACCGCCCTTCAGCAAGAAGGTCTTACCGGCATGAACGCATTGGCCAACGCTAAGGATTTCATCGCGGCCTACCCCCAAGCGCTCATTCCTTTTGGATCGGGGTTTGACTGGAATGTTCCGGGCGTTCCACTCGTGGGCGGACGCGCTGTTCCCAAGAACGCGGCGAACGACGTCAAGTTCCTCACAAGCTTGGTGGGGCTGCTTGAGCAGAAGTATTGCATCGACGCGTCGAAGGTGTTCGCAACAGGTCTGTCGGGTGGAGCACGCGAGGTAAGTCAGCTGGCGTGTGACGAAGCGGGCGTCTTCGCCGCGATCGCGCCAGTGAGCGGACTTCGTCGAGCGACGCCGTGTCCAACAACGAGGGCCGTGCCGGTAATTACTTTTCACGGATCGGCCGATCCAGTCGATCCTTTCAGCGGACACGGCGAGGCGTATTGGACTTACTCAGTTAGTACCGCTGCGAAGTATTGGGCTCGACAAGATGACTGTGCTCTCTCGCCCGCGAGGTCAACACCGGTCCCTAGTGTGGAATTGACCACCTACGCACATTGCTCAAACGGTGCGGTGGTCGAACTGTACGAAATCATCGGCGAGGGTCACGAGTGGCCTGGCGGACGAACTTTGCCTTCAATCGTCACCCAACTCCTTGGTCCTCAGTCCAACGCCATAAGCGCGAATCAGTTGATGTGGTCATTTTTCGAGGCGCACCCACTGGGCTGACGCCTTGGGGACGTGGGGAACCGAGGACGAGTTAGATGAAACCGATTCGAGAGAGCGGCCAGATTCGAATAAAGGCTTTGCCGATGATGCTTGATCGAGGAACGGTTCCCCAGTAGCGGCTGTCGCACGAATAGGGTTCGTTGTCACCCATCATGAAATAGGAGTTCGCTGGTACCGTCACGTTGGCAATGCTTCTCCCGATCGGCTCCACGTGTGTCCAAGGTTGGCTGAGGGCGTGGCCGTTGACGTAGATAGTGTTTCCCTTTGAGGTGAGGTGATCACCCGGCAGTCCAATGACTCGCTTGACGAGATCAGCGACGTCATCGCCACATGCGCTTAGGACGCCAGCCGGCGCCTTGAAAACGAGAACGTCGCCCCGGTGAATTGTGCCGAACTCAACGCTGAGCTTGGAGACCACAATGCGATCGCCGATCTGCAACGTTGGCTCCATCGAGCCAGATGGAATGTAGAACGTCTGAAAGACGTAGGTACGTACGAGGAGCGATACGAGGAGCGCAATGACCACCACGATGATCCACTCGATAGTCGTTCGACGCCCCGACCACGGTCGTTTTGGAGTGGTTTCCTCCAGATCGTCAGAAGAGCTCAGAATGGACACCCGTTCAACAGTACTGGTCGCGTCGCGTCCAGTAGCTTCGAGGCGCCTCATAAGGAAGTAACTCGTGTGTATTCTCCCAAATGCGTCGCGCCGGAACGCTGAAACGTGCGGTGCGCACGCCCCAGAGCCGATCCGCTGGATACTCAGCATTAGTGCGAGCTGAGCGTCTAGGAGATGCAAAGAGCCGTGTTCTTTGCTATTCGCCTGAATATTCGATGGGATACTTTCTTTCGTGAAGCGAGTCCGGGTTAGCACCAGCAGCTTTGCGAACGCGAGCGGACTCTCCTGGCTGCTGGCCTTCGTGGGCGTTGTCGGCCTCGTCGTCGTCTTTAGTGTGAACGCTCATGAAGCACGGGCTGCCGCGTCGCAGAATTGGTCGCCCTTCGTTCTTGTTTCGGGGCTCCTGCTTATTGGCTTAGTCGCGCATAGCGACGGACTTTTTGCAGCAGCCGGCAATTCGCTGGCTCGACTGTCGTCGAACGGCGTTGTCTTGTTCCTCGGAGCGACGGTGATGATCTCTGTTATTACCGCGTTGTTGAATCTCGACACGTCAGTCGCGTTTCTAACGCCCGTGTTGGTCTACGCCGCTAAGAGTCGAGGAAGCGCCGAAGCACCATTGCTGTACGGCTGCCTTTTACTTTCGAACGCCGGTTCACTTTTCCTTCCGGGTTCGAACCTCACGAACCTCATCGTTCTTGGCCACCTACGACTATCCGGGGCACAGTTTCTTGCCCATTCCTGGGAATCGGCCACGGCGGCCCTAGTGGTAACGGCTGTGGTCGTCCTCGTCGCGGAGCGACGCGAACTCAGCGTGAAGTCGCTTGAAATAGAGCCCACGAAGCGCCCGGTCCTGGGTCTTGGACTCGTAGCCGTCGTGGCGGGCGCGACGTTGGTGATCGTGCTGCCTTCTCCGGCACTCGCCGTAGTGGGAGTTGGCCTTGTCGCGACGGCGTTGCGTGTAACCAGAGGCAACATCAAGCCCGGTTCCGTCGCTCAAGTGCTCGGCGTGCCCGTGTTGGTTGGGCTTTTTGGCGTGGCGGTGACGCTCGGAACCATCGGTCGCTTGTGGTCCGGGCCGACAGTGTTGCTCTCCCACCTTGACGTGTGGGGCACAGCTGCGCTGGCCGCCGTGAGTTCCGTTCTCGTTAATAATTTGCCCGCGGCATCGATGCTTGCCGCCCGCCCGTCCGCCCACCCTTTCGCACTACTTATTGGGCTGAACCTTGGGCCAAACCTTTTTGTGACCGGTTCACTGGCGTGGCTGCTGTGGCTTCGCGCGGCTCGCCTGGCCGGCGCTCGGCCTTCGCTAAAGAAGGCGAGCCAACTCGGAGTGTGGGTTGTTCCAGCGTCGATGGCTGCGGCGGTCCTCGCACTCTTGGGTGCGGGGCACGGGTGATAGAAACCGTGCGCGCACTCGATGAGTAACTTTGGCCCATGTCAATTGAACTAGTTACCCTCGTTGTCCGCACGTACGACGAGGCCATCGCGTTTTTTGTTGAAGTACTTGGTTTCACGCTCGTTGAGGACTCGCCTTCACTCACCAATAGCGGCAGACCAAAACGTTGGGTTGTGGTGCGACCGCCCGTGGGTGAGACGGGTTTGCTACTTGCCGAGGCCGATGGCGACGATCAAATCTCAGCAATAGGCAATCAAACCGGTGGCCCAGTGGGCTTCTTTCTTCGCGTTGCCGATTTTGACGCCACGTACAAGAAGATGGTGGATGCCGGCGTTACGTTCATCTCCCCCCCTCGAGAAGAGCCGTACGGCAAGGTTGTTGTCTTTTGCGACATAGTTGGCAACCGATGGGACCTCTTGGGCCCCGGACCTCTTTGAGGCGCAGGGACTGACAACGACGACGTCCACATCGGTAATACGAACCGATGTGGGCGTCGTCGTGGTCTAATTTTTCTTAAATTTCAACTAGTCCTCTACGTTTTCGTTTGCGGAGGAGCGGATCAGAGAAGCGCATTCGTCGTTTTTATGAAGTTCACGAGTGCCTTTGGTGGCGTAGACGAGGCCGGTGCGGAAAACGTGAGCACGATGTAGTTCCCTACGACCCACGCGTCGAGTCGAATACTTCCCGCGGTTGATGTTGATCCGAGACCGTCTTCTTTTCCACTGCCGAAGTCGAGGTAGTCACTCACTCCACCAACTGATGTTTTCGTCATGGCCCCAGCGGACTGCTTGACCATATACGTCATGTACTGGTTGGCGGACATCGTGGTTGTTGCGTTTCCCTGAACTGACGCTGCGAGCTTCAGAATGTCAGCCGGGCTCACACATCCGACGACGAGCGCTTTCGCCCCGAAATCAATCGTGCTTCCTAACGCGTTCACGGGATTTGATGACACTTTGGCGTAGTTGTAGGGAGTGATGGTTGGTGTGAGCGCACCGCTGTAACCGTCGGCAAGCACCACTGACTTAGTGATCTTGCTGCACGCGCTTGTTGACGTAGCGGCACCAGCAGGAGCTCCTAGTGCACTTGAGATGGTTGTTGCTCCGACGAAAAGTACGCCGGCAACGACTGGTGAGAAAAATTTGATACCTAGCACTTGATGTCTTTCTTTTGTGTGGGAAATTCTTGGAATGGCCGCTCGGTGAGCGGAGACGTCGGTAAGCCCTTGAATGAGCGTGTGCGTCAATGACGCACGACACACCTCCCTCCGAAGAGAGTTTCGGAAACGTAACGTGGTGACTTCGACCGAACGTGGTTCGGTCCGCGAGGGTTTGTGAGGTTCACGCGACGACGCTACGGAGTCAACCTGACAGCTGGATTACATCGCCATCATTCTTCCTATTTTCTTAAATAGTGGCATCAGGGATTATGACGAGACGATTTGATTGGCCGTGGTGCACGTGCTCGTCGTGCTGGGTCGTAGGGCATCTTTGCTCGAAGAATCACGACGTGTGTGTCAAGGTCTTCATCGAGAAGAGCCAGTTCGAATGGTGGTTAGCAGAGAGACGAAGTTGTGATGAGGTAATGAGCAACTGTTAAATTGATGACGGCATCGGGATTTACCACTCCAACGAGCACGCGGCTGTGATTCCTAGGGTCTTAAGGACAGGCGTGCACTCAGAGATAGAATGGCAATCCGCGCTTTACATGACGAAGAAATAGCGACCCATTGACAGTGAGTAGCCTCTCGGGGTTCGTCTGTCCCCGGAACTCTGAGACATGACAATGGTGGGCGAGGGGGGACTTGAACCCCCACATCCTTTCGAATACAGGCACCTGAAGCCTGCGCGTCTGCCAATTTCGCCACTCGCCCTAAGACCTTGCAACAATAGTCCAGCGATTTCTCATGATTTTTCGACCCCCGAAGACTCGGGACCTACCGGTACAATCAGGAGTGCCATGGTTCTGAAAAGTGTCGAAAATCGCCTCGAGCGACTCTTTGAGATGACGTTCTCGCGACCCTTCAAGAGTTCGCTGCAGCCCATTGAGATCGGGACCAGGATTGTTCGCGAGATAGACCTTACGCGCAGGCTTTCGAGCCAAGGACCGCTTTCTGCGAATGCTGTTCGTGTGTGGCTCGGGCCTGCGGACGCGCAGCGATTTGAGGGTTTTCAAAAAGCTCTCGTGACCGAACTTGAAGAGACGGTTCGCCAGCACGCCGTGAGTGAGGGCTACTCATTTGTCGGGCCGGTCAAAGTTGAGATATTTATCGACGACGATCTCAAGGCTGGTGCCGTTGAAGTAAAAACGGAGTTCGTGGGTGGCGATGCTCAACCTCGACTCATTGCTAGTGATGGTCGGTCTTTTGCCGTGGGGGATCAGCCCCTCATTATCGGTAGAAGTCCTGACGTGGCGGTCGTGGTGAACGACACCAACGTCTCGCGCCAGCACGCCGAAGTGTGGCGTACGAGCGAAGGTGTCGCGATCCGAGACCTGCAGTCAACCAATGGAACGTACGTGAACGGGCACCGCATCTCTGCCGTCTCACTTTCGCCTCGTGACGACGTCACGGTGGGCACGCTCCACTTTCGTATAGAGCTCGCTTGAGTCCTTTCGTCGCGTCGACGAACTACGCGGCCGTCATTCGTCCGTTGCAAGTTCTCGTAATGGTTATTGCCATTTTGTTTTTTGCGCGCATCCTGCGTGTGGCGTCGGTGCAAGCTCGGCCCGCCGATGAGGCCGTTCGAACCCGCCGACGACGTCATGGCACGCTGGCGCTTGAGTTCATCGAACCAATGGAACGAGTTGGTGAACGCGTCGATGTTGAGACCGGTGTCACGATCGGACGAAGTGGCGAGTGTGACCTCAGTCTTCAAGACACCTACCTATCGTCGCGCCACGCCCGTGTAGCTAACGACGAAGGTGATCTTTCGATTGAAGACCTCGGATCGACCAACGGCACGTACGTAAATCAAGAGCTCGTCCGAGGCCGCGTTCATCTAGAACGCGGTGACGTCGTGCAGGTGGGCGGCGTTCTCTTTGAGGTGGTTCGTTGACGCGCTGGCGCTACGCCGCGGCGACGGACATTGGACTCGTACGCCAATCAAATCAGGACGCCCTGTTCGCTAACGAGACGCTCGCGATTATTGCTGATGGGATGGGTGGTCACGCAGCCGGAGAAGTGGCCGCGGAAATGTCAATCGAGCTCGTGCGTGACGAGTTTCGAATGAACCAGACCGTCGAAGGTCTCATTGAGGCGATACAAAATGCTAACGAGGCGGTGGTTAACGACGCACGCGAAAACCCCGAGCACTTCGGTATGGGTACGACAATCATTGCGGTCGGACTCACGCGTGACATGGACGGCGTCGCGTCACCAACGCTGGTTCACGTGGGCGACTCGAGGGCGTACCAACTTCGTGACGGCGCCCTCCGTCAGTTGAGCGAAGATCACAGCGTTGCCGAAGAGTGGGTACGTATGGGTCGACTCACGCCTGAAGAGGCGGCAGTGCATCCAAGGCGTCACCAGCTCACCAGGGGTGTCGGGGTGGAGGACACCATTTCAATTGACGTGACGTCACTCAGCGCCGTCGCGGGGGATCGGCTACTCCTCTGCAGTGACGGTCTATCGAATGAACTCGACGCCGACACGCTGGCTCGACTGGCCAGTGCGCCCAATGGACTGGAACTAGCGGTCGAGAATCTAGTGAGCGCGGCGAAGGTCGCGGGGGGCCGCGACAATATTTCGGTCATCTTGCTCGAGTTTGACGAAGTCAACGTCGCGACTTCTCCAGTTCGCCGCACAGTGAGCACACTGCCTCCACCCGTCGTGGCCGCTTCGAGCGCGACAACACGTCGACGTCGACGTCGAGTTGGATGGCGCACCTACGCTGCGATGCTGGTCTTTCTTGGGGTGATTGGTGGCTTTTACGCGGTCGTCCACTGGTACGCCTACTCCTCGTACTACTTAGGCGACGACAATGGTTACGTCGCCGTCTACCAAGGTCAGCCTCAATCGGTGCTGTGGTTCCACCCCGTCGTGGTCATCGACACCGAGTACCTCTCGGCCCACCTTCGTCCAAGCGACGCTCGCGCACTCGCCACCACGATTAGTGAGCCGTCATTGGACGCCGCGTTGAATTACGCCACGTTCTTGCACGGCCAGTGGGCCCTGAGCCGAGGAACCGCAACGTCGACGTCCACCACAACGACGACGCTCGCGAAGACAACTACGACCACCGTAAAGAAGACAGGGTAACTCGTGTCACGCCGACTCAGCATTCTCGCCACCGTCATCCTGTTGCTGTTCGTCCTCGTGGCGGCTCAGTCGGCGAATATTCAATTCTTCCGTGCCAAGGCCCTCGACATTTCGCCAATCAATCCTCGAAACACGCAGTCATCAACGAACGTGACACGTGGTGAGATCATTGCGGCCGATGGAACGGTGCTTGCGCGCTCGGTGCTCACTGCCGGCAGTTCCAACAACTACAAACGTATCTATCCTCTCGGTTCTCTGACCGCGGGCCTTGTGGGCTTCTTGTCGCCGTACGGATCGTGGGCTCTCGAGGCGCAGTACAACAGCTATCTCACGGCCCACGCGCAGGCACCTCAGAGCATTGCCCAAGTGCTTGCGCCAACGACCGCCGCGGACAACGTGACGTTGACGTTGCAGCCGGCGCTTGAAGCTGTGGCGAGAAACGCGTTGCTCGGAAGAGACGGCGCCGCGGTCGTGCTCGACCCTAAAAATGGCGACATTTTGGCCATGTACTCAAACCCCACGTACAACCCGGTGCCGCTAACGTCGTCGAACTACAACGTGTTCGAAGCGGCATGGACGAAGGACAACAAGAACGACGCCCATGGATTTCCGCCTCTTGGAGAGGTGGCGACCCAACAAATCTTCTTTCCGGGATCAAGCTTTAAAGTTGTAACCACGGCGGCGGTGGTGGTGTCGGATCCCTCTCTTCTCCTGAAGAGCTATCCACAATTGGTTCAGACCCCGTTGCCCGATACCACTAAGACCCTTCACAACTACGGTTACGGGAAGTGTGGTGGAACAATCGCGGAGATGCTGCCGCCTTCATGTGACACCGGTTACGCGCTCGTTGGTCTCGACGTGGGCGGACAAAACATGACCAAAGCGGCGGAGAGTTTTGGCTATAACCAGGTGCCACCGATTGACTTGCCCGGAGCGGTCGCGAGTAAGTTTCCGGCGGCCTCGTACTTCACCAATCATCTGCCGGAGCTCGCGTACTCGTCAATTGGTCAAGAAAACGTCCAGGTGTCGGCGTTACTGAACGCCATGATCGCGGGCGCCGTGGGCAATCAAGGCGTCATGATGACGCCGCACCTGTTGAACTACGTGACGGGACCAGACGGAACTGTTGTTGATCGCTACAAGCCAACGGCTTGGAAGACGCCTCTCACGCCCGCGCAGGCGGCGCAAATCGTTCCGCTCATGGTCAACGTCGCGAAATACGGAACGGCGTACGGCGTTTTCCCGGCGAGTGAGGACGCTGCCGCGAAGACCGGCACGGCAGAAGTGAGCGCTGGCGTTTCTGACACCGATGACTGGATGATTGCCTTCGCTCCGGCAAATGACCCGACGGTCGCCGTCGCGGCAGTGGTGCCCTTTCAAGCACCGTCCGCGACGGGCAAGTCCGTGGTCGGGCCAATCATGACATGTCTCATGGAAGGCGCGTTGGCCCTACAGGCCGGACAACCGGCGTCGGGGACCTCAACCACGTGTCCGAAGTAACGAAGTCCCAAGAATGATTGGCAGAGCGTAGGCTTAACGTGTCATGGAGCCAGTAAACGACCCCCATCTGTATTCACGCCGTTACCAGGTTACTCACCTCATCGCTCGCGGTGGCATGGCTATGGTGTACCGCGCTCAGGACACCCTTCTTAATCGCGCCGTCGCGCTAAAGATTCTTTACCCCGAACTTAGCGCGGACCCTTTATTTGTTGAGCGCTTTCGACGCGAAGCCCAGGCCGCCGCCAACCTCTCGCACCCCAATATCGTCCCGGTCTTTGACTGGGGTGAGGATGACGGCACCTACTTCATCGTGATGGAGCTGGTGGAGGGCACTTCACTCGCGGAGATGCTTCGCGGAGGACAGACGCTCACGCCAGCGCGCTCGGCGGAGATCGCTGCTCCAGTCGCTGCCGCGCTTGGTTACGCGCATCGCAACGGTGTCGTCCACCGTGACGTGAAGCCCGGCAACATTTTGTTGACGAGTGACGGTCAGGTGAAGGTCACGGACTTTGGCATCGCTCAAGCGGTCTCGAGTGAGGACCACCTCGCCGAAGCAGGATTGGTCATGGGTACCGCAACGTACTTTTCGCCCGAACAGGCCGAAGGTGCGGCAGTTGACGGCAGAAGCGACGTCTATTCGCTTGGCGTGGTGCTCTACGAAATGCTCGTTGGCCGTCCACCCTTTGTCGGCGCGACACCCGTAGAGGTATCGAGTCAGCACGTGCACGGCACGGTGCCCCCACTGTCGCAGTTCTCAAGCGCCATTCCTCACGACATCGAAGCGATCGTCGATGAAGCACTGGCAAAGTCGCCCGCACAGCGCTACCAATCGGCGGACGAATTTAGAGCCGACCTCATTCGTTTTAGTGAGGGTCAGCCCGTTCGAGCTGCTGCTCACGACGCCGCGTTTTTTGGCGCCGACGCTACGCGCGCGGTAGCAGCGGTCGCACCGGGTGATCGGACACAGGCAGTACCAGTTATGACCGGTCCACGCACTGACGTTCGTCGTCGACGTCGCAACCCGGCTGGACTCATCATCGCGCTCGTCGTTCTACTTATAGCTGGCGCAGCGTTCGCGTACGTGGCTCTTCACAAGACTCCGATTACAAAGACGCCCAACGTGATTGGTTTCACTCTCTCGTCGGCCACACAAGAACTAAAAAACGATGGATTTCTTGTGTCCTACACGTACGTAAAGTCAGACGCGAAGAAAAACACCGTCGTTTCATCACTTCCAAAGCCCCAGTCGAAAATTTCCAGTGGCCAGTCAGTTGCGCTCAAGGTGAGCATCGGTCACACCACGTCGCCCGTGACAATTCCCGACGTCACTGGCCTTTCGGTGGCTGACGCAGAAAACCTTCTGCAAAAGAAACAGCTGGGCTTCGATCCAATAGCCACGAGTACACCACCTTCGGGCACGTCGCCCATTCCTGACACGGTGTTGTCGCAAACGCCCGCCAAGGGAACCAAGGGCCACACCGGCGAAAAAGTCACGTTGATCTATCTTTCGCCAAGCGCGAATTTGCCGGTGCCGCCTGTGGTCGGCGATACCGCGCCCGTCGCGTCGTCGGACATCACGTCGGCCGGATTGACGTATAACCCAACAGTCGGCCACATGTGTTCGACCACCGGGCAGGCATCGGGTCTTGTCGTTGCCACGGTGCCAGTCGTGGGAACGCTTGTTGCGCCGGGATCGTCGGTGAAACTCGTCTTATCGTCGGGCCCCTGTCCGGTGGTCGCTCGAAACGTGGTCGGCGACACTCAGAGCGCCGCGACAAGCGTGCTGGTGGGTCAAGGGTTGCAGCCCGTGTATAGCCCGGATCCAACGATAGTTTGTGCTGTGGGCGCACCACAGACTGTTGCGTCGCAATCACCCGCGGGCGGAACTCAGGTTCCCTACGGTTCGACGGTCAACTTGACGCTCTGTCAGTTCACAACGCCGACCTCAACCTCTTAGCGACGACGAATAGCATTTACATCTATGGCGAAATCTCAACCTAAGCAGAGTTCAAAGAAAACGGTTGGTCGCTACGTCAACCCTGAGGCCAGCGGTCGCGTCACTCGTCGGCGCCCCGTCAATGCCGATCACAGTCCCCACTGGTACGGCTGGCTGCTGGTTGATCTTTTGCTCTTCGGCGTAATGGTCATCACGTTGAACTACTTACAAGTGCTTCCCGGCTCGGCCTCGTCGTGGTACCTCGTCTTGGGGCTGGTCTCGATGTTCAGCGGCTTCTACCTCGCCACTCTTTACAAATAGCTCTCGCCGCAGCGAAAGTCGCCGTGTTCTTCTAACTCAGACGCTCGATGATTGTTGCGTTGGCCAAACCGCCGCCTTCGCACATTGTGAGTAGCCCGTACCGCCCACCAGTGCGCTCAAGTTCATTGAGCAACGTGGCGCATAGTTTCGCGCCTGACGCGCCGAGTGGGTGACCGAGCGCAATCGCGCCGCCATTCACGTTCACTTTTGCGAGATCGACCTTGTGCTCTTTCTGCCACGCGAGCACGACCGACGCGAACGCTTCATTGATTTCGATGAGGTCAATGTCGTCAAGAGTCAGCCCGGAGCGTTCGAGCACTTTCGTTGTTGCGGGAATAGGACCCGTGAGCATCGTGACAGGATCGACGCCCGCGAGAGCGAACGTGTGAAACTTCGCTCGTGGCGTGTAACCGAGTTCGCGGGCCTTCTCTTCACTCATGATCAAGACGGCAGACGCGCCGTCGGTGATCTGTGAAGAGTTGCCGGCCGTGACCTTGCCACCTTCTTTGAACGCAGCCTTTAGGTTTGCGAGCGACTCCATGCTCGAGTCGGGGCGAATGCCCTCGTCGCTCGTCATGAGCTCATCAGTCGCGACACCATTGTCGTCGCGAACGTAAATCGGCACGATCTCGTTGTCGAAGCGACCCTCGGCCGTTGCTCGGGCCGCGCGACGATGGCTCTCGACAGAAAACTCGTCGAGGTCTTCGCGCGAAATACCCCACTGGTCGGCGATCATCTCTGCGCCAATGCCCTGGTTCTTGAGTCCGCCTACGGGCTCGTAACGCTCGGCCACTCGCGGACCGAAGGGCCAACCTGAGTCCTTGCCAATCGACGAGCCCATCGTGACACGCGACATCACTTCAACCCCGGCCGCAACAACGACGTCGTACGCTCCGGACATGACGCCCTGTGCGGCGAAGTGCAATGCCTGTTGTGAAGACCCGCACTGACGATCAATCGTCGTAGCCGGTACGGACTCGGGCCAACCGGCGGCGAGGACGGCGCTGCGCCCAACGTTAAATGCCTGCTCACCAACTTGTGAGACGCAACCCATGATCACATCGTCCACGATGCTCGGGTCGAGATTGTTGCGACTCGCAAGGGCTCGCAGAGCCTCTGAAGCGAGATCGACCGGATGCCAGTTCTTGAGCTTGCCGTTTCGTTTCCCGCCTGGGGTGCGAATGGCATCAACAATGACTGCAGTAGGCATTGCTCTCCTTATGTTGGGGTGGGATGTGCCCACCGCGCGAAGCCTAGACGCGCGCTCGAACTATCGTCACGAACGTGAACTCATCGTCAAAAAACATGGAGCGTTGGCTGGGTGACGGAGGAATGGCGCTCATTGGCGTCGTCGGTGGGGCCTTTGAGAGCTACGGGGTCGACGGCGAGGATCTGGGTTGGGTGAGCGGGAGTTTTATCCCAACCGAGATTGCTTGTAATCCTCACGGCAGCGTGCAGGCGGGCGTGCACGCGTTGTTGCTTGACGCATCGATGAATTTCGCCATTAATGCGGCTCTCGTAGGTCGTGATCGAACGCAGGCGACCATCGAGATGACGACGGAATTGCTACGCCCGGCTGTGCTCGGCGAGCACTACCAACTGCGCGGTGACGTTGTTCGCTTGACCCGCCAGATTGCTTACGCCGAGTCCGCGCTGACGAGTGACGAAGGAAAGTTAGTCAGCCGTTCGACGGGCACGTTCCTCGTTCAACGAGGCGAGTAGCGCCGGGCGCGTTGTGCGGCGTGATCGCGCTTTAATTCAAACGCCACGCCGGCGATGATAAGGGCAAAGAATCCCAGTGCTACTTTGCCCGGTCCCCAGTTCAGTCCACCTCGAAGTTGTGCGACGCTGAGGTAATCCGCAAAGGACGCTCCAACTGGTCGAGCGAGAACGTAGGCCGTCCAGAACATGGCCACGGCGTTGAGTCGAAGAAGTCGAAACCCCAACGCGGGAAGACAGAAAATAGCCGCGAAGAAAATGCCGGACTTGAGATAGCCGAATCCCAGCGTGTACGCGGAGAAGTCACCAACGGCCGTGCCAAGGGCGAAGGTCGCCGTAACAGTTGCCCAGTAAAAAAGCTCGCGTCGCGTCGTGAGGATGCTGTGAATGGAGAGCGAGTGTTCTACGCGCCACCACGTCACGAAGATCGCGGCGAGGACAACGGCGAATGTAAAGGCGGTCACTTTATAGGGCACGCCAAGGCCGACGTGCAGCACGTCGGCGCACATGGTTCCAAAGACACTGACCATCACGACCGTCGCCCAGTAGGTCGTCGTGAGATAGCGCGGCGCCCGTAGCTGCCACCAGAGGACCACCACGAAGACCGCAGCACCGCTGAGCACAGCGAGCTCAGGGTTGAAACGATGGACGAGGAAGTCAGACGTTGCCTCGCCCATCGCGGTCGTCAGAAGCTTGAGGAACCAAAAGACCCCGTCAATCGAAGGAACCTTGCTCGAACGAAATGTTCTATGAATATCTACGTGCATTGTTGAGGATTTTCTAGGACTCGGAGACGAGGTGGTCGAGGAACGTCGCGGGATCAACCGCGATGAAAAGTGCCTTCGCGGTGACAACCTCCACGTCGTTCGCACTGACGTTCGCCTCGATGAAAAGTTTGCGATGAGAGGAACGGGCGAGCCAGGCGCGCGCGGTGAGTAGTTCGCCTACGGGCGTTGGCGCGAGGTAGTTGATATCAAGTTGCGCGGTAAAGGCGAGCTTGCCGTGAATGGCGAGCACAAGTCCCATGGTTTCATCCAATAGAGCGGCGACTACACCGCCGTGCGCCCTTCCGGGTGCGCCTTCGAAGGCTTTACCCAGGGTCACGTTCATTACCGCTACGTCGCCGTCACGACGAAGCGCGGCGCCAAGTCCGAGGGGATTGGCATTGCCAGAGACGAATGAATCCGCGAAGAGTTCGTGGCGTGCGACGTCATCAACGTTCGGCACAACCATCTTGTACTGCGATATATCAACATTCGTCAAATCTCGCTCGCGCAATGGTGCTCGATGAATCAGCTGTGACATTTCATTGACTGCGGTGAGGAGTTCTAGAAGTTGCTTATCGTTGAACGAACGCGTCACAAAGTCGTGACCAACGTCTCGAAGACGTGACGCTACCTCGGAGCGAAAATCATCGTTTGACACTAGGAACCTACGTAGTAGCGATCGCCAACATCGAGCGCTCGGTCGAGGCGCTCGAGACCGTCGCGGGCCTCGGCGTCAGTGATGATGCACGGCGGCACGACGTGGAGTCGATTGAAGTTAGAGAAAATCAAGAGGCTTTCATTCTTACAGGCTGCAACAATTTCATTGAGGGCCGGTGAACTTGCGCCGTAGGGAGCGAGTGGCTCTTTTGTGGCGCGGTCGGCGACGAGTTCGAGCGCGAACATAACGCCCAAACCTCGTACCTCTCCAATGATCTGGTGCTTAGCGGCGAGTGCGGCGAGGCCTGGACGAAGTACCTCGTCGCCAACGCGACGGGCGTTTTCAATAATGCCGTCACCCTCGAGCGCATCCATTGTGGCGACGGCCGAGGCACAGGCGAGTGGATGACCCGAGTACGTAAGCCCGCCGGGATAGACCCGGTCGTTAAAGGTGGCACTGATTGCTTCGTTAATCACGACACCGCCGAGTGGGATATAGCCCGAGTTGACGCCTTTGGCGAAGACGACAAGATCGGGCTTGACGTCATGCTGAAGGTAGGCGAACCATGATCCAGTGCGACCAAAGCCGCACATCACCTCGTCGGCGATGTACACGATGCCGTAGCGATCGCACAACGCTCGTACGCCCTGGAGGTATCCCTTGGGCGGCACCATTATCCCGGCCGTGCCGGGAACGGTCTCCAAGATGATGGCCGCAATTGTACTGGGCCCTTCAAATTGAATTGTGCTTTCCAAATTTTCCAACGCGCGTTCGCATTCCTGTTCTTGCGTTGTGGCGTGATACGCCGATCGATAGAGGAATGGTCCAAAGAAGTGAACGACCCCGGACGTGCCGGTGTCGTTGGACCAGCGTCGTGGATCGCCCGTCAGGTTGATCGACGTCGCGGTCGCACCGTGATAACTGCGATAAGCGGCGAGCACTTTGGTCCGACCTGTGTGGAGTCTTGCCATACGCACGGCGTGCTCGACGGCCTCGGTCCCACCGTTGGTGAAAAAGACCTTCGCCGCCCCCTCAAAGGATCTGTCGAGAATCATCTCCGCCGCACGAAAGCGCGACTGGTAACCATGTTGAGGCGCGATGGTCGTAAGGATCGCGGCTTGTTCTTGTATGGCGGCAACAACCGAGGGGTACTGATGACCAATGTTGGTATTGACAAGCTGCGATGAGAAATCGAGGTACGTGGTGCCATCTTCAGCGGTCACGTAGACGCCCTTGGCGTCCCTCACCATCATGGGATTGATGGACGCTTGAGCAGACCACGAGTGAAAGACGGAAGCTTTCTCTCTCTCGAGGCTGGTTAGTGCAGAGCGGTCGGTCGCCATATCACGGTCCTTTGATTCGTACCGTTGACGCTAACGCACCGCGAACGGGCGTCACCCTCCATCTTGGAAATCGAGAGTTATCAGCGATGTACAGAAAATTGGCTACTCACCGTGCTCGGCGTCTCTGCGTTCTTTCTCGATTGCCATTGCGGCGGCGCCGTCGTCCTCTGGGTCCGCCGCCATCCGGATTTTGTCTGCCGCGATCGGATCATTGACCGCGAATCCCCTCTTCGGTCCGACACCAGCAATCCTGGGACTAAGGGCGCCGTCACGACCGACGGTTTCTTGCACCTCAGCCTGTTCCGCGGCCGGGTCCGCTGGAGCGCGACGACGATGTTGGTGATCTGACGATTCGCTCGACGACGAACGGAAAATGTTTTGTAGACGGCTAAGTAGTCCCATGCACCGTAACGTAGTGCACTCGACGCCGAAGTGTCGAGAAGGCGTTGCCAACACCGAGATTGCCTCCACGCAACGCCACTGTGTCGCCGCGCGAGCCTGCGGGCGCTGGGGCGATTCGCCGGTTACGTCTCTAGGGCAGGATCACCTTGGACCACGTCGCGCCACCGTCGGAGGTCTGAAGCAGATCGGTTGACGCTAGTGAGTAGTTTTCGTCGCATATCGCCAGAGCGTGCTTTGCGTCTGAGAACACGAGACCGTTGACCGAGCGACAAGCGAGATTTCCAACCGGGGTCATTGTGTGGCCGGAGTTGCTGATGCTGTAAAGGTCCATTGCTCGCGAGGTGAACGGTCCGAAGTCAAGGTAGGCGAGCGAGCTCGACACCGGGTCAAACGCTCCGCCACCTGTCCCCGCAAACTCGTATCTCGAGACGCTGGTCCAGTGGACACCGCCGTCACTTGAGTAGAAGAAGGAAACGGACATGCCAGTTGGACATTCAGCCCAGAGCACGGTCGGCGAGGTAGAGGTGAGCTCACACGCGCTCACGCTGGCCAAGAACGGCGCCGACAATCGAGTGAAGGTTCGACCATGATCGTTGGACGAGTACAACAGCGTCGTTCGAGGCCCTTGGCGATTTTCCCAGACGTGTGCGTCGTAAGCGGCCAGAGCAAAGAAGTGCTCGTTGAGGACCGAGGGCAAGTTTTGAATCGTCCATCTGTTCGCGGCGAGCGGTGAGCGTGCGATTCGATAATCGCTGCATACTCTCGCTTTCGAGCAGTGCGCGATGACGGCGTACAACTCATGGTGGGCCGTCGCGAACTGCACGATGACGGCGCCAGGGGCGACGCTTTCACGGTGCCACGACGCTGCACCGTCGACCGTGACGTACAGGCTCGACGGGTACGTCGCGTTGAGGAAGGCGTAACCGTCCATTGAGTTCGCGAAGAATAATTCACTGAGGTTGCCGAGGGGATTTTTACTGACGAAGGCGAGTGGTGGCAGGTGAAGAGTCGTGAAGTGGCTTCCGTTGTCGCTCGTCCGCAGAAGTTGAAGACACGGCTCGTGGGTACATCCGGCCGTGTGCTTACTCACTACGTAGACGAGCGGCGTGCCCGCGACGCCGGCGAGCATCTGCACCGTTGAAGCTGACCCCGTCGTTGCACCATTGCCGGCACTCGATGTCGCGAGGCTGGTGGCCCCCACGAAAAGAACAGTGACTTGCAAGAGTCGTAACCAAGGAGTTAACACGCGGGTCATGTCGACATCATTGCCGCACCCAGGCCTCACGTCATAGCGCGCAATTCTGACTTTTGTGGTGTCTCTCGCTATTCATTTCAGGTTGCTGATACCTGAGTACGTGGCCGCTCGTCGTGCCAAAAGGACGCACTTCACCCAACACGGTCTCCGCGCAGTAGGTAAGAATCACGATAGTAACGACGATGGGTGGCTACATGAAGCAAGGACTATTCCTTCCAGCCTTTGACGGTCTCGCCGATGTCGAGCGAATGGCCGACTTGGCAGTATTGGCCGAAGAGGCGGGTTGGGATGGTTTTTTCGTTTGGGACCATCTGCGCTACTCCTCACCCGTGCGTGACATTCTCGACCCCTACGTCTGCCTTGCGGTCATGGCCGCACGGACCTCGAGCATCACGTTGGGGCCGATGGTGACACCACTGATCCGTCGACGCCCCCAG
>Ga0207933_1001295_pt1 | contig 19724 bp, 16 predicted proteins | sample NGESurdeep092012_4_FD_184488 | JGI IMG/M metagenome (GOLD analysis project Ga0207933, IMG submission 184488) | Arctic peat soil microbial communities from Barrow, Alaska - NGEE Surface sample F53-3 deep-092012 (SPAdes) | ecosystem: Environmental > Terrestrial > Soil > Wetlands > Peat ...
GCATTGCCGCAGCTCCGGCTTTTCGAGGCATTGGCGGCTTTCTCGCAGAAGTTCCCGCATGTGAAGCCGAAGCTGCGGCAATGCACATTTCTCTCCGCCGACTTTGAGTTCTCCGCACACAACGCGCAACTCTGCATCACGGGCGTGATTACACGCGAACTCTTTGCGAGGCCCATTCTGGTGATCGAGATGATCGCGGTGGCACGCAGAGATCATCCCCTGTTCGCGATTCGCCACCGGATCTCTCGGGCCGACCTGATGCAACATACATTGGTCACCATCGAAAACGGAGCGTCCGGAACGTTGAAGCATCAGCCGCGGCTGCTTGCGCAACGTCTGCTTCCGGTGGGCACTATAGAATCCGCTGTCGCAGCAGTCCGCAGCGGGCTTTGTTTTGGGTGGCTGCCGAAGTACCGGATTCAGGCCGAGTTGGATAAGGGCGATTTCGTTCCGTTACCCCTGCCCGCTGGCCAAACGCGCGAAGTCAGACTCAGTCTGGTGTCTCGGGAAATGAACGCAAGCTCCACAGAGATGAACGCTCTGGCAGAGCTGCTGGGCGGGACTGGCGATCCGGAAGTCATTTAGCCCCAAATTTATCTTCCGGTTCGAGACGATCCGAGACCTATCGAGAAAATGGATCGTAAATGGGGTACTTATCAGACTTGTCCGATTCCGCCTCGATCTGTAACGTCAAGAAGTTCAAGAAGCAGACTTGTATTGACAGGCGAAATTAATCGTATCGAGTGCGCCGAGGGGCAGTCGCCATGTCGCCGGGGGCAGTTCGATTCGGGAGGAAATCGTGAAGCGCAACTTTCTTTTTGGCTTAAGTCTCATCGCGGCAAAGAGTTCCCGCGGAAGGCATCGATGATCTCAGCCGCCGGCGGCCCGTTGGCAGCCGAAACCATTCCTTGTTGTTGCCGGAGAAAACCAACCATGCGCACCTTCAGAAAGATGGCTGTCCCGAAAGCATTCTCCCTGGTTATCGGTTTGCTCATCGCTGCTTTGCTGGCCTCCCCGCCCGGTCTGCTTTCACAGGCGCGCACGGTTAACGCCACCATCGATACATCGAAGACGGGCGCGCCCATTTCGAAGAACATCTACGGCCAGTTTCTCGAGCACGGGGGAGACATCGTCAACACGGGCGTCTGGTCCGAGATGCTCGTCGATCGCAAGTTCTTTTACCCGGTCGCCACCAGCGCTCCTACGCCGCCGCCCGTAATGGGGAATGCGGCAGGGAATCCGCGCTTTCGTCGCGCGCCCACGCGCTGGTGGTCTCCCATTGGCGGAGAAGCGACCGTCATCATGGATACCAAGGCGCCCTTTACCGGAGATCATTCGCCGCTGGTAAAGCTCGATGGGAAGGAAGCGCGAGGCTTCACGCAAGCCGGAATTGCTGTGCGCAAAGGGAAGGCCTATACAGGACGCGTCCTTTTGTCCGGCTCCCCGAACACGGTTGTAAAGGTGACGCTGATCTGGGGCAAGCAAGCCGGCGACCGCCAGACGGTTACCATCCGCACCTTGGGCGCGGCCTACCGCAAGTTCCCGTTGCATTACAACGCGACGGGCGACACGGACGACGCCACTCTTGAGATTAGCGGTACGGGCACAGGCGCGTTTCATGTCGGCACTGTCTCACTGATGCCTGCCGATAACATCGACGGCTTCCGTCCGGAGGTCATCGCTGCGCTCAAGCAACTGCGTTTTGGGGTGCTGCGCTTTCCGGGAGGCAACTTTGTCTCGTCGTATGAGTGGCGCTATGGCGTCGGTGAGATCGACAAGCGGCCGCCCATCTTCGATCCGGTGTGGCATGCTGTGCAGCCGAATGACGTGGGCACCGATGAATTCCTGACGCTCTGCCGTCTGCTCGGCGTCGATCCGTACATCACAGTCAATGCCGGTTTCGGCGACGCTTGGTCGGCCCGCGAACTTGTCGAATACACCAACGGCGCCGCGAACACGCCAATGGGAAAATGGCGTGCGGAAAACGGCCATCCCGAGCCGTATCACGTGACGTTCTGGGGCGTGGGCAACGAGCCGTGGGGCGACTACCAGATGGGCTCGATGTCGCTTCCGCAGTTCGAACTGAAGCACAACCTCTTCGCGAGGGAAATGCGCAAGGTCGATCCGTCGATCAAGCTCATCGCCGGCGGCGCTATGCCGGACGTCATGGAAGGAGCAGACCAGGCCCGGCGCATCAACGGCCAATATGTTCCCGACTACCTTTCGGCGGCCGACTGGACCGGACAGATGCTGCTCAACTGCCTCGATAACATCGACATGGTCAGCGAGCATTACTACGCTTCCGGCACCCAGCACACAGACATGAAGCTGCAGAAGAAGGTGCCTATCGATCCCCCTCTATCGCTCATCGAGTGGGAGCGCGCGCCGGCTGTCCAGGTCCGCGCGAAATATGAGCACTACCAGGAATACCTGAAACGTATCCCGGCCCTCCGCGCTAAACCTGTGCCCATCGCTATCGATGAGTGGGCGTACTTTGGGGGTGCGCCGAACTCCTACAAAACGGTGCCCGCGTACGCCTGGGCTTTCCACGAGATGTTCCGCCACTCCGACATCTTCCAGATGGGCGCCTTCACCTTCGCAACGTCCATGATGAGTTCCAACCGCACCGAGGCCACTCTGAATCCCACCGGAATGCTGTTCAAGATGTACCGCGATCACTTCGGCACAATCCCCGTAGATGTTTCCGGCGACTCGCCGCAGCCGAAGCCGGTCTTCCCAGCCGGAGGCGACCAGCCTGCGGCCAATCCCGGCAGCGATACATATCCGCTCGATCTGAGCGCCGCTTTGAGCGAAGATCGCAAGACACTCACGATTGCGGTGCTCAATCCATCGGATTCCGAGCAGAGCATCCATGTTGCAGTGAACGGATCGAAGCTCGCCAGTGCAGGCAAGTTGTGGCGCATGGCTCCCGACTCGATCGATGCAACGGTGCAGGTCGACAAGAAACCCGAAGTACAGGTCGAGGAACAGACGCTGGGCGCATTGCCCGCCACCATCAATGTGCGTCCGTTCAGCGTGAATATCTATTCCTATCCTGTGCGCTGACCGGAGGTTGGAGGAAGTGATGAAGATGCGGGTGAACATGCGCCAGTCGGTTAACGTTCGACCAAGGCCGGTTGCGGTTGGGACGGCACTGCAAGCTCTGCTGATGATGTTTGCAGCCCCCTGCGGGATGACGGCGCAGATGCCCGGCCAGAAGGCCCCGGGGCCACCTCCGACCGAGGCCCGGCAGACGGCGTACGGTCTGCGCGCGACGTCCGGCAACGAAGTGCTTGAAGTCACAGTCTGCGGTGACTCGGTAATTCATGTGGTGGCGAGACCGGAACAATCCGATGCGCCGCCTCCACAGCGTCCGTGGATGCTTGACGCTCAGCAGTCGTGTCCCGGGGCCCCATTCACGATGGCGCAGGACGCGCGGTCCGCCAGCCTGAAGACTGCGAAAGTGGAGGTCAATCTCAACCTCGAGCGCGGCAATCTTTCGTTCCGTACCGCGCAGGGAGACAAGCTGCTGAACGAGGGCACTAGCGTGCCGCGCACCTACGAGCCCGTTGAACTGAATGGAGATCAAACATTCCGCGTCACGGACCGATTCTCGCCAACGATGAACGAGGCGCTTTTCGGTCTGGGACAGCACCAGAGCGGCATGTTCAACTATCGCGGCGCAACGGTCGAACTGGCGCAAAACAATACCGACGTTGCGATTCCGTTCCTGGTTTCGAGCAGCGGCTACGCCCTGCTTTGGAACACAGCGGCATTGACGTATGTCGACAACCGCTTTCCGCTCGACTTGACGTTCAGCTCCATTGCGGGCAAGTCCATTGATTATTACTTTCTTTACGGTCCGGAGATGGACACGATTATTCATGAGTACCGGACCATGACCGGCCACACTCCCATGCTGCCCAAGTGGGCGTATGGCTTCTTTCAGTCGAAGGACCGCTATGTTTCTCTCGACGAAATTCGCGGTATAGCGGACCGCTACCGCAAGGAGCACATTCCTCTCGACACCATCGTGCAGGACTGGTTCTGGTGGAAGAAGGAAGGCGACCCGGAGTTCAACTCGAACTACCACGACGTGGCGAAGGACCTCGAAGCTCTGCACAAGCAGAATGTTCATACGATGATCTCGGTCTGGGGTCTGCTCGATCCCGGTTCCGAAACATATAAAATCCTCGATGCGAAACACCTCCTGGTACCGAACGCCCACGTTTACGACGCGAGCAGCGCTGAAGCGCGCGATATCTATTGGGACCGGTTGCCCGGCAAGCTGCTCGCCCAGGGATGGGATGCGTTCTGGCTCGACAGCGCCGAACCCGAGGAATTCTGGCCGCATATGGGTGACGCCATCTTGCGAAACAAGAAGCTCGCCATCGGGAACGGCGCGGAGTACACCAACGTTTTTCCGCTGCTCCACACGCTGGGCGTACAGGACCATTGGAAGGCCGCGAGGCAGGACAAGCGCGTCTTTCTTCTCACTCGCTCCGCCTTTCTTGGACAGCAGCGCGTGGGCGCGACCGTGTGGTCGGGAGATGTGTACGGTAATTACTGGGGGCTCAGCCACCAGATACCTGCAGGCTTGAACTTCGCCTTGTCGGGGTATCCGTATTGGACGACGGATATTGGCGGTTATTGGCCGCCCCATGACAACCCGTTGGCCGATCCCGCCTATCAGGAGCTATACGCGCGGTGGTTTGAATTCGGCACGTTCTGCCCGATTTTCCGCACCCACGGCCACCGTCCGAACAACGAGCTGTGGGCCTTCGACAAGGTCGAGCCGATCCTGCTCAATTATGACAAGCTGCGCTACCGGCTGATGCCTTATATCTACTCGCTTGCGTGGAAGGTGACGAGCGAGGATTACACGATTCAACGACCATTGGTGATGGACTGGCGCACCGATCCCGCGACGTGGAATCTGGGCGACCAGTTCATGTTCGGCCCCGCCTTCCTGGTGAGTCCGGTGCTGAAGGCGGACGTGGTGAAACGCAGCCTGTATCTTCCACCTGCGCCGTTATGGTACGACTTCTGGTCGGGCCGCTCGCAGAGCGGTGGCCGGCAAATCGATGCCGATGCGCCTCTCGATCGAATGCCACTCTTTGTGCGCGCTGGATCGATCGTCCCGCTCGGGCCGGAGATTGAGTACGCGACGCAGGACCCCGCGGGCGCCATTGAGGTCCGCATCTATCGCGGCGCGGACGGAAAGTTCGATCTGTATGAAGATTCCGGTGACAGCTACGACTACGAGAAGGGCCAACATTCGATCATTCCCTTGCGTTGGGACGATCGCAACCGGACGCTCACCATTGGCGCGCGGGAGGGCACTTTTCCAAACATGGTCAGCCATCGCAGCTTCCGGATCGTACTCGTCGATGCGGAACATGGCGCAGGTATAGCAGTGACAAAGACCGCAAACGCCAATGTGGCGTATGAGGGTAAAGAGATTCAACTCAAGATACGGTAGCGTGCATTGGGCGGCGGGCAGGTGCATCCTCAATGGTCAGTCAGGTACCGGCAATTCCAACAAGGAGAACAAAGCGATGGGCATGCAGCGATTGGATGTAGTGGCATTAATGTTCACACTTGCAATGGGACCGGCGCTTGCGGCCCAGGTTAAGACGATTGTGCCGCCGGTGATTCCGGGCGCAAAACCGGCGACGGTCGAGCACATTAAAATTCATGGCCAGGCACTGGAGGGCAATCTCGAAGGCGATGCGGTTGACCGCGACGCGATCGTGTTCCTGCCGCCCAGTTACGCCAAAGAGAAGTCGCGACGCTACCCAGTGGTGTATGCGTTGCATGGATATTCGATCGGGGCGGAGCAGTGGTCGCATGAGATCCATGTGCCCCAGACCATCGAGGGAGCCTTTGCCGAGGGGGCGAAGGAATTCATCGTCGTGTTGCCGGATTCAAAGACGATTTACAACGGCTCTATGTATTCGAGCTCCGCAACTACGGGCGACTTTGAACGTTATGTTTCCCACGATGTCGTTGCCTACATCGACGCGCACTATCGCACCATTCCGGACCGCACCAGCCGCGGCCTGGTGGGCCACTCGATGGGCGGCTACGGCGCTTCGCGCATTGGGATGAAGCACCCCGATGTCTTCGGTGCGCTCTACATCATGAGCCCGTGCTGCATGTCTCCGATGGGCAGCGGCGGCCCTGGACCTGCCGACCGGATGAAGGAGATGGCCATCGCAGGCGAAAAGAAAGCTGCCGCCGCGAAATCTCCGGCTGACCTGGCCGCACAGTCGCCGGGCTTTGGCTCCGCACAGTATGCGACGGCAGCCGCATGGGCTCCCGACCCGAAGAACCCCCCGTTATATTTCGATCTGCCGACCAGGGACGGTGTTCCCGTGCCTGAGATACAGGCTAAATATGCGGCGAATGCGCCGTTGGCTTTTGTCGATCAGTACATCGATAACCTGAAGCAGTATCGTGCCATCGCCATCGATGTCGGCGATCAAGACGGCTTGCGCATCGACGCCGGCAAGCTGCACGATATCCTCGACGGGTACGGCATTGTGAATAGCTTCGAAATTTATTCCGGCACGCATACGAGTGCCGTCGCAGATCGATTTCAGAATCGCGTAATGCAGTTTTTCAGCAAGAATCTCTGCTTCAGCCCTGGATGCCGCTAAGCCGGCGTGGATATATGTTCAGCGTCACACGGGCTTTCAGGGTGATGAGGGCATGAACCATCCGGTGAGATACGCGGAGAGAGAGTTGAGATGGAACATGAGTCGGAATGCATGGGACAGTGGGAGGCCACGCACCCGGACTCAAAATTCGTTCAATCGGTCGGTGTTGTGGCGTTCTCCATGCTGTTTGTTTCTTATCGGGAACACTCCAGACTCTCTCAGGGAATCTGTCCGAAAGCAGAGTAATAAAATTGCCATCGCACTATATTCACTGGGCTAGTGGTGAGAGCTCCGTCGAGGGCTCCAGCGTAACGCCTGGGTTGATGCACAGTTCGCAGCGCTCTCAGTCAGGAATTCCCAGGACGAATGATCCGGAGCCAGCGGACAACGGTCAGTGCCGTAGCGGAAACCTGACAACAGGGAGATAGGATCGATTGCGCCAGAGGGAAAGCGCGGACAATCAACCGAACCGTGCTGGAAAACGCTGCATGTGAATGTTACTCAGCGACCATGAACGATGCGATGGCGTCGACGGTCGGCTGAAAGCCGTCGGGATGTACTGAATCTAACCAACAATGATCGTCTGGACGGTCATTCGACACCTCTGTCGATCTCCGCGATCGCAGAATCACATCAAGATTGTGCCCCTTCGAGTCCATGACCCATAGGATCTGTGGATTCAGTCCACCATGATTCGATGCACAAAAGATATGTCAGGCATAGAACTGCCGGATGGCTTCGACGACGGTGTCTTGCTCGTCCTCGCGCAACTCGGGGTACATCGGGAGGGCGAGGACTTCCGTGGCGGCGCGCTCGGTTTCGGGGAAGTCGCCGGCCTTGTAGCCGAGGGAGCGGAGGGCTTCCTGAAGATGCAGCGGGAGGGGGTAGTAAATTTCCGTGCCGATTTTGTGAGCGGTGAGGAAGACGCGGAGGTCGTCGCGGCGGGGGGCGCGGATGACGTACTGGTGGAAGATGTGCTCCGCGCGCGGGTCGGTGTAGGGAGTGACGATGCCTTCGGCGGTTGATGAGGCGGTGAGTCCGGCGGCGCCAAACAGGCTGTCGTAGCGGGCGGCGAGGGAGCGGCGGCGGCGGTTGCCTTCCTCCACGTAGCGGAGTTTGACTTCGAGGACCGCGGCCTGGAGCGAGTCGAGGCGCGAGTTCCAGCCCACCTCCTCGTGGAAGTAGCGGACCTTCATGCCGTGGGCGCGGAGGGAGCGCAGGCGCTCGTCGAGCGCGGCGGATTTTGTGGTCACCATGCCTGCGTCGCCGAATGCGGCGAGGTTTTTGGTGGGGTAAAAGCTGAAGGCGGCGGTGTCGCCGAGGGCGCCGGCGGGCACGCCGTTCCAGGTGGCCCCGAAGGCCTGCGCCGCGTCTTCGACGATGGAGGCGGAGTGCTGGGCGGCGGTGGATTGCAGATCGTCCATGTTGGCGCACTGGCCGTACAGGTGGACCGGCATGATGGCGATTTTGTGGGATGGCGAAGCGTGTTTTTGCAGGGCTGCGCGGGTTGCGTCGGGCGAGATGTTGAAGGTGCCGGGGTCGATGTCGGCTAAAACCGGGGTTGCGCCGCAGCGAAGGATGGAGCTGACGGAGGCGAAAAAGGTGAAGGGAGTAGTGACGACGACGTCTCCGGAGCCGATGTCGAGGGCGGCCATCGCCAGCCAGAGCGCGTCGGTGCCACTGGCGCAACCGACCGCAAAGGGCACGCCACAGGCTGCTGCTGCGGCTTTTTCGAAGCGGGCGACTTCGGGGCCGAGGATAAACCTTTGCGAATCGCAGACCTGGGTGATCGCCGCCATCATTTCCTCCCGCAAAACGGCGAATTGCCGGGAGAAATCGAGCATCGGGACGGGTTGAAGCGAGGTGCTGGGAGGGGTCTTGGTCACACAGAACATCCTATCGTTTCCTATCGTGGGTGGCGTAAAGGAGGCAGCCGTTTCCCGAGATGAAACCAAGTTGGGGGGTCGTGCGTCCATATAAGTTGGACATTGTTTGCAATCCGCCGTATGGTTGTTTCTCTCGCCCGGAGAGCTGCTGTACCTAGACCCAACGCGAAATTGCGGAGGGCAGATCATCACAGTGGGAATGCCAAAAGGAGATCGGCCACATGGATGCCAAGCCGGCACAGAACATTCAGGATACGTTCCTGAATACCGTCCGCAAGGACAAGAGCCCCATCACCATCTACCTTGTAAGCGGTGTCAAACTTACCGGGAAGATACGCTCGTTCGACAAATACTCCGTCCTGCTGGAGAACAACAACCAGGAGCAGTTGATCTTCAAGCACGCCATCTCGACGGTTGTGAGCGGGCGGGCGGGCGCGCATTTCGACGCGCGTCCGGCGAACGGCGAAGGTCGCGAGCAACGGCCTGGGGTTGCTGAACCCGCAGTACACTAGCCGCACGGGCCCCCGCACTTTTGTCGAAGAACCTACAGAACGCAGCCGCCAGACGAACGCCTGGGACAGTCCAGGAGGACGCGTTCCTGCGTTCGCGGCAACGCGCGACGCAGGAAGTTGCGGTGCTGGTCGCGGTAGAGTTCACCTCCGGACGCAAGCGGATTACCAGCGCGGCACAGCAGGCGAAGGCCGCAGCGGCGCTCGGGGAGCCGCAGAGGACTTCAAAAGAAGCTGCCGAACTGGATTTCGAGGCGGCGCTGGCGGAGTTTCAGGAACTGGCGCGGTCGGCGGGCGCGGTTGAGGCGGCGGTACTGATTCAGAGGCGGCCGAAGCCCGATCCGGCGACGCTGGTGGGCGGCGGCAAACTGGACGAGATTGTGGCGGTGGTGGCTTCGACTGGCGCGAGTCTGGTGCTGTTCGACCACGACCTTACGCCGTCGCAGGCGCGGAACATCGAGGCGCGGCTGCCGTGTACGGTGATCGATCGCAGCCAGCTGATCCTCGATATTTTTGCGCGCCATGCGAGGACTCGCGAGGGCATGTTGCAGGTCGAACTGGCGCAGTTGGAATATCAACTGCCGCGGCTGGCGGGCAAGGGCAAAAGCATGTCGCAGCTGGGCGGCGGCATTGGGACGCGAGGCCCGGGCGAAACGAAGCTCGAGACCGACCGCCGCAAGATCAATGTCCGCGTCGACCACATCAAGCAGCAACTGGAAGCGGTGCGCCGGATTCGCCGGCAGCAGCGGCAGCGGCGCGAGGCCGTGCCCGTGCCGACGATCGCGCTGGTGGGCTATACCAACGCGGGGAAGTCGACGCTGTTCAATGCTCTGACTCAGGCGGGCGCTCTGGTTTCGGAGCGGATGTTTGCGACGCTCGATCCGAAGCTGCGGCAGTTGCAACTGCCTTCGCGGCGCAAAGTTTTGTTGTCGGATACCGTGGGCTTTGTGCGCGACCTGCCTCATGCGCTGGTGAGCAGCTTTCGCGCGACGCTGGAGGAGGTCGAGCGCGCGGAGCTTCTGCTGCATGTGCGCGACGCGGCCAGTCCGATGCTCGAAGAACAGCGGGTGCAGGTGGAGGTCGTGCTTTCGGAACTGGAGGTTGGCAGCAAGCCGGTTCTGCAGGTGCTGAACAAGATTGACCTGGTGGCGCCGGGGACGGTGCTGCCGCCGGGGGCGATTGCGGTTTCGGGGCTGACCGGGCAGGGGCTCGACGACCTGCTGGCGGCGATGGACGCGGCGCTGGTGGCCGACCCGCTGGCTACGGCGAGCTTCAGGATTCCGCAGTCCGAGGGGCGCGTGATTGCGGCGCTGGAGCGGGGAGCGACGATCGAGCGGCAGAAGTTTGCGGGGAATTTGCTGTACATGACGGCAACCGGGCCGGCGTCGCTGCTGCACCGTTATCGGCGCTTTCTGGCAAGGGAAGAGGCTGCGGCATAGGGCGAATTAAATAGAACAGGCCGCCTGAGTGGGGAGCGGAGGTGGTGTCCCCTTTCACGCGACCTGATCGACCCGGAACCGGGTCTCGGGTGGTGAAACCAGTTTACTCTCGTTCTGTACCCGATGCATGAAATTTCATGACCGCAGTGTTATTTCGGGAATGAACGGTTATCGCTCAAGCAATGCGTTTATCGCGGCACCCGTTTTGACACTCCACGGAGGCGTTTGTTACAACTAGGAGGTAACAACGCCTGCATTTACGTTCCTTACGACACGGTTTTGCGCGCGTGCAGGCGCCGGGTTCCGGCCTTGCCGTTTCCCTTCGCACTACCCAGATAAATCATGCAAGAAATCGGACATCAACTTGGCGGTCTTGTGCTCGGCTCTGTGCCGACCATGATCCTTTTTATCCTGACGGTGGTGCTGTACGGGCTGCTGGTGCGCCGGCCGCTGGACCGCACGCTGGCCGAGCGGCGGGCGCGCACGACCGGGGCGGTAGAGCAGGCGCGGGGCGCGATTTCCGCGGCCGAAGCCGAGACCCAGGTGTATGAAGACAAGCTGCGCGCGGCCCGCGCCGACGTCATGGCGGCGCGCGAGCACCTGCTGAAGCAGTGGCAGGCTGAGCGCGATAAGGCGCTGGCCCAGGTGCGCAGCGAGGCGCAGGAGAAGGTGCGCGGAGCGCGCAAGCAGATCGAGGACTCGACCGTAATGGCGCGGCAGCAGATTGAAAGCACGACGGACATGTTGAGCGAGCAGATTCTGAGGGCAGTTTTGCCGCGGGGCGTCAACGTGCAGGAGGCGAGCCAGTGATGTGCAACTTGCTACGGCGGCTTTCGATTGCGGCGATGTTTGTGACGTTGCTGAGCCCGTGCAGCGTGAGGATTCATGCGCAGACGCAGCCCAGTGTGTCGACGGCCGGTGAGCAGACGACTCCCGCTGCCGAGGTTCCCGAGAAGCGCGCCGAAGAGAAGAACGAGAATGACGAATACCTGCACTCGCCGATGGTGAAGACGCTCGGCAAAATGCTTGGCATGAGCACCGAGAAGGCCGCCACGGTGTTTACGATTTTCAACTTCGTAGTGCTTGCGGTTGCCATCGGATTCGGGCTGTTGAAGATGCTGCCGAAGACTTTTCGCAAGCGCAGCAGCAATATTCAGAAGCACCTTGTAGACGCGCGCACTGCGACCGAAGAAGCGACCGCGCGGCTGAACAATGTGGAAGCGCGGCTGGCCAAGCTGGACGGGCAGATCGCCGAAATGCGCGAGCATTCGGAAGCCGATTCGCGGCGCGACGAGCAGCGCATCAAGGCCAGCGTTGAGATTGAGAAGCAGAAGATTCTGGCGGCCGCCGAGCAGGAAATTACAGCCGCGACTACCCAGGCTCAACGGCAGTTGCAGCAGTACGCGGCGGAGCTTGCGATCGAACATGCGGCGCGTAAGTTGATCGTTACGGCGGAAACCGACCGGCTGCTCGTGGAAAGCTTTGCGCACCGTCTCGGCGGAGATAAGGGGGGGCAGAATTAATGGCTATCGTCGATTCTCGCTACGCCCGCGCTTTTGCTTCTGTGGTGGCTTCGCGGAAACTCGATGCGAAAGCTGCCGAATCGCAGCTTAACGACTTTGCAGCGACGCTCGAAGGCAGCGCCGAGTTGCGCGAAATTTTGCAGGACCCCTCGATCACAGAGGCGCAGAAGCTCGGTGTGATCGACGGCATCGCGGGGCGCATTGGGATGTTGCCGGCAGTGCGGAATTTTGTGGCGCTGATTGCGCACCACAACCGGCTGCACGAACTGGGCGATATTCTTGCGGCGTATCACGAACTGGCGGACGAAGCGAGAGATGTGACCGAAGCCGAGATCGTCAGCGCGCAACCGTTGGACGCGAGCAATCGCGCCCTGCTGGAGCAGCAGGTGGCGAAGCTCGCCGGGGGACAGCGCGTGCGCGCGACGTATAGCGAGGACGCCTCGCTCCTGGGCGGCGCAGTAGTGCGTATCGGCTCGACGGTATATGACGGCTCTGTAAGGGCACAGCTTCAGCAGTTGAAACAACGATTGATCGCTGCGAGAGCGTAAAGGCAGCGACAGCGCAGGCAAGTTTCGCAACGGAAGAAAAGGTACAGCATGGCAAAGATTCAGGCAAACGAAATCACCGAACTGCTTCGCCAGCAGATTGAGAATTACGAGCAGCGCATCCAGGTCGACGAGGTGGGCACGATCATCACCCTCGGCGACGGCATTGCGCGGATCCATGGTCTCGACAAGGTCATGGCGGGCGAGCTGATTGAATTTCCGCACGGCATCATGGGTCTCGCGATGAACCTCGACGAGGACCAGGTGGGTTCCGTTGTGATGGGCGACTACAGCGAGTTGAAGGAAGGCGACCAGGTCAAGCGGACGGGCAAGATCATGTCCGTGCCCGTGGGCGAGGCGCTGATTGGCCGCGTTGTGAACGCGCTGGGTGCTCCGATCGACGACAAGGGACCGATCAATACACCGCATTCGCTTCCGGTCGAACGGTTGGCGCCTGGTGTTATTGCGCGTCAGTCGGTGACCGAGCCGATGGCGACCGGCATCAAGGCCATCGACACGATGATTCCGATTGGCCGCGGACAGCGCGAGTTGCTGATTGGCGATCGCCAGACTGGCAAGACCGCCGTGGCGCTGGATACGATCATCAACTCGGCGAAGAACGATTTGATTTGCATTTATTGCGCGGTTGGGCAGAAGCGGTCATCGGTTGCTCAAGTCGTTCAGACCTTGGAAAGCTATGGCGCGATGGCGTACACAATTGTCGTCGCTGCGACTGCTTCCGAGCCCGCGCCGATGCAGTACCTGGCGCCGTTTGCCGCGACCGCGATGGGCGAGTATTTCCGCGATAACGGCAAGCATGCGCTGATTATTTACGACGATCTGTCGAAGCACGCGGCGTCGTATCGCGAGATTTCGCTGCTGCTGCGCAGGCCGCCAGGCCGTGAGGCGTATCCCGGCGACGTGTTCTATCTGCACTCGCGGCTGCTGGAGCGCTCGGCGAAGATGTCGAAGGAAAATGGTGGCGGAAGTCTGACCGCGCTGCCGATCATCGAGACGCAGGCGGGCGACGTTTCGGCGTACATTCCGACCAACGTAATTTCGATTACCGATGGACAGATATTTTTCGAGACGGACTTGTTCAACTCCGGCGTACGTCCGGCTGTGAACGTCGGCTTGTCGGTGTCGCGTGTAGGATTCGCGGCGGCCATCAAGGCCACCAAGCAGGTAGGCTCGACCCTGAAGCTCGACCTTGCGCAGTATCGCGAACTCGCCGCGTTCTCGCAGTTCGGCAGCGATCTCGACAAGGTGACGCAGAACCAGCTCAACCGCGGTGCGCGCCTGACCGAGTTGCTGAAGCAGCCGCAATTCCAGCCGCTGACGTGGGTGCAGCAGGTCGCGATTCTGTTCGCGGGAACGCAGGGGCTGCTGGACGACGTTGAGGTCAAGGACCTGCGCGCGTTTGAGGACGGCTACTATCCGTATCTGGAGTCGTCGCAGTCGCAGTTGATGGCCGACATCGAGAGCAAGAAGGCGCTCGACGACGACATCAAGGCGCGGTTGAAGGCGGCGATCGAAGAGTACAAGAAGGACTTTCTTGAAGCGAAGAAAGATGCTGCAAAAGAGACGGCAAAGGCTTAAGGACCGATGGCAAACGTACTCGATTTACGGCGGCGCATCCGCAGTGTGAAGAACACGCGGCAGATTACGAAGGCCATGAAGATGGTCTCGGCTGCGAAGCTGCGGCGCGCGCAGGAGCGTGCGATGCACGCGCGGCCGTATGCGCAGATGCTGACCAACGTGCTCGAATCTTTGGTGCGGCGCGCGGACATGTACGACGACGAGACGGGCGAGATCGTTCATCCGCTGTTGATCGAGCGCGAAGAGAAAAACGTGCTGGTGGTGGTGATAGCGGGCGACAAGGGTTTCGCCGGCGGTTTCAATTCCAATATCGGCAAGGCAGCGCAGAAGTTTATCGACGAGCGCCGCGCCAAGGGTCAGAATGTCGATGTGGAGCCGGTTGGCAAGAAGGCAATTGCGCTGTACAAGAAGCGTTTTCCAGCGGCGGTGTACGAGCATAAGGAAGAGCTTTACGATAACGACCTTGCAAAGCACATCGAGGACATCCGGCATCGCGCGGAGCCGATCGAAGTGGCGTTTGAGCATCCGGCGATGCTGCTGCGGGCGAGCTTCGACGATGTAACGGAGATGGCGCACTCGATCATCGAACGCTACGAGCGCGCAGAGATCGATTCGGTTTACATCGTGTTCAACGAGTTCAAGTCGGTGATCTCGCAGCGCGTCGTTGTGGAGAAGCTGCTGCCGATCCGCAAGCTTGGTTCGAACGAAAGAACGGTCTCCGAGGAGATGACCGAGGAGCAGAAAGAAGCGGCCGGCAAAGCGGCGCAGAGCGCTGGCGTTTCGATTGCGGAGCCGGAAGAGACGGAGTTCGACCGCGAGGCGAAGAAGTTCGGCACGGCGGAGGTCGATTACATCTACGACGACTCTCCGGAGAAGTTGTTCCGCCACCTGATGCCGCGGTATGTGACGACGCAGCTCTTCCATGCGCTGCTGGAGTCGATCGCGGCAGAACACGCGGCCCGCATGACGGCGACCGATGCAGCAACCAAGAATGCAGGCGAGTTGATTGACTCGCTCTCGCTGACCATGAACCGGGTTCGGCAGGCTGCGATTACGAAGGAAATTATTGAGATTGTGAGTGGAGCGGCAGCGTTGTGAGGCGGGTTTCGATCAGGAGGATTCTGGTCGCGCTCGGATTGGTTTTTGCCGTTGGTTTGGGACTTGTAGTGTTTGTTGTTGGAGGATGGTTAACTTGGGGGAGTTGGGTTTCCCCGATGGAAAAGCGAGCTATGAAAGTCGCCCTGGATCGGATCGATGAAGTAGCAAGTTGCGAAGTAAGCGAGCAGGCCTGCGACGAGAGATTACGGACAGCGAGGACAGGAATTTTCGTTTGTCAAAAAAAAGAATTCACGGCTTACGATAAACAACTCGTTCCACTACTGGATATGCAGCTAGATGGAGCCGAGGCGGAACGTGAGACAAGAATCAAGGCAAGTACGGACCAGCGTTACGAGCACAAGTTAGAGGTTCTTGAAGGTTCGAATCGTGAGACGGAAGCGCTGCTCCGATCGCATCTTCAGTAGATTTGAAGTAAGAAGGCTAGAGGTTTATGGCAGAGAATATCGGCAAAGTCATCAGCATCAGCGGTCCGGCCGTCGATGTCCAGTTCGAAGAAGCGAAGATGCCCGCCATCTTCCAGGCGCTGCGCATTGTGGGCGACGGCTTTGTTACGCCGACGCCGATCGACGTAGTCGTCGAAGTGCAACAGCATCTCGGCGAAGGCCGGGTGCGTTGCATCGCGATGGTTGCGACCGAGGGCATGGTGCGGGGCATGAAGGCGATCGACACCGGCGCGATGATTACCGTTCCTGTGGGCCGCGAGACGCTTGGACGTGTCCTCAATGTCCTCGGTGAACCTGTAGATGAGCTTGGGCCGGTGAATGCCAAGGTGCATATGCCCATCCATCGCCAGGCGCCGGCGTTCGATGAGCAGTCGACGTCGGAAGAGATGTTCGAGACCGGCATCAAGGTCATCGACCTCATCCAGCCCTTCTTGAAGGGCGGAAAAATTGGATTGTTCGGCGGCGCCGGCGTGGGCAAGACCGTCGTCATTCAGGAGCTGATCAATAACGTGGCGCTCCAGCATGGCGGCTTCTCGGTGTTCGCCGGCGTCGGTGAGCGCACCCGCGAGGGCAACGATCTGTGGCATGAGTTTCAGGAGTCGGGCGTTATCGACCTTAAGGATTTCTCGAAGAGCAAAGCCGCGCTGATCTACGGCCAGATGACCGAGCCTCCGGGGGCGCGCCTGCGCGTGGCGCTCACCGCTCTCACCGTCGCCGAGTACTTCCGCGACGAAGAGGGCGCCGACACGCTGCTGTTCATCGACAACATTTTCCGCTTCACGCAGGCGGGCTCCGAGGTCTCAACGCTGCTGGGCCGTATGCCGTCGGCCGTCGGCTACCAGCCGAACCTTGCCACCGAAATGGGTGAGCTTCAGGAGCGCATCACGTCGACCAAGAAGGGCTCTGTAACGTCCGTGCAGGCCGTGTACGTGCCCGCCGACGACTTTACCGATCCGGCCCCGGCGACGACGTTTGCCCACCTCGATGCGACGACCGTGCTTTCGCGGCCTCTGTCGGAACTGGGTATTTATCCGGCTGTAGACCCGCTCGCTTCCACGTCGCGCATTCTCTCCTCGCGCATCGTTGGGCAGGAGCACTACGACGTGGCGCAGGGCGTCAAGAAGATTCTCCAGCGCTACAAGGACCTTCAGGACATCATCACCATCCTCGGCATCGACGAGCTTTCGGAAGAGGACAAGCTCACCGTATCGCGCGCCCGCAAGGTGCAGCGGTTCCTGTCGCAGCCGTTCCATGTCGCGGAAATTTTTACCGGCATCCCCGGCGCGTACGTCAAGATCGCGGACACGGTGCGCAGCTTCAAGGAAATCATCGAAGGCAAGCACGATGACATTCCCGAGCAGGCGTTTTACTTGAAGGGCGGCATCGAGGATGTTCTCGCGGCGGCGGAGAAGATGAAGGCGCAGGCTTAAAACGGTTCTCGGTTCTCGGTTCTCAGTTCTCGGTAACGGACAACGGACAACCCAGAACCCACAACCGAGAACCAACAACCGGGAACCAACAACGCAATGGCTGACACAACCAACAATTCGGAGCTGCTACAGGTGCGGCTGGTTACGCCGGACAAGCTGCTGGTGAACGCGACGGCGTCGGCGGTGGAGCTGCCGGCTATGTCGGGGTACATGGAGGCGCTGTACGGCGCGGCGCCGCTGCTGGCGGAGCTGGGCGCGGGCGAGGTGCGGCTGCACGGCGGGACTTCAGGCGACCAGATTTTCTTTGTCGCGTGGGGATTTGTCGAGGTGCTTCCGGACCGCGTGACGATCCTGGCCGAGACGGCGCTGCATCCCAACGAGATCGATCCGGCGGAGGCTCAGGCTGAGCTGGCGCGCTCGCAAAAGATGTGGGAGGAGGCTGGCGACGACCAGGACAAGTACGACGAGGCCAACGCGGTCGCGCGGGTTGCGGAAGAGAAGATCGCGAGTTCGCAGGGGAAGAGCTAAGGCCGGGATGGCAGTAGAATGGCGGCATGACCGAACTCAGCGTGGACCAACTCGGGAAGGCGATTGCGCGGCTTGAGGAATCGCTGCAAGCTTATCGCGCAGAGCCTGAGAACCTCATGTACCGGGACTCGGTTATCAAGCGATTCGAGTTTACCTTCGAGGTGGTCCAGAGTCTCCTGCGAAGGTTCGTGACGGCCTATTCCGTCAACTTGAAGCAGCGAGAGCAGTTGACGTTCCCTACGTTGATCCGGACGGCCAGCCAGGATGGGGTATTGCGCGGCGGATACGATGTGTGGCATCGGTTTCGCGATGCGCGTAACCGGACGAGCCACGCGTACAACGAAGATCAGGCGGTCGCGGTGGTGGAGGCCGTGCCGGGGTTTCTCGACGAAGTGCGGTTCCTGTATATGAGGCTGGGCGAGGAGATGGCCGATGTCTGAGGCGATGGCCGAGCGTCTTTCGCAAGGGTTGCATCTGCCGGAGCGGGATTTGGAGCAGGTGCGCGCGATCCTCAAGGAGCATCTTCCCGGTAGAGCTGTGTGGGCATTCGGTTCGCGGGCCACCGGGGGGCGAATGCTGAAGCGGTTCTCGGACCTCGACCTGGCGGTGGAAGGCAAACTAACGCCACTGGAACATGGAGACCTGGCGGAGGCGTTCGACGAATCGCTGCTGCCGATCAAAGTCGATATCGTGGAGTTGGGGCTGGTGGATGCGGAGTTCCGCGAGCGGATTGAGAAGGATTTTGTGGTGGTGCAAGGGGCGGCTGCGGTTGCCTAGGTGGCCCGGCAATCACCTTCGCTAACCCGCACCCGGTGTGCATAGGGGTGGCCCCCCTCCCCGGGGGTACTTTATGATGCAAAATATTGATGGGACAGGGCTTAGGTTTTTTGGGGTATCCCCCCTGGCTGTGCCCTGCCGGCTAAATGCGAAAGCCCAGCGGATGGCTGGACTTCGGTGGTACCTCTATGTCTTCAGTATATAGAGAGTGTCAATAGTTTGAGGGGCGGGGGAGTTTGTAAGTGGTTGGATGGGGAAAATAATTGTTGGTTGTGGGCAGGAAGACACGGTTGGGGCTTTCGATTGTGCACGAAATGCGGAAGGTGGGTTGCGGGAGGGCGGGCCACCCGCCAATCGCCTGTCCTGTTTGATTTCTATCGAGTGAGCGCGTCGATCTCTTCCTGATGATCCTGAGCGATTTTCTCTTTGGTTCCATCGAAAGCAATCTTTCCCTTGATATCTCTCCACTTTGCATAGACGATATGTGCGGGTGTCGATGCGACTTCATGTGCGTCGTTGACAAGAACCGTCTCGTAGTTACCCTGACCAACATTGACATGCCCCGGCCGATTTGAGGCGCCAGCCTCCCATCTCTTCGCCTTTCCGATCAATCGCGCTTCCTGTTTACCGTGTGAGTCGTAAACAATAAGGCCGGCGAATGTCGACTCAGGCGCATACACGATGTTTGAGTTTGTCAAAGGAAAGAGTGTGTCGCCGGGCAAATCCGAGTAGAGTTCATCGAAACGAACCTGAATGCTTTGCATTTCCGCTAGGCCATCCGGGATTGGTAGCTTTGCGCCTTGCTCGTTCTGTTTCGAGATTACATACGCGTCAGTCGTTGCTCGGTCGTAGGCTCCGAAGAACCTGTCTATACTCGAACTCGCATCCCCTCTGTCTAATGCTCCCTGCTTATTGAACTTTCCGCCTTTCAGCCGGGCGTCTGCTAATGCGTGCGTGACAACAGGTCCATGTGTATGGACGGAGCCGGAGTCATCGGGTGTCGGAACCTGCCCGGCTAGCGAAATAGCCGCGAGTACGAGGTACGGGCTAACTTGGAAGATATGGAAACACTTGGTTCTCATGGCACTCCTATTTAGTTGCCTCGCTGATGGTTTAAATCGCAGGTTTCAGCCTACGTGACCTTGCCCTCAGAACGCGTCTCTCATAAGCGTACCGGTTTTGGACTTTCGTCGTGTTGCGGTTGAACCTTCGCGGTCAGGCTGCGAGGGGCGATTGCTTGCTGCTCGAACTGAGCGGGGCTGAG
>Ga0207933_1001296_pt1 | contig 19716 bp, 18 predicted proteins | sample NGESurdeep092012_4_FD_184488 | JGI IMG/M metagenome (GOLD analysis project Ga0207933, IMG submission 184488) | Arctic peat soil microbial communities from Barrow, Alaska - NGEE Surface sample F53-3 deep-092012 (SPAdes) | ecosystem: Environmental > Terrestrial > Soil > Wetlands > Peat ...
GTAAACCATCAATAGGTATTTATCCAAACCCAATCACGGATGGAATTGTTCACCTGCAGTTAACCAACCAGCCAAAAGGCAAATACGGAATCAGGTTGCTGAACCCATTGGGCCAAACCATCGCTGCTAAACAAATAGAGCACGCAGGCGGAAACGCAACAGAGAACCTGAAATGGGATTATAGCCTGGCACATGGCGTTTACGAGTTGCAGGTGTTAAAACCTGATGGAAAACTCCAGGTGATTAAAGTGATGTATTGATCGAGGATAAGATTTAGATAGTAAACAAACAAATAATGGCCTTTTGTAATTAGGTGATTTCAGCTGGCCAGGTAAACCTTATAACATTATAGATTGGATTTCCAGTCTGGATGTTATAAGGTTTTTTTTTACACAAACTTCTTCGTGCTCCTTCGGGTGCTTCGTGTCTTCGTGTGGAAAGAAAAGTAAATAAGAAAGCAGCTTCGCACAAAGGCACAAAGAACACCAAGTTCCACAAGGAAGAAGGCTTCTTCGTGTTCCTTAGAGTGCTTCGTGACTTCGTGTGGAAAAAAGATAAGAGAAAGCGGTTTCGCGTAAAGGCACAAAGAGCAGTAAGTTGCACAAAGAAGAAACCTGCTTCGTGCCCCTTCGAGTGGTTTGTGGCTTCGTGCGGGAAGAAAAGAAGAGAAAAATGCAGCTCCAAATCCGCGGCCTGACGCTAAGGCGTACCGGCCGCTATGGCTTTCTTACCCGGTCGATAAGGCATACTGCCAATTTCAAAAAACATATTAAAAATATTTTTCTAAAGAATAGCATGAAAATACAATAAGTCAATTTCATTAGCGTTTATTGTGATTATATCCAAACCCAAAAGCGCCTAAAATGAAAAACTTTTACTTATTAACCCTTATCGGGTTATTCAGCTTCAACTCAGTTTTTAGTTCACCGATTCCAGATAATACATCAACAGATGCCATTCAATTGGTGACAAATCTCTATGCCATGGCTTCCAGCGGATCTCCTGTATTAGTGGATGGCACACTTACTCAATACAGTACTAATTACAGTAATAACCTGGACAGTTATGACGCCAGGAAAATGACGAACCCTGGCGAAAACTGGGGTATGTTGCGTAACAATGCTGTTTATATTGTAGAAAGAAGGCGGGTAATTGAAGGGCAGGATTCAGTATTTTTCAAAATGTGGAATATGAGGGAAATCAATTACCGTTTGGAATTAATTACCAATAACCTCAACTTCCCCGGGCGTACAGGAATATTGGAAGATAAATATCTTAAAACTTCTACCCCTATCAGCCTTAATGGAAATACAGAAATTGATTTTGCAATAACCAATGATGCGGCTTCCTCAGCAACGGACCGGTTCAGGATCATATTTTCCAATATTACACCTAAAGGTTTATTACCCGTAGATTTCGTTTATTCTAATGCTGTCCAAAATAACCGTTCTGTGGATTTAAGCTGGCAGGCAGAAAATACTTCCCAGGCCAATATTTTTAGTATCCAGAAGTCAACAGATGGGATTCATTTTCAAAGCACCAATTCAGTTAAAGCAGGCAATACTGATAACAATCAATACCGTTTTACTGACGAAACTCCCGCAAACGGAGAAAATTATTACCGGATTTGTTCAGTAGATAATACCGGTAAAATTATAATGTCAAGTAACATAATGAAAGTAAATGTGGAAACCGGCCTGGAAGATATCAGCATTTATCCAAATCCTGCAACTTCCGGCAACCTGAATTTAAGAATAGGCAACCAGCAGGCCGGGGAATATAACATCAGGCTTTTAAATTCCTTCGGGCAGGGTTTTATGGATAAAAAAATTCAATATAATGGCGGTACCCTTATTGAAAAAATTCAACCTTCCCAAAAAATTCCTCCGGGCATTTATCAATTAGAAATAAAATCCCAGGATGGTAAAAGAAAAACATTAAGTGTCGTCTTTTAATCACTAACATAGATATTGATTTGGAATTTATAAATGCTGCTTCCTCCCAAAAAGAGGAGGCAGTTTTTTTAAATAAAAGGTTCTTACACAGTAAGGAGATTGATCCTTTTATTTTTTAAAACATTCAAGATGATTTTGAAATGTGCCTGGAAATTGTATTCTGAAAATTGGGGTAAAATAAGAATCTGTAAAATTTGTTGCTTTACTATGATAATTTAGGGTTAGGTAGATTGTTTGCAATTAATGGATTTTTTCAATTGCCCGGGGTTTCAACCCGGGGAATTGGATGAAGTTTTTTAAGGGCTTTAGCCAAAAACTTTACTTAGAATTTTGGCTAAAGCCGCCGACTCTAATAAATATTGCTCACATGCTAAAGCAAGTGGCAATTTATTTATGGAAGCCACCCTTCCAAAAAGAATCTCTCAAAAGCTTTGCGATTAATCTACATAATCCTAATAAAATAAATAAATGATGGAATTAAATTTGAATAAAAGGTATGTTTACAAAAGCCGGTAAAAATTATTTTTTAAAATAATTGCCCAAAAACTTGCAAGAGAAAAAATCTTGTATAATTTTGTATTTCCAAAATACGCAACTACTAAACGAGTTGGCATATATCCCCCGAAAACAACCACACTTACTTTTTTTACAAACTTTCCTTTTCCTTTTTATAAGCCACTCCTTATATCTTGTGTTTAGCCGTTTATTTTAAACCTCTAAACCCAAAGTAATGAAACATTTTTACACAATTTCAATAGCAATCTTTGCTATGTTCAGCACTCAATTATTATTTGCACAAGCAGGCCCTTCCACGGAAAATAGTGAGGCTAACGGATTAATTGCTTCAAGAACAAATTTTAGTTCTTCTGTTATTGATTTAAATTACAGAAACGAATTATTAAACGAAAGTCATACCGGGCAAGCTAGGAATAAAAGTGAGAATCTTGTAGAAAACAAAACCACAAATTTCAGCAATATTACAAGCGGCAATGCAAATGGATTTGAAGCCAATTTTAATGCACCCAAATCAGGAAAGGCAGAATTGTCAATCAGGGCCATAACCGGCCAGGTCATTTATAAAGAAAATATTGATATCATCAAAGGAAGCAATTCGCATGTGATAAAATCACAGCAAATGAATAATGGGATGTACCTGGTAAGCATCACTAATGACCAGGTAAATTATAATGGAAAAATGCAAAAAATGTAGGGGGAACTTTCGGATATAATATCAATAGCTAAATCCTTTTAGAAAATTTCTGAAAAATTGAATAAAAAAACCATGTAAAATATGTTTTAAAAGAAATAATGGTTTATTTTGTGTAACATTGGTAAACAGAAGCAAAATAACTGGCTGAATGAAATATAAAATACCCTTTCTTTTATTTTTCTTTATAGTTGCCTTACAGGCAAAATCACAGTCTTATTTTTACAACAACCAGGTTTATGAAAACCCTATAATTTTCGAAGCGGGGTTATCCGGTGGGATAATGAATAGCCTTACTGATATTGGAGGAAGAAAAGGCAAAGGCACCCATGGTGCAAAGGATTTGAATTGGCAGGTAACCACTCCCTGTGCTGGTATTTTTATAAGTGGTATTTATAACGGCTTCCTTGGGTTAAGGCTTGAGGGGACAACTGGAAGAGTGCAGTCGCATGATAGCCTTCTGGCAGATGTAAAAGAAACAGCTATTGGAAGGTACAACAGGAACCTGAGTTTTAGAAGCCCCATACTGGAAGCCAATCTTTTATTGGAATTCCATCCGGTTGATTTTTTCAGGTTTTTTGACCCAGACGCGATTCCTCCTTCCTTTTCTCCTTATATAATTGGGGGAGTTGGGTATTTTCATTTTAACCCGCAGGCAAACCTAAATGGCCAATGGATAGATTTAAGGCCTCTCCATACAGAAGGGGAAGGTTTTGCTGAATACCCACAGAGTAAAGAGTATAGCCTGAATCAAATTAATTTTTCTTATGGTATTGGATTAGGCTATGGAATAAATGACCATTGGAATATACGGCTTGAATACCTTGCAAGGGTTTTAAATACGGATTACCTGGATGATGTTCATGGAAAATATATTGACCCGGCTGTTTTTAGTAAATACCTTACCGGGAACGAACTAACAGATGCACTTCTTTTAAACAAGCGGATCAGGCCAGGAGCCAAGCCGGATGAGACAACACAAAGCCCGGGCAGTATCAGGGGCAATGCCAACGATAATGATTCCTATTTTACCATTTCCTTTAAGGTAGGTTATATGTTTGGAAGGCAAAGTGTTAATTCGGATAACAAAAGGTATTTGAGGTCTATGAGGAGCCCAACCAGGTTCTAATATAAATCTGTAAAAGGATTTTATCCGTAAATGGATTTTAAAATAAAATATCTTCCAAAATCATTGTTGTTTCAGTGTTTGATCAGATATTTTTCTTAATTTAGCAGCCTTTAATTCTCTATTATGAAACGAAATTTTAAATGGTTTTTTATTTTTAGCATAGCCATTTGTATTTTCCTTTGTTTACCTGCTATTGTTCATGCACAACCGGATGGATGCCAGGATCCTATTGATGGAGATTGCCCTATTGATAATGGAGTTATAGTGTTGCTTGCTATAGGTGCAGGGTATGGTATTAAAAAAGTGGTTGACTCTAGAAAAGGAAAAGTAATTAACAGGCCAGAACTCTAATTTTTTGTCACAGTCTTTCCTACTGAAATACCATACATTTAATTGCTTTTTTTCAATTAAATTGCATCCACCTAAAGAATTTATCTTCGTTTATTATTATCTCCACCCAAGTGATTATGCAAAAAGGAATTAAGTTTCAGTTACGTGTTTTTAAGCATTCGGGGTTATGGAATATTCACCGTTTTACACCTGTCCGGTATTTTCAACTTTTACTTTTTATTTTTTTTATAATTTTATTACCTTCCTGTAGCAGCACAAAAAAAACAACTTATTTCCAGGGTATCCCTAAAGATACTACACTGAATAACCTGGTATCTAAAAACTTTGAGCCTAAAATTCAAATTGGGGATTTATTAGGGATTACGGTTGCAAGCCTGAGCCCTGAAAATACTGCCATATATAATGCCCCGCAAAATGCTGAAGGCCCATTGACGGGCTATGAGGTTGATGAAAACGGGAATATCGAATTTATTAAATTAGGTTCACTTCATGTAGCCGGGATGGCCCGGAAAGAATTAAAAGAAGAGCTGGAAAAAAAGCTTACCCCTTACCTTTCACAATCAGTCGTAGCGGTGAGTTTTCTAAACAGGCATGTAACCATGATGGGCGCTATTTCACCAATGGTGCTTCCTATGCCAAACAGCAGGATGACAATTTTGGATGCGCTTGCGGCCTCCGGTGATATTGCGGACAAGGGAAAAACTGATAATATTTTAGTGATCAGGGAAAAAGGGGATTCCAAGGAATTTAAAAGGTTGAACCTGACAGATGAATCCATATTTTATTCACCTTATTTTTATTTGCAGCCGAATGACATTGTATATGTAGAACCTGTTAAAAAGAAAGCGGAAAATACTACCAGGATCATTGGATATATTACATCAGGGCTTTCGATTGTATTTTTTGTATTAGGCCGCTTCATAAAATAACCACGGTTAATAATGGAAGAAGAACAATTTTTTAAGGAAAAAACAGATTCAAATATCTTCAAGCAGGTTATTTACAAATACCTGCCTTTCTGGCCTTTGTTTGTCATTACTGTTTCTGTTTCATTACTGATTTCTTACATTGATTTGCGTTCTAAAGTCCCTATTTATGTTGCGTCGGCAAAAGCCTTATTAAAAGACCCCCAAAAGGGTGGGGGAGACTCAAAAGTTTTGGACGCACTGAATATTTTTGGTGAAAAAAAGATTGTGGACAATGAGATCGTTGTCCTTAAATCCCCGGACTTAATGGAAGAGGTAGTAAAGCAACTGGATCTTTATGCATTTGTATATAATAAGGGAAATGTAAGGACTGAAGAGTTGTACAGAAGTAATTCTCCCATAAAATTTGTTGCTTTAGATAAAGAAAACCTGAATATTTGGGGAACCTATTTTTTCTCTGTTGACTGGAAAAAGAAAATTGTCCACATTGATCAAAAAAATATCCCTTTTGATTCTACGGTGGTAATCGGAAAAAATGTGGTAAGGTTAGTGATGAACCATAATTATAATTCAAATGTTACGGGTAAAAATTATTATGTGCAATTTGTTTCCCCTGCCGGGGCTGCCGGTAGCATAGCCGGAAGTTTGGTAATTACCCCATACTCTTATTCCTCCACTATTTTAAATGTCAGCCTCAAAACACCAGTACCTGAAAAGGGTACCGATATTCTTACAAAATTATTCGAAGTTTATAATGTAAACGGGGTAGAAGATAAAAGTGAAATTGCTGATAAAACCATTAAGTTTATAGATGGGCGCCTCGACCTTGTTTCAACTCAGCTCGACAGTGTTGAAAGAAAGATTGCTAATTTCCAGTCCGGTACTTCTGCAGTTGACCTTAGTACACAGGCATCTGCTTTTTTTAGCCAGGTAACCGACCTTGATAAACAAAACAGTGAAATCGATTTGAAACTGGAAGGATTACAATCCATTAGTACATATATTGAAAATAAAGGCCAGAAACCGGGGACCGTCCCTTCCTTGTTATTGGTGGATGACCCCACTCTTTCGGGGTTATTGGATAAATTATATACTGCCGAAACCCAGGCGCAGGCGCTTAAAAGCGTAACAGGCGAAAGCAATGATGCGGCTATTCTTGCTAATGCAGAAGTGTCCCGCATTAAAAGTGACATCAGGGAAAATATGGCTAATATTAAGGACAACCTGATGACTATGAAAAACCAGGTCAATAACCAGATTGCCGCTAATAATTACCTCCTGAAAAAAGTGCCGGAGCAGGAAAGGGTGTTTTTAGACATCAGCAGGCAACAGGCAGTTAAGAACAATATTTATACTTTTCTTTTGCAAAAAAGAGAGGAGACCGCAATTTCATCCGTCGCAACTACCGCCGACCTTAAAGTGGTTGAAACGCCAACCTCCGGTGGCCCCATAAGCCCCATTTCAAAGAACTTTTACATAGCTGGCCTGGTAATCGGGCTTTTAAGCGGAGCTTTTTTTGTTTTATTAAAAGAAATTTTCAGCCGGAGGGTTTTGTTCCGCTCTGAAATTGAAAATAAAATGGACATCCCTATTTTAGGTGAACTCGTACAGGTAAATGTGAGGGAACCTATTGTAATTGTGGATGGAAAGAGAACCGTTATTGCTGAACAATTCAGGTCTATCAGGACTAATCTTGCTTTTATGGGTTTAAATGAAACTCACAATACTTTAATGATTACTTCCAGTGTTTCAGGCGAAGGAAAAAGTTTTGTAGCGTTGAACCTTGCTATTAGTTTTACGCTTAACGGTAAGAAAGTGGCGCTAATGGAACTCGATCTAAGGAAACCTAAATTGAGCAAAATATTAAAAGTAAAAAAGACACCGGGAATTTCAAGCAATTTGGCAGGAAAAGCAACCGTGGACGAGATCATAAAGGAAACTTATATACCCGGATTGTTTGTTGTTTCTGCGGGGCCAATTCCGCCTAACCCAACTGAATTGATCCAGACAGAGAAATTCAGTGAGTTGATTGCGGAACTCAAAACCCGCTTTGATTATGTGATCATGGATACGGCACCGGTTTCGCCAGTTACTGATGCCCAACTCCTGCAGGCATTTGCTGATATCAATTTATTTGTCGTTCGACATGCCGTTACACCGCGGGTTTTTTTACCAATGATAGAAGCGCTGCAAAAGCAAAAGAAATTTATGCACATGTGCCTTGTTTTTAATGGCATCAAGCCAAGAGGGTTTAATATTTATGGGTATGGCTTTGGCGGTTATGGAAACGGGTACGGATATGGGTATGGCTATGGATACGGGTATGGTGGCGAATATGGTGGAGGCTATTATTTGGATGAAAAAAGAGGTGTTTTTTCAGCCTTTAAAAGATTATTTCGCAGGTAAGATAAATGGAAATTACAAATGAACGATTACTCAGTTTTTATATTTTATGTAGCTGAGGATGGGCGAAGCCGTGTGGAATGGTGAATAGTGAAAACGCTGAAATTTACAGGCTCTCTGAGAATAGCTGCTTAATGGTATCCATAATTTAAAAACTGAGGATTCAAATGGAAAAAAAGAAAAAATGGTATGCGGTATATACCCGGCCAAGATGGGAAAAGAAAGTGGCGTCGTTATTATTGGACAAAGGAATAGAAAATTATTGCCCCATAAACAAAGTGACCCGCCAATGGAGCGATAGGAAAAAGGTTGTATTGGAACCAGTTTTCAAAGGTTATGTTTTTGTAAGGCTTGAGGACGATAAAAAATGGGAAGTAAAAAGTGTCCATGGCATTTTAAATTATGTATATTGGTTGGGCAAGCCCGCGGTAATAAGGGATGAAGAAATTGACTTAATCCGGAAGTTTTTAAATGAATTCAACGATGTGCAGGTTGAAGCAAAAGGATTGGTCGTAAATACAGAGGTTCGGGTGAAACAAGGTGTGCTGATGAATTATAAAGGAATTGTAGTCGAAGTTTTGGGCAACAGGGCTGTTGTAAAAATAGATACCCTCGACCTGCAATTGAGCGCTCATTTCGATAAAGCCAATTTGGAATTGATATAAAACCTTGCCATGGATTACACGGATTAACACGGATTGATTTCATTAGATAAAGTATTAATAGTAAACTGACTTTTATTAAAGATTCATATTTTTCTTCTTTGTGAACCTTGGTGCTCTTTGTGGCTTTGTGCGAGACTGCTTTTCTTTCATTTCACACGAAGCCACTGTGTACATGTAGGATCACGAAGGGTTTTTATTTGCTTCGCAAAATGGTTCGAAATAGATTATAATAATTCACGCGAATTGAAAATATTAGGCGAAGTTTTCAGTAAACAAATCTGCCTACCGGACAGGCAGGCAAATAACCTGATTTTCTATTCTCAATTTTAATTCACGGTTTTGGTTTTAATAGGTTGAACAATCCAACTTATACTATTTGTTCTTTCAATAATCCGAGAAAATCAGTGTAATCTGTGGCAACAATAATTCTTAAAAACTAACAATGGAAAAAAAATCAAAAATATATGTTGCGGGGCACCGTGGCCTTGCCGGAAGCGCGATTGTAAGAAAACTAAAGAATGAAGGCTACGAAAACCTCTTGCTCAGAACTTCAGTGGAATTGGATTTACGCAACCAGGAAAAGGTTAAGGATTTTTTTGAGAAAGAAAAACCTGAATTCATTTTTTTAGCGGCTGCTAAAGTGGGGGGCATCAACGCCAATAATACTTACCCCGCTGATTTCATTTATGATAATTTGTGCATCCAGAATAATGTCGTTCACCAGTCTTACAAAAATGGGGTAAAAAAATTATTTTTCCTGGGCAGCAGTTGTATTTACCCTAAAAATTCGCCACAACCCATTAAAGAAGAATACTTATTAAGCGGTTACCTTGAACCTACTAATGATGCTTATGCAGTTGCAAAAATAGCGGGCATTAAAATGTGCCAGGCTTATCATAAACAATATGGATGCAATTTTATCAGCGCCATGCCAACGAATTTATATGGCCCCGGGGATAATTACGACCTTAAAAATTCGCATGTACTCCCTGCACTCCTTCGCAAGTTCCACGAAGCGAAAGAAAAAGAAGAACCAAATGTTACCGTGTGGGGGACAGGAAAGCCGCGCCGCGAGTTCCTTCATGTGGATGACCTTGCGGACGCCTGTTATTTTTTAATGCAAAATTACAATGAGCCGGAAATTGTCAATGTTGGCACCGGCAAAGATATTCCCATCGGTGAAATGGCCAATATGATCAAAAGTATTTCGGGTTATAAAGGCGAAATTGTTTTCGATACTTCCATGCCCGATGGCACTTTTCAGAAATTACTGGATACCAGCAAGATCAATGCCCTCGGATGGAAAGAGCAAATAGGTTTTGAAGAAGGCGTCAGGCGAACTTTTGAGGAAAAGTTTGGAAGTAGTAAGCCTTAATAATTAACAATTAACCATTAACAATTATCCATTAAGTTGTGTAGGATTTCCGGCATAATTAGTTCAAATATTCCAACTGCTTCCCTCGGGCAAATGGTAAAAGGCATGTGCACCATCATGAAGCATGGCGGCCCAGATGATGAAGGTATTTATTCAGACGAATCCCAACACCTGGTTTTGGGCCACCGGCGGCTTTCACTTATTGACCTTTCTGCTAACGGGCACCAACCAATGAGCTATGCTTCCGGGAGGTTTGTCATCAGCTTTAACGGTGAAATCTACAATTACCTTGAAATAAAAGAAGCGCTTTTAAAAGAAGGATTGGCTTTTAAGACCGGCAGCGATACGGAAGTTATTATGGCGGCATTTGCTGCCTGGGGCACCCATTCTTTTGAAAAATTGAATGGCATGTTTGCATTTGCCCTTTGGGATAAACAGGAATCTAAACTTTTCCTGGTAAGGGACCCGTCAGGAATAAAGCCACTCTATTATGCCATAACGAAGGAAGGGCTTGCTTTTTCCTCAGAGATAAGAGGCTTTAAACCCATTCCCTGGTTGCAGGAAGAAAATGAACAATGGCCGGTTTTCCTTCTGGCTTACGGGCATTTACCGGAACCCGTTACGGTTTTAAAAAAAGTAAAGCCTTTACAGAAAGGAACGTATTTATGCTTTGATTCGAATACCGAAAAGTTTGAAACCGGGAAGTTTAAACAATTTCATTTTACCAATAAAATTATACAACGAAAAGAGGCAGTTGGCCTTATAAGGGAAGATCTTCAAAGGTCGGTCAACAGGCATCTGATAGCTGATGCGCCCATTGGCGTTTTTCTCAGTGGGGGCGTGGATTCCGGGATAATATCCCTATTGGCTTCTACAGATAAAAAGGCTGAATTGAATACCCTTTCCCTCCATTTTGAGGAGAATGATTATTCAGAAAAAAAATACCAGGATATTTTATTGCAAACAATGAATTGTGGCAGCAACCAACACCTCCTGAAAGAAAAAGAATTTAATGAGTTTTTGCCGGATATCCTGGAGGCAATGGACCAGCCAAGCTGTGACGGGATCAACACCTGGTTTATCAGTAAATATGCCAGGGAAAATGGGCTCAAAGCTGTATTGTCAGGCATTGGGGGAGATGAATTGTATGGAGGCTACCCTTCTTTTTCCAGAATGAAAAAGGTAAATATTTTAAAAAACCTGCCTAGATCATTTTTGCTTTCGGGAAAATATACTGGCAGCAAAGCCTTAAAAAGGCTTTGCTATTTAAGCATTGATGGCCGTGCAGGCGAATACCTATTTTTACGCGGCCAGTTTATTCCTTCTGAAATTGCCTACCACTTGAATATGGATGAAAAAGAAGTTTGGCGCATTTTAACCAGCCAGCCCATATTTGAAAAGAATGAGCCATTAAATTCTTTTGATGAAGCAAGCTGGATCGAATTAAATATGTTCATGCAAAACCAATTGCTACGAGACGTTGATGTAATGGGTATGGCGCATGGCATTGAAATTAGAGTACCTTTCCTGGATAGGCAATTTGTTGACCTATCTATGGATATCAATAGCCGCTTAAAAGAGGAAGGCCCTTTGCCTAAACAACTTCTTATTGATTCCTTTAAAGATATTTTGCCTGAAACAATCTGGAACAGGCCTAAGATGGGCTTTGGTTTCCCTTTTAAGAAATGGCTGTCCAATAATGATTATGTGAATGCTGTTATTTCTCCTGAGGATGCAAATTATAAAAACTTTGTTTCAGGAAGTATGCACTGGTCGCAATTCCTTTCACTGGTGTTGATAAAAAACCGGGGGATTTCACAAGGTTCTTCTGTTGGAAGCAATTTACAGGCTGCCAAAATAAATAGTGGGTTCAAAAAAACAAATGAAGTAATTTCAAAGACAGGCGGGGCATTTACTAATGGCAGCGTTAAAAATGTAATGTTCCTGACATTGAGGACTTTTTCTTTAACCGGTGGAATTGAAAAAGTAAGTAAAATAGCGGGTAAAGCGCTTTATGAATTATGCGGTGATGCAGGTAAAAACATGTCTGTTTATTCTATGTATGATGACACCAATGATATTGATGTAAAATATTTTCCGAAAAAAAACTTCAAAGGTTTTGGTATAAAAAGGTTACGCTTTACAGAAAAAGCTTTATTGGCCGGTGTTAAAAATGATGTCGTCATTCTAAGCCACGTTAACCTTTTACCGGTTGGCTACCTTGTTAAACTGTTTTCGCCCAAAACAAAGCTGGTACTTATTGCCCATGGAATTGAAGCCTGGAAAACTTTCAAGGGCCTTCAAAAAAGAATGTTGTTTAAATGCGACACCATTCTTTCTGTGAGCCAATACACCAAAGAGGTACTAATCAATTTGAACCATTTTCCTTCAGAGAAAATTCAGATTTTGAATAATTGCCTCGACCCGTTCCTTGAAAACCCTGTCGAAAGAGAAAAAGATAATAATCTTTTAAAAAAATACCATTTACAAAATGGCGATACCGTTTTAATGACCTTAACGCGCCTCGCCGCCCGCGAAAGGTATAAGGGCTACGACATTGTTATTGAAAGCCTCAAAGAATTAAGAAAAACGAACCCGGGTTTAAAGTACCTTATCATAGGCAAATATGACGACATAGAAAAGGAAAGGCTTGATATTTTAATCAAAAAAGCAGGGTTGCAAACCCATGTTATTTTTACTGGTTTTGTACCTGATGAAGATTTAGCTGAACACTTTAACCTTGCAGATGTTTATATAATGCCCAGCGAAAAAGAAGGTTTCGGAATTGTTTTTATTGAAGCGATGTATTATAACAAACCGGTAATCGCCGGTAACAAAGATGGCTCTGTGGATGCGCTTTTGAATGGGCGTTTGGGATTATTGGTAAACCCGGAAAGCCTTGAAGAAGTTTCATGTGCTATCACTAAAATGGTCAATAATAAAGTAGAATATTTGCCCAACCGGCAGTTGCTGATGGAACATTTCAGCTACCCGGTTTATAAAGAAAAGTGGAGGGAAGTGTTGGAAGGGCTGAGTAGATAATGGTTAATTTTTAATGGTTAATTGTTAATGGTTAATTGTTGATTGTTGATTGTTGATGGTTAATGGTTATCTTCTGGCATTCAATCTTTCTGTTATAATGAACATGATTAAGTTTCCACAAAATAAATATTCAATAATTAGTTCTATTGGCTTCTGAAACATCACAACTGGCAACTGAAACTGCCGAAGATTGGGACCTGGTTATCAAACCAAAAGCCAACCTGTTTGACCTGAACCTTAAAGAGGTTTGGAAATACCGCGACCTTTTATGGCTTTTTGTTAAGCGCGATTTTATTGCGCAATACAAACAAACGATTCTCGGCCCGCTCTGGCATTTGATACAACCGGTCTTCACCACGATCATGTTCCTGCTGGTATTTGGCAAGATTGCTAATATTCCCACGGATGGAGTGAACCCGGTTTTGTTTTATATGAGTGGTATTACCATCTGGACTTATTTTTCAAGTTGCCTGAATTCTACTTCCAGCACGTTTGTGGCCAATGCAGGTATATTTGGAAAAGTGTATTTTCCAAGGCTGGTCATTCCCTTGTCCAGTGTAATGTCAAACATTGTAAAATTTGGCATCCAGTTTTTGTTGCTGCTCGCGATGATGGTTTTTTATTCTTTCAAAGGATTCCCCATCGATTTTGGAATTGCGTGGTTGTGGATCCCTGTTTTATTGATCATGATGGCCGGGCTGGGGTTAGGTTTGGGAATTATTATTTCTTCCCTGACCACTAAATACCGCGACCTGACAGTTTTGATCGGTTTTGCGGTGCAACTTTTAATGTATGTCACGCCAATCGTTTACCCCTTATCATTTATTAAAAACAAATCATACGGAAAAATAATTGAATGGAACCCGCTGACTCCAATCGTGGAATGCTGGAAATACGCGCTCTTCGGCAAAGGAAGTTTTGACATCGGTGGGCTTCTATACAGCACCGGATTTATAATCGTGGTTTTATTTTTTGGCTTACTCATTTTTAGTAAAGTGGAAAAGACTTTTATGGATACTGTTTGAGTAGTTAGGAGTGATGAGTGTTAAGTTATAAGTTGTAAGTTGTAAGTTATAGGCAGAGTTACGATGAGAAATTATGAATATTAAAGGATAAATCGTTTTCATTGGCACTGGAAATTGTACAGGTTTATAAATATCTTGTCGAAGAAAAGCGGGAATTTGTGATGAGTAAACAATTGTTACGGCCAGGGGCATCAGTCGGAGCCATGGTAAGGGAAGCACAAAACTTTTGACTTACAACTTACTACTTATAACTTACAACTTCTAAATCACAACTTATAACTCATACCACCAATACCCCACAGTTTCTTTCAAATATTGGTCCCAACCGGAAATAACAGAAGGGTTGGGTACCAAATCCCAAAAAGAAAAACTTCCGCGCCCTGTGGTATAATTGCAGGGAAAAATAGTAACCTGCACTCCTGCTTTTCTGAATACCAGCGCAGCTCTTGGCATATGGACTGCCGAGGTTATTAAAAGAAACGGAGGTTGTAAGTGTAATGAATCCAGGATTGTTTTTGAATTGGCAGCATTGTCCTGTGTATTATTAGAGCGGTCTTCTATAAAAATGACAGAATCGGGAACGCCAAAAGTTTTCAATTCGCCTTTCACCCAGGCAGCTTCACGAAAGTTTTTATCATTTTGCTTACCGTTGCCGCCACTGATCAAAAGGTGTTTTACGATTCCAAGCTTGTATAATTTTACCGCCTGGATAAACCGGTCGGAAGTGGAATTAAAATAACCATTTCCCGCTTCATCGGGGCTGGCAAAACCACCGGGAACAATGCCACAGCTGTATTCAGTTAAAGAATTAATTTCAACAGGTTTTGGTTGCCAGGCTTTCGCGTATAAATTTAAAAGCGCCTGGTTGCCAAACAAAATGAAAACGAAAATTGCTAAAATGATACAAAGCCTTTTTGTATTGCGTTTCCTGAAAACCCAGGCAGCTATCAATAAAATTATGATCCAGTTCCAGGGGGATAAAAACAAAGATAAAACGGCAGAAGCGAATTGATGCATTCATTAAATTTTGATAAAAATAAACGAAAAGTTAGTAAAACCTATCAGGTTTGCAGCAAAAGCCTTGAGCAATGGGAAACCTTATCGTGTTTATGCGGGTTAGGGAATTGGAAATTAAAAAACGGTAATAAAAGTTCCTGCCCGAATTCACTAAGCGGAGGCTTGGATAACTGATCAACTTTAATGTGCCACTAATAAAAGATGACATTAAACGATTTATCGTTTAACCTTTGTGCCTTTGTGTCTTAGTGGCATAGAATTATTTACGAAACAAATTCAGTCCTTGCCTTCGGCAAGACTAAATATTAGCCACGAAGGCACAAAGGCACAAAGAATTATTTCTTTGAAATAATATCGAACTAAATTTAAATTATGTATTCCGGATTAACAGAAAGAGAAGAGTTCTTAGGTAAAGAAATTGTTGATGCTGCTTATAAAGTACATAAGGCATTAGGGCCTGGGTTATTAGAAAAGATTTATGAAGCATGCTTTTGTTATGAGCTTAATAAAAAAGAAATACCCAACGAGCGCCAGATTGATTTACCAATATATTATGATGGTAAAATTTTTGACGAAGGCCTGAGATTGGATGTATTTGTGGACGATTTGGTTGTTTGTGAATTAAAGGCAAGAGAATTAATTAATCCATTATGGCCCGCTCAATTAATCAGTCATCTGAAACTCACAAAGCGGCGGCTTGGATACCTGATCAACTTTAATGTGCCACTAATAAAAGATGGCATTAAACGATTTATCGTTTAACCTTTGTGCCTTAGAGTCTTAGTGGCACAGAAAACATATGCGAAGCAAATTCAAAATTCTTGCTTATGGTAATTTGTAGTATCGTCACGAAGTCACAAAGGCACAAAGAATTATTTCTTTGAAATAATATCGAGCTAAATTTAAATTATGTATTCCGGATTAACTGAAAGAGAAGAGTTCTTAGGTAAAGAAATTGTTGATGCTGCTTATAAAGTACTTTATGGCCCGCTCAAATAATCAGTCATCTGAAACTCACAAAGCGGCGGCTTGGATACCTGATCAACTTTAATCTGCCTCTAATAAAAGATGTTATTAAACGATTTATCGTTTAACCTTTGTGCCTTAGTGTCTTAGTGGCATAGAAAATATTTGCGAAGCAAATTCAAAATTCTTGCTTATGGCAAATTGTAGTATGGCCACAAAGGCTCTAAGGCACAAAGAAATTGACCTACTATAAATATTGTGAAAGAAATTAAACCGCCAATATCAAATTTTTCCAGCCATCTTTTTTGGGATGTAAATCGTGGCCAGTTAGATATATGGCTAAATAGAGATTATATAATAAAAATGGTTTTGGAATATGGACTGCTTTCAGACTGGCTATTAATAATGGATTATTATGGCCTCGATCAAATAACGGATTCTTCAAAGGCATTTAGAGAACTGGAGCCAAAGGCACTGGCATTTATTGCATCGCTTTCTAATTTGCCAAAAGAAACTTTTAGATGTTACACTTCGAAATACTTGACAGCACAGTGGGAACCAAAAAGAAATTAAAATGTGCTAAATTTGATTATCGAAAAATTAATAAAAAAATAAAATGGAATTCCCAAAAATCACCCTGGTGGAAGCAATTGAAAAATATAGATTGAATGTAAGTTTTTCAGATGGAATACAAGGAGCGTATGATGTCTCTGATGTCGCGGGGCAAGGTGTATTTAAAATTTGGGATGTTGACGACAATTTCTTTAAAGTCTTTGTCAACAAAGAATCAGGGGCTATTTCCTGGCCGGGGGATATTGAAATAGATACAATTAACGCTTATTGCACCATAAAAGGAATTTCACCTGATAAATTTTTTAATAATCAAATGAATTATGCCACGAATTAGTGCTTTCTACGGTATAATTGTCTGGATGTATTGGAAGGATCATAATCCCGCTCATATTCACGCCACTTATGGAGAATTTGAAATTCTGATTAATATTTCTGATTTTTCAGTTTATGCCGGTTTTTTGCCTGGGCGGGCTTTCGGGCTTTTAATGGAATGGATTTCTATTCACCATGAAGAACTTTTAGAAAACTGGGAATTAATGAAGAAATCACTTCCTTTAAAAAGCATTGAACCACTAAAATAAAATATATAATACTGCTTTTCTTCAGAAAACTAATGTTATTCATAAAATTACAAAGTTGTTACTGCAGAAAGGATTCAAAAATAAGAATCGCCCTTAAAACTTCGTTTACTGCTAATTGCTATTAAAAAATAAATGCATTCTTAATTCTATCGGGTTTAGAAGGGTCCTGCTTCGCTTTTCGTTCATACCAAGTCCGTCAATTGACGGAGAAATGGCGAAACAAACTGGTAGCAAACACCTACAAAACATGGGGAAACAAAATAACATTAAACTCAGAGGCACGGTAGAAAATACAATTTACTACCAGTGGAAAGGGATTCACTGTATCAGAACAGTTCCGGCGCAGGTGAAGCAAACCATGCCTACCAAAAAGGCAGCCTCTGATTTTGGCCTTGCGGTAAAATGTTCCGCAGCGCTTCGCAGGGCATTTAAGAATATAATACCCGAAATCCCTGCAGGCAGGCCGCTAATTTATGCCATGGACAACGCTTACAGAAAATGGCTGCAAACCAACCCATTGGGTAATAAAGAAAAGATAGATAATATCAGTTTTTTTAACGAATTACCTTTCAATGAAAAAATACCTGTCAGCAAGGTATTGAAAGCTGATATACCGGTTAGCCGCGGCAGTAATAGTGATGTGATCATTAAATGGCCTGAATTTATACCAATAAATACTATAAAAGCGCCGGCGGGAACCAGCCACATAACCATAAATTATGTAATGGCCACCATTAATTTTAAGGCTCCTGTAATGTGCCAATCTATTGAAACGAAATTTGAGATTCCTTATTCCGCGGAAACGGTACCGGCAAAACAAATACTGTTGCCAAATGTTACCGGCGGCAAATTGCTTGCTATACTAGGCATGTCCATAGGTTATTATAAACAGGGTTTGCAAAATATGCCTGTAAATACCAGTGCATGGAAACCAGGTGGCGTTGTAGGGAGTTTTTATAATTAGAATTTAGAAGGCGTCCAGGTATTGTGCTCTTCATGCTCCTTTGAGTACTTCGTGCCTTCGTGTAGAAAGAAAAGTAAAGAAGGCAGCTTCGCACAAAGGCACTAAGGGCACAAAGGGCACAAAGGGCCACAAAGAAAAAAAACAAAAACGCTGTGTATTTTAAGTTGCCTTCATCAAAATAAGAATCGTCCTTAAAACTTCGTTTACTGGTAATTGTTATTAAAAAATTCACCGTTAAACATTCACAATACACCATTAACTATTCTCCATTCACCCAACGATAAACAAGTATAATTCAATCCGTGTAAATCTGTGTAATCCGTGGCAAAAACCGTAATCAAAGTAGAAAACCTCTCCAAGCAATACCGCCTCGGAAATATTGGATTGGGTACTATCGGCCATAATTACAATCGCAGGTGCCGGGTGGAAAAGAAGATCTGTACTTAAAAGTATAAGTTGGAAAGGCTATTATAATTGAATGATACGGGAATGGGAAATTGCAAATTATAGGTGGAATTATCGAAAAATATTTTGGAAGATTAAGGGTACAATAAAAATTTTCCTCTTAGAAATTAAACAGAATTGAAATTAAAAAACAGCATGGGACTTATTAAGAACATTTTTATAATAAAAAGTAACCAATGATTAAAAAGCTTTTAAAAAAAACATTTGTTTATTCTTTGTATAAAAAATATAGAAAAGGGAAACAAAAGCAACTTAACTTAAAGGAAATAAAGAATAGAATTGCAAATGATACAATATTAAAAGATCTTACGGAAAGAGAATTGAATCATTGGAAGGAAAGAATTGATATAGTAATTTCTTCGATTGACAATCAAAAAATCAATTGTGTTAGGCACGCTGGAAAACTAAAAGGCGGATTGTTGGTCATGCATAATGGGACTGTTATTGAACCGCTAAGCTATTACGGATATCCAATTCTTAAAATGTTAGTGAACAATAAAGGAATTCACGAACCTCAAGAGGAATATGTATTCCAGGAAGTTTTAAAAGAAATGCCTGAAGGTGCCACTATGATTGAATTAGGGGCTTATTGGTCTTTTTACTCAATGTGGTTTAATAAAGAAGTAAAAAATGCTAATAATTATATGATTGAACCAATGAATTTAGATTTTGGTATAATGAATTTTAAACTTAATAAAATAGAAGGGAATTTTTTTCAATATTTTGTTGCGGCTGAACCTTCGGTTAACGAAAATGGGATAAAAGTTATTTCAGTTGACCGGTTTATAGAGGATAGAAACATTCATTTTGTAGATATTTTACATAGTGATATTCAGGGTGATGAATTATTGATGTTGCAGGGCGCTTACAATTTATTATCAACAGGGAAAGCAGGCTATGTTTTTATTTCTACTCATTCAGCTCAATTACATACAGATTGTACTCAGTTTATGGATAATATAGGATATACTCAGGTGTAAGCTCCCCCAAAAATAGTACGTTTTAAAAGTAGACAAAATATTTAACTTTAAAAACGTAATACAATGAAAAAAAGTCAATTTAGTCCGAATCA
>Ga0207933_1001297_pt1 | contig 19713 bp, 16 predicted proteins | sample NGESurdeep092012_4_FD_184488 | JGI IMG/M metagenome (GOLD analysis project Ga0207933, IMG submission 184488) | Arctic peat soil microbial communities from Barrow, Alaska - NGEE Surface sample F53-3 deep-092012 (SPAdes) | ecosystem: Environmental > Terrestrial > Soil > Wetlands > Peat ...
TCCTTGCCGTCCTTGCCGTCCTTGCCGTCCTTGCCGTCCTTGCCGTCCTTGCCGTCCTTGCCGTCCTTGCCGTCCTTGCCGTCCTTGCCGTCCTTGCCGTCCCGGGCACTGGGCTCGTAGTAGCCGACGAGCAGCGCCCCGAACCGCCCCGCGCGCGCACCCTTGCCCGGCAGCCAGCCTCCGATCACGAGCTCCTGGCGGTTGACGTTCTTGATCTTCAGCCACTCGTCCGTGCGTCTGCCCGGCCGGTAGGGGGAGTCCAGCCGCTTGGCTACGACGCCCTCCAGATGCTGCTCGGCGGCCGCCGCCAGCAGCTCGCGTCCCTCGCCGGGGTGGTAGGCGGGGGTCTGCCACGCGGGCCCCTTCAATTCGAGCTCCTCCAGCAGCGCGCGCCGCTCGCGATAGGGCAGCCCGATCGTCGAGCGCCCGTCGAGATACAGCAGGTCGAAGATCACGTAGCTGACGGGCTCCTCTTGCGCGAGCCGGCGGACGGCGCTCGGCGAGGCGACGTGCATCCGCCGCTGCAGACGCTCGAAGCTCGGTCGCCCCTGCTCGTCGAAGGAGACGATCTCCCCGTCGAGCACCGCCGAACGTTGGCCGATCTTCGATCGGTCGAGCTGCGCACCGAGCGCGCGCAACTCGGGATAGCGGGCGCTGATGTCGTTCAGGTTGCGGCTCTCGATCCGCAGCTCTCCCGCTTGCCAGTAGGTGATCGCGCGCACGCCATCCCACTTGATCTCAAACGCCCACCCCGTGTCGTCGGCGGGCAGGCGCCCGGCGCGCGCCAGCATCGGCACGATCTGCTCGGGCATCACCTCAGGTGTCGGCGCCGAGCTCGCTGCTGCGCTCGTGGTCTGACTCGGCATCCTCGCGTGCGGTGCTCTCCTCCTCCGGCAAACCCTGATCGTGGAGGATCGTATGGGCCGATTGCTGGTCGCCATGGGAGGCGTGCTCGATCAGCGCGCGCTCGGCCTCCTCGAAGCCCTCCGCGACACCGCCACCTGCCTCGGTAACTGGGAGCTGGGCCGGGTCGAGCTCCTCCTCGCCCGTCACCCCTCCGATCCCGGCGGCTTCCGCCGCCGCCGCTTCGGCCTCTTCCTGCTCGTATCTGGGTGTGCTCGGTGCCATCGAGGTCTACCGGGACCGTGCGTGGGAACGCGCTCGGGGAGCAGCCTTCTTGGGCTTCTTCGTCGCTCGTCTGATCCGCGCGAGGCTTTCCTCGAGCGCGCCCATCAGATCGGGGGCGCTCGTCACCTGAGGCTCGGCGATCGCGGCGGCGACCGGCACGGCGATCTTCTTGCCCTGCTGCTTGCGTTTGATGATCCGCTTGAGATGGGCACGATGCTCGTCGCGGTAGAGGGTGGGATCGAACTCGACGCCGAGCTCCTCGATCACCGCCACCGCCGAATCGACCTGCTCGCGCGTCGGCGCGGCGCCCTCGATCCCCTCGGCGATCTCCTCGGTCGAGCGGACTTCGTCTCCAAACAGCATCGTCGTCAGCGTGAGCGCGCCGTCGCGCACGCGAATGCAGACCAGGCGCTCCTTGGCGCGCAGCACGAAGCGTCCGAGCGCGGCCCTGCCCGAGTCCCCCATCGTCTCGCTCAGCAGCGAGTAGGCGCGCGCGGCGCCCTCGTCGGGAGGGACGAGCAGGTAGGAGTGGTCGAAGTAGACGGGATCGATTTCCCCGACCTCGACGAACCGCTCGATGTCGATCGTGCGGCTCTGACGGGGGGCGGCCGCCCGCAGGTCCTCGTCGGAGAGCAGCACCCACTCGCCGTTCTCGAGCTCGTAGCCGCGGGCGATCTCCGGCCACGGCACCGGCCGCTCCTCGGTGGCGCAGACCCTGCGCGTCTCGATCGGCGAGCAGTCGGGGGCGTGCAGCAGCTGGAAGTGGATGTCGCGATCGCGCGTCGCGCTGAACAGCACGACCGGCACGTTCACGAGGCCGAAGCTGAGCGAGCCGGTCCACAGCGGTTTGGCCATCAGCGCGCGCTCCTTGCGGGCTTGCTCGCCTGCGCCCGGGGGGCTTTCTTGGTCTTCTTTGCCTTCGCCCGCGACGGCCGTCGGCCGCCCTGGCGCTCGAGGCTCGCCTGGAGCGCCCCGAGCAGGTCGTCCTCGGGCGCGATCACCACGGGCTTGGGCGCGTCGATCGTCTCGCCGCGCGCCTTGCGCTCGATCAGCTCCAGGAGCGCCGCGCGATAGGTGTCCTCGTAGTCCTCCGGCTGGAAGCTCGCGCTGAGCTGCTCGACCAGGGACCCGGCGGCGGCGACCTCGAGCTTCGAGGGCTTGCGCTGCGGCGCGGGGATCTCCAGGTCACCGACGGGGACGAGCTCGTCGGCGAAGCGCATCGTGTGCAGGGCGATCACATCCTCGAGCGCGCGCAGGGCGACGAGGTGGGCCTTGTTGTGGAAGACGAAACGCCCGATCCCGACGCGCTCGGAGCGTTTCAGCGCCGCGTGGAGCAGCAGGTAGGACTCGTCGCCGAGCTTGCCGGGGCCGAGGTTGTAGGCGCGGTCGTAGTAGACCGGGTCGATCTCCTCGCGCCCGGCGAAGTGCTCGATCTCGATCATGCGCGCGCCGGGCCCGTCCGCGGTGGCGATCTCCTCCTTGGAGAGCGTCACGTAGGAGCCGGAGCTGACCTCGAAGCCTTTCACGGTCTCGCCGTAGGGCACCTCCCTGCCCTCCTCCACGCACACGCGGCGGTGTTCGATCGCGGCGCCGTCGGTCGCGTGGCGCTCGCGAAAGCGCACGGCCTTCGACTCGGTGGCCGAGTACAGCTTGACCGGCACCCGCACCATCCCGAAGGCGATCGTGCCGTTCCACAGCGAGCGTGGCATGCGCGAAGTCTAAGGGCGAAGCGTTGGATCTTCGTAGGATTCCGGTTCGCGCACGGGATCCTGCACGACGCGCCGTCGGCGGGGGCTCCAGGCGAGCATGTAGAAGAGCGACAGCACCAAGCCGACGATCCCGATGATCATCAGGATCAGCCCGACGGTCGTCAGCGAGACGCCCGACACGGTGGCGGTGACGGCGTAGCGGAGAATCGCTCCGACGGCGATGAAGAAGAGAGAAGTTCCCGTTGTCATAGCTGCTGACTACCCGAGATGTCTATATCTCAATCTGGTTTCACCCGGCGCGTTGGCGCGCGAGTCTGATCGTCGCAGCCTCGGCACCACCCTATCCATAGCAGCGCACCTGGGATGGGCCGTTTTGACGGCGACCAGGCGGGGTACACCCCCAAATGGAGAGCTGATCCCCCGGGCGTGACGTGAGGGGATCAACCCAAACCACTGCGAAGCAGCACGCAACCGCAGGAGAGTGCCTCATGAGCAGGCACTTTCCCGACGACCGATAGGAGGATTCGATGGCTGAGTTGAGCGGAAAGAGAATCGCGTTCCTGGTCGCCCAGGAGGGCGTCGAGGAAGTCGAGTTGACGAAGCCCTGGGAGGCGATCGAGGAGGCGGGGGGAGCTCCCGTCCTGCTCGCCCCCGAGAGCGGTGAGGTGCAGGCCTTCAACCACCTCGACAAGGGCTCGACGTTCTCAGTCGACGAGACGCTCGCCGACGCCCGACCCGGTGACTACGACGGGGTCGTGCTGCCGGGGGGCGTCGCCAACCCCGATCAACTGCGCACGAAGCCGGAGGCGGTGCGCTTCCTGCAGGCGTTCTTCGCCGAAGGCAAGCCGGTGGGCGTGATCTGTCACGGCCCGTGGACGCTTGTGGAGGCGGACCTGGTGCGCGACCGCAAGCTCACCTCGTGGCCGTCGTTGCAGACCGACATTCGCAATGCCGGCGGGGAGTGGGTCGACGAGGAGGTCGTGACCGACGAGGGTCTGGTCTCCAGCCGCAAGCCCGACGATCTGCCGGCCTTCTGCGCGAAGATCGTCGAGGAGTTCGGCGAGGGCGTCCACGAGGTCGCACGCGCCGGGGCGACGGCCAACGGCGGCTAGGCGATCGGGCGGAGAGGTATGGACACCGAAGAAGACCAACGCGGCGTCGGGCGCGTGGGCGGTGTTTGCGCTTTCACGTTCGACGACGGACCTGACCCGATCTGGACACCGCGTGTGCTTGCCGAGTTCGATCGCTGCGCGGCGCCGGCCACGTTCTTCGTGGTCGGCGAGCGCTTGGCCGACGACGCCGGGCCGGCTCGCGCGGCGCTCGAGGCCGGACATGAGGTCGAGCTGCACTGCCATCGCCACATCCGGCATACCGAGCTGAGCGAGGCGGAGCTGGAAGTCGACACCACCACCGCGCTCGCCGAGTTCGAGCAAGCCAGGTTGGGGCGGCCGCGGTACTGGCGGACGCCATGGGGCGTGTGCACCGCGGCGACCGCGCGCGTGGCGGCGCGGCACCGGCTTCGACTGGTCGATTGGACGATCGATACACACGATTGGCGCGGCGACGGAAGCGCGGCGATGTTGGAGACGGCCGGCGCCCTGCTTGGGGACGGGGCGGTCGTGCTGATGCACGATGCCCTCGGGCCCGGGGCGTTGCGCTCCGATGTCGATGGGACCGTCGGGCTGATCGCGCCACTCGCGGCGCTCGCGCGAAGCCGCGGCCTGCGGCCGGCCGGGCTTGCTCGGACCGACCAGTCGGAGGTGGCCGAGCGCGACGCGCCCGCGCCGAGCGGCGCTACGGTCCGGGGCATGGAGACCCCTGCCTTGGGGGTGTGGGCATGAGTGCGATTCACTCCCCCATCACGAATGCTCCCGCCGCCGTCGAGCCCCGGGGCATGCGCCTCGACGAAGCGCTCTTGCGGATCTCCTCGCGCGCACGTGGGCTCGACGCCGTGCCGCGTATGCCGCGGGAGAACCTGGACGATCTGCGTGCAGCCGGCATGCTGCAGCTCCCAGCCGACCGGACGAATGCGAAGGCGAGGTTGCGCGAGGAGATTGCGCTCGTGCGCGCGGTGGCGGGCGCGGACGCCTCGACCGCGCGGATCTTCGACGGCCACCTGAACGGCGTTGAGCGGCTGGCGCTGGGCGCCCCCGCGGGGTTGCGCGAGGCGGAGCTCGCGCGCATCGCCGCCGGGAAGCTGCTGCTGGGCGTTTGGGGCGCCGATCCGGCGCCCGGCGAGGGGGAGCCGGCGCGGGTGGTTCGGGGCGAGCATGGGTCGCTCGTGTTGCGGGGCGCGAAGACCTTCTGCTCGGGCGCCGGCGGTGTGCAGCGCGCGCTGGTCGTCGTGCTGGACGGCGGCGAGCAGGCTCTTTCCGCGCCGGTCGCGGATGGTGGGGGGCAACGCCCAGTCCCGTCGGAGATATCGAGTCTCGACGGGCGACGCCTGGCCTATGTCGATACGAGCGAGGGCGTGGAGATCGACCGCGACTGGTACCGCGCCTCGGGCCTGCGCTCCTCGGAGAGCCATCGCGTCGAGTTCGTCGACACGCCGGTGCTGGCGCTGCTCGGCGGCGAGAACGAGCTCGCGCGCCAGCCGTTCTTCGCCCGCGACGGGGTGCGCACCGCGGCCACCTGGGCCGGGCTCGCCGACGGCATCTTCGCTGCGGCAACGAGCGCACTGGGCGAACGCGAGCCTGACGAGCACCAGCTGAGCGCGCTGGGGAGGATGCGGGTGGCGCGCGGGACGATCGACCGCTGGCTGGAGCATGTGGGGGCGCTGTTGGAAGACGAAGACGTGGCCGATCCGCCAGGGTTGGCGACCGCGTGCCGCGCTGCGATCATCGCGGCGAGCGGCACAATCGCCGAGGAGGCCGCATGGGCCTGTGGGTCGCGATCGTTGATCGACGGCGGCGAGCTCGACCGCGGCAGGCGCGATCTCGACCTGTTCGTGCTGCAGCACCGCCTCGAGCCGCAGCTGGCGAAGCTTGGGCGCTCCACGCTTGACGCGGCTGCGGCGGGGTCGCGTTGAATCCGCTCGCCGGGACCGGCACCTCCAACGGTCCGGAGGGGAGCACGAGCTCCTCCGCGCGAGCGTCGGGCAGGCGACCCCCGCGGACGAGCGCGGAGAGCTTCGAGCGCCTGTACGCGGCGAGCCCTGATCCGTGGCGATATGACTCGAGCGAGTACGAGCGGGGGAAGTACGCGACGACGCTCGCCGCGCTCGACGGCCGTGTCTTTGGGCGCGCGCTCGAGGTCGGCTGCTCGATTGGCGCCCTTACTGAGCTGCTCGCCGATCGCTGCGAGTCGCTGACGGCGCTGGACTTCTCCGCGCGGGCGCTCGAGCTGGCGCGCGGGCGGCTGCGTGGACGCACGAACGTGGCGATCGTGGAGGCCTCCTTCCCCGAGCAGGCGCCGGCGGGGAGCTGGGATCTGATCGTGTGCTCCGAGGTCCTCTACTACCTCGATCGCGTGGCGCTGGAGCGAGCGGTGGGATGGCTGCGCGAGCAGCTGTCGACCGGCGCGACGGTGCTCGCGGTCGACTGGCGCGGACCGACGAGGACCGAGCCCCACGACGGCGACGAAGTCCACGACCTGCTGCGCGAGCGGCTGGCGGATTGGCACGCGCTCGAGGGCCGCCAGCCGGGCTATCGACTCGATCGCTTCGACGGCGATGGCGGCTGAGCAGCCCGTTCGATTCCCGGCACCCAACCTCGTAACGGGGCCCGCGCTGCCCGCGCCCGACCCCCGCCTGGAGGCGGTCGTGGTCGTGCCGGCGCGCGACGAGGCCGAGCGCATCGGCGCCTGCCTGCTGGCGCTCGCCGAGCAACGTGGCGTGAGCGAGGAGGTCTACGAGGTCGTGGTCGTGCTCGACGGCTGCCGCGACACGACCCGCGAACGCGCGCTCGATGTCGCCGCGAGCCATCCGCGGCTGCGGCTGCACGTGCTCGAGCTGGAGCGCCCGCGTGGCGTGGGGCGGGTCCGGCGCATTGGCATGGACCTCGCGTGCGAGCGGCTGCTCGCGGTTGACCGCCCGGATGGGCTGATCGCGAGCACGGACGCCGACAGCGTCGTCGCCGGGGATTGGCTCGAGGCGCAGCGCGCGCTCGCGGCCGCCGGCGCGAGCGCGATCGGAGGCCTGATCGAGCTCGACCCCGTCGATGCGGGCGAGCTCTCCCGGGAGGCGCTGCAGCGGCGCAGCGCCGAGGCCGTCAGACGCCTGCAGCATGTGTGGGAGAGGGGTGTACCTTGCAGCGATCAGATCGCCGAGCACCACCAGTTCAGCGGCGCCTCGCTGGCGCTCACCGTCGCCGCCTACCGGCAATGTGGAGGGCTGCCGGTGTCGGCGGCGTTGGAGGATGAGGCGCTGGAGCGCGAGCTCTCCAACCGCGGTATCCCGATCCACCGCAGCCGTTTGGTTCGCGTGAGCACCTCCGCACGCACCGAGGGCCGCGCCCCGCGTGGCCTCGCTCACGATCTGACGGTGACCGACTGGCGCGCGCGGCGCTCCTTCCGCGCCGAGCAGTTTCCGCTCGAGCGGCTGCTCGCCGCCAAGCGCGAGTCGATCGCGGTAGTGCTGCCCGCGCGCGAGGTCGCCGCGACGATCGGCCCGATCGCCAGGTGCGTCTGTGACCTGCGGTCCGCCGGGTTGATCGACGAGGCGATCGTCGTCGACTCCGCCTCGCTCGACGGCACCGCGGAGATCGCCGCCGCCGCCGGCCTGCGGGTCGTGCAGGAGGATGCGCTGATGCCCGAGCGGGGGCCGGCGCAGGGGAAGGGCGATGCGATGTGGCGCGGGCTGTCACTCGTGCGCAGCGAGATCGTCGCCTATCTCGACGCCGACACGGAGGACTTCCACGACGGCTTCGTCCTCGGCCTGCTCGGGCCGCTGATCTGCGAGCCGGAGGTCCAATTCGTGAAGGCCCGCTTCGAGCGGCCGTTCCGCGACCCGGGGGGGTCGGTCGCGGGATCGATTGTCCGCCCCGCCCAGGGCGGTCGCGTGACCGAGCTGCTGGCGCGCCCGCTGCTGAACCTGCACGCCCCCGAGCTCGCGGTCTTCGACCAGCCGCTCGCCGGAGAAGTGGCGGCGCGCCGCGAGCTGCTCGCGCGGCTGCCGTTCAGCGTCGGCTACGGCGTGGAGATCGCGATGCTGATCGACGCCTGGCGCGCCGTCGGCCTCGACGGCCTCGCCCAGGTCGACCTCGGCGTGCGCCAGAACGCCCACCAGTCGCTGCGCGAGCTCTCCGCGATGGCCTACGCGGTGCTCGTCGCCGCCTCCGCGCGCTTCCTCGGCGCGGAGTTCGCCGACACCCACGCCGCGGGCTCGATCGCGCTGCCGCCGCAGGGCCTCGGCGAGCCGATGGAGATGCGCAGGGTGCCGATCGAAGAGCGGCCCCCGCTCCGCGAGCACCTGCGTGCCGGGCAGCAGCCAAACGTCCTGGCTCCGGCGCTTGGCGAGGACTAGCAGCTCCCTCGCATACGAGAGGTCCGAGCCCATCCGAGGCTGCTATGCCACCGGACATCTGAAGGCCTCGATACGGTCCGGCCGTGACACTGAGGCAACTTCACGGCGATGAGTTTCTTTTCCACTACACGGACGCGGCGCGGGCCGATGCGATCATTGAGGAGCGGTGCTTCGTCTCCGGTCCGGGGGTGGCGCGGGGGTTCGGGATCTACGCGACGGACATCGCGCCATCGGGGGCGGAGACGGTCGAGGACGTCATCGTCCACTGCTTCCGGGGGGAGGCAACGCCGGCGGAGGTGAGCCACGCGGTCGCGGTCCGGCGCTCGGCCGGCGACCTGCGGTTCGAGCAGACCGACGACCCGTATCAGTGGGTTCTGCCTACGGGGAAGCTCGAGCTCGTCCATATCGAGGGGATCTACGTCGCGACCGCCCAGTTCACCGGCAGCCGCTGGTCGATCATCGACGAAGACTGACAACCGCTTGTAAGTTTCTATGTTAGGATGAGGGATGTGGCCAGAGGTGGACAGAACAGCGTCGTGAAGCAACTGGCGCCTCGCCGCGGGAGTATGCGTCCCGCGGAGGTCTCGCCGGAGCGTCGGGAGCGCCTGGATCAGGCTCGTGTGCTGCGCGACCCGCGCGTGCGCGCGTTGTGGCCGCGGCTGAAGCGCCGCCAGCAACAGGTTGTCCTCGATCCGAGCGCGGCGGTCGGCCACCGCTACCCGCTGAGCAGCGGCGAGATCGCTCAGCTGACGGGGATGTCTGAGCGGCAGGTCAGATACTGGGCCGATCACGGGCTGATCGTGCACTGGCGCAAGGGCAGCCGGCGCCTGTTCGAGACGGTCGGGCTGATCACCGCGTACTCGATCACGAACGCCAGTCAGCACGAGCTCCAGTTCTACCGTGGTCTCATGGAGGACCCGGTCGTCAAGCTCACGGCGAAGGTCGGGATCCTGACCAGCGTGCTCGCATCCCGACTGGAAGGCATCGAGCCGAGCGAAGCGGAAGAGCTGGCCGCGCCGCTTGCCGAGCTGACGCACCGCTGATCCTTCAGCCAGGCGGCCGACTCGTCGGATCTCCTGAGGGAGCGATCTCGCCCAGGCGGCGGACTGAGATATAGCTCAATCGTCTGCCGCGGCCGGCGCGCTCGCGCGCTCGCGCTCGCGCTGTGGGCGGACGATCCGGCCGCCGAGGGCGCTCAGCAGCATCCCGGCGATCGCGGTGAGCACCGCGAGCAGCGGTGGAAAGCTGCCGAGCGATGCCTGCGCGTGGGTGCCGGCGATCGTGTGCGCCACGAGCAGGGCGATCCCGTAGATCAAGCCGGCGATCAGACCGCGGTCGGCCGCGCCCCAGCCGTCCCGGTGCTCGAAGCCGGCCACGATCGCGCCGATCGCGACGAGCACGGCGTACCCCCAGTAGGCGCCGCTGGAGACTCCGATCAGCACACCGGCGATCACGCCGGCGATCGCGGGGACGACACCGCCCAGCGCGATCTGCGCGGGACGCCGGCGGTCGCGGAACAACATCGGTTCGTACATCGGACTCCTCCTGTGACGTGGCCCCGAACCCAAAGCGGGCGCCGCGGCCGGAGATGACAGCCGCGGCGCCCTTTGGGTCAGGGTCCCCGGCGGGAGAGGGGACTACCGCCGGGGGTTTGGTTCCCCTTGAACGCCGCCGGTAGGGAGATGGCGACGCCAAGATTGGCTAAGTTTTATTTCTTCCCCTTCTTGCCCTTGCCTTGCTTCTTCGCGCCGTACTTTCTGTGCGCCTGCTTCACGCATTTCGCGCGCTTGCCCTTGGCCTTCTTCTTGCAGGCCTTCAACGCCTGCTTGAGCTTCTGCGCCCTGGTCAGCTTTTTCGCCGGCTTGCAGCCGGTGCGGGCGATCTTTGTGGTTTGCGTGATCACCGCGCCGTTCTGGGCGGTGATCACGGTCGGCATCGCGAGGCTCGTGCGACAGAGGCTGTAGTTCGCCTTCTGCGGGACGTTGGTCGTGAGGATCGAGTGCGGGCCGGCCGGGAGCACCGTTTCGAAGCTCGTGAACGGCGCGTCGGGCGCGGTTTCGAATTTTGAGTAGGTGATCCCCTTTTTGATGTTCGTCTTGCCGTCGACGATCAGCGTGATGCCTTCGCCCTGGAGCACGAACTCGACGTCCGGGAACGCCGCGCCGCCGTGCGAGACGAGATAGGCCGGGCCGCTGAGCGGGCTCTTCAGCACCGGGGTGTGGACGGTCGCCGACCCGATCACCGAGCCCGCGTCACACCCGGCGGGGTTCGCGTTGAAGACCGCTTCCAGACACGCTTTCTGGAGCGTCGTCAAGCGCGAGGGCAGCGCCTTGGGCAGCGTCAGATCGACCTTGTGGATGTTCGCCTGCCCGAGCCCCGCGGAGACGATCTTCACGTCGAGGCTCGTCCCGCGGGCTTTGCTGCCATGGGCGCCCGTGGAGGCCGTCAGCTTCGGCTTGAACGGCAACGACGCGCAGTTCGTCGCTTTGAACGGGGAGGTCACCGCCTCGCTGCCACCCTGAGAACCCGTCAGCGTGCCGGCGACCGCCAGCGGCGCGCAGCTCGTCGGGTTGAACTGGAATTCGGGGCGGTTGACGGTCACGTTGAGCTGTTTGAGCTGGACCGGGACGCCTTTGAGGATCGTCGGGAAGACGTCGCCGTGGGGGCCCGGGTCGGTCGTGATGCTCACCGCCGCCGTGTTCGGATCGACGTTGATCCGCGAGCGGACGTAGACCATGCCGAGGTTGAACGGACCCGCCTTTGCGTCGGTGGAGACCAGCAGGCCGAACGGCGCGCCGTCATACCCGCTCGTCAGATACACCGACCCCGGCAGCGTGTAGGGGTCGCCGCCCAGCCCCGAGCTCGTGCTCGACTGCCCGATCAGGCTCCCCGGCCCGCAGCTCCACGGCTGCCCGACCGCGGGTTCGCCGCAGGGGGTGACCTTCGACAGCAGCGCCGCGATCCCCGGCGGCAGTTGCATCGTGACCCCCGACAGCGGCTGATCGGCGTCAGAGTGCTCGATCGTCAACGTGAACGGCGTGAACCCGCCCGCCTGCGTGTCTTTCGAACCGGCCTGGAAAGACGGCGCGAAGGACTGCGGGAAGCGCGTCTCGCACGGGCCGCCGTTCGCTCCTTCTGTTATCTGGAACGTCGAGGGGGCGCTCTTGGCGGGACCGCTTGACCACGGTTCAAGCGACGCCTGCGTCGTGTACGTCCCGCACAGCGGCGGGGTGGACTGCGAGGAGCGTTCCGTGTTGAACAGGTGCAGCGTCAGGTTTTCGAACGGCAGCGGCGGGGTGTTGCGGAACGTCGACACGAGCTGCCCCGTGACCGGGTTCAGCGTGACTTCGCCCGCGAGCTTGACGCGCACTTTCGACACCGGTTCTTCGGCGACGAGGTAGAGCACGAGCGGCGAGGCGAACGGGTTGGTGTCCTGCTGGGCCATGTACACAGAGCCCGTCAGGTCTCCCGCCAGCAGCGGCGTCTTGATCTGCACCGTGCCGATCTTCGACGCTTTCGGACATTCCGGCAGCCCGGGCGAGATGTGTTCGTTTTCGAGCTGCACAGCTTCCCCACCCTGCCCGTCGAACCCGAACAGCCCCGTCGAGCACGTTTCAAGCCCATCCGCGGCGCCGGGGCTCGCCTGCATCCCTTCCGGGAGCGCGACCGTCGTGGACTTCACACCGGCCTCCGCGTTTTCGCCCGCCGTCAGCGTCGGCCCCTGCGGCACGTTCACTTCGACGGTCAGGCCCGTCGGGGTGCTCGCCCGGTGCTGGTCGGGCTTGACCGTGACCGTCGGTTCGAACGGCAGTTCCTTACAGCCAGTCAGCGTCACCGGAGATTCGCCGGCGATCGAGAGTTCCCCCAGCGGGCCGACGAGCGGGCTCGTGTTCCACGCTTCGCCTTCGACCGCGCTCGTCAGCGGGCCGCAGGAGGTCGGGAGCGTCAAAAACGGCTCAGGGTGGGTGGGGTCTTTCGGTTCGCAGGGCCTGCTTGGCACGTGGCCCGTAACCCAGGTGCCTCCGCCGAGGCATTCCCAGCCGCGGGCGTTGTCGTGGGCCGGGCTGCCCGGGACGCCCCAGAACGTGACCGTGCTGGCCAGCAGCTGGACGGCCTCGGAGTTGTTGTGGACGCTGACCGTCACGCCGTAGCCTTCGCCGGTGCGCACGGAGGTGGTGAGGATGACCGGGACGCCCACGACTGCGAACCCGAACCGCGCGGGTTCGCCCGGCGCCGGCACGAGGTTGAACAGCGGGACCGCCAGCGTTTTGAAGTCGATTGGAGCGGCTGGATCGTTGAACGTCACGACCACGACGCCCACCGCCGTGCCGCCCCGACAGCCCTCTCCCGCGAGTTCGCCACCGGGGCACTGCCCCACCGGGTTGTCTTCGGCCGTGTTCACGTTCGCGTCGCCGAGCAGCCCCGGCGGCAGCCTGAAGTTGAGGTTGCGCTCGAGCGCCGGCGCCCACGGTTCGTAAACGAGAAGCCCGGATGATCCTTCGATACGCGGTTCAAGCGTCTCGTTCAGGTTGAACGTGGTCGTCAGCTGGAACGGGTGCGAGCCGGCCTGCGTGTCGAGCGAGCCGTCTTCGTTTTCCGGCGTGAGCCCGTACCGTTCGACACCGAAGCTCGTCGGGTCGCCGTTGACTTTGAGCGGACGGCGGAGCAGTTCCGGTGGCGCCTCACCGCCGGTCACCGTCACCGCGTTAACCGGTTCCGCCGGGGCGGCCAGGTTCAATCTGACGTGGAGCACCAATTTCAATGCTTCATACGGCTGTAGATCTTCAACGGACTGACCGCCTCCCCCGATGGTGCACGCGACCGTCGGATCGCCCGGCGAGTCCGAGCAGGTGCCACTCTGCCCTCCGGTCAGCAGTTTGAGCTGCTGGTGAAGGAGCACGGCCTGGGTCACTTCCAGCCCGGCGGGGAGCGTGTCGGTGACCTCGACCGGGCTCGCCGCGACGTTAACCGGGGCGTCACCGAGGTTGACCGCGTTCACAAAGATCTCGGCTTCACCCCGCAGCGGCAGGTTCGTCGGCGCCGAGCTCGATTCAAGGTGCCAGTACGGCGCGAGAGCAGCTTGCGCGAACGCCGGCAGTGCGCCAGCCAGCGCGACAAGCAGCACCGCGACCGCCGCGACGGCGAGCAGCGAGCGGCGGCGGGCCTGATCGAATAGCTCAGACATCAGCCCCGCCCTCCCTTGCCGAAGGAGCTCTTACCGGCCCTGTGCTTGGGCTTCTTCCCCTTGTGCCTGGGCCCGTAGCGTTTGCGCGCCTGCTTCTCGCATTTCGCGCGCCGGCCCTTGGCCTTCTGCTTGCACGCTCTCAGCGCCTTCGCGAGCTTCTGCACACGCGTCAACGGTTTCGCTTTCGACTGCACCACGGGCTTCGACAGCGGCGGCGGGAGGTTCCCCGACCCCGCTGAACTCGTGCTCGCCGGCGCCGTGAACGCGGGCGCCGTGGACGCGGGCCCTTTACACGGCAGCGCGGGTGTTTCCTCGCACGGCGGCGAGGAGGATGTCAGCGACCCCGACAGGCACGGCGAGGCTGCTTCGCAGACATGCGCGTCATACACGTCGCCGAGAGAATCGCCGTCCTGGGGCACGAGCCGTTCGCTGGTCAGGAAGAACACGTCATTCCCGTTTTCGCTCGCGTCCAGGAACGCCGATTCGTGTTCGGCGCCGGGGGAGGAGATCAGCCCGACGCAGCCGGCCTGGCTTTCGCAGCTACCGACTCCATTCGGCTCGTACTCGTACACCCGCTCCATCACAGACGTCACCGCCGGCACGAGCCGATCCGGGCTGTCGAAGAACAGCCGGCCGCTGTTTGACAGGTAGCGAGACTGGTAGAGAGCGTTGTGATTGCTGATACTCGTCCACCCCGGGACACTCCCCGCCAGCCACGAGTCGACTTGACGACCACTTTCACTACTTACGCTCCAGGTTTCTGGGTTGTCAACGAGCAACTGCTCACTAAGAGCGTTCCCGCCGTCAAAAACTCCCGCCGGACGCGCGCCGCTCGGGTTACACGACGCGCACACCAAACTTTCACTCTTCGCGTCGAAGAGAAAGACCTCCTCGTCCGCGTGAGGACCGGGTTTTCCGTCGACCGTCGCTTCGTTCACGTCGAGGTTGTCATATCCCGTCAGCGACCGGTCGGACATGAACGCCAGGTATTCCCCGTCCGCTGAGACGCGAGAGGTCATACCGCCGAGATCTCCTTCTTTGCCAGCGTCCCAGTCGGGTAGGTCTTCGTAGGAGAGCGTGGCGATGAACCGCGTCGGTTCCCAGCCGGTACCTCCGTAGTGGCGCACATAGAGATCGCACGTGCTGCCGGGCGACGATCCCGCTGCTTTCCCCGAGCAGTGTGCGCTGGTGGCGGGCGCGCCGGACCCCAGCACCCCATTGGCGACGAAGTAGACATAGGAGCCGTCTTCACTCGCGCCGAGCACACCACCGCCCCCTGCTTCGGCCACCACGTCCGCGCTTTCGCCGTTTACACCATGCGGAGTCAGATCGGTCAGCGACGGGACCAGCGGACTCCCCGCAACCGCACCGCCGCTCAATTCGACCACGTAGAGATCAGGCCTCGCCCTGTTCGTTCCTGGTTCGGGCGCGGCTTCGGAGTCGGCGGTCAGCCGCTGTGTATCGGTGAAGAACACCCTCGACCCGTTCGCGCTCGCGGTCTGGAAGACCGCCTTGACTTCACCCGCGCCAGACCCACTCTTGACGGTGTCGAGCTGCAGCGTTTCCTTGGTGACGGTATCACGCACGTAGAGATGCGTTTCGCCAGCGGCAGTGTGTGTCCAGAAAACGAGCGTGCCGTCGTCGGAAATCGCGTGCCTGGCGTCGAAGTCTACGGGTCCTCCCAGATAACTTGGTCCTCCCAGATTCGTGACCGATGCCTGGCCGGGCAGCACGCTGACGGGCTGGAGCACGGTCCCTCCGGCGCCCCACTCATACAGGCCGGGAGCGGCTCTGTGAGAGGAAAAGACCACATGGCTGAGATCAGGCGTAGCGCCCTGGAATTCAAGACCTCCATATTGCCCCGCTACCAGCGCGCCGCCGAACGGTTCTTTACCGGGCGCGTTCACTCCGGTGACGAGCGCCAGGAAACCCGGGTTCTGCATCAGCCCACCGTTTCTGTCGGCCTTTCCATAGCTTTCCGCTTCCGTGGCTTCGGGCGCCAGCGGCGCATCGTCGCGCAGATATAGAGTCTTTTCCTGCTTGCCCTTTTCCCCTTCGAGCGGCGGCGAGAGCGGCGGTTCGGCCAGCGCACCGAAGCTTTCGCTTGCCCCGGGGAAGGGCTGCACGAGCGCGAGCGCCAAGTCGGAGGAGAAGAACTGATATTCCTCCTTCTCGCCCTCCGTTATGCCTTTCCCCGTGCTGTTGGCCGTCACCAGGTCCTGGGACGCCCACCCTGCGGTGCCGCGCGTGGAGAGGATCTGCGTGGTTTCGGGGCTGCGGCTGCCTTCGGGCTCCGCTTCAGCGGCGAACGGCCCGTTCGCGACGTAGGCGATCGCGTCGCCGTTTGCGGACGCCTGGATCAAGCCTCCTTCCTTTGGGATCGAACCTGGTTCTGAGCCGGTCTTGTTCGCTGGGGAGACCATTTCCCACTGACGCTCGTCGGGCAGCGTGAAACCGCCACCCGCCGGCTGCGTCGTAAACGTGTGTTCGACGCCGGCAGATGCTTCGGAGCCCTGCACGCTCACCACATCGTAGTAGTAGGTCGTACTCGGCGCCAAACCCTGCAACTGCCGGGCGACACCCTTACCGGCCGTGCCGGCACCGATATCTTCACCAGGCGCAGCGGGCACATCGGTGCAGGGAGAAGGGCTGGCGTTGCAGATCGCGGTCCCGTACTGGAAGTAGTAGCTCGTCGCGACACCAAGCGGGTCGATCTGCGCGCGCAATTCCGCCACGCTCGAAGAAACACCCACCACCGACACTTCTTCCACCCTCGCGTTCGCGGTCGTAAAGCTCCCCGCCGCCGTTTCGGTCCCATTCGCGTTGGTCGCGGCCAGCCGGTAGTCATAGGCGGTACCCGACTGCAACCCAGTCACCTTCCCGCTGACCGCTTCGGCGCTGTCACCCGTGAACGGCACCGCCTTCGAGCACGGCACGCTCTGATCATAAGAGGTCGTCGTCCCGTATTCAAACACGCACTTCGTCACAGACGTTTCTTCGGGGCTGACCGTGCCGTTGAGCGTCACGCTCGTCCCGTGCAGTTCGGTGGGCGCCCCGACGGTGACAGTCGGGTACACCACGGGCGGACCGTAGATGACGACTCCGCTGTTTTCTGCGGCGGCGGACGCATACACGTCGCCGCTTTCATGACTCTCAGCGACACCGTAAGATCCGCTGAGGGTGCCAAAGCTTTCGACCCGTGACCCTCCGGGATTGTTGTACTCGGCGATGTCAGACCCCTCATCGATATAAACATCGCCGCCGCTCGAGGGGTCAACGGCCAGCGCGGTGACCGCTTCGGAGTTGTCGATCACAGTGCCGGCCGCCGGCGTTCCTTCGGTGTTGAATTCTTCCGCCGGGTACTTGGTGACCTCGTAGCCGAAGTCCGTGGCATAGACATCGCCCGCGGAGTCCACGGCGATGTTCGAGACTTCTCCTACCCCTGACAGCGAGGATGTGTAGTCAGCTTCGGTGACGGGGCTGGTCGCCGGGGCATACTGCTTGACCGCTTCTTCTGCGTAGAAGGCGACATAGACATCACCGCTCGGGTCCACCGCCACCCCGTAGGGTTCTGGTCCTCCTGCCGTGGTGAGCGTGCCGAGGCTCGCGCCGCTGGAGGCGTAGATCTCCACATTTTCGCCGTTCGCAACGTAGATGTCGCCTTTGTCGAGGCCGCCGCTGGAGCTGTCGACGACGGCGATCTCGCTCGCTCCATAGCCGTAGCCGCCGACACCTTCGATCACGTTGGTCGAAGACGACGAGAAGTCCCGCGGTTCCCCGGCCGCGTCGAACTTGTAGATACGACCCCCTTCGCTGGCGTCATACACGTACACGTCGTGGCTCGACTGTTCGACGGCGACACCGCCGGGTTCGGAGAAGACGCCCGAACCCGGGCCGAACGGGCCGAAAGTACCGATTACGTTGCGCTTGCTGAGAGCCTGCGCCGGGGCGACCGTGAACGCCAGAACACCCGCCGCCGCGCAGAGCGTCGCCAACACAACTGAAACCGACCTACGAGCGCTCATCGAAGCGTTTATCACGTTCATCATCCGCCTTCCTCCCCTCGATCCGCGGCCCGACCCTCGACCCGCGAAAGCTCGTGAGACATCCGTACTCGAACTTTAAATTAGCCAACCGATCGGGCTTGATCCAGTGTCTGTCTATGCAAGGGGCCGTGCGGCCGAGCTTCGGTCGATCGACAGACACGAGCGTGCGTGGAGCCACAACGGCCCCACGCACGCCCTCGTCGCTGCCGGACGCGCAAGTTCGATCCGCGCGGGTCTGAGCGCCGCCTGTGCCCTCGTGTCCTTCAGACGCGTGCCGGCGAGCGCTCGTCTCGCGAGTCGCCCAGCGGCGTTATGAGGCGACCTGCGACGAGTGCCGAGCAGGATCGGCTACAGCGATGCCGGCGGGGCGATCCAGCGGCTCTCGAAGCCCAGGACCTTGCTGAGCACGTCGAAATGCCCGTCGTAGTGCAGCACAGTCATGTGCTTGTGCGCGGCCGTCGCGGCGATCAGCGGATGCTTGGTGCGCAGCCAGATCGACGTGTCGAACAGGTAGATCCGGCTGGCCGGCAGGCTCACGGATCGACGAGGCGCTTGCCCCAGGCGTCGTCCTTCAACCGGGCTTCCATCTCGGGGGTCGGTCCCGGCCCCTTCGTGGTCCGCTCGATCAGCACCTCGATCGCTTCGCGGCGAGCCTTGGAGCGAATCCGCCCAGGGCTGGTCGCAGTCGAATAGCCGTTCGAGGGGATACGGCCGTTCGCCCGAGATGCGGGCTTGGCGACGGTCGTGCGCTTCTTCGTCGTGGCCATCCACCGAGATTACCACGGGCGGCGAGGGCCAAATCGGCCAGCGGCCGTGCTCGGTCAGAGCGCGCTTCGCGCCGCGCGAGCTTTTGGCGAGGTCGTCGCGTACGACCAGCCCCTGACTCTCCAGCATCCCGGCACGATCCATCAGCACCGTTCGATCGCCCGGATCGCCGCTTCGCCGCCGATCGCCGGCGCGAGCGCGAGGTAGGTGGCATGGCCGGCGAGCGCGGGCAGCAGGTGGCCGGCGCCCCGTTTGACGTGGTGGTCGACGATGCCCCAGATCGCGCCGACGCTCGCCTCGATCGCCAATCCGGACGCCTGCAGCGGCCGCGGCAGAGATCGCGTCAACAGATCGCTGAACTTGCGCAGCAGCGCTTCGCGGCACGCGATCCCATCCGCTCCGGCGGCGAGGATCTCGACGAACGCGACGCGCATGAACACGGGGTCGCTCGCGATGTGCCCCATCAGCGCCACGATCCCGCCATGCACGTTCGCCGCGGGGTCGCCACCGCTCCGCGCGGCCCTTTCCACGGACCGCAGCGCTTCGACCGTCAGCAGGCCGAGGGCGGCGAGGAAGCACCGTTCGACGTCACCGTACAGCGCTTCGAAGGTCTCGATCGAGACCGCGGCGCGATCGACGATCCGCCCGGCGGTGAGCTGGTCGTACCCCTCGCCGGCCGCGATCTGCGCCGTCGCGCGCAGGATGCGGACCCGCTCGTCCCCGCTGGAGGCGTAAGCGCGCGGCCGCACTCGCGCGGTCGCGCGCGCCACGCGCGCCGGGTCCGGCAGCCGTGCGACGGCCGCGGAACGGTAGGAGAGCACCCAGGCGAGCAGCTCCTCGGTGAGCGCGGGGAGCCCCTCGACGTCGCCGGGGAGCCGCTGGCGGATGACGCGATCGGTCCCGCGGACGATCCCCTTGACGATGATCGGCGGCGGACTCACCCCGTCCGGGGAGCGCTCGAAGCTGGCGGCGATCATCCGCTCGAACGTCAGCCGCGCCCGCTCGGTCCGAACCACCGCGTGCGGACCGGCGTCGTGCACCCCCACGAGCGCGAGCCACGCCCCCTTCGGCCGTGCCGCGACCCCCTCGACGTAGGTGTCGAACGCGGCGCGCAGCCGCGCCTGCCAATCGGACCCCGGCGTGCGGTAGGCGGCGCCGACGCGCTCCGCGGAGCGCGCGACGATGTCGTCGTAGGTCGCGAACAGGCACGCCTCCCTGTTGCCGTACAGGTCGTAGAACGTCTGCCGCGAGACCCCGGCCAGCGCGCTCACCCGCTTGATGCTCGCGCCCGCGTAGCCGCGCTCGGCGACGACCTCGACCATCGCCCCCATCAGGCGCATCCGCTGGTTGTCGATCACCCCCTCGCGATCGAGCCCGCACCAGCGAGGCTGCAGTTTCGGATACAACGCCTGCGGCCGC
>Ga0207933_1001298_pt1 | contig 19713 bp, 20 predicted proteins | sample NGESurdeep092012_4_FD_184488 | JGI IMG/M metagenome (GOLD analysis project Ga0207933, IMG submission 184488) | Arctic peat soil microbial communities from Barrow, Alaska - NGEE Surface sample F53-3 deep-092012 (SPAdes) | ecosystem: Environmental > Terrestrial > Soil > Wetlands > Peat ...
ATTGCGCTCGTGCCTCGGGCGGAAGGACAAACCACCCGGATCGATCTCGATCAGGCAATCCAGCTTGCGCTCGCACATAACCACGCATTACAAGCGGAACGCACCCTCATCCTGCAGAACCAGGCCCAGGAAGTCACCGCGAATCTGCGGCCCAACCCCACGGTTGACCTCAATACCCAGTACGTCCCCATCTTCAGTCCGCAGGACTTCAGTCTGGACAACCTGAATACGAGTGAGGAGTACGACCTCGGAATCGGCTATCTGTTTGAGCGCGGTCATAAACGGAAGCGACGCCTGCAGGCTGCGCAGGACCAGACCGCCGTAACTCGCGCACAATTTGAGGACGCCGAGCGCACGTTAACGTTTAATGTGGCGCAGCAGTTTATTGCGGTCTTATTGGCGGAGTCAACCCTGCAATTCGCTCAGCAAGACTTGAAGGGCTTTGGGCAGACCGTTGGCCTGGCCCAGACGCAGTACCAGTCCGGCTATATCAGCGAAGGCGATTACCTCAAGATCAAGCTGCAATTGCTGCAGTTCCAGACCGACGTTTCGTCTTCGCGACTGGCCAGGGTCGAGGCTCTTATCGCTCTGCGGCAGTCGCTGGGCTATGACGCGGTTCCCGCGGATTACGATGTGATGGGCACTTTGGCTTATGTTCCGGTGAAGAAACAGTTGGATGATCTGGAAGCAGAGGCGCTCAAGAATCGGCCTGACCTGCACGCCAGCGAATTAGGGATCACGGCGGCGCGGAGCCAGATCCTTCTGGCCAAAGCCAACGGCAAACAAGACGTGACGGGCGGGTTCACCTACACGCACACGGCGGCGGAAAACAGCAACGGAATCTCGGTGAGTATTCCCTGGGCTCTGTTCAACCGGAATCAGGGCGAAATCGCGCGCACCCGGTACGCTTTGACGCAGGCCGAGCAGGCGAAGATGGCGGCGTCGGACCAGGTTCTTTCCGACGTGGCCGACGCCTATAATTCTTTGCGCAGCAACGGTGAAGTCGTGCGTCTGTATTCTTCCGGCTACCTGAAGCAGGCGCAGGACTCGCGGGACATCAGTCAATATGCCTACAAGCGCGGGGCCGTGAGTCTGCTGGATTTTCTCGATGCCGAACGCAGCTATCGCGCGGTTCAATTTGCGTATCGCGAGGCTTTATCCTCATACATGACGTCACTCGAACAGCTTAAGGAAGCCGTAGGAACGAGGAGCCTCCCGTGAAGATGACCAGGGACCGTTCGCCCAATCGTGCCGCGCCGATGGCCGCGGTGGTGATGGTGTTCGTGCTGGCTGGCTGCGGCAAACCCGGACCGAAGGCCGGCAACAGCACCAGCGTCTCCGGCAGCGCCACGCTTTTCTCCATTCCGCCGGACCAGATGGCCCATCTGCAGGTGCTTACGGCGGAGCCTTCCACGCTGACACGGAGCCTCCGGCTCACCGGATCGGTGGCCTATGACAGCTTTCGCACCACTCCGGTGATCACGCAGGTCAGCGGCCCGATTACGCGGATTGTGGTGGTTCCCGGCCAGCAAGTACGCCGCGGCCAGCCCTTGCTGTATGTGGCGAGTCCGGACTACTCCCAGTTGCGCGCCGCTTACCTGAAGGCCAAGGACAGCGACGCGCTGGCACAAAAGGCTTATGCCAGGGCCAGGGATCTTTACCAGCATCACGCGCTTGCGGAACAAAGCGTGGAAGCGGCTGAATCGGCCCAAGTGCAGGCGAGCGGGGACGTGGAAAGCGCCGCAGCCGCATTGAAGGTGCTGGGAGTCGCCGATCCCGATGCGCTTCTCAAATCGGCTCCCTCTTTTCAGGCGCCGTTGCGAGCCCCGATCAACGGAGAAGTGGTCGAGCAGAATGTAGCCGCCGGTCAGCTTCTCCAGACCGGCGTCACCCAGTGCTTCCTGATTTCCGACACCCGTACGGTGTGGGTGCTTGTCAATATTTATCAAGGAGACATGCCTTACGTGCACGTGGGAGACAGAGTCGCGATTCAAACCGACACCTATCCCGATACGTTCCATGGCCGCATTTCCTACATTGCGCCCGCACTGGATCCGAACACGCGGACTCTGCAGGCACGCATCGAAACCCCCAATCCGGGAGACAAGCTGAAGAAGGATATGTATGTGACGGCGACGGTGAACGCCGGAGTAGTGCGAAATGCCGTCGCCGTGCCCGACTCCGCAGTTTTGCGCGACGCCGAGAACCAGCCCTTCGTTTATGTCGAGACCGCGCAAGACAAATTTGGCAGACGTCCTGTCTCCGTAGGCGAAAGCCAGCAGGGAAAAACGCAGATCACATCTGGGCTAAATCCGGGTGACCGCTACATAGCGGCTGGCAGTCTGTTCGTGCAGTTTGAGACTTCGCTGCAACGTTAGAGCGCAATGATCGCACTTCAACCAGAAACCGTGAGAAACGCAGTGGCGCGGATAGTCGAATGATCCATCGAATCGTAAAAGCTGCTCTCCGTCAGCGGTTTCTGGTGTTGATGTTGACCGCGATGATCGCAGCGGCTGGAATCGTTTCCTTCCAGCGCATGCCGGTGAACGCCTATCCCGACCTTTCTTCTCCCCAGGTCGAGCTCATCACGCAGTGGCCAGGCCACGCCGCGGAGGAGGTTGAGAGGCTGGTCACGCTTCCTCTCGAGCTCGAAATGAACGGCGTTCCGAACATGGTCATTATGAGGTCCATCTCGCTCTATGGGCTGTCCGACCTCATCCTTACCTTTAAGGGCAATACGAACGACTACTTTGCACGACAGGTTGTCTTTCAGAGAATCGCGCAGGCCAATCTGCCCGCCGGAGTTACGCCTTCGATGGCGCCTTTGTTCAGTCCCAGTGGCCTGGTCTATCGCTATGTGCTGGAGAGTCCCGACCGCACCCCGCAGGAACTGAAGACGATTGAGGACTGGACCGTAGAGAGGGCATACCGCTCTGTTCCCGGCGTCGCCGACGACTCCGGATTCGGTGGCACGACCATGCAGTACCAGGTCCTGTTGGATCCGGCCCGGCTTTATAGCTACCACCTGACCGTTCCCCAGGTGACCGCTGCCTTGCAGGCGAATAACTCCAATGCGGGCGGCGGCTTCTACTCCCAGGGCGGCCAATTTTATTATGTGCGCGGCATTGGGCTGGTGCGCGATACCCAGGACATCGGGAACATCGTGGTCGGCAGCAAAAACGGTGTGCCGGTCACCATCAAGGACGTCGGCAGTGTGGTGATCGGCCACGCGCCGCGTCTTGGCGAATTCGGATTCCAGAACAACAACGATGCGGTTGAGGGCGTCATTATGATGCGGCGCGGCGAACAGACGCAGACCGTCCTCAAGGCCGTCGAAGCAAAAACAAGAGAACTGAACCGGAGCATCCTGCCGCCGGACGTCAAAGTTCATCCCTATTATGACCGCAGCGATCTCATCCACCTGACGACGCATACCGTGGAACACAATCTGGTCCACGGCATGATCCTCGTCCTGATTGTGTTGATCTTCTTCCTGGTCAGCGTTCGGGCCGCGATCATCACCGCGCTGACCATCCCTCTGGCGCTGTTGTTCGCCTTCATCGTGCTGCACGCCCAGAATGGATCCGCGAACCTGCTCTCCCTGGGCGCCATCGACTTCGGCATCGTGATCGACGGCACCGTGGTGATGGTGGAGAACATTTATCGCGAGCTGGCGCTGCGCAGAGGCCAGAGCTACAAACTTCAAGACGTAATCCTGCTGGCCGCCAAGGATGTTGACCGTCCCATTTTCTATTCGGTCGCCATCATCCTCACCGGCTACCTTCCCGTCTACGCGCTCAGCGGGCCCTCGGGAAAGCTTTTCCATCCGATGGCCGAGACGATGTCCGTCGCCATCGTCGGCGCGCTCATCCTCACGCTCACACTGGTTCCGGTGCTGGCTTCCTATTGGTTCAAGAACGGAGTGCAGGATCGTCAAAACCCCATCTTCGTATGGATCAAGAAGCTCTATGCCCGGCAGTTGGACCTGGCGCTCGACCATCCCAAGCTGGTGGTGGCGATCACCGCCGTGATCTTTGCCGCCTCCCTGCTGCTGGTTCCCTCCATAGGCGGCGAGTTCATGCCGCATCTCGACGAAGGAGCGCTCTGGGTCCGGGCCACCATGCCCTACACCATCTCCTTTGATAAGGCCAGCACCATTGCACCGCAGATACGCAAAATACTCATGTCCTACCCGCAGGTCACGGTCGTCGGCTCGGAGTTGGGACGTCCCGACGATGGCACCGATGCCACGGGCTTTTTCAACTGCGAATTCTATGTCGGCCTGAAACCCTACGACGACCGGTCCTGGAAAGGCAAGATCGATACCAAGGACAAGTTGATTGCATCGATCAATAAGAGACTTACCACCTTTCCCGGAATCGTCTTCAACTACACCCAGCCGGCCGAAGACGCTGTCGATGAAGCTCTGACGGGATTGAAAAGCTCGCTGGCGGTCAAGGTCTATGGCGGCAATCTGCAGGTGCTTCAGAGCAATGCAATCAAAATCAAAAACGCGCTCGCCACGGTTCCTGGATTCACCGATTTGACCGTGGTGCGCGAGCTCGGTCAGCCCAGTTTGCTGATTGATGTCGATCGCGACAAGATCGCCCGCTACGGAATCAACGTTTCCGATGTAGAAGCCGTGATCACCGCGGCCGTTGGCGGGCAGGCCGCAACCCAGGTGATCCAGGGCGAAAAGCTGTTCGACCTGGTGGTGCGCATGCAGCCGCAATTCCGCAGCAGCGCGAGCGCAATCGGCAACCTGCTGGTGGGTGCGCCAGATGGGGAGCAGATTCCGCTGAGCCAATTGGCGAACATCCGACAGGGAAATGGAGCATCGTTTATCTATCGCGAGAATAACTCGCGCTATATCGGCGTGCAGTACAGCATCGAAGGGCGCGATTTGGCGAGCGCGGTGAAAGCGGGCCAGAAAGCCGTCAACCAGGCGGTTCATCTGCCTCAGGGCTATCGCATGAAGTGGGGCGGCGAGTACAGCCAGTTCCTCGCGGCCAAGGCGCAGCTGGAGGTGATTCTCCCGCTGGCGGTCGTCTGCATTTTCATGATCCTGTTTGCCTTGTATGGAAATTTCAAGTTCCCCGCCGCCATCGCCCTGGGCGTCATCATGACCGAGCCGGTGAGCGCGCTGATCGCCCTCAAGCTGACCGACACTCCATTCAGCGTCTCCTCCGTGCTCGGCCTGCTCGCGCTGATGGGCGTATCGGTGGAGGTCGTCGTCATCCTCGTCTCGTTCATTAACAAGCTGCGCCTGGAAGGCATGGATATTCGCACCGCGACCCGCGAGGGCGCGCTGTTGCGGTTGCGCCCGATCATGATGACCGCGATGGTCGCCTGCCTCGGCCTGCTTCCCGCCGCGATTTCAACCGGCATCGGATCGGACAGCCAGAAGCCCTTCGCCATCGTCATCGTAGCTGGATTAGTCTGGCCGCTGCTGCTGGGATTCTTCGTCAACCCCGCGCTCTACCTGCTGGTAGCCCGCGAAGGCGACGTGCTACAGGTCTGACCGTCCCCGCGATTGCACCGGCGTGCTGACCCCAAGAGCAAGCGCATTTGCTCCTCGAGACGGCTGAAGGTGAAAGCCCGCGGAGTACTCGAGACGCGGCCATGATCTCGATCCTGCGCGGATGCGGACTTCGTAATGTTCCTTTCCAGACAGAATTCAACGTTAGAGCGCCATGCCGCCCGAGACCTCGATCCGCTGTCCATTCACCCAACGATTCTCATCCGAGAGGAGAGCCGCGATCATCGGCCCGATGTCATCCGGGACGCCAGCGCGCCCCAAAGCTGTCATGTCAGCAACTCGCTTGTTGTATTCCGGGTTATCGCGCACTCGTCCATCGCTGAAGTCGGTCTCAATGGCTCCGGGGGCAACCACATTGACGGTGATTCGGCGTGGTCCGAGTTCTTTCGCCAGGTACCGCGTCAACACTTCGATCGCGCCCTTGGCCGCTCCATAGGCGGAAGTCCCTGGAAGAGTGAAACGCGCCAGGCCGGACGAAAGGTTCACGATGCGGCCGCCGTCGTTCATTAAGGGAAGCAACTTCTGGGTCAAAAAATAAACGCCTTTGAAATGCACGTTGACGATCCGATCAAACTCAGCCTCGGTGGTCTGATCGAACGGCTTATGCAGAGAATTGCCGGCATTGTTGACAAGGTAGTCAAACCGGCTGCGCCCCCACGCCTGTAACGTTTGGCGCGCTTCCGCCACGAATCCATCCAGGGAGCCAATGTCACCGGTGTCGAGGCGGAATGCCGCCGCTTTCCTTCCGATCTCTTCGATTTCGCGGATCAGGTTCTCGGCTTCTGTCTGGCTTGAACGATAGGTGAAGATCACGTCAACACCCCTCTGAGCAAGATTCACCGCGGTGTTGCGGCCCAGGCCACGGCTGGCTCCAGTGATGATAGCGATTTTATCGGTCATGATTTCGACTCCTTTGTTTGCCAATTGGCGGCTTCGCGTCTGATCCGACTCCGTTAGCGGGTTACCTGAGCGATTACGATGCAATTGAAGGTTTCATGGGCTTGCCACGTGCCGCGTTCGAGACGTCTTCCCACGCCTCCCAGGTGGCGATGCGATGCGCGTATAAAGCGCGAGCCTCCGGCAGAACTGACGTGCCCAGGGCCAATCGCAGCGGCGGATCGTTCGCGTCCACAAGCTTCAGGATGGCTTCTGCGGTTGCTTTGGGATCGCTGCTTTCCTGGCTGGTCAATCTCTCAATGAACTGCTTTCGGAAGTCCGCATACGGTTCAAGAACGTCGGCGATCTTTGCGGATTTGCCGAAGTCGGTTGCGTAAGCTCCAGGCTCAACCAGCGTCACCTTGATGCCGAAGGGTCTCACCTCCTGCGCTAGTGATTCGTGCAGAGCTTCCACTGCCCATTTGGTGGCGGAATAAAAACCGAGGAGAGGCATCGCCCCAATTCCGAGGCTGCTTGAGACTCCGACGATGTGTCCGTTCCCTTGCTTCCGCAGCAGAGGCAGAGCCGATCGCAGCACCCGAACCATTCCGACGTAGTTCGCGTCGAACAAGTCGCGGATCTGCTCGTCGCTTGCTTCCTCCACGGCAGCGAGCAGGGCGATACCGGCATTGTTGACAAGAACGTCCAGCCTGCCGAAATGCGCGTACGCCTGCTGAACGACCTGCTGTACCTGCTCGGGATTTGTGACGTCGAGCGCCAGCGGCAGCACCGCATCTCCAAACTGCTTCTTCAAGTCAGCTACGTCGGCCAGTTTGCGGGCGGTCGCTGTAACCTGATCGCCGCGTTTCAAAGCGGCTTCGGCCCAGATGCGGCCAAAGCCACGCGAGGCGCCGGTGATAAACCATGTCTTCTTCATTTCGATTCTCCCGTGGTTGGCGGTGTTGAGTTTGCTTAGACCTGTCGTATTTGTCGTGCCTCCAACTCCCTCGCTACTCCTTTGCTTGATTGTCTTCGACATATGTACGGATGCCGTTCGAGCGCAATCGGTTCAGGATGCAAAATAAGCAGTGCGGTCGAGATCAGCGATCAGCCCCGGCTGCTTCGGCTCCCAGCCCAACAACCCACGGGTTCGCTTGCTCGACGCCGCAATGTCCATCCCAACGAAGGGTGCGAGCGAACCGAAATGATCCTTTGCTTCCTCGGGCGTCTTGCTGACGACCGGGACGCTCAGGCACTTGCCGATCACGTCGGCGATGTCCTTGAGCGGAACGCCTTCGTCGGCAACCCCGTGATACCGGCCTCCGGCGGAGCCTTTCTCCAGGACAAGCCTGTAGAGGTGGGCAGCGTCGAGCCGATGCACGGCGGCCCAGCGGTTGAGGCCGTTGCCAATATAAGCGGAAACGCCCTTCTCACGCGCGACGCGGATGAGGAACGGAACGAAGCCATGATCGCCGTCGCCGTGAACCGAGGGGGCCAGGCGAACGACCAAAGCATTGACGCCACGCGCTCCCAGTGCGACAGCCGTCGCTTCCGACGCACGGGGATACGAGGCGGACACTGGGACCGGCATATCGTCTTCGGTTGCGAGTTGGCCGTGTGCCAACAGCGCAAGCCCGGAGGTCACAATCAGAGGCCGGTCCGAGCCAACAAGCACGTCGCCCATCGCCTCAATGGCTTTCCTGTCGACCTCACAGCTCTGCTGAAACTTCGAGAAGTCGTGGATGAAGCCGGTGTGAATCACAGCATCGGCCGCCGCTGTACCGCTGCGCAGACTCTTCAGGTCTTCAAGATCGCCCCGATGCACTTGTGCGCCGGCGGCAGTCAGCGATTTGGCGCCCGCGTCGCTGCGCGCCAGGCCGAGCACCTGATGGTTTGTGTCGATCAGTTCCTGGACGATAGCAGAACCCACAAAGCCGGTAGCTCCTGTAACAAATATTTTCATAAAAATTACTCCTATTAATTTTTAGTTGTTATGTCCTTGAACGATGAGCGCTTCAGGCTATTGTCAGTGTGCAGAAGCTCGGCCGAATGAGTTGAGTTCGGCAACTACTTCCGCGGGAAGTTGCAGTGACGAAGCCTTGAGATTCTGGCGAAGATGCTCGATAGAGGATGTGCCCGGAATCAGCAGGATGTTGGGCGAGCGCTGAAGAAGCCAGGCAAGCGCAACCTGCATGGGTGTGGTTTCGAGTCGCGCGGCGACGTTAGACAAGGCAGCCGACTGCGATGGGCTGAAACCGCCGAGCGGAGAGAATGGTACGCCGAGCGGGAAAAATGGCACATAAGCCGTACCGTCGCGGGCAAGATCGTCGATGAGCGCATCGTCGACTCGATGCACCAGGTTGTACATGTTCTGCACGCAGACGATCGGGGTGATCCGCCGTGCTTCCGCGATCTGCACCGCCGTGACGTTGCTCACCCCGATATGACGGACCAGGCCTTTTTGCTGAAGCTCGGCCAGGACGGTGAGCGGCGCCTCGATCGAACCCTCCGACGGTTCCATCATTCCGCCAACTCGAAGGTTGACGACATCGAGGGTGTTCATGCCGAGATTCTTGAGATTGTCATGAACCGCCGCAGTCAAGCCTTCGCGTGAGAGAGCCGGAATCCACGACCCATCTTCGCCACGCCGGGAGCCGACCTTGGTCACAATGACCAGGTCGCCGGGGTAAGGGAAGAGCGCCTTTCGAATGATCTGGTTGGTGACGTGAGGGCCATAGATATCGGCCGTATCGATATGGTTTACGCCACTCGCGACGGCCTCCCGCAGAACGGCGATGGCTCCTTCGACATCTTTGGGAGGTCCCCACACGAACTTGTCGCCATCCCGGCCAGCAAGTTGCATGGCGCCATAGCCCATCCTGTTTACCGCGATCGATGTGCCGGACAGAGTGAAACTGCCGGCGAGGTCAGCTTGTTCAATCATTGGATTCTCCTTGCTACAATCATTGGATGAAGGAATCTTCAGGTTTGGACTTCGCATATGCCGGCTAATACGCTCGCTGCATTGGAACCAAGAAAGACGCCCATGCAAGCCAGGTCGACGGTCACGGTCGAGGCGATTTCCGAGGCGACTATTCAGGTTTTTCTGGGCCATGGGGCAGAGCGATTCACGACCACGCGGGTCGCCGAGCGTGCCGGTGTCTCGGTAGGTACCCTGTATCAGTACTATCCCAATAAGCAGGCCTTGCTATTCGCGGTCTTGGAACATCATATGAAGAATATGGTGGCAACCGTTGAGGCTGCTTGTGAGAGCGCGTGCCATAAACCGCTGGCCGAAATGATTCGAGAGATGGTGGAGGCGTTCGTGGACGCTAAGATGGAGCGCGCCGACATCTCCGTCGCACTCTACCGAGTTTCGGATGACGTGGGTGGGCCCGCGATGATTAAACAAATCAGTCAGCGTTTGCGGAAAGCCGTTGAGGCGATGCTTGAGACAGCGCCAGATGCCAAGTCGCCACCCGACAAATTCGCCCTGGACATGCTCTTCGCAGCGATGTCGGGAGCGATGCGTTCCCTGCTGGAGGCCGTACCAACCTCTGCCACAGCCCGCAAATCGCGAGAGCAGCTCGTGCTGCTTTGTCAGTCTTACATGGCGGCCACAACAGCAAAGCGCGCTTAGCACACTCAATGTGGTCACTCACGATCTTTTGAATCAACGGCCCCGGGTGGGCATTAGCTTCCGAATCGTCGGCTAGCTTTCCGTACCAGCGACAGCAAGACTCAATAACCCAGATGTCGAAGGGCCATCTGGGAAGTCCGCTTGAGTTCCGCCTTCGTCGAACCATTTGCCGCCTGGATGGAGAGACCCGCGAGAATCGACGAGAGATACCGGGTATAGTCGTCCACGTTGATCTCCTTCGACAACTCCCCGTTCTTCCGGGCCCGCAGAAAGCGCTTCCTCATTGCGGCTTCATTCTGTTTTCGTATCTCAGTCATCATATCCCGTGCCGGGGTTGCTTCGACACTGCAACCTACCGCTCCCGCCAGCGTCATACAGCTCGGCGGATGACCAGGGGTGGTGAGGAACGCTACTGTACTGTCGAAGAGCGCACGAATCACCTTTTCGAGGGTCGGCTTCTCCAGTGCTTTCGTTGCATATTGCGCCCGACTGTCCATATAGCGCTTTACCGCGAGTGAAAACAAGGCTTGCTTGTCACCGAAGGCCGCATAGATGCTTGAGGGGCTGAGACTCATCGCCTGGGTAAGGTCGGCCATCGAAGTGCCCTCAAAGCCTCGTTCCCAAAAAAGCAGCATCGCAGCTTCCAGGGCCGCGTCCTTATCGAAGCTAATCGGTCGTCCCGTCTTTCCGTTCCCGGTTTTCATGCGTTTGCTCGCCACTCTTCCATATTAGAGTGCAGAATCATGAATCCGATGCGTTCCACCATACATCTGTAACGGGTGCTCCGTAATAACGCGAGCTGGGGCCGGTCAAAGGAGAAGAAAATGGGCGCAGCACTCCAAGTCTTACCAGTAGAAACGGCAGTCGGCGAAACAGTCGATTTAGAAGCAATCAAGCGCGGTTATTCGGATACAGACGTACTCGATCTAATCCTCAGACGGTGGAGTCCGCGCGCGTTCGCCGCAACACCTGTTACCGATTCTGAGCTGAAGCAGGTGTTCAGTGCAGGTCTCTGGGCCGCATCGTCGTTCAACGAGCAACCCTGGCGTTTCGTCGTGGGTCGCAAAGGAGATAAGGTCTGGGATCTGATTTTCGACGCTCTGACGGAGCGAAACCAAGGGTGGGCGCGAACGTCACCAATCCTCTTTGCCACTTTTGCGAAAAAGACGTTCAGCCGGGACGGGACGCCCAATCGTCATGGGTCCCATGATGTGGGCGCTGCAAGCTCCAATATCAGTCTGCAAGCGGCAGCATTGGGATTGCACACTCACGGTATGGCCGGCTTCAATCCCGACCAACTGTGCTCCACTCTTAACGTGCCGGATGATTTTGAAGCAGTTGCCTGCTGGGCGCTGGGGCGATTGGGTGACCCAACGGGCCTTCCTGACATGCTTCGAACGATGGAGCTGAGTCCGAGGACACGAAAGTCCGTCGATGAAGTTGTTTTTGGCGGCGACTGGGGACAATCGGGACTCTAAAAGGTGGCACCAAACCTGAATCGTGCCAGGGCAATTCCGTCCCGTCTTTCCATTCCCTGGTTTCATACATTTGCTCGCCACTCTTCATAACTAAAGTGCAAAATCGTGAATCAGATGCGCTTCGCACTACATCTGTAACGAATGATACATAATCGCGCGGACTAGAGCCGACCAAAGGAGAAGAAAATGGGCGCACTGGATGGGAAGGTAGCTGTAATCACTGGTGGCAATAGCGGAATCGGCCTGGCCACGGCCAGGCGCTTCGTGAAGGAAGGGGCCTACGTCTTTATTACCGGGCGTCGTCAAGCGGAGTTGGATAAAGCGGCTTCGCTAATCGGAAAGAATGTGACGGCCGTGCAGGGAGATGTCTCGAAGCTCGAGGATCTCGATCATCTCTACGACGTGGTGCGAAACGTGAAGGGGCATGTCGATATCGTCTTCGCAAATGCCGGCGTTGTAGATCCTGCTCAACTCACAGAATCGACGCCGGAGCAGTTTGACAAAGACTTCGACCTGAACGTACGCGGAACGTATTTCACGGTACAGAAAGCGCTCCCGCTGCTCGCCGACAAAGCATCCATCATCCTTTCTGGGTCTGCCGCATGGCAGATGGGCATTCCGGGCTACGGCACGTATTCGGCGACGAAGGCAGCTTTGGTCTCCTTTGTCCGGAGTTGGACCGCGGAGTTGGCCAGTCGCGGCATCAGAGCGAATGTAATCAGCCCCGGACCGACGGAGACACCCATGATCCAAATCGGCTCTAAAGGAACTCCGGAGGGTACAAGCGATTACTTCAAAAAGATGATCCCGATGGGGCGACTTGGAACCGCAGATGAGCTTGCCTCGGCAGCCGTGTTCCTCGCTTCCGACGAGAGCAGTTTCATCACTGGCATTGACCTACCCGTCGATGGTGGCACAGTTTCCAGGTAATCCGCCAAGTGCGCAATTTCGATTCATTGACGCCCGGGACCTACCGTTCGCCTCGCACATCGTGAAAACAAATACCTCTCAACAATGCTCAGCGCCCGCTGGGAGAACTGGAGATTCTTTATGAAGTACGCCATTATTGGTTCCGGCAAGATCGGTACCGCACTCGCACGCACTTTTGCACGTAAGAATATCGAAGTCGCAATCGCAAACTCCCGTGGACCTGCGACGCTTGCGTCTTTGACGGACGAACTCGGTTCCAGCGTCATTCCCCAATCCCTTCAAGACGCCTATGGGGCTGAGATGATCTTCCTCGCTGTTCCCTTTTCTGCTCACAAGGCGGTTGCGAAGCAATTCAAACAGTGGCACGGCAAGATCGTTGTCGACCTTACGAATGCCTTTCATGTTGCTCCGGAAGAGCTGGGAGGTCTCCTCTCTTCTCAAGTCGTGTCCCAGGCATTTGTCGGAGCGCGCCTCGTAAAAGCCTTCAATCATCTGCCTGCGGAACAGCTCGGAACGAATCCCTCCATACCAGGACAAAGGCAGGCCGTGTTTGTCTCAAGCAATGACGCCGACGCCAGCGCGACTGTCGCGGCCGCTGCAACTCAGCTTGGCTTCGCTCCAGTTGAACTTGGAAGGCTCGATCAAGGCGGCGTACCCCTTCATGTTCTGGGCGGCCAGCCTGGCGGGCTTCTGCTTCAGAATCTGGCGAAGCTGGGCTGATTGCAGCACTTGAAGAGCGTGCTCTTTCTGAAGCGCATGCTCTTTCGCAAGTCCAACCGAGATAGGAGATTGGTCGTGAAAATAGGTTTTATAGGAGCCGGGACCGTAACAGGCACGTTCGGCCGTCACTTGATAAACGCTGGTCATACCATCGTTGTATCCAATTCCAGAGGTCCGGAGACACTGGCTGATTTTGTCGCCGATCTCGGTCCAGGCGCCATCGCCGGGACGAAGCAGCAGGCAGCCGAATGTGACGTCGTTATTCTGGCTACAAATTGGGTGAAGGTGCATGAAGCCTTGAAAGGTATCGATTGGCGTGGCCGAATTCTGATCGATGCGACGAATGCGCATATGGATCCTAAACCCGACGTCAGTCTGGCAGGAGTCACCCGATCGCGGGCCGCGTTGAAGGGGCGCACTTCTAGCGAGATGGTTGCTGAGATGGCAATCGGCGCAAGGCTTGTTAAGTCGATCAGCAACATGCCGATGGACTGGATACAGGACTTCTCGCCGAACAAACCCCGTACCGTCATCTTCACGTCCGGAGACGACATCGAAGCAAAACAGCTAGTAATCGAATTGATCAACAGCACTGGATTCGTCGCGATTGATCTCGGGTCGCTCGCGATAGGCGGTGCTATGCACGAGGTCGGCGCACCTTTATCCGGTCTCGATCTCCACTTTGTCCGCCGGCTTCGAGAATCCTGATCGTTGGCGGGAATGGTGGGGTCGTTTGTCCTTAATCGCTCGCTCTTATCGGAGCGGTGTCCGCATCCAAATCCTAAACACGTGAATGTGACGGCGTGACCGCCACCAACATCCCTCAGGAGAAGTACTATGAGTAACCTTGACCTAATGTTGAAACGCAACAAAGAGTTCGCTGCCCCTATGCCAATGCTTCCTCAGTCCTTGCAGACTTTGAAGGCGATAATCATCGGTTGCGCCGATATGCGTGTGGACCCTTCTCATGTGCTTGGAATTAAACCGGGCGAGGCCGTCGTCATGAGAAACATCGGCGGCCGAGTCACGCCGGCACTGTTGGAGGAGTTTGCACTGCTCGGACGAATCGGGGAAGTTGCCAAAACGATTCCGGGAGGAGGCGGGGAGTTTCACCTGATCGTGCTCCACCACACGGATTGTGGTAGTACGCGTCTCGTGGGAGACCCGGCCATGTTGGCGCATTATTTTCAGATACCGGAGAGCGAGGTTGCGACCAGGTCAGTCCTCGATCCACGCAAGGCGGTGGCTGTCGACGTTGCTGCACTCAGGGCGATTCCCGCATTGCCGAGCGAGTGGCTGATCTCTGGCCTCGTTTATGATGTCGCGACCGGACTTGTCGAGGTTGTTGTACCCGCAGCGCCAATTCGGACCGCCAAAGGCGGCCTGATGACCGAGGTTGCGTAAAGAGCACTGGGCGTCACCGCGCAGGAACTACGCGTGGAGTGCATGTTTCCAACTGACATCGAGGAGAGATGGGGCATTATGAGCAGTCCTTTGTTTGTGAGTGAGAGATCGAAGCCGGAGTTGACGACGCGACCGCTTTCTGTGGGCTGCCTCATCTTTGAGAGGATGGATCAGATCGACTTTACAGGCCCGTTTGAAGTCCTTTCACGCATGTCCGATACATCCATCCAGGTCATTGGTAAAGAAGTTGCGCCTGTTCGCGACGTGCAGGGACTTCAGCTCTCCCCTGACGTGAGCATTGCGGACGCAGGACTATTTGATGTTCTGCTCGTGCCCGGTGGCCATGGACAGCAGGCACTGATGCACGACGAAGAAGTGCTAGGACTCATCCGCAAGCACGCTCAGAGAGAAAAGCTCCTATTTTCGGTCTGTACCGGTGCCCTGCTGTGTGGTGCGGCGGGTGTGCTCGCGGGAAGACGAGCGACGACTCATTGGAGTGTTCGGCATCTAATGCCGCATTACGGAGCAGTTTTGGCGGAAGCAAGGGTGGTGGTGGACGGCAACATCATCAGCGCTGCTGGTGTAACGGCTGGCTTGGATGCGGCCCTGGTACTGGTCTCTCTTCTGCGTGGAGACACATCTGCTCAGGAGATCCAGCTTGCGATTGAGTATGCACCGAACCCTGTGTTTCAAAGTGGCACACCGGAAAATGCACCGTCTGAGGTGATGGAGAGTTTTCAGAAGAAGTACGAGCCGATCGGGACTGCAAGGGAAACCGAGGCAATTCGCTATGCGGCAAACGATATGCGCTAATGCGCGCGCTAAGTTCAATCGATGCAGACGCCTATGCGACCATCCCTGAAGCCATTTACGGCTAGTTCGCTCCAATTTCCGCCGCGCATTCCAATAAATATTCCGATACGCCGGAAGAGTTATATAATCGAGACGGAGGTGGTCATGACCGCTCAGATGGATACCCTGACACCGGCGGAAGCCGCCGTCGTCTCCCGTGTCACCGTGCGGGATGTACACCGCGTCATCGACGAACGGATACTGCCCGAGAGTTTCTACAACGCGGCGCAGGCACGCTCCTTCACGAGCCAGGCCTGCGTCTTCATCTCGTTCTACTTCCGGACTGCCGACCGGTTGACCTCAGAGGAGCGGCAACGGGCGATCCAACTCGCGACCGGACTGCCAACCGGGAACCGCAGCAAGAAGGTCGTCCAGGATGCGTTTCTGACGATCGACCTCGCCCCCTTTTGGAAGGATGTGGAGGAGAGTCTGAAACGCCTGCGGACAGCGCGAGATATCGTCGTGAGCGATCCCGAGATTCTGAGTGGAACTCCAGTCATTCGGGGTACCCGCGTCCCGGTCTATGATGTGGCCGCATCCGTTGCTGCTGGCATTCCGATGAAGCGGATTCTGTCGGCCTACCCCAGCCTGCAACCGGAACAGATAGAACTGGCAACCATGTATGCAGAGGCCAACCCGCAGCGAGGACGACCTCGACTGAGGACTGCCCTGCCCCCGGCCGCCACCATTCTTACCGAACGAAAGAAGCGCCGCATCCCCGCGACTGCATGACCAAACTTCTCATCGACGAATGCCTCAGTGCGGAGCTCGCCTCGATGGCCCGCGAACGCGGCCACCATGAGGCGTCCCATGTCGCGTGGATCGGGCAGGCCGGTTGGTGCGAATCTGCTTTTTCCCGCTGTGCGAGCGTGACGCTATCGTGACAATTTGAAGGCCATCCGGGGATTTTTCGCGGCTTTGACGCGATGCGCTGGCAGTGGAAGAATCGGGCGCATGAAGGCGCGTGCCTTTGTTTCGATTCTGCTGTTCGCAATTTGCATTCCAACGCTGCTCGCCCAGTCCACTAGCTCAAGCTCCACTCAGTACAGATAATTTGCGGGTGCAGGGCTTATTGCAGGGAGCCTCGAACCCCGTGGAAATGATTCTCCCGATTGAAGGAACTCCGGCGGGTTGGGTTTTCAAAAATCGGCAACCACTCTTCCTGGCCCACCTGCGATCGGAGCAGTTCACCCTTGAACCTGCTTAGTTTTTCTCCGGCGCGATATGAAACTTTTCGAGTGCTGGCGCATGCACGGGAATCTGCGAATGCGAGCCTGCCAGCGGCGCCCAGGAATAAGGCACCGCCTGGATGCGGTAGACAATGCCAGAAATTGTGGCCGAACCGCCGCCGGACCGCGCAAATGGCGAAACATATTCCCACGCGATCTTGCCCTGTGGAGTTACCTGAAAGAAACGCCCATCGATGCCTTCATCGATCAATGTGTTGCCGTTGGGAAGGCGCTGCGCGCTACTAATGAACGGACTGAAGAAGCTGCTCTTGGTTCCTGTGTACTGCCACACCACCTCACGCTTGACCGGATCGATTTCCAACACGCGAGAGCCGGCGATCATCGGCATGGTCGCGGGCGGATAGCCGCCCTCGCCTTCATCGTCGAAGAGCAGAATATCGCCGGCTCCAGGCAAGCCCTCGGGAATCATGATTGCATCGTGCTGACCGCTGAATCGATCCACCGGAAAAGGAACCTTGTGATTGAACCAGCCGCCGTAAGGCTGCCTGATGGGCGCGAAGTTCGGACCAAGCCGCCAGACGATCTTTCCGGTCTTGCGGCTGATAATCGCAATGAAGTTTGCATTACGGGAACTGATGAGAATGTTGTCAGCGGCGAATCGATTATCACCGGATTTCTCCCAGTGGTTCGGTCCCAGTGCCTCCATATCGTTGAAGTGCAGGTAATCCTGCGCCGACGTGCTCTTGAGGAGGGCCAACTCAGACGGCGTAAAACCGAATTCTTCGAGGTGCCGCGATGCGGCCCAACTCCATACGATCTTTCCCGCGCGGTTCACTTCATAGATAACGGGATCAAGCATGAGACGGGCGCCAAATCCGGCAATCGCCGGAGCCTTTCAGAAAGCAGCAGCGTGTCGCCGTTGGCAAGCAACCTCCAGTCGTGGTGCTGCAGAGCCGCCCCGCCCGGGGCTTGTGTTCCCCACTGCCAAAGAATCTTTCCAGACCAATCGGCGTAACCGAAGGTGCGATCGCGAAATTGAGCAGGCAGGCCTGGCACCAGTCCGATTGCTTTGGCGTTGCGTGCCGGAACGACGGAGAGCTGAACCCCGATCTCGCCTTTTTCCCCACCGGTCAGGGCGGGATCGAGCATCCTCGCGGGGAACCCAGCGTAATCCCAACGGTGAAGCACGTTGCCGTTCATGTCGATGAGATAGGTGTTTCCACCGGCGGAGAACAGTACGTCGCAGTTATAGGCTTCCGATGGGTTGTAGGCCGTTACCCCCGTGGGAAACACGCTGGGCCCTGCCAGCGCGATCGGGGGGAATGCGAGGCACAGGATCACCAGGGCGCCAATGTAAATCGGAAGAGAAGGCTGCCTGCATTGGAACCGGAATTGAGATGGCATTGTTTCTCCTCTTCTTGACTGAGATTTCCATTTTGCCTTTCGGCTGCAAGCAAATATACCAACGATTGCGTCCGCCCTCCATCTTCTTTGCATCCATTCGAAGGCCAAAGACCCAGGCGTGCCCAGCAAGGCCTTTGCCGGGATCCATAAACCATCATTTGCACCATTTCGAAGCGATTTCACGGACACCTCTCCCTCAACTCTCATCCGTCGTCCAGTTTGGTTTCGCCTTCCCGCCACACCTACCCGGCTGGCAGCGGCAAAGTCTCTATTTGCCGCAGCATGCTTGCGAACAGGCGCCGCGTCAGATGGCTCTCTGCCAACAGCAGCCAGTAGTAGCGGGCATGCTTGATCAGCCGTCCGCCGGTCTTCACCAGCCGCTGCTGCAAGCTGGTCAACGACCACGTTTCGATTCCCTTCGGCAGCACCAGCCGCCGCCACAGGTTGCCCAAGTTGTAGGCGATCACGCTCAGCCACAAGCGCACCTCGTTCGACCGGAAACGGTGGCAGCTTAGCCGCGTCATGTTCACCGCCTGCTTCCCCTCTTTGATCCACTGCTCGGCCGTACCCCGCTTCTTGTAGAACCGCACCACCGCTCGACTCGACGTCTTCAGATTGGTCACAACGAACCCGATGCGCGGGAACAACTCTCCGGCATGATGTTCGACCTTCGCCACCACTCGCCGCGCCGTCGTCCAACTGGCGGCCTTGTAGAGAAAGCTCTTGTACCACACGATCGGTTTGTAACTGGGACGCCCCACCGGGCGCAGCAGCAATTCAACCACATCCCGCTCCAGGCTCTCGTTGGCCGGAATACGGATAGCGTACTTCACGCCCCGGCTTTCCAGCGCCTCGTAAATCTCTGGCTTGGCGAAGGCGGCGAATAAACATTGACGATGGCGACGATCCAAGGTTTCATAATTAAGGTTCAAAATGAAAATGTGGGGTTGGAAGGACTGGGAACTCAAACAACTTCTGCTCGACGAAGACTGGGTTCTCGTCACTTGGAATGCCAAGGACTTCCGTGGGCCGCGGGAATCTCCCGGCACCGCTGGGCAGTTTGCCGGCGTTACACTCCACGCTGGCCTTATCTGTATCAACGGACCTGTAGGAATGGATCTGGCACTACAACGAGAACTGTTCTCGGAAGTGCTCGACGAACTGGCCCGCGCCGACGACCTCACCAACCACGTCATCGAAGTGAGTCTCAACGACAATGAAGACGAGATCGATCTGATTCGCTACCAGATGCCCCGCGAATGAACCCTGCTACTCAGTCGTGTGTGCTCGCAAAAAGACAGGCCGGTTCCTATTTCTGATCCGGGAAAAAATACTGGACGGGCTTTCCGTACAGCTTCGCAGGTTGAAGCAGTTCCATGACATCCACGCTGCGATCGCCAGTCTCACATTTGGAAAGGAAGGAATGCGACATGCCCAGCGTGGCGGAGACCTGACGCTGGGTCAGTCCCGCTTCCTCGCGGGTATCTGCGGCGGCTGAAGCTACGAAAAGTGACTGCTGCGCAGCGGTTCCGGCTGTGTGATTGGCAAGCCTCTCTCAGATGGGATGAAAGAAGGCGTACCTTCCTGAGATGTGCTCGAAGCACAGAGACCGACAGGAGGAAGGCACGCGATGACGATCCACATAGGAGTAGATCTTCACCAGAGATTTTGTTACATGAC
>Ga0207933_1001299_pt1 | contig 19700 bp, 17 predicted proteins | sample NGESurdeep092012_4_FD_184488 | JGI IMG/M metagenome (GOLD analysis project Ga0207933, IMG submission 184488) | Arctic peat soil microbial communities from Barrow, Alaska - NGEE Surface sample F53-3 deep-092012 (SPAdes) | ecosystem: Environmental > Terrestrial > Soil > Wetlands > Peat ...
ACAGAATCAACTTCCGCGTCGTCAAGCGCAAGATGAGTAATTACAACCTGCGTCCCCGTGATCGAAATCCGACTCGCCGCATCGACTACCGCAACAGCATACGGATCATTAAGTGAATAGTATTGAGTCTAGGTCCTGTTAAACGCCCTTAGCTCCGCTAATCCACGTGGCCGTATTGTCATGTTGTCATGTCGCGGAAGTGCTTTCGCCCGCCGTCGTTCCTGACGTTTTCGCCCCACCACCAAACTAGCCAGCAGGACGAAAACGGGAATGAGGAAGAATTGTGAAGCGCCGGGCTCCTTTTTCATCACGTCCTCACCCAGAATTGGGCGAATGGCAGCTTCTTTGAAGCACATCCAATTATTTTGTCCAAAAATCCGTTGCTGGGCCCTTATCTGTAGGGGGTGTCGGCCGTGGTTCAAACGAGCGAGTTTGTCAGGAAGCAGATTGAGGCCATGAAGTCGGATGTTTTCGAACTTGGCCTGTTCAGAGTAGCGAGCGCGGCGGACGGGCGTGACGCCGAGATGCTTCCACGCGCGTGGGACTCGGAAACGCTGATCCGGTCCATTGCTTGGTTGCGCCTGGAAAATATGCGGGGCCGCAACATCTACATCCGGCCACAAGGTGAACACCACCTCAGTCTGGTCGACGACCTCTCGAAATCGGCCATAGACCGGATGAAGGCTGAGGGTTTCGAGCCCGCCGCGATCGTTGAAACGTCTCCCCGGAATTTTCAGGCGTGGCTCAATCACGGTGAACGCCTGTCTAGGGAACTCGGCACTGCGGCTGCTCGTGCGCTGGCAAGTCGATTCGATGGTGACACGAAAGCGGCGGACTGGCGACATTTCGGACGTCTCGCCGGTTTCACCAATCAGAAAGATAAGCATCGCCAACCGAATGGCTTGTTCCCCTTTGTGCGGCTGATCGAATCGACTGGTGTGGTTTATCGTGAGGCTGGCAACTTTGTCGCGAGTGTTCGGGAACAATGCGAACGTGAACTGGATGCCAGGAGGAAGCGGGAGTCCGCCCTCGCATGTGTACCGATCTCCCAGGGAGCCGAGAAGTCAATCGAGTCGTTCCGGCAGAATTCCGCCTATGGCGGGGACGGGACCCGCGTCGATCTGGCGTATGCCTTATATGCGATCTGTCGCGGCATTAGTGCTGAGGATGTGAGTACCGCACTTCGAACACGTGATTTATCCCACAAAGGCACTGAGCGGCGGCAGGAGGAATATATCCAGCGCACTGTCAAGAAGGCACTGGCCCTACAGCAATCTCAGTCTCGCGGTCGCTAATTCGCCACGCGAGGGCCGCTGTTCAGCCTCTTGCGCAGTACCTCGGCAGTGTTCGGAGGAATCGGATTTGGCCTCGGCATCGCGGGATACAGGCCTTTGACGGCATGCGCGGGTGACGCCGGAACATGTGGCAACCCGCCGATCAGGCAGAAGAAGAGGAACAGCATCCCAACCACATAGAAGAGGGCAACGCGGCGGAAGGTTCCGGGACCCCTAAGCCACGCAATCACGAACATGAGGCGAGTCATAGAAGTTCACTTTCCTTGTCTTCTATTGTATCGGATCTAACGGAGGTAAATTCCAATGAGAATACCGCAGCATAAAAAAGCCATGGCCGCGAACGCGCCCAATGTGCCCCAACGCAGCATCGCTGGCCGGGTATGCGCCAGATGGATCTTGTCGATCAACTCACAGCTTCGGACGTTTGCGATATTGATGTCACGCGCGATTTCCGCCTTCCATGCCGAAGTCGAACCGCGGATCTCTTCGGCCAGCAACTTGCCCGCGTGAGTCTCCACCGCGCGCGCCGAGATCTCGAACGCGGTGATTGCAGCCCGAACGCGCACGATTAGCCCCTCGACCACTTCATCCAGCATCAGCCGGTTGATCGTGCTGACCGCGAATATCGGGTCACCGTCCTCGATCCGGCAATGGTTTCGAGCCGCGACCTCGCCGATCAAAGTCTGAATATCAGTCGGCATTGGGTGGCGCCGCCTCCAGCAGATTCAGCTTCTCCAGTTGCTCAAACAGGCTTCGCTGAATCATCCGAAGACGCTGTTTGCTCATCAGCGTGAATCCAGTAGCGAAGGCGATCTCGCCGAACGTCAGCTTTCGCGCGATCATCTCTTCCAGGTCTCGCCCAAACGTGTCGGGACTAAAGCGGGGGATATGAACGGTTCCGGCGACCTTGTCCTGATGTTCGAGAAAGGCCGCCATCTGGTTGAACTTCTTTCCGTCCCGCTCGACAGGCCCGAAGTATTCGTTGATCCACACGACGATGCTGCGGGATTCAGAGCTCTCAGCCAACGACTTGAAGCCGGTAAGCGTGTCGGCGAGGGCCTGCCCACCGGTGATCACCGTGTGGATGACGAGTCTCCGATTGGCCTCGCGCAGAACCGAGGCGACGGCGTTTTCGATCATGTAATGCCAAAGCGGTATGAATGTGGATGCGCCATTGTCGACGATAAAGCATTCGTCGGTGGCCAGGATGTTGTCCACGAGAGAATCAAATCGCCGACGATCGATCTGGTTCCCATCCATGAGTTCGAGATGTTGTGCTCCCAGTGCGGCATACTGCGAAAATGTCTGGTTCACGGGATCGGTGTCAACACAGATCGCGCGAACGCCGTGGGTCTTATAGAACTGCGCGATGAAGCTCGCGATCAGGCTTTTTCCCACACCGCCCTTTCCCTGGAGGGAAAGGTGTACGGTTCGGGTGCTCTTGATGGATTGCGTTGCGTCATCCGTCAGGGAGTTCGGCGTCAATGATTTGTGCATGGCTGTATTAAATCTCCTGTTCCTCAAATGAGCTTGCTCTCGTCGGGAGGGCCCGACGGATATTTCCACGCCACCCGTTTCTGTTCCTGCGCGCGGAAATTGGCCATTGGATCGAAGGCGGGCGGCGTGCTGTCCGGGGATGTCGAAGGTACCGGTATGTTCGGAGATGCTGGAGCGGCGGGTCCCTTTTTTCCCCGCTCAATGCGGCCGCGGTAAACCACAAGGACCTTGTATGTGATTGGGACTCCGGCCAGGTTCAGGCGTTTATGGATCTGCCGGAGTGTATGTCCGGCCTTCAGAGCCTGCTGCACTTGGGGCCACACCGCGCGAAGTTGGGCCATCAGTTGCGTGGGTTGCTCCCGCGCGAGGGCTTCCACAGCGGCGACTGGCCGTTTGTCCGACGGAATTTCGTTCCCCATACATATAACGGCCCAGAAACGGTTTTTTGGACACGCAGGCAACAAAAAACTCACAGAAGGCTCCAGGAGGCAACACCGCTGGGCCATTTTGATATCAAAAGGCTTCGGAAGGTAACAAAAGGCTGCAAAAGGCCACAGAGTGCATCAACCGGCCGGTACCAAGGGAGCCAACTCCAGCCAGCACAGAAGCAAAAAACACCGGTAGAGGAACATAAAGGGTTGTTTTACGGGGGAGTTCTTTTTCTTGCCTATGCTGTCTGTCTTCATCGAGTTAGACCGTTGCACAGAATCGCCATACCGTTTAACATTTGTTTAACGCCTGGGACGTGCGTTGTTATGAAGAAAAAAGCCACCAGAATCACCGGAATTCGCTTCAGCGAGGCCACCTACAAGGCTGTTGTACAGACGGCGAAGTCCCGCGACTACGCGAGTCCGAGCGCGTTCATAAGGGCGGCTGTCGAGAAAGAGTTGCGCGGCGCCGACGCGACACTCGATGAATCCGAACAGCGCATCAGCGCGTCTCTGGAAAGGTACTCGAAGCAAGTCCGGCGGGTTAGTACAGGGCAGCAGGCTCTGTTCGCCTATGTGGATGCGTTGACCAAAGTGATTCTCAGCACGCTGCCCGATACCGACGAGGACACGAGAAAAGCCGCAGTCGCGCGAGGAAAACTCCGCTACTCCCGGTTCCTGAAGAGTGTTGGAGCCAACATGGTAGGGGACGCTCAGGCGGCGCTCTCGGAACTGGTGAACCGTGCCCCGGAAGAATAGCGACGACGATCCCAAGTTTCGACTCCGGCCGGGGAAACCTCCGATCCCGCGAGAGCGGCGGTCGTCACCAGGCTTGTCCGTTGCCTTCCGCGCGGTTCTGAAATACGCGCGGAGTTCGCGGGCTGGCAGACGACAGCAAACGGCCCGGGCCAGACCGGCCCACCTTCAGCATTGCGCGGTCCGGGTGAGCTATTCGAGCAATCGGGTGGCCGGACATTGGCGCGCGCATGGCCGGTATATCGAGAGGGAGAGTGCTTCGCATGAAGCCGACAAATTCGGTTTCGGCGCGGCGGCCGTTGGCGTCGATATTGCCTCCAAACTTCGGGACTGGCAGGAAGGTGCCGACCCGCGGCTATGGAAGTTGATCCTCTCACCGGAGTTCGGCGAGCGTCTCGACTTGCAGCGACTGACGCGAGACGTGATGAACCGCATGGAATCCGACCTCCACACATCGCTCGACTGGGTCGCGGTGTCGCATTTCAACACGGAACATCCCCACGTCCATGTCGCGCTCAGAGGCCTCGACACCAAGAGCGAAGAGTTCAAGCTGGATCGGGAGTACGTCAAGAGCGGTCTTCGATCCGTTGCCCAACATTTCACAACGACGCAGCTTGGCTATCGAACAGAGCAGGACGCCACTCTCGCGCTTCGCCGGCAAGTCCCGCTCCAGCGTTTCACGCCACTCGACCGGTTGATTGCGGCGCGAACTCAGCCGTTGGACGGAGATTCAGGCGACCTGCCGGTCCAGGCAGACCCCACACGTCCAGGCCTCGGGCGGTTCGCGGCAGTCCGAGAGCAATCGCTGGCGGCCCGGTTGATGACTCTCGAAACGATGGGTCTCGCCCGAGCGGATGGACCGTACCGATGGCAGGTTCGGCGCGATCTGGAGACGGCTTTGAAGGCCATGCAGCGAGCGGCAGATCATCAGAAGACGCTCGCCACCCACGGCGCGCTTCTGTCTGATCAGCGCTTGCAACTTAGCGCACCGAACTGGCGCGACGTCACTTCGCTGGAAGGTCGAGTGCTATCGCACGGCGAGGAGGAGAATGGCAGCCGTTTCCTTATGCTCGAAGGGACCGATGCGAGAGCCTATTATCTCCGCTACACTCCGGAGTTGGATGAGGCCCGCAGTCGCGGCGACCTCAAGACGAACTCCTTCGTCACAATCGAAAAGACCATGGACGAGGACCGCAGACGCCGGATCGTCGTCGCGAATCTCGGCGACGCCGAAGCGCTCTTTGAGAATCGTGGTCATTTCCGGTCTCTGGCAAAGCGGCTCGAACAGCGCGGCGTTGTTCCGTTCGACGATGAACGTTGGGGCGGCTGGCTCGGGAGGTACCACGAAAAGCTCCGCGAAGCGGTATTCGACCTCGACGACCCGAAGGCGAGATCTCGAAAGCACAGCGTGAGTCTGGAACGGTGACCTGAGGCGCTCTCTGGGTAGGGGTCGTGCCCGGGTCGTGCCCCACTCGAAGGTTGGCTGACTATTCTTGTGGTTGGTAAACGCTGCGCCGTCAATGATGATCTGGCGGGAGGTTCAGTTGTACGCAATGCGCGTTTCCCGTCAACTTGACAGTCGAACAACTTTACTTCCGGTTGGCACGTTTATCCGCCCGGAATCACTAGCTGGCTGTTTTCGCAGAACTGAACTTCGGATTCGTTCGCCTTCGGCGTGATATAGTCCGCATCGACATCGGTTGAGACTGCTGAGCTAAAACGATTACCGGTAGATATCGCCCAGTCGGTATGTCAACTGGAGCGCCCGGGGCCAGCCCACGCGCACGAAGATATCGAGGATCTCCATGAGCGCGAAATTGCCTTCGGGATGCTCACGCAACAGGGGCCGGAACTCGGCGAGGTAGCGTTCCACGGTTTTGACGACGAGGTCCTCGGCGAGTGGCTCGAATTGGTAATTGTCGGCGGCGCTGGTTTTGATGGACTGCGCGATGAGACGGAGAACGCCCATGGGATCGAGCGGAACGAAGAATGCGAGCGTTTCGATAACGGCGTGCGCCGTGTGCGGATGGGCCATCGAGGCGAGGCTTTCCAGGAGAGGTCTTGCATGCTCGAAGAATGCGGCGCTGGGAGGCGGCAACTCTGCGTTCCCGTGATTGCGAGCGCCCGATGTCAGCTGGATGCGAGTTGCGACCTCATCGATGCCCTTGAGAACTTTGCCGTACAATTCGCGGTCCGCTCCTTGCCACTTCTCGGGTGCCACAGCGAAACTTGCATCGAGTGCATTCTTGGCCGCGATATGAGCGTCGAGAATTCGCCTAAGCAGGGCGAAGGCGGCCTTGGAGACCTCCTTCTTTTCGTCGTGCAAGTAACCGCCCAAGGCGAAGATGATGTGGGAGAACTCGCGACCATGATCCGCCAGCGCCGCGATCATCTGATCGAGCATCTTGAGGCTCGTGGCGTCCGCCTGATGAATGGCGAGCCCTGCGAAGATATCGCTGCAGCCGAAGCGGGCATCTTCCGTGCCCTTGTCTGCGGCCGGGAGTTTCAAAACAATCTTTTCAGCAAGAGCCGAAATTCGCGCGGCGTCGATGCCGGCGATACGTTGCATGGAAGCAACGCCTAGCCTTAGAACGCTGCCTCTTGTTTCGTTTTCCGCCAGACCGTCGAGAAGCTGCCACATGAGAGCGGGCGCCGTCTTGAATAGAAACAGCAGGCGGTTCATGAGTTCGTGCCGGATTTCATCGTCGGGATCGCTGCCAAGTTTGAGGATTGTCGGGCGCAGCTCTTCCGCGACAGCCGCATTGATCCGCGCCAGGCTCATGATGCCTTTGGCGGCTTCCCTGCGGGGCGCACGCGTGTTAAGGTCTTCGTCCCCGGCGGGTCGCGGGTCAGCGACAAAGGGAAGGAGCACGGCTTTGAAATAATCGACCGTCTCCGTATTCCAAATGTAGGTGTCGCTGCGAAGCACGGTATCGGCGCCCTGCAGCAGCGCGATGATGGCCTGTCGCGCCAACTCGGGATGGAGTATCCGGATGGCGGGCATTTCGCCCTCAAGTCCTCGGATGGCCGGGAGCATGGTTTCGACGCGTTCGGCGGACGGACCGTCGTTGAGGAATTCGAGGGCGAAAGCCTGTAGAGGCTTGATCAGCGAAAAGATCCTTTTGTGCTCGCTGTCATTGACCGGCACGCCCCTGTCGCGGAGAAAGTCCTCCTCGTTGAAGGGCACCGCTCCAAACTGGAAGCGGGGCTCGGTGCGATTGGGAGGCGGCCCACCAGCCGCTTGCAAGTTTGCGGCACGCTCGCGCGCCTCCGGCGTTGCAAGTAAGGACGCATCAAGGCATCCGATGAGGCGGTCCCGGAACCTGTTGGCGACGGATATTCTCTCAGTGGGCACGGTTTGCGGAATATTCAGGATGGCCTCTTCCACCCGGGCGCGCTCGTCTGGCGTCAAAAGCGGGAAGATAACCGTGAGGAAGCTCCCGGCGAGCTGGGTTGTATCCCGCTCCGTGAGGATTGAGCGATCCCAAGCGAGCGAGCGTATTGCGCGACCGACGGTGGTGGGCTTTTGGGTCCCCGCCGAGAGGAGAGCGCGCCAGAGGAGTGCGGGGGGCTGCGCGGCTGCGATCGCCTCCACGATCACTCGAATCGGTGTTTCGTCGGTGAGCGTCTCGAGGTAGTTCTGGAAGGATTCCAACATCTGGAAGGGTTCGTCATGGTGGGAACCGGCCCCCTGGCCCCAGATGGAACTGTAATCGGGTAGAAGACGGGTCTCGATGTCATCGAGGCGCACCGGCACCGACTGATCGTTCGTCGGATGCTCAGCCGCGACCCAGCCTGCGGCGATCTTCAACAATGCATCGACGGCAACCGGCGGCGCCTGCTGGAGGAAGCGGGGAAAATACTCGGCAAGCAAGTAAAGTCCCATCTCGTAGTCCTGTTTTCGATTGGACGACATGGCAAAGATTTGGCTGTCGTTCATCGAGGTCTTCTCGCCACTCTCGTCGTGATAGGCGAATCCGGCAGTATAGAGATCGCCGACGAATCCGGGGTCGGCGTCCGTCAGGAATTCGACCTGCCGTGCCAGCATGGGGAGCGTGCGATAACCATGCTTTGTCAGATGCTCTGGCGTAATACAGCCGCGAAAGATTGGGATCGTGGCCACGGGGTCGGTCGTGACGGTCTTGGCAGCGGCGATGATGCCGCCTGTGACCAGCCAGGCATGTTTTTCGGGATCGCCGAGGCCGAACGCGAGCAGACGGCGCGCGATACGGCCAAGGCGATTAAGGTTGTCTATGCTGAGCTGACCAGTCTGCTCGCTCAGAAACAAAATGTAGGGGCGGACGGCATAACCGAGCGAGCCCGTGAGGCCCGTCGTGGCGGCATCGAGACATTCGATCCAGGGCGTGTCGACGATTCGGTGTGTCAAAAGCGTCGCGAGGAGATGGTGGAGAACGGCGAGTGCGGCTGCGTTGCGCGCGGGATTCTTTAGCCCGTTGAGCAAAGGTGTCGTCTCTGCGTATTCAGTCGCATAGAGAGCGGCGACAGCGGGGCTGAGCAGCTTTCCGACTTCATTGACGTTAGATCCGATGAGTCGAAACGTGAGGTCCCAAAAAAACTGCTGATCATGATGCCACAGTCGTTGACAGTGCAGTTCGAGACTCGGACGAATCGCGATCAGAAGATCGGGCTGTTTGGAGAGCAGATCGGCGAGATCGTCCGGTTCAGGCGGCACATAGAGCCGAGCGCCGGCGTAATCGAAGAGCAGATGGTGTTGAAAGGTAATGAACTCTGGACTGGCCGCGCCACTCTGGGTGGACCATTCCGCCAGCACATGCGCGCGGAGCAAGGCGTCTAGATAGGGACCGGATGCGGCTTCCTTTTCCAGCGCAGCTTTCTTTGTGACACGGAGGGAGCGGCGGGCAATCATCGCGGCCGTGACGCGCCCGAGGACGAGTTCGCGGGCTTCGCCCTCGCCATCGTTGCGGCGAATACGTTCCTGCCAGTAGCGGTCGAGAAGCTCGATTTGGGTGTGAACCGGTTGAAGCTCGGCCGGCGTCAGCCCGGCGTCAAGCAATTCGGCGAGCAACCGGAGATTAAAGGGCAGGTAAAGAAGTTCCTGCAAGGGCAGCGCTGCGCCCGACACGAGTGCGCCTAACTGCGGCGATTGCGCCTGCACTTGCGAGAGTTCACCAGGCGTCAGCGCTGGCACGTTGATATGGCGGACGGAAAAAAATTCAGGGTCCATACAGTCCGAGCTCGGGGGAGAACCTTGAAAGAGCGAGCGCAGAGGCGCATTGTAGCGGAGATCGAACTTGCGGAGGGACGCCACGGCATGCCAGCGGCGCTTACTCGTGATGACGGCGCGAAGGAGAGATTGCAGCGTCTTAATAGCGCCCTCGCTGCGAGCGGCGTCGAGGGCGTCGACGATCACGTAACCGGGCCCGCTTCCGGGCCACGCGTCGAGAACCGTGAGCAGATCGTGCTCGAGCCCGAGCTCAGTGCGAAACGTGCCGAGGCTGGCGGCCTCGATCTGATCGACGGCGAGCAGAACGACATCGTTGGCGTTTTGAAGCGCCCGAGCCAACTCGTAAAGGGCTCCCGATTTTCCGGCGCCGGGCAAACCGAGGACGAGCATGTGACCGCCGGCGGCGCCTGCCTCGAGCTCTTTTGCGACGGGCCGTTGGATGGTGATGGTCCTCCCCGAGGCTTCAATCCGCGCATATTCCAAAAGGGTCTTGAGCGTTGCGCTCGTCAAATCTTTGAGGCGGGTAATGTCATGCTGAAAGCTCCGTGGGGCTTTGAAGGCAATGCCATCACGCTCAAATGCTCGCTGGAGTGTCGGCCGGTCAGCGCTTTGACCGGTGGTCGCATACTGGCCGACCTCGGCCAGGAGTGTGTTCCAAGCCTTGTTCGCGTCGGAAGGTTTGGTCAGAACACTCCGACGAAGGAGTTGTTTGGCTTCGCGTTCGTGATCGCCGCCAAGGTCAACATCCAGGGTCTGGATATGGACGAGACGCAGGAGTCCGATTATTTCGGCGGCCGTGGGACTCTTCCCGCACTCGGCGCGCCAGGCCTTGACGACATGGCTTCGAATGGCTGCTGCGGCATGGTTCTCCTCTTTGTTGCTGGCGGTCCATTCCTTTTGGGGCGAGGCCGATGTGCGAAGGCGATCGAGAAAGGCACGAAGGCGGGTCCTGATCGGTGCCGAGCTTAGCGACGTCGTTACGAGGACGAGACGGTCCTTTGTGGGATCGAGCTTTGGGTTGCCAGCGCGGAATTGTCGGACGAACTGAGAGACGGTTTTGCCAATATCGGAGGTGGTCGCAGCCTCAAGGGCGAGCTTGTGTTTGGACTGACAGGCTATAGAACCGTTTGCGGATGTGTGGACGGTGAGGTCGTCAACGGCTGTGTTGGTCTCGGCGAAGAGTGATTCGAAAGTGAGGTTAGCGGGAAGATCGAGAGGCGGTTGAGCGTCCGCCTCAGCCAGAATGACAGCCGCCCACCAGGCCGACACGCGATTTTGATAATAGATTCCCGCATTGGTTGCTCGACCAGCACCGACCCTTCGGGATTGAGAAGCGGTATTCTTGCCCTTCGCAGGTTTCCGTTTTTCTTTCGATGCAGCCCGCTTTTGCCGAGAATTACCCTTTTGCCTCTCGGCAGCCCGTTGGTTAGCAGCCATACATTCGTCGTTGTAAGCCTAATGATAGCCGGGTTGATACGCCTGAAGCACATAGCGGACGCTGGGGTGCCGGATTGACCGAATCGAAAATGCAGGACTGCAAGTGGGTCAAACCGGTTCTGGTCGTGCGGTTCGAATTCGTCGAATGGACGCCAGACGATCATCTGCGTCATTCACGGTTTGTCGGGCCGCGCGAGACGCCGGCAACACAAGTGAGACGCAAATCGTAGAGGGCTGGACGCCCGGAAATCCTTAAGCTCTTTCACCTCTAGTGGCATGGTGATGGCGGAAGGGGCGCTCGTTGTTTCAGAAGGGTTTCGCCCTCCCCTGCTTTGCCTTAATTATTACCGATCAGGAGCGCCGCTAAGGCCGGTATGAATGGAGCGACAAGCGTCATGTGATTGGCCGCAAGTGCCATGAAGGCGCTATAACGATCAATGTAAATCGGCTTGTCTGGAGCCAGTTCCATTTCTGAAAGGCCATTCAGAAGCGGCGTTTGTTCATCCGTCTCAAGGTTACTGTCCTCAATAGCTTTACGGAGCGCCGGGAAGACCGGAGCAGACCCGAACGTGCCCGCAAGCGACTGCGTTACCTGGCTTCCGATTCCAATCGGCGATTGATGAAAAGTACCGCCTGAAATGTGAACACGATGACCAGCAGAAGCGGCGCGCGTTTTGGATTGCGTTTTCTGTGCCGCCTTATAGCCTTTTTCACTCAGATAGGCGTGCTCGTATTTACTACGAACACCGACGACAAAGATACTTGAATTAGGAGGATTATCGAATGGAACCATCGGTCCGGTCTCCACCAAATCACCTTCTTCCAAATCCTTAAATGCCAGATCGAAGTCGACCGGAGATGCAGCGCCATACTTTTGCTTGAGAGACGCGAAATCGACGCCGGTATAGCCGTTGTGCAGATCGTCAGCGGTGCATCTGCGATCCCTAAAATCTGCGAGAAGATCGTCGAGAATTAATTGCGATAATTCATCCACTTTGCTCATCGGTTACAGCCGGACCACCCTTCTAACTTTTTTTGGTGGCCGGTTTCCGAGGTTCGATATGCGCCATTACGGAGGCGGCCAGTTCCCTGACTTCTTTCGTTGTTAGCGTGCTTGGGCGTTCCAACCCTTCACCCGCCAAATGTCGGATTTTCGGGGAAGTGATCGGAGCCGGTGGACGTGAAGGAGCTTTAGATTTTCCAGCCATACTGAACACAATAACACAATTTATGCAGAAAATGTTTTGGAGCTTCCCGGCCGCACTGTCGGGTTGCTGTCGGTTGGAAGTGCTTTCGCTCGCCGCCCTTCCCGTGACAATCTGAAACTGAAAGGTCCATACATGACGACTGAAACGATTAATGCCAGCAGCGCCTATCGACGGCTCACCCCCGGCGAGGTGGCCTTCATGGTGAAACATCTACGGGCACATTTCGAATTGAAGCAGCTCGCACTGGCCCAAGACGCTGGCGTCAACGAGCGAACTATTGAGCGGATCGAAGCTGGCATAGCTGTGAGTGATGAAACCCTTCGGAAAATCGCGAAAGCGCTCAAGCTGGCTGAGAATGTATTTACCGAGCCCACATATTGCCCGTCCGATGAGGAGCTGATGGCGCAAGTAAAGAAAATTCAGGATGAGCATACGGTCACGGAGTTGCACGAACTCTCGGCCGCACGGGAACTTGAAAACGTCATGGGCCAACACGGGCATTTGATAGACGCAAGCGCCGTTAGCGACACTCTCGCGGATGCAATGGCTTCCCTGCAGGATCAGGTGCGGGATTGGGGCGACATTCTCGAAGATATTTCTGCGGTTGAAAAGCTCGCGGCGTGCCGGGACGTGTTGGCGATGATCCGCGATATTGAAGGACACGGATACTCAGCACGCTGGGCCCGCTACACGACCGATGACAAGTTTTCGATTGGCGTACTGGTGTTTTTCAAAAGCTCTGACGCCGGACCGGACTGCCACAAGGCAGCGATTGTGCCGAGATGGTTCGAGCGGAACGTAACCCTATGAGCGCTCCAGGTCGTTTGCAGCGTTATCCTGACAATTCATGGCTGACCCTCTGCCCGAACTGGAAGACATCCGCAGGATCGTTCTCGATGAACTGCCGCCCGGTCATTATTTGAAGTCTGTCGAACTCACGTTTGGAACGCTGGGCGAAGGTCAGGAGCCACAGTTCACGGTGCTGATCGGGCTCTCAGAAGACTCGGACGCCGACCCTAGCGTCTCGTACTACGAAATAACCGAACGCATTCGCCAAAGGTGGTCCCGAGATGATCTTTACGTAAAGATTCACTGCGGTGTCAGCGAAACGCCCTAAAGCAGGCACCAACGGCTGTCCCGTAAACGGTACGTTCAGCATCATGCCCGGAAGGCCCGTAATCATTGGGTCGTCCATGTTGCGCGAGTCAGTCGCCAAAATGACAGGAAAACCGGCGAGCCGCAGCACCATTGCCGGAATTGGCCTTGTTGCAATACTCTGTTGCGAAAGCTCGGGAAATGTTTTCCCGCCTGACCGTTCCGGCCCCCATGAATCACTTTGAAGGTTTGTCGGCAACTCGCGGATTGACTACCTCTGGAGCCGCCCTCGTGAAACCCGCGATCAGTCGCGCAGCGTTTACCTTCGCGATGGCCAAATGAGCGGAAAGCGCCCAAACCGTAGTTGTGGAGCCGGATGGATCGACGGGGAGACCGTGGGCTTAGCCACCACGAGCGTGGATGGCGCAAATGTAGCGAACCGCCGAAAGCGTTGGGGGTCGGCACTTCTGAAACGGTGTTCAGATCTGATTCAATTCGAGAGGTAGGAATAGGTATTTCTCGGCGGAAACTCTCCTCGGAGCACCGCAGACCCGCCGCTCCGTCTCGAACTTTAATGCCCTCTCCGCAAGTTTTTTGTCCAAAAACACGATCCTGAGCCGTTATCTGTAGCACCCCGAGTTGGTGCCGACAAAGGAGCGTATGCAGATTCCCATAGTTTTGGACAACGCAAAAGCAGGTTTGGCCGAGATCGGCGGAGAGTTTCTCGCTGGTTCCGGCTTCGAAAACGAAGAGCCCGAAAGCGATTTCGTCGCCGACATCATCACGGTCGCCGGGGCGAATCCGAGGGAGGACTGAATCATGGCCAGCCCTCAATCCGCAACCAATCAGACCCCGGAACGCCGAGACTATCGCAAGGAGGTCACCGAATCCATCATCCAAATGCTGGAGCAGGGTGTGGCCCCGTGGCAAAAACCGTGGGATGCGGCGACGGTCGGCAACCTCGCCGTCCCCTTCAACCCCACCTCCAATAATCCATATCGCGGCGGCAATGCCATCTACCTGATGGCGTCGGCGATCCGCAAAGGCTATGACGACCCGCGCTGGATGACATACAAACAGGCCACCGCCAACGACTGGCAGATTCGGGGCGGTGAAAAAGGAACACAGATCGAATTTTGGGAGAAGCGGACCGAAGGCAAAGATGGCAAGACGCTCGCCGCCGGTGACGGCTCAGACCATGAGGAGACCGGGCGACAGACTGAATCCCGGTTCATCCATCGCGTCTACACCGTATTCAACGCAAAGCAGATTGATCGAATTCCCGCGCCGGAGCCGAAAGCTTATTCCGCTTTCGCCGCCGTCGAAACCGGCGAGCAAATCCTTCGGAACTCGGGCGCGCAGATCGCGCACGATCAAGCTGACCGCGCTTTCTATTCGCGTTCCACCGACTCCATCCATCTTCCGCTCCGCGAGTTGTTTCACGACGCGCCGGGCTATTACGGCACTGCTCTTCACGAACTGGCACATAATGCCGAGTCCGGGATTATGCCGCGTCGGGGCCGGATTTGTTCATGTAGAACGCGTAAGACCCCCACCGTAGTCGGCATAATACTGAGGCCTCGCTGGTTCGACATGTGCCGCCCGTCTGTTCTTCTCGCTTCTTCACACTCAGGAGAAGGAGCATTACACGTGAAACCGACAGAACGGAATGACAAAGTTGCCGAGGTGACGAGCACCTGCCCTCTGGGTATGTACATGGAGCAGTTTCAAGAACAACTGGAGCGGCAGCGCTACAGTGCCGACTCCATCAGCCAATACATCGGGTGCATCAGCGCTCTCGGCATCCAGATGAAGGCCCTCAATATAAGCCTGGAGGATCTCGATCCAGAGATCGCGGTGGGTCTGATTGCAAAATCAGGCCGACCGTCGTACCGCATTAAGCACGACCGCTTCATCGTCAGAAGTTTCCTCAACTTCCTCACCACCCTGGGAGCCGCGAAGCCCTCGCCGGAATCTACATCCGACGATGCCGGGCGCGGACTTCTCAGACGAGACTATGAAGAATATCTGCGCCAGCAGCGCGGCCTGAGCGACAGAACGATCTTCCATAGCTGGCGCCTGGCCGACCGCTTCCTCACCTTCCGGTTCGGGAAAGAAACCGGAGATCTGTCGGAGATCGCCGCCGCCGACATCGTAGCCTTTTTGCTGGAACTGACAACGCGAAGGCCACCGCTCCGCGATAAGACTCTTTCCTCGCATCTGAGGAACTTCTTCCGATACCTCTTCAAAGCAGGGAAAACGATGGCCAATCTGGCCCTCGGAATCCCGAGCGTTGCACAACGATACGGGACGAGACTGCCCCGCCATCTGTCTGCCGAGCAGGTGGATACGCTCGTCAAGGCGGTCCGAACCGAAACTCCCACTGGCAGGCGCAACTACGCCATGGTGTTGCTGATCGCCCGCCTGGGATTGCGAGCCATGGAAATAATCGCAATGCAGATCGACGATCTCGACTGGCGATCCGGCGAGATCGTCGTGCGCGGCAAGGGCAAACGGCACGACCGCGTTCCTCTCCCGTCCGATGTGGGCGAGGCATTGACCGATTACATCAGGCTGGATCGCAAAACTGCAACGCGCGCACTCTTCGTGTCGAACCATGCGCCTCATCGGCCATTCAGGGACGGCCAGGTGCTGAACGATGTCCTGAAGAGAGCCTTTGCCAGAACCGGCTTAACGCCTCCGGCGCCTTATGTCGGATCGCACATTCTGCGCCACAGTCTGGCGACGAATCTTGTTCAGCGCGGCGCTCCGCTGGAGGAGATTGGCGACATGCTCCGCCATCGCTCGCGGGCGTCCACCATGATCTACGCGAGACTCGACATCGACGGTCTGCGCTCGATCGCTCAGCCATGGCCCGTTGCGGGAGTCGCAAAGTGAGCCCTCTCTCCAAGGAACTCGATCGCTACCTGACCATCCGGCGCAGCCTCGGCTTCGGCCTGGGCACTACGGAGAGGAATCTGCGCAAGTTCGTCGCCTTTACAGAAAGTGAGAACGCCGAATACATCGGCACGGCACTGTTCCTGCGATGGCAGGAAGCCTTCGGCAGTGCAAACCGGCAAACGTGGGCGCGCCGTTTGGGAATGGTTCGACTGTTTGCCCAGTGGCTGCACTGCCTGGACGCAAAACACGAGGTGCCGCCTCAGGGGTTGATTCCTGGCCGCCATCGGCGGACCCGGCCTTACATTTACAGCGACGAAGAAATCCGCCGTATTGTTGAGGCCGCCGCAGAACTGCCCTCCATCAATGGCATTCGCGCACTGACCGTCTCAATTTTATTCGGACTCATTGCCGTTACCGGCCTCAGAATCAGCGAGGCGCTTTCCCTGGATGTTGCCGACGTCGATCTTGAAACCGGAGTACTGACGCTGCGGCGCGGGAAGCTCGGAAAGGCTCGCCTACTGCCGGTTTCCGACAGCACAACAGCTCGCCTGGCTGAATATGCCGATGAACGCGACCGGCTTTTCGGCGCTCCATCGAAAGCGTTCTTCCTATCGGATCGGGGCGAACGCGTAACCGACTGCGGTGCCCGATACAACTTCGCTACGGTCTGCCAGTCCATAGGGATGCGCTCTGCGCAGAAGTTCAATCGGCATGGGCGTGGCCCCCGCATTCACGATCTTCGGCATACTTTCGCGGTTCGAACGCTCCTGAACTGGTATCGCACCAGTAAAGATCCGGCGCGGGAAATGATTAAGCTCACTACCTATCTGGGGCACACGACTCCGGCACATACTTACTGGTACATTGAAGCCGTTCCGGAACTGCTCGACCTCGCTTCCAGTCGTTTGGACGCGGAGGCGCGGCAATGATGACAGCCACACTGCCGGCTCTTGTCCAGCAATTTTTCACGGACCGGCTCGGCACCCAGATGGCGGCGAGTCCGAACACGATTGCCGGTTATCGTGACACCTTCCGGCTCCTTCTGCGGTTCGCCGCTGAAAGGACCGCCAAAGTTCCGACGAAACTGAAGATCGAAGACATCGATGTGACGCTCGTGGGGGACTTCCTCGCGCATGTTGAAAACCAACGCGGCAACAGCGCGCGCAGCCGTAACGCTCGTCTTGCCGGCATCCGATCGTTCTTCCGGTTTGTGGCGATGAATGAGCCCGCATACCTGCTTCACTGCCAGAAGATTCTGGCAATGCCGGGCAAGCGCTATGTTCGGCGAACGGTGGAGTTTCTCGATCGCACGGAGATGGATGCGCTGTTAGCGGCGCCCGATCAATCCACCTGGGCCGGACGCCGCGACCATGCCATCCTCATCGTGGCTTTACAGACGGGATTGAGGGCATCGGAGATCACCCATCTGCGCCGCCGAGACATCGTGACCGGGACCGGAGCCCACATTCGATGCGAGGGCAAGGGCCGCAAACAAAGATGTACACCCATCCGAAAGGAAATCGTCGGAGTCCTCAATGTCTGGCTCACGGAACGTGCGGGCGGAGACGACGATCCGCTCTTCCCGACCATCCGGGCAACCAAACTGAGCCGTGATGCCCTCGAACAGCTCGTTCAGAAGCATACGCTGACCGCTTCCAAATCGTGCCCGTCGCTGATAGGAAAGCGCGTAAGCCCACATGTCCTCCGGCACAGCACTGCGATGGAGTTACTGCACCATGGCGTCGATCAATCGGTCATCGCCCTCTGGCTCGGGCACGAATCCGTGGAGACCACTCAAATTTACATGCACGCGGATCTGCGCCTGAAAGAGAAGGCTCTGGCACGGATCAGCGCGCCAGAGTCCCACCCCGGACGATACCGCCCGGACGATGAGTTGCTTGCGTTTCTGGAGGCGCTCTAAGATCATGTACTTCAATAATTATGCCGAGCAGCCGCGTCGGAATGCCCATAGTTTTCGGGCGTTTCCCTCCCGACGCGGCATAATCCCGGACTCGGCATTATGCGCCTTATGCCGATATCGGCATAACGCACACTGGACCGGGCACCCCGACCGGTTGAACCGGCAGACTCTCAACGACGCCTACCGATTCGGCGATCAAAATTACGCACGCGAGGAACTACGCGCCGAACTGGCGAGCCTGTTTCTGGCTGCCGAACGCGGAATCCCGCACGATCCGGGGCAGCACGCCTCATATGTGAGTTCCTGGATCAAGGCGCTCCGCGATGACAAGAACGAAATCTTCCGCGCCGCGTACGACGCGTCGAGGGCGAGCGAGTTTCTTCTGGCTCTGGAGCGCGACAAGTCCTTTGCTCAGTCTCTCGTCGCTTCTCCCGAGACCTCGGCGGCCACGCTGGAGCAGGAAGCCGCTCGAATCCAGACGGATCTGGAAACCGAGCCGGATTTAACGGTTCCGAACGCTGAGCCTGTGGTGCATGAGTCGGGTCAAGCCGTTGGCCGATTCCGTCCGCAGGATGGCACGCTGAGAATCCACGACAATCTGGCGGGAGCCGACCACCTGGTGGAGTTTGATCCCGCCATGCAGATACCCCTGACGAATGGATTGGAAGCTTCAAAGCAACCGCTGCGCAATGGTGCGGAGAAATCGCTGCGGACAGCGGAGGAACTTGCGCGCAAGCAGTTGGGCAACGATGCCCGGATCAGTGTTGCAGTCACGGACGGCGGCATCTATCGCGGAGTCGTCATCGGGGAGACAGCCGACTATGTAGTGCAGCAGGTCTCCAAAACATCGGCCGTCGCGCATCCGAAGGAACTCCTCGAAGGGGAGGTGCGCGCGGGGCAGAAGCTGTCGATCACGTACAGCAACTCTCACGGGCATGTTCGCGAGGTGCGCGAGCGCAGCAAGACGCAGGCCGTGGAGCGTTGACACTCGGAAAACGTCCCGAATCGGAGGCACACATGAACAAACACACGATGTACCGCCGGCCCAGCGATCCGGGCTTTCTCGGCTCTTATGACTGGCGTTCTACAGTCTTTGGATTCCTCCTGATCACCCTGTCCTGTTTTCTCGCGACAGAGTACATCGCGAAGGAATTTCACTTTCAGCCGGCGCTGGGCGCTCCGATCTTCCGGTCCGGCGCCTTCGCCGTTTATCAGCCTTTCGAGTGGATCGCCTGGGGTTGGCGGTATTGCACGTCTCGGGACCCATGGATTCGGGAACCGCTCTTCCGCGGCGAGATGATCGCTTTCACAGGTTCGATGATTACGGCCCTCGCGTTCTTTCTGTTAGCGAATCGGCGCGCGCGAAAGCTATCGGAGAATGCCGAGGACATTCACGGTTCGGCGCGTTGGGCAAGTCCTGAAGACGTTCAAGAAACAGGATTGATCGCCGCCAGACGCGGCGTCTATGTCGGCGGCTGGCGCGATGAATCCTCAAATCACCTGCACTACTTGCGACATAACGGCCCGGAACATGTTCTCGCCTTCGCGCCGACCCGCAGCGGCAAGGGCGTGAGCTTGGTGATTCCAACCCTCCTGGCCTGGGAGGAATCAGCGGTCATCTACGACATCAAAGGGGAGAACTGGGCCAAAACGGCTGGCTTTCGGGCGAGTCAGGGTCATCTTTGTTTCAAGTTCTCGCCGGTCGAGCAGGACTCCTCATCTCGTTTCAATCCGCTTCAGGAGGTTCGGCTCTTTACCCCGCGCGATGTATCAGACGCCCAGAACATCGCCAATATGATCGTGCGGACGGGCGAGGACTCGCCTCAGGAACGGTACTGGCAGGACGCCGCGGCGTCGATCACGACCGGCATGATCCTGCATGTTTGCTATGCTGCCGCCGCGTCCAAACGGGTCGCCTGCCTGAGCGATCTTGCCAACGTATTCACGCGGCCAGGT
>Ga0207933_1001300_pt1 | contig 19695 bp, 18 predicted proteins | sample NGESurdeep092012_4_FD_184488 | JGI IMG/M metagenome (GOLD analysis project Ga0207933, IMG submission 184488) | Arctic peat soil microbial communities from Barrow, Alaska - NGEE Surface sample F53-3 deep-092012 (SPAdes) | ecosystem: Environmental > Terrestrial > Soil > Wetlands > Peat ...
TAATAATAACGGTATGGGTAACCGAAAATAATAGGTGGCCAAATATAAATAATTTTGTAAAATCGGGATGGGCCTGACATAATCAGCAGACCCTAAATACATTTTGTGTGTTCACAGGCGTACAACGTAAATATTATGCCAAACGCGTCTTTTGTGGATAAAAAGAGAATCCTTTGGGATTTATTTAGCTCTTTCATACTGTGCCGGCCAGCTTAGATCAACACCTAATTTTTTTGCCGCATGCAGTGGAAAATATGGTTCGCGCAATTCTTGCCGCGCCATAACTATTAAATCCGCTTTTTTGTCTTTAAGAATATTTTCTGCTTCCTCAGCTGTGGTGATCATACCAACAGTCGCGGTTAAAATACTTGACTCTTTTTTAATTTTTTCAGAAAACGGCACCTGGTACATTGGAGCTACCGGTATTTTTTGCTCGTGCGAATTGCCTCCGCTGGAGCAATCAATTAGATCAACGCCATTTTCTTTTAAAATTTTAGCCAAGGCTACAGAATCGTTTTCATCCCATCCACCATCTACCCAATCCGTGGCAGAAATGCGCACAAAAAGAGGCAGGCCGTCCCCGATAATATTCCTTATTCCCGAAACTATTTGCATCAGCAACCTTGTCCGGTTTTCAAATGAACCGCCGTATTCGTCATTTCGCGCATTGCTTATTGGCGACAAAAATTCGTTGATTAGGTACCCATGTGCCGCGTGTATTTCAAAAACCTGGAAACCCGCTTCCAACCCTCTCTTTGACGCATTTGCAAAATCTTTTACAAGTTTTTCAATTTCTGATTTTGACATTTGTTTTGGATCAGGATCTTCCTTTTGATAGGGTATCCCGCTCGGAGCCAGCGTTTCCCACGCTCCTTCATTTTTTTTCATTGATCGCCTGCCTTTCCATGGGCTCAGATGGCTCGCTTTTCGGCCGGCGTGGGCAAGTTGAATACCAGGAACAGCGCCGTTTTCTTTGATAAAATCCGTTAGTCTTTTTAAGAAAAGAATATGTTCATCTTTCCAGATACCGAGATCGTCAGCCGTGATCCTGCCTTCAGGCGAGACTGCTGTTGCTTCTGTGAAAACAAGGGCGGTGCCGCCAACGGCCCGAGAACCCAAATGCACCAAATGCCAATCGTTGGCAAAGCCATCCACGCTCGAATATTGGCACATGGGCGAAACCACTAACCTGTTTTTTAATGTAATATCTCTTATTGTAAGAGGTTCAAAAAGTAATGCCATAAGTGAATATTTATTATCAAATTTCCGGCCTGTTTTTCTTAAAAAAATTTCCGTTAATTTTTTCGTGCCTTAAAACAGGACCTGTAATCATAATTGAACGCCTGCACGGCTGAACGGCGTTCAGGCGTGGATAGAATTGAAGTTTCTTAAACTTTAGTTACAAGTTCCCCGTCTGACTTCGTCAGGCAGGCAGAATTCTTGTCGAGAGTAGCATTTCTAATTTGCTTTTCCTTAAAAAAATTCCATTAATTTTGCCGTCCTTTAAATAGGAATGGTCCCGTAGTTCAATGGATAGAATAGAAGTTTCCTAAACTTTAGATACAAGTTCGATTCTTGTCGGGACTACCATTTCTAATTTCACTTTCCTTAAAAAAATTCTATTAATTTGTCGCCCTTTATAGAACAGGTCCCGTAGTTCAATGCCCGCCCGGCTGGACGCCGTTCGGACGGGGATAGAATAGAAGTTTCCTAAACTTTAGATACAAGTTCGATTCTTGTCGGGACTACCAATTAACAAACAGTTCTTCATTATACCTATTCTTCAGATTGCTATTAACTTTTAATAGTAAACAAACAAATTTGGTCGATTTCTATTCTCCTTCAGCTTAAACGTGGCTAACTCGCTACAATTTTATTGTAAGTTCTTTCCCTTTATAGGATACTTGTTTATCGGGTTTTGTATCAAAGTTCAGGTTCTTTATTTCGCCAGGTTTGATAAGGTTGACCTTAAATGTCCTTTTTTGTAGCATTCCGTTAAACGATCCTTTTCGATCACCTATAGTAGCCGTTTTTGTTGCCTCATTATATCGGATGGGAATAATAGAGAAAGCTCCTTTCTCATAATTGTAATTCGTGCCTTCATCTTCATACAAATTGAAAGAAGCATCTGCCCCTGAGTAGATATTAAGGGTAATGGGATCCGCGGGTTTTTCAGAAGTGTATTGCAACGCCGGACCAAAGGGTATAATAGATCCTGCTTTTACAAATACCGGCATCCTTTCATAAGGCGCATCAGCAATGATTCTTTGCCCCCCGGCATACCATTTTCCGGAGTACAAATCGTACCAACCGGTACAGTCCGGAAGGTAAACCGACCTGGTACGAGCCTTGTATTCAGAAACCGGGTTTATCAGCAAAGATGGGCCAAACAGGTACTGGTCACCAATATTCAACACAGCAGTATCTTTGGGAAAATCCATCGCCAGTCCACGCATAATCGTATAGTTGTCTTGATAAGAAGCACCCGCTAAAGAATAGATGTATGGAAGTAAACGATAGCGAAGTTTATCATAATAGAGAAAACTTTGGTAAGCCGGATGATCTTCCGGAGCTACATTAAATATCTCCCGATAAGGGAATTGCCCATGGGATCGGAACAAAGGAACAAATGCGCCGAATTGGGACCAACGGCTTATTAATTCTCTCCATTCTTCCAGTGATTCAGCGTTGGGGTTTTCAAATTTAGACGGCACAACAAACCCTCCAATATCCATTGTCCAATAAGGCAGGCCTGACATCGAAAAATTGACCCCTGCTGTTATTTGATTTCTCATATCTGTCCAGGTAGAACCGATATCTCCACTCCAAATAGCAGCAGCATATCTTTGGGATCCGGCAAAGCCGGATCTTGTGAGTAAGAATACTCTTTGGTTGGGATTGGTGCTCCGTTGGCCTTCGTAAATTCCTCTTGCATTTTCAAGAGGATAGGCATTTAAGAACTCAGCAGATGGCCCCAGAGCCGTAGGAGTCATTTGCAGTTTTCTTTTTTCCGGGCTAACGTTAGATAAAATATCCGGCTCACTGGCGTCCATCCACCATGCGTCAATTCCCTTACTGTAAAGTCTTTTATTGATAAGATCCCAGAAACCCTGGCGGGCGCCTGCATTAAACGCATCATAAAAAGTAGAAAAATATCCTGTATCTATCCAATCCCTTTGCCTGTCGGCAATATTTCTTTTATAAAGCCAACCGTTTTTATTAAACTCATTATAAGTTGGAATGCCCTCATAAAATTTGGGCCAAACGGAAATCATGATATGTGTTTTGTACTTTTTATGTAACACATCGATCATACTGTCCGGAGAAGGGAAACGTGTTTTGTCGAATTCCTGGCTGCCCCAATCCGGTTGCCGCCAATAACTCCAGTCCTGGACAATATTGTCGATAGGAATTTTTCTTTCACGGAACTCTTTTACAGTAGAAAGAATTTCGTTTTCTGTTTTATATCTTTCGCGACTTTGCCAAAAACCAAAAGCCCATTTTGGCATAATAGGTGCCTTTCCTGTAAGATTTCGATAGCCCGAAATCACGCTATCCATATTTTCACCAGAAATAAAATAATAATCTATTTGCCGACCAGCTTCTGAAGAAAATCCAAAAATATTACTCTGCTCAGGTGAAAGCGGTTCCTGCCATTTTAAAGAAACGTAAGATTCATCCCCTTCAGGTGTCCATTCAATCCTGATCGGCGTTTTTTCGCCACTTTTTAAATTTACCGGAACTATTGATGTTGCCGGATTCCATGCTTTACGCCACCGGTCTAAAACGAGTTTACCCGCGAACCAGACTTTCAGCGTGCCTCCAAAAGTAAAATGAAACTGGTGTAAGCCACTTATATCACTCGCAACATCACCTTCCCAGGTTACCATCCCCGTTGCGGGAATAAATTCTTTAGGAAGCTGAATTTTTGAGTCTCCAAGATACTCCATATTGATACTCGATTCCGCTCTTTGTGTGATTATCTCCTGAGGTTTGGCTTTATCATTGGCATAAGACGCTGTGAGCCATCCCTGATCACCCTTCCGGGAAAAAAGACGCAATGAACTTAGCGGATGAAGTGGCCTGATATCCCCTGCAGTCGTCAGAGAATAGTTATCCCACAGTATTCCGTAATTGTTTTTAGAAATCATGAACGGAATAGCCACTTCGGTATTATTCTGAAAGAAAGTAACCTGCTGGCCGCGATAGTTCATAATTCCTTCCTGGTGTTGTCCCAATCCATACCAGGCATCGTCTGCCCTTGTTTGAAATTGCTGCGTAACCCTGTAATAGGGTGAGCCATCAAAAACGGCAGGTTGAAAAGATTTTTCTTGAGCGGCTGGTTCTTCACCAAGCACTTTTGTACCGTTTTGATCCATGAAAGAAACCTGGCCTGTTTTACGATTTATAACAGCGGATAATTTTTTTGTTTTAAGAGTCAGGTTTTCTGTCGCAGGAATTATATCCCAGGAAACCTCGGGCCTTTTAGTGTTAAAGATAATCAGGCTTTCGGCAGGGGTAATTTCTTTCCCCGGAGCTTCTGTGACTCTTATAATATCATCGGATACAACTTCCAGTTTGACAGCGTGAGAAGTGCCGGTCAAAACGGAATCAGTATAAACAATAATCCCGTCGTCTGTCTTGACATAAGGAGACGACTGAGCTAATAAAGTATTTAAAGAGAAAACACATAAGATATTAAGCAGCAATAATCTTTTTTTCATATAAAGCATTCGTTTAATCACTCAATGTTGTAAAAACTATTGACGTGTAGATTAAGAGATGGAAACCGATGTCGCAAGATAATCTACTAAGTGCTAAAAAATGTGGGGTTTACCTCTTAAATTATGGCATTATTTTTTTAGGAAATAGCCCTCTTTGAGAAATCTAATGTGAATACTCCCGAGCTCAGTAGTTTAAGCACTGTTGAATCATTGGACTCCCGAGCTTTTACTTTGTAATGTAAACCCGATGGTCGTACCGACATTTGGTTTGCTTCGTGCGTGAATGATTTGACCATGCGCTTCAATGATGTGTTTGCAAATTGCAAGCCCTAAACCGGTACCGCCAATATCTCTGCTTCGGTTACTGTCAATGCGATAAAATCTTTCAAATACCCGGTTTAAATGTTCTTCGGCAATTCCGATACCATCGTCACTTATTTCTATTAAAATATTTTCTCCATCGGTTTTATAAATACTGGCAATGACGTGGCCGCCCTTTTTTCCGTATTTAATCGCATTGTCAATTAAATTGATAAGTACCTGCCTGATTTTCTCTTTGTCCGCAAAAACAGTAATCGGGAATTCGCAGCCTTTTTTAATCGTGCATTTAACTTCCTTTTTCGAACTTTTTATTGACAATGTTTCGAACACTTCTTTTATTAAATGCTGAATGATGAAATTTTGTTTGTTTACTGGTTGAGTTCCATTTTCTAATTTGGAAATTTCATCCAAATCACTCACGAGGTTTACCATTCGTTCAATATTATGTGAAGCGTTTTCTAAGAACTTTTTATTGACCAACGGATTTTCAAGTGCACCGTTAAGCAAAGTATCTACGTATCCCTGGATGGCAAAAATTGGCGTCTTCAGTTCATGGGCGAGATTTTGCAAAAATTCTTTGCGATAGGCTTCATTGTTTTCCAGGACTTCAATTTCTGCTTTGTTTTGCTGTGCCCAGTTTTCGACATCCAGCCTTACATCATCAATACTTCTTTTAGGCAAAATATATTTGTAGTACATCTCTTCTTTTCTATTTGCCTTTTTTTGATTGATGAATTTATAAATCAGCTTTATTTTCCTAAAAATAAACCATTCCAAAACAGCATGAATTAAAAAATAACCCAGCAAAAAAATTATGAATGACACCGAAAGTGTAACCATCCAGTTTTTTGTAATGAAAAAAAAGGCTGCACCAACAGGCACGGATAGCATTACTGAAGTAATTGCTGATAGCTGATTTGGAGATAGATTTTTTGTAGTAAAGCTCATTTGATATTTTCTGGGCAATCAGGAAGATTGATGTAATCTAATTCTGCAATTCAAATTTATATCCAACACCTTTTACAGTTGTAATGCAGTCCAGCCCCAACTTTTGGCGGATTTTTCTTATGTGAACATCAATGGTGCGGTCACCAACAATCACATCACTCCCCCAAACCTGGTTAAGGATTTCATTTCTTAAAAAAACACGCCCGGGGCTGAATGCAAGCATGTACAGCAATTCAAATTCTTTTTTAGCCAATACAATAGGTCCGCCATTTATTGATACCATATATTTTTCCGGATCAATAGTTACATTTCTGATTTGTATTACTTTCCCATCCACCTTATATACACGCCTAAAGATTGCATTGACGCGGCTTATCAGGACTTTTGGACTGACGGGTTTTGTAATGTAATCATCCGCGCCAATTTCAAGACTTTTTATTTGCGTCGTATCATCGTTGAGTGCAGTTAAAAAAATGATTAATGTATTTTCAAATGCAGTTTGAGAGCGAAGAATGCGGCAAACATCCACTCCTGATTTGTAAGGCATCATGATGTCGAGAATGATTAAATCGGGATGCACTTCCTTTGCTTTTTCAATCGCCTCAATGCCATCTTTTGCGGTAAACACGAGGTAACCTTCGTTATTTAAATTGTAAGAAATTATTTCCAGGATATCCGGCTCATCATCTGCAATTAATATTTTTCTCTGCTTTGATTCCATAAGACAAATTTAGCGAAAGCTATTTTAGATTGATTTTTTTTACTACTGATAAAGCATGGTGAAAAAATGACTCGTTAGGCTCAACAGTAAACGAACATTTATTGATGTTTTAGTACTTTTGCTTCTACGTAAAATATAATTTCTTCGGCTATATTTTTCGATTGATCACCTACCCTTTCCAGCTTTCTGATAATTGAAAGTATATCGAGGGCTTCATTGATGTTATTCAGGTCTTCGTGAATATATTTAGAGATATTATCATCTGCTTTTTTGTTTATGGTATCCAGAACATCATCCCTGGAAAAGATCGTCCGCGCAAGAATCGTATTTTCAAACTCAAAGGAAGCTTGTGTATCGGATAGAATGCTTATGGAACCATTATACATTTCAATTAACCGGCTTGATGCTAAAAAATCTTTATTAAATTTTACAGGTGAGTTTGCGATATACCTGGCGATGCCATCAGCAATATCACCAATACGCTCCAGGTTCGTATTTATTTTAAGCACAGCCAATAAAAACCGTAAATCTATAGCGACAGGGCAATAGAGGGCAAAAATGTTTTCGCAATCTCTGTCTATTTTTAATTCAAGAGCATTGACCCTTTTTTCACGGGCCATTACTTCGCGGGCAAGGTCTTTGTCAAATGCAAGCATGGCTTCTTTTGCCTTAGTTAATTGCGAAAGAACTAATTGCCACATATTAATTACTTCCGATTTTACATCCTTAATTTCTACTTCAAACTGAGTCATATTTTTTTAATTTTTTAAGTCTATCAACTAAACCTTCCTGTAATATAATTTTGGGTACGTGTGTCTTTTGGATTAGTGAACATGTTTTTGGTTATATCATATTCGATTAACTCTCCAAGATAAAAAAAAGCTGTTTTATCACTTACCCTCGCAGCCTGTTGCATATTATGAGTGACCACCACAAGGGTATAGTTTTTCTTCAGTTCCTGCATCAGTACTTCTATACTTGATGTAGAAATAGGATCCAATGCAGAGGTAGGCTCATCCAGCAGCAACACATCAGGTTCCATAGCTATCGCCCTTGCGATACATAAACGCTGTTGTTGACCTCCTGATAAAAATGTTCCTTTTTTATGGAGGGATTCTTTTACTTCATTCCAGAGAGAGGCTTTTTGTAAAGATTGCTCAACAATAGCATCTCTGTCAGGCTTTGATATTTTCATACCATTAAGTTTGTACCCGGCTATTACATTATCATAAATACTCAAATTGGGAAAGGGATTAGGGCGTTGAAATACCATTCCTATTTTATGCCGGACAATAATGGGATGCATACCGTAAATATCTTCGTTATTAAGCAGCATCTTCCCATCAGTTGATGTACCCTCAATTAATTCATGCATTCTGTTAATACAACGAAGAAAAGTTGTTTTTCCGCAGCCGGACGGACCCATCACCGCAATCACATTGTTTTTCGGTATCTCAATATTTACTTTTTTCACAACTTGATTTTCGCCAAAGTAAGCATCGAAATCCACCGTTTTTAGAATTGTACTCTCCATTTTCTGGTTATAATCTTAGTAATAATATTTAATAATAATACCCAAATAAGTAAGATGAGCGCTGCTCCCCACGCAAGGTTGTGCCAATCATCATAGGCGCTCGTTGCATAATTAAAAATCAACAGAGGTAAGCTTTCCATTGGTTTTAAAATATTAGTGGAAAAATACAGGTTCCCAAATGCAGTAAATAATAACGGAGCCGTTTCACCTGCTATTCTTGAAATAGCCAATATGACTCCGGACAAAATACCACTGATGCCGCAAGGCAAAATAATTCTTAATATAACTTTATGATATGGCAACCCTAAAGCAAGCCCTGCTTCTTTTAAAGTATCAGGCAAGAGTTTTAAAGTTTCTTCAGTGGAGCGAACTACAATGGGCAACATCATTATTGCCAGCGCTACACTACCTGAAAGGGCTGAAAATGTGTGCAAAGGTTTTACGACCCAGAAATACACCACAATTCCCATCACGATGGATGGGGTTCCCTGCAATACATCTACGGAAAGCCTTGTCCAGTTTGCCAATCTGGTATTCTGGTTTTCGCTCAAATAAACTCCGCACATAATACCTAATGGAATTGCAATAAGTGAGGCATAAAAAACGATCAATAAACTTCCAACCAGCGCATTGGCAATACCACCGCCGGCTTCACCAACCGGCTTAGGCATATTAATCAAAAAATGCCAGCTTATTTTACTAAAGCCCTCTTTAAATATGTAAATAAGAATTATAAATAAAGGCACTGTACAAAGCACAGAAAGAAGAATGATCAATCCTTTGAAAAACCTGCTTTTACCTAATCTGTATTTTACGTTCGCTTTCATTTTTATTGGGTAGTAAATCTTTTAATAATTCTTTTTCCAATCATATTAATAACTACAGTAACCAGGAACAGAACGAGTCCAATCTCAATTAATGCAGATAAGTAAAGACTGCTCGCAGCTTCTGTAAATTCATTCGCTATTACACTCGCCATAGTATTTCCCGGAGCAAAAATGCTTTTCGGTATTACGCTGGTATTTCCAATGACCATTGTTACTGCCATGGTTTCTCCCAATGCTCTTCCAAGGGATAATAAAACGCCAGCAAATAATCCTGACCTGGAATACGGTAAAATCACATCTCTGATTACTTCGTATCTCGTAGCGCCTAATGCATAAGCTGCTTCTTTTAATGATGATGGAACCATTCGTACCATTTCTCTTCCTAAGGATGCAGCGTAGGGAATAATCATTATGGTTAAAATTAATGATGCAGAAAATATCCCGATACCATAAGGAGTTACGCCAATTTTCAATTCTAAACTTCTTACAATCGGCACCAATACAAACAAGCCCCAAAAACCATAAATTACAGAGGGAACTGCCGCAATTAATTCTATCGCATTTTTTAAAAAATCAGAAAACCAACCTCTCGGATAATATTCCCCTAAAAAAATTGCCGTTGCAAAAGAAAAAGGAATGGAAATAATTAATGCCAGAAACGACGTTAATAATGTTCCCAGGAGAAAGGGATAAGTGCCATAAATATTATGAACCGGGTCCCATGCTTTACCATATAAAAAGCCAAAGCCCAACGCTTTTATCGAGGGTAATGACTGAATAACCAGAGTAAATAAAAAGGCAACCACTATCACGAGAATGCTTAATGAAACCAGGACAAGCGAAGTCCTGAAAATTTTTTCAGCACGGATTTGCCTTACAGACCGTTTAATTTTTTTTGCTTTCCAGACATTCATCATATTAGACATGGAAGAAATTTCCCGCAACAAATTATTGCTGCGGGAAATTCCGGATTTTGTTGGTGATAATTTCAAATATAGATGTTATTAGAAATTTATTGCAATATTGCTTTATCATTATAGGTAGCGGATTTAAGAATGTTTTCAGCAATTGTTACTGCAGCAGGCGACAATGGAGCATAATCCAAATCGTGGCAATACTGCTGGCCATCATGAATCTCCCACCACAACATTTTCAAAAGGTCCTGAGCCTTATCCTGTGAGCGTTTGTTATAAGCCTGTTCCTGATAAATCAAAGCCCAGGTAAATCCGCTGATAGGGTAACCATCAGCAGCATCGGTATTGCCCAAAAATATTTTTGAATCTGCAGGAAGCGTTACGTTACCGGCAGCGCTTGTTGAAGCTATATTTGGTACGATATAGTTTCCCGATTTGTTTTGCACTTTTGCATACGGCAAATTATTCTGAATCGCATAAGCCAATTCAATATAACCTATACCACCAGGAGTTTGCTTTATAAGTCCTGAGACACCGGGATTCCCTTTACCACCCAGGCCTGTTGGCCAGTTAACAGAAGTTCCTTTACCAACTTTTGTACTCCATTCAGGATTTACTTTAGAAAGATAATCTGTAAAAATATTAGTAGTACCGCTGCCGTCTGAACGATGTGCTACTAAAATTGGAGTTGCCGGTATTTTTACCCCGGGATTAATTGCAGTAATCTTTGGATCATTCCATTTGGTGATTTTGCCCAGGTAGATGTTTGCAATTACATCCGGAGTAAGTTTGAGTGTATCTTTTACTTCAGGCAAATTATAACTTATCACCACTGCGCCTGAACACATAGGAATATGTAACACGGGTACGCCCATCTTCTGAGCTTGTTCATCGGTCAGCGGAGCATCTGAATCTCCGAAGTCAACCGTTTTGTTGGTTAATTGAAGAATACCTCCGCCGGAACCGATTGCCTGGTAATTTATCTGTAACCCGTTAAGTTTGTTATATTCTGAAAATTGTTTTGAAAATAATGGATAAACGAAAGTGCTTCCGGCGCCTAAGAGCGTTTTATCTGCACTGCCCGAGGTGGCGGTTGAATCAGTAGACGTACTTTTATTGGAAGAACCGCTGTCACAGCCTGTAACAACACTCCCTAAAACTGCTACAACAAAAACAGCTAAAAAGGTACTTTTGATTTTTGATTTTAATTGCATGATTATTTTTTTGAGATTAATTGAAGTTTAAAAATTGATATTCTTATTGTTATTTACTTTCCAAACACATAATAGAAGGTAAGCCTGTAAACAAGATCATAACTGTTATATTTTTGTACAAAGCCTTGGTTGGTATATTTGTTATACCAGATGTTTGGCATAAAGTGCACTTTTTTATCAGGTGTAAAATCCAAACCGGCTGTAATAAATTGCTCTTTGGTTGAAGGGTCGTTATATCCGCTGGTATTCCCAACATACTTATTGTACATATTGTTATCAATTTTATTATCAGGATTGAATGCGTCAAAGCGTGCGAATAAATTCAATTTGTCTTTTACAATATTTCCGTGTGCGAAAACTGAAATGCCTCGTGCATGTACCGTCAAGACATCAATATTCCCCGTAGAAATTTCTGTTGCCTGGTTATCATTTTGCAACCTGTTATTATAAGCTTCTACACCAAGTGTAAATTTTGGTGCGGTATAGGCTACAAAGCCTTTTATCATTGCTCTGGAATGTTGCATTCCGGCAACCGGCGCCATTCGGTTATAATCCATATATAGATTTACATACAGTTTTTTGTTAAGGAATTTTCCCCAGATATCGCCGTAGAGCCATTTATCGTTGTCTCCTTCCGGTTTAGCGCCTGTTCCATTTGCCACCATTAAATCATACCCAAAGTTTTGCGATTTTGGATCAAATTTTCCCTGTAAAGCGGCTCCAAAATCATAAGAAGGCGTGCCACGAAAATCAATAATCGTCTTCTCAACAGAGCGATAGCCCCATATTGGTTCTGAAGACATTGAAAAGCCGGGGGTTGATACCTGGCCCAGTACGAGATCAGTGCCTTTCCAAATGTCTTTCCAGCGCACATTTGCCAGCTTTATATAAAAGGCCAGTTTATTATCGGTCAATGCTTCGCCGCTGGTTGCCCCGTTGGCAGCTTCAAGTAATAATTCAGCAGAAAATTTCCTTGAGATATTATAATTATAGCCAAGATAAATTCGACGAAACTGAAAAGCATTCCTGTTTTTCGGGATACCTGTATATTGGTTACCACTACCCCTATTCAAAGTATCAGTGTGGCTTTTATAATAATAATCAGCGAAGGCATATCCCCATAATCTGCCTGAATTAGGGCTACCTGCTTTAAAGGCGGAGTCGGAATTCATAAGAAACTGAGCTTTTAAGGAATTGCTTAAAAAAAATCCTAAACAAAAGAGAAAAGAAAAGAATAATCGTTTTTTGGTAAACATAATTTTTGATTTTTTTATTTGAGTGCAAAGAAATAATAGTCATGTTTCCTTTATGTTACGCGAATATTACCTTAATGTTAAGTCTTGAACGAAGCAGGAAATCGGATCTGGGAAATCAAACTTTACCTAATGCCAAATGAAGTTTCTCGCTTTTAGCTGCGGACGTCGATTCGTCTGGACCATTAATTTATTCTAACTTTATTTTATAATCTAAAAGAAACCAAAAGTAAAAAACCAGGCTTCCTTCAATTGCAGTGAGAATCGTAAATTTGCCGCCTGATAAAAAACAAAACATTTTTTCAGGAAAATTTTAAAGACTATGAAGTTTCTCAATTTTATTATAAAATACCGGCTATTATTAGGAGCTATTTTTCTGGTGCTTGGCATTGTGGTAAATATTGAGGCAGGGTTCTGGCCGGCATTTGTATTGTATTTAATAGCGCTGGTATTGGTTGTTGGGCATTTTCTCTTTGGGCCGATGCGCCTGATACAAGGCTACATGGAGGAAGGAGATATGGTGGGAGCGCAAAAAGTAATTGATTCTATTTGGTTTCCCGCACTATTGATTAAGCCTGTTCGCTCGGTTTATTTTACGTTGAAAGGAAACCTCGCCATGGCCAACCAGGATTTTGATTCCGCGGAAAAACACATGAAAAAAAGCCTGAGCCTGGGATTGCCAATGAAAGAGGCAGAAGGAGCTAACAAATTACAGCTCGGTATGTTGGCCATGCAAAAAGGAAATATTCGCGAAGCTGAAAATTATATACGCCAGGCAATACGTTCCGGGCTGCCTGATAAAGAAAATGCAGCCGCTGCTTACCTTCAATTATCTTCTATTATGATCAACAAAAGAGAATTTCGTGCGGCAAAGGAATACTTCAGAAAGGTAAAATCGCTAAAGCCTACTACGCCGCAGATCGTAGACCAGGTAAAGCAAATGGAAAAATACATTACCAGGATGCCGGGGTAGATAGCAAAGGGTTATTCTTTTTCTTTATCAAAATCCAGAACCACAGAATTGATACAATAACGTAAACCTGTAGGAGGAGGACCGTCTTCAAAAACGTGCCCTAAATGAGAATGGCACTTACCACATTCTACTTCGGTACGTTTCATTCCAAAAGTATTATCAGGAAGATAAATAATGCTTTCTTTAGTAATCGGTTCGAAAAAACTGGGCCAACCGCAACTGCTATTAAATTTTCCATCACTTTTGAAAAGAGGATTGCCGCATACGGCACAATTGTAGGTTCCTATTTCGCTATGCTGATAATATTTTCCGGTTCCTGGCCTTTCTGTTCCTTTTTCCCGGGCTATTTGGTAAACGTCTTTGGGTAAAATCTTTTTCCATTCATCATTGCTTTTTTCCAGGATTGGATCGTCTTCGTGTTTCGCTGTTTCCATATTATTTTAATATTAATATACATAGACAATTTATGTGTCAATGTAAATTTACGGAATGCGAGTTTTACAAAATGCTAAAAAAAATGCGGCTTTTTCCGTAGTCAGCGGTTTTTTTAAGTTGCTTCCATTATATTTGATGCTCACAAGGATTATAAAACCAATGTTCAATCTCATTTTATTTGGCCCTCCGGGCAGTGGAAAAGGTACACAGTCGGAAAAACTGATTGCAAAATATCATTTGAAACATCTCTCTACCGGTGATTTATTACGAAGCGAAATTTCAAATAAAACGCAATTAGGATTAGAAGCAAAAAGCTATATGGACAAGGGCAGTTTGGTTCCTGATGGGGTGGTCATTGGTATGATAAATGATGCCTTAGATAATAATCCAAAGGCTGATGGTTTTTTATTCGATGGTTTTCCGCGCACTGCTGTACAGGCCGAAGAATTAGATAAATTATTAACCCGTAAAAAAACCTGCATAGACGTAATGCTTGCGTTAAAAGTTAGCGAAGAAGAACTGATAAAAAGATTGATAAGACGTGGAGAAACAAGTGGCAGGTCTGATGATACCAATGAACAAATAATCCGGGCGAGAATTGAAGAATACCATAAAAAAACAGCAGCAGTAGCCGACCATTATCAAAAGGAAGATAAAGTAGTAATGGTAAAAGGAGAAGGAAGCGTTGATGATATTTTCGACAGGCTCTGCAAAGAAATGGACCGGTTGAAAAAGCAGGGTAATTGTTGATTTACTGTGTTTAATATTTTCTGATGATAAAGGCTAAAGAAGAATTTCTTAAAAATGATTTCATTCCTTTACTGGAGAAATTACATGCTGATGAAAAAGCAAAATGGGGTATAATGACTTCACAACAAATGGTGGAGCATTTTGCTGATGCTGTAAAAAATGCCAGTGGTAAATTACTTCTTCCCTCCTTAATTGAAGGCGAAAGACTTCAAAAGTCCCTGGAATTTCTGATGAGTGAAACTCCTTTCAAACATAATATCGATAACCCTTTGATTCCGAAAGAGGGAATTCCACACCGGCAGCCTGATTTACAATCCGCTGTCGATAAATTAAAAAAAGAGCTGGATCATTTCTTTTTGGTATTTAAAAAAAATCCTGATCTTAAAACCGGAAACGCTTTCTTTGGCCAACTTGATTATAACATGAATATTCAACTGCTTCATAAGCATGCAATACACCATCTTAGGCAGTTTGGATTAGAACCGGCAGCAATAAATTAACTTCCTGATCCTTTCCGAAAATCTTTTAAAAAAAGTTTGGTGCAGAAATGCTATAAAGAGCTAGTTGTTTCCAAATTAAGAATCCGCCGAATTTGTTGATTTACTGTATCGTGAATTTTAAAAGTAGTGCGCTTTTAATGTGTTTTTGTTGTTTTATCAATTCAGTATCAGCTCATCTGAAAGGGGAAATAGAAATCTTGAATATTTATTTGTTTACTGATGTGTTCAACTATCACATTTAGTGCTTAAACATTAGGGTTAGCTATGACTTTGTACCCAAAAAAATACTAAAACACCCCTGACTTTTGTTACAATTCAATATTAAACATTGACAAATGACTTTCAAATAAATTTTCAACTAATCCGAACTGTTATTTTTTTTAAATTCGCTTACATGAAAAAAATTCTCACTTTCTTATTTTTATTTTTATTTCTTAATTCCTTTTCTCAGAAAATTCTGCCTGACGATTTTTATGTAAGAACCAATGATTCGTTGCCTTTTTTAAAATACGGATTGGGAGAAGATAGGTTAGGTGGAGCAAAGATGACATTCCTTGACAGCAACATCGTATTGAAAGTCGTGGATAGTTCAAAGGATGACTATAGAGTTCAGTTGTCAGAATTACATTCTGCCTATATTGAAAAAGAGAAGGTACATAAAACAGCAGATGTTAGCGCGCGCCAACATCTTACAGATAGCTGGAAGGTTTACGGCGATTCGCTGTACGATTACATAACTATCCAACTTGACGAAAGGTTGCCTTATAACAGCGTCATGGAAATTCACCCAAACAAAATAATCGTCAATATTTTTGGCGCTGTAAGTAACACCAACTGGATTACTCAGCTTTCGTCTGCTAAAGAAATAAAAAATGCCTGGTACGAGCAGCCGGAAGATGACGTAATGCGGGTAATCATTGAATTAAAACACCCCCAGAATTGGGGCTATCGCATCTTTTACTCAGATAATAATAAACTGACGATAAGAGTGAACAGGCAGCCACGTATCCGGGATCTAAGTCATATAAAAATTGCCATAGATGCCGGACATGGTGGCGATAACATCGGAGCAACTGGTGTAAGATCTCACATTCAGGAAAAAGATTACACCCTCCTGATCGCGAAGGAAGTAGCCAGGCAGTTGATAAAAAGGAAAGCCAATGTGGTAATGACAAGAGTAAAGGATACCTCGCTAAGCATGTACGAAAGAATCCAGTTTTTGGAACAGCAAAATCCTACGCTACTAGTCAGTATTCATTTAAACTCATCGGATATAGACTCTATACATGGAGTAAGTACTTATTACCGCTATATTGGTTTTCGGCCTTTGAGCCAGGCTATCTTAAAAAGCATGTTGCAACTGGGCTTGAATGAATTTGGAAACGTGGGTAATTTTAATTTTTCTTTAAGTGGTCCTACAGATTATCCCAACTGCCTCGTAGAAGTGGCCTTTTTAAGTAATAAAAACGATGAGAAAAAAATCCTGGATCCAAAATTCAGGCAACAGGTGGCAACAAAAATCATTGCGGGAATAGAAAATTTTTTGAAGAGCAGTGCTGCGAATCAACCTTGACGGCACTGTTATAAAACAAATTAACACGGATTATTTTTCATATTTAAATTGAATACTTACTTTAAGACGTTGACCGCTGACAAAATTTATTAGTAATTTTATTTGTATCATGAAAGAAGATATTAACACTGCACCATTAACAATAAAAAAACCTTCGGGAAAACTTAGCCAATTAGCCGAAACTTTAGTTGGAAGCGAAATAGTAAAATTAGGTGCTGATATAAAAGCAAAAATTAGAAATGGCGAGAAAATCTACAATTTCACGATAGGTGATTTCGATTCTTCTATCTTTCCCATTCCAAAAAAATTCGAACAGGAAATTATTTCGGCCTATCAAAATAAATTGACTACCTACCCGCCTGCTGATGGAATTCTTCCTCTTAGAGAATCAGTAGCTAAATTTATAAAAGAACGCGAAGGGCTCGATTATAATACAAATGAAATATTGATAGCCGCAGGTGGCCGCCCGCTTATTTACACTTTGTACCATGCCATTGTTGACAAAGGAGACAAAGTTATTTATGCAGTGCCAAGCTGGAACAACAATCATTATGTGCATTTTACGGAGGGCAACATGTAGTAATAGAAGCTACGCGAGCAAATAATTTTATGCCATTGGCGAACGACATCAAACCTCACATTCATGATGCCGTTCTTATTGCCTTATGCTCGCCCTTGAACCCTACCGGAACAGTTTTTAAAAAAGAAGAACTGGAAAAAATCTGCGATATGGTGCTGGAAGAAAATAATCGAAGAGGTGATGATGAAAAGAAATTGTATGTAATGTACGATCAGATGTATTGGATACTCACTTTTGGCGATACGGTTCATTATAATCCGGTAAGTCTGCGGCCAGCAATGAAAGATTATACTATTTTTATTGATGGAATCAGTAAAGCGTTTGCTGCCACCGGAGTGCGTGTAGGTTGGGCTTTGGGGCCGGAGTATGTACTAGCTAAAATGAAAGCGATCAACAGCCATGTAGGCGCGTGGAGTCCGATGGCCGAACAAAATGCAACTGCAAAATACCTTCTTCAAAAAGAAGAAATTGACGATTATCTTTCTGATTTTAAAAAAGAATTAGAAGAAAGATTACAACTTATTTACGAGGGTTTTCAACAATTGAAATCGGAAGGATTTTCAGTGGATGCCTGCGCCCCACAAGCTGCGATCTATCTTACCATTCAACTAAGTCTTGTTAGTAAAACAACAAATAAAGGAGATTCTTTATCAACCCAGGCCGATGTAACTTCCTATATTTTAAACGAAGCCAAACTGGCTGTGGTTCCGTTCTATGCGTTTGGCGCTCCGAAAGATTCTGATTGGTATAGGCTTAGTGTGGGTACCTGTAAGAAAGAAGAAATTCCGGAAATGCTTGGGAAGCTAAAAGAAGCTTTGGGGAAATTGAAGTGAAAATAATATACCCGTATAACTTTTAATAGGGTGCAGGAATTAATATTTAAAAAGAGGGATTAAAAACTTTCAAAAAGTTCTTAATCCCTCTTTAATTTTTTATGAATGAATATATTGTCTATGCTTCAGCAGATGATAGAGATGCAGATTTCTTTGCACTGATCAAGCCATTCTCCACCAGGTATTCTGCTATCTGCACAGCATTGGTAGCTGCGCCTTTTCTCAGGTTATCACTCACCACCCAAAAATTCAAGGTTTTTGGTTGTGATTCATCTCTGCGGATTCTTCCCACAAATGTATCGTCTTTTTCGTGTGCAGTTAGTGGCATTGGATAAACGAAATTTTCCACATCGTCCTGTACAATTACGCCTGGGGCAGAAGATAAAATTTCTCTAACTTCAGCGAGGTCAAAATCATTTTCAAATTCAACGTTCAAGCTTTCACTATGTCCGCCAACAACGGGAATCCGTACGCATGTGGCCGTCAGTTGAATAGAGTCATCCCCGATAATTTTCCTCGTTTCATTTACCATTTTCATTTCTTCTTTGGTATAGCCATTGTCCAGGAAAACGTCAATGTGAGGTAGGGCATTTTTATCAATCTGGTATTTGTAAGCCATTTCTCCCTGCACATTATTCCTTTCGTTTTCCATTTGTTGAACTGCTTTAACACCGGTACCTGTTACGCTTTGGTAAGTAGAAACCACCACCCTTTTAATGTGATATTTTTCATGCAGCGGTTTTAAAACCAGCACCATTTGAATGGTAGAGCAATTAGGGTTTGCAATGATCTTATCTTCTTTCGTTAACACGTTTGCATTTACTTCGGGAACCACTAATTTTTTAGAAGGGTCCATGCGCCACGCTGAAGAATTATCAATTACAGTAATTCCAGCTTCAGCAAATCTAGGTGCTAAAAGAAGTGATGTACTTCCTCCTGCAGAAAATAACGCGATATCCGGTTTGGCAGCAATAGCATCGTCGGCAGACACTATTTTATATTTTTTATTCTTAAACGTCACTTCCTTTCCTATAGATTTTTCAGAAGCCACAGGAATCAATTCTGTAACCGGGAAATTTCTTTCTTCGAGCACCTGCAACATTTTGCTACCTACAAGCCCGGTAGCGCCGACCACTGCAATTTTCATGTTTTTATTTTTTAGAGAATGCAAATTTAAATCATTCTGTTTTTATGATGAAATGTTAATAGGTATTAGGGTTGCAAAATCAAAAATGGATTGTTTGTGAAATCAAAATAATCCTCCGGCAGGCAGCTCCTGCTTATAACAGTATTTATAAATATTATTTTGGATATATAAAAACTGCCTGTTACTTTTGATTCTAACTAACTGCTTAAGAATGAAAAAGTTCAAAAGGTAGTAGTTATTTAGGTTTCTTTTCAGCCATATTCCGTAAAATGTTGTCACTAAGTTGAAATATATAACTTGACTGCAATCTTTAAAATTTTATAGAATAAATCGTTTAAGTCGTGAATACCTTTTGATAAATGGGGTCACTCTTAACCATTCTTTCTAGAAGGTTGTGAAATATAGTTTTATCAAATCCCCGTCTGTTAAAGCGATAAAAGAATTCATT
>Ga0207933_1001302_pt1 | contig 19681 bp, 20 predicted proteins | sample NGESurdeep092012_4_FD_184488 | JGI IMG/M metagenome (GOLD analysis project Ga0207933, IMG submission 184488) | Arctic peat soil microbial communities from Barrow, Alaska - NGEE Surface sample F53-3 deep-092012 (SPAdes) | ecosystem: Environmental > Terrestrial > Soil > Wetlands > Peat ...
GGTGGCGCTGCAAGAGCGTCATGCCGGTTTCCGCCTCGAGCGCCGCGATCTGCTGGGAGACCGCGGACTGCGTGTAGTCGAGCGCGTCCGCCGCGGCCGAAAACGAGCCGCGCCGGGCGACCTCGTCGAGGATCTTCAGGCGGGCGACATTAAGCATAAGCACAGCTTATAGCAGAGATTATAACAATCATTGGAGCTGATGGCAGGAGCGTGTCAGGATGGAACGAAAGAACTTCGCAGGACGGAACTTCAGACGCACGACGGAACTTCAAAAGACGCAGTACAGAACTTCAAAAAAAGAGAGACAGAGGAGCAAGCCATGACCAGCATCATCGTTTCCTACGACGGGACCGCCAACGAGAACGACGCGATCGCCTACGGCTCGCTGCTCGCCCGCGCCGGTGCCGAGGTCCACCTCGGCTACGTGCGCCACAGCGAGGAGCTGGTCGGCGACCAGGAGGCGAACGAGCTGCTCGCGCGCGGCACCGCGCTGTTCGACGGCCCGCTCGCCGGAGCCCACACGGTGACCGACCGCTCCACCCCCGCGGGCCTGGCCTCGCTGGCCGCGCGGATCGGCGCGCAGGCGATCGTGTTCTGCTCGGACTCCCACACCGCCCGCGGTCACATCTCGATCGGCAACTCCGCTCAGCGCCTGCTCGAGGGCGGTCCGGTCGCGGTCGCGATCGCTCCCGCGGGATTGGCCGAGGCCACCGTCGGCGAGCCCGGCGTGCAGCGGATCGTCGCGGTCGGCGAGGCCGGCGGCGACGGCAGCGCGCAGGCGACGGCGCAGGCCCTGGCCGGCGCGTTCGGCGCGGAGGTCGTGCCGGTCGCCGACGAGGCGACCGACCTGCTCGTGATCGACTCGCGCAAGGACGCCACGCCCGGCCGCGTCTCGATCAGCTCCTCGGCGGCGCACCTGATCGAGATCGCCACCTGCCCGGTGCTCGTCACGCCCCGCGGCACGGCGCTCTCGTTCGGCCGGCCCGTCGCGTTGAGCGCGTAGGCGCTCAGTCGGCGAATCGCTCAGTCAGCGGATCGTTCGCCCACGACCGATCGGAGATCGACGAGATCTCCGATCGGCCTGCACGAGTAGGTACCGCGCGAGCGCCTGGGCGAAGTCGAGCGTGCCACCCGCGAGGTGACCGACGGGGCCGGTCCACAGCCACGTCTCCAGGCGCCTGGCCAGGGGGGGGACGGAGCGCGGCCGGGTCATCGGCGAGCGCCCCTGCCGCTCCACCGCGCCGTCTCAGGGCGCTTCACGAGGGGCACGAGCGTGGCGAGGCGATCACGGGGCGGCACGGTATCGTGGCGGGCGTGCCAACAGCCCTGAAGACCACCGTCACCGAACTCGGGGAGTCGCGCGTGCGCGTGCAGGTGGAGGTGCCTCCGGGCGAGGTCGAGGACCGCGTCGAGCAGCGCGCGCGGAAGTTGGGGCGCGAGCTGAAACTGCCCGGCTTTCGCAAGGGCAAGGTGCCCGCGCCGCTGGTGCTGCAGCGCGTCGGGCGCGAGGCGGTGCTCGAGGAAGCCGTCAGGGACACGCTCTCGAGCTGGTACTCCGACGCGATCGAGACCGCCGGCATCGTCCCCGTGGGCGACCCGAAGGTCGATCTCGGCGATCTCCCCCCCCAGGGGCAGGCGCTCGAGTTCTCGATCGAGATCGGCGTGCTGCCGAAGGCCTCGCTCGGCGACTATCAGGGCCTGGAGGTCGCGCGCCGCGAGGCGGTCGCCGCCGCGGAGCAGGTCTCCGAGCAGGTCGAGGAGATGCGCGAGCGCCTGGCCCGCCTGGAAACGGTCGAGCGTGAGGCCGCGGAGGGCGACTTCGTCGTCGTCGACTACGTCGGCCGCCTGCCGCCCGAGGATCAAGACCCCACCCGCCCGGATGAAGATCCCGCCCGCCCCGGCGGGAACCAATCGGCCGGCGGGAACCAATCGGCCGGCGGGAACCAATCCGATCAGGCCGAGCCGTTCGAGGGCGGCGAGGGCCGCGACCAGCTGATCGAGCTCGGCGGCGGCAACCTGATCCCCGGCTTCGAGGAGGGCCTGCTCGGCGCCGGCGCGGGCGAGACACGGACGATCGAGCTCGCGTTCCCCGCCGACTACGGGGCCGAGCATCTGGCGGGGCGCGACGCGTCGTTCGAGATCACCATCAAGGAGGTCAAGCTCAAGCGGCTGCCGGAGCTCGATGAGGACTTCGCGATCGACGCCGGCTTTGACAGCGTCTCCGAGCTGCGCGCCGACATCGAAAGCCGGCTGATCGAGGCGGAGGAGCAGAAGATCGAGGACGAGTTCCGCGAGGCCGCGCTCGACGCCGCGGTGGCCCAGGCGACGGTGCCGATCACCGCGGCGCTGGCCGAGGCGCGCGCGCAGGAGATGTGGGAGCGAATGCTGCATTCGCTCTCCCATCGCGGCATCTCGCGCGAGGCCTACCTGCAGATCGCCGGGCGCGAGGAAGCAGAGATCCTCGCCGAGATGGCGCCCGACGCCGAGCAGGCGCTGCGCCGCGAGGCGGTCGTCACGGCGATCGTCGCCGCGGAGGCGATCGCGCCCTCCGACGAGGAGGTGCTCGTGGCGATCGGCCCGACGGCCGAGCGCGAGGGCGTGGAGGCGGAGAAGCTGCTCGAGGACCTGCGCCGCGCCGGGCGCCTGGAGGACGTGCGCGAGGATCTCGCCGCGCGCAAGGCGGTCGAGTGGATAGCAGAACGCGCGAAGCCGATCTCGGTCGAGCAGGCCGCGGCGCGCGAGCAGCTGTGGACGCCCGAGCAGGAGCAGGCGGAGAAGCCCGGCGAGGCAGCCGCGGAGCCCGCGGGCCTCTGGACGCCTACCGATCGGAGATCGGCCAGCTAGCCGCTAGGGTTTGCGGAAGGAATCGAGCAAGGTAAGCGAAACAAAGCGAGGACCATGAGCCCACTAGTACCGATGGTGGTTGAGCAGACCTCGCGAGGCGAGCGCGCGTTCGACATCTACAGCAGGCTGCTGAACGAGCGGATCATCTTCCTCGGCACGCCCGTCGACGACCAGATCGCCAACCTGATCGTCGCCCAGCTGCTGCATCTGGAGTCGGAGGATCCCGACAAGGACGTCTCGCTGTACATCAACTCACCCGGCGGCTCGGTCTACGCGGGTCTCGCGATCTACGACACGATGCAGTTCATCAAGCCCGACGTGCAGACGATCTGCGTCGGGATCGCGATGTCGATGGGCGCGCTGCTGCTCGCGGGCGGCGCCGCCGGCAAGCGGATGGCGCTGCCGAACGCGAAGATCCTGATCCACCAGGTCTCCTCGAGCTTCCAGGGCCAGGCGACGGACATCGAGATCCACGCGAAGGAGATCATCGACGTGCGCGAACGACTGGACGAGATCATCGCAAAGCACACGAAAAAGAAGCTCGCGGACGTTAGGAAAGACACCGAGCGCGACTACTTCATGAGCTCGGAAGAGGCGAAGGACTACGGCATCATTGATCGTGTGATCTCGGAGCATTAGCTCCGAGCGCGCGTAGGTGGCATTGACGCCACAGCGGGGAGAAAAAGCAAATGGCCAGACCGACAGATTCCAACGAGCAGCTCCTGTGCAGCTTCTGCGGCAAGTCCCAGCGGCAGGTCAAGAAGCTGATCGCCGGGCCGGGCGTGTACATCTGCGACGAGTGCATCGACCTCTGCAACGAGATCATCGACGAGGAGCTCGCGGTGCCGCCGGCGTTCGATCTGGAACACCTGCCGAAGCCGCGTGAGATCTACGACGTGCTCGACGAGTACGTCGTCGGGCAGGACCCGTCCAAGCGCACGCTGTCGGTCGCCGTCTACAACCACTACAAGCGCGTGCAGATGATGATGTCCGGCGACTCTGAGGAGATCGAGCTGCAGAAGTCGAACATCCTGCTGCTCGGCCCGACCGGCTGCGGCAAGACACTGCTCGCGCAGACGCTCGCGCGGATCCTCAACGTGCCCTTCGCGATCGCCGACGCGACCGCCCTGACCGAGGCGGGGTACGTCGGTGAGGACGTCGAGAACATCCTCCTGAAGCTGATCCAGGCCGCCGACTACGACGTGAAGAAGGCCGAGACGGGGATCATCTACATCGACGAGGTCGACAAGATCGCGCGCAAGGCGGACAACCCGTCGATCACACGCGACGTCTCCGGCGAGGGCGTCCAGCAGGCGTTGTTGAAGATCCTCGAGGGCACCCAGGCCTCGGTGCCGCCGCAGGGCGGGCGCAAGCACCCCCACCAGGAGTTCCTCACGATCGACACGACCAACGTGCTGTTCATCTGCGGCGGCGCGTTCGCGAACCTCGACAAGGTGATCGAGCACCGGATCGGGAACAAAGGCGTCGGCTTCGGGGCGGCGATCGAGGCGAAGGCCGAGCGCGACACCGGCGAAGTGTTCGAGCACTGCCTGCCCGAGGACCTGATCGAGTACGGCCTGATCCCCGAGTTCATTGGCCGCCTGCCGGTCGTCTCGGCCGTGCACCAGCTCACGAAGGAGGACCTCGTGTCGATCCTCGTCGAGCCGCGGAACGCGCTCGTGAAGCAGTTCCAGCGCTTCTTCTCCTTCGACGGGATCGAGCTGGTGTTCTCCGAGGACTCGCTCACGGCGGTCGCGGAGAAGGGCCTGGAGCGGGAAACCGGCGCGCGCGGGTTGCGCTCGATCATCGAGGAGATCCTGCTCGAGGTCCAGTTCGAGCTGCCCTCGCGGCGCGACGTGAAGAAGTGCGTCGTCACGAAGGAGACCGTCGAGAAGGGGCTCACGCCGACGCTCGTGACCGAAGCCGCCCCCGAGCAGGACGAGGACGCGGACGAGCTGCACGAGGAGTCGGCGTAGCAGCGCCGAGGGCATCCCGACCGCTACCATCGCGCTGTGCGCAAATCGAGCAAGCAGGCCGAGCAGGACAAGTCGAAACTGGACCGCGTCAAAGACCTGCCGTGGGCGCTGCTGCTGCAGATGAGCCTCGTGCTCGGCAAGCGCTGGCGCTCGCTGTCGGCGAAGGACCGCGCGCGCCTGACTGAGCTGACGCGCGAGTCGCGGGGCCGGCTGGGCAACCTCTCGGCGAAGGAGCGCAAGGAGCTGAAGAAGCTGATGGGCAAGCTCCACCCCAAGCGCACGGCTCGCGAGCTGGTGCTGCTCACCCGCGCGCGGCGCCGGCGCAAGCGCCGCTGAGCACCAGATGGCCGACGATCTCGAACAGCTCTCGACGCACGAGCTCCACGACCGTGCGGTGCGTCGAGCCGAGAAGCACCTCGACGTGAAGTTCCTGTGGTCGCTGCTGGAGATGATCCCCGCCGCCGAGACGGCCAGCGGCGATACGGGTGAGGCCGACTACGACATCGAGTCCTCCAAAGGCCTGATCTCCGACGCGGTCCACAGCGGTGACGGCGCGCTCGGAGAGGCGCTGCGCCCAGTGTTCGTCGACTACCTGCGCAAGCACTCCGACGCCTAGGCGACGCCAGTTCGCCCGGGCGCGCGCGTCGATGGCATGAAACCTCCACAGAGCAGCCAACCGACGAAGTCCTGGGGCAGCGAGGACGCCGAGCGTCACCTGCGCTCACTGGAGCTGTTCGGGATGCGCTTCGGCCTCGACCGGATGCGGCGCATGATGACCGCGCTGGGCTCGCTGGACCGATCGAAGATCGGCCAGCCCTTTGCGAGCATCCACGTCGTCGGGACGAACGGGAAGTCCTCGACCACGCGGATGATCGCGGCGATCCTACAACGCCACGGGCTGCGCACCGGCGCCTACACCTCCCCGCACCTGATCTCCTACACCGAGCGCGTGCAGATCGGCGAGCGCGACCTCGACGGCGAGGAGTTTGCCGCCGCGATCTCGCGCGCGGCGTGGGCCGCCGAGCACGTCAACCACACGCTCTCCGGCGACGACCACGTGACCCAGTTCGAGCTACTGACCGCCGCCGCCCTGTGGGCGATGGCCGAGCGCGGGGTGCAGGTCGCGGTGGTCGAGGCCGGGCTCGGTGGTCGCTACGACGCGACGAGCGTGATCGACTCGCGCGTGACCGTGCTCACGAACGTCGGCCTCGAGCACACCCGCTGGCTCGGACCGACCGTGAGCGACATCGCCGAGGAGAAGCTCGCGGTGCTGCTCCCCGGCACGACGCTCGTGCTCGGCGGTGACCTGGCGCCGGAGGCGCTGGCCGTGGCCGAACGGGTGGCGCGGGAGCAGGACGCCCGGATCGTGCCGGCCGGCGGCTCCTCGTCCGATCGCTCGCCGCCCGATCTCCAAGCGCACGGCGCCGAGCGCCCCACAGCGCCCCTCGCCGCGCATCCCGCGGAGACCCCGCTGGCCGCGAGCGGTCCGTTTCAGCGCCGTAACTTCGCGCTCGCGCGCACGGCCGCGGAGTCCTATCTGCGCGAGCTCGGCATCGAGTGGCGCGAGGACGCGGTGCGTGAAGCAGCGGCGGAGACGGTCGTGGAAGGCCGCTTGCAGATCGTCGCGGAGAACCCGCTGACGGTGCTCGACGGCGCGCACAACCCCGACGCGACGCTCGCGCTGATCGAGGCGCTGCCCGAAATCTTGGATGCCCACCCACCCGCCCGCCCACCCCGTCCGCTCGCCCTCGTGCTCGGCGTGCTCGAGGACAAGGACGCCGCGAGCATGCTCCGCGCGCTGCTCGGCGTATGCGAGCGCGCGTGGTTCACCGCGCCCCCGAGCAGCCGTGCCCTGTCGCCCGCCGCGCTGCAGTCGCTGGCGCGCCAGCTTGGCTTCGATGCCGTGGCCTGTGAGCCGGAGCCGGCGCGTGCCCTGGTCGAGGCTCAGCGCTGGGCGCGCGAACGCGGCGATGGGGCGGCCGTGCTCGCGACCGGCTCGGTCTACCTCGTCGGGGCGCTGCTGGACGATGGAAACCGGTGAGATGAACGACGACGGACCATCGGTACTGAAGATGATCGGCGCGGTTGCACTGATCGTCGCGCTCGTGATCCTCGCGTTCTTCGCTGCTGGCTACGGATTCGGCCGCTTGTTTCTCTAAACTCAGCGTCGGCCATGTTCCCGCTCGCATATTTCGGCATCGAAAGCAGTGGTCTGAGCCTGGTGATCGACCTGCTGATCCTGTTCGTCGTCGTCCTCTACTTCGCGCTGATCTACTGGACCTATGCCGATGCCCGCCGGCGCATCTACGACCCGATGCTCGTCGGCTGTGCGACGGCGGCCTCGCTGTTTCCATTCGTCGGCACGATCGTCTACATGATCCTGCGCCCGCCCGAGTATCTCGAGGACGTGCGCGAGCGCGAGCTGGAGATGCAGGCGGCCCAGGCGCGCCTGCACGACCTCGACCACGGGCTGTGCCCGCACTGCGACTACCGGATCGAGCGCGACTTCATCCGCTGCCCGAGCTGCCTGCGCAAGCTGAAGGAGCGTTGCGTGAGCTGCTCGCGCCCGCTCGAGGAGGCGTGGACGATCTGCCCCTACTGCGAGACCGAGGTCTCCGGCGCCGTTGCACCGCGCCGTGCGCGCCGCCGGCGCGCCACGGCCGAAAGCGAAGCGCTGCCGAGCGGCGGCGATGATGAGCTGACGGCGCCCGGCGAGGATGGCGCGGGCGAGCGGGCCGCGAGCACGCCCGTGGTGGCCGCCGAACCGACCGCCAGACAGCGCAGCGCCGCCCGCGCCGGCCGCCCCCCCGGCGGTCGGCCGCGCCCCACCTCCTGACCAATAGCCCTCCCCTCACCAGCAAAGGAACAAATGGACCGCACGCTGATCCTTGTCAAGCCCGACGCCTTCGCCCGGGGCCTGACCGGCGAGATCATTACCCGCTTCGAGCGCAAGGGGCTGCGCATCGTCGCCCTGCGCCACATGACCGTGACGCGCGAGCTGGCCGAGCAGCACTACGCCGAGCACTCAGAGCGCCCGTTCTTCGGTGAGCTCGTCGCGTTCATCACGTCGGGGCCGATCGTCGCGATCGTGCTCGAGGGCAGCGGCGCCGTGCAGGCAGCGCGACAGGTGATCGGCGCGACCGACCCGCTGCAGGCCGCCAGCGGCTCGATCCGCGGCGACTTCGCGGTCGAGATGGGCCAGAACATGGTCCACGGCTCGGACTCGCCGGAGTCCGCCGCGCGCGAGTCGGGTCTTTTCTTTCCCGAGCTTTGAGGACGCCGCCACTCGTTCTCGCCTCCAGCTCGCCACAGCGGCGGGCGATCCTGGAGCGTCTGGGGGTCAGCTTCACGGTTAGGCCGGCGGCCGTGGATGAGCTCGACCTGGGCGAGCCCGGCGCGGTGGCGCTCGAGAACGCGCTGCGCAAGGCGCGTGCCGCGCGGGCGCCGGTGCCGGTGCCGGTGCCGGGGGCGCAAGAGGTGGTGTTGGGGTGCGACACGCTCGTGGCGCTTGACGGGGCGATCTACGGCAAGCCGCCGGACGAGGACGCCGCGCGCACGACGCTGCTGGCGTTGCAGGGGACCACGCACGAGGTCGTCAGCGGCCTCGCGCTGCTACTGCCGGACGGCGAACGCACGGCGCTCGCGCGCACGAAGGTGACCTTCCGGGCGTTCGACGGGGCGCTGCTCGACTGGTACCTCGCCACCGGCGAGTGGCGCGGACGGGCTGGTGGCTACGCGATCCAGGGCGCGGGCGCGGCGCTGGTCAGAGGGGTGGAGGGCGACTACGAGAACGTCGTCGGCCTGCCCCTCGCGGCTCTGCTCGATATCTGCCCCGAGCTTCTTTTCGCCTGCAAATAAGCTGGCAACCCTATCGGCCGTGGCGCGCCCTTCGCTACACTGCCAGCGGGTACGGCCCGACCGATCAAAGATCGGCCAGCACCGTCCGCGGGGCGTGGCGCCAGACGGCGGCTCGATCCCGAATCCACGCGTGCACAATCTCTAAATATGGGCATCTTCAGCTACTTGACTGGATTCGGCGGCCGCGACATGGCGGTCGACTTGGGCACGGCGAACACGCTCGTGTACGTGCGCGGACGCGGGATCGTGCTGTCCGAGCCGAGCGTCGTGGCGATCGACTCGCGCACCGGCGAAGTCCACGCGGTCGGGATCGAGGCCAAGCGCATGCTCGGCCGCACGCCGGGCACGATCCAGGCGATCAGGCCGCTGAAGGACGGCGTGATCGCCGACTTCGACGTGACTGAGGAGATGCTCAGGCACTTCATCCAGAAGGTCCACCAGAACCGCTGGGCGCACCCGCGCGTGGTCGTATGCGTGCCCTCCGGCGTGACCGGCGTCGAGAAGCGCGCCGTCGAGGAGGCCTGTCTGTCCGCGGGTGCCCGTACCGCCTATCTGATCGAGGAGCCGATGGCGGCCGCGATCGGCGCCGGCCTGCCGGTCGGCGAGCCGACCGGGTCGATGGTCGTCGACATCGGCGGCGGCACCTCCGAGGTCGCGGTGATCTCGCTCGGCGGGATCGTCGTCTCGCAGTCGATTCGCGTCGGCGGCGACGAGATGGACGAGGCGATCATCAACTACGCCAAGAAGGAGTACAAGCTGTTGATCGGCCAGCAGACCGCCGAGGAGCTGAAGCTCGAGATCGGCTCGGCCTGTCCGATGGAGGAGGAGCTGCAGGCGGAGATCCGCGGGCGCGACATGGTTTCCGGTCTGCCGAAGACGGTCGTGCTGACGAGCGAGGAGATCCGCCAGGCGCTGGCAGAGCCGCTCAACCAGATCATCGAAGCGGTTAAGGAGACGCTCGACCGCACCCCGCCGGAGCTCGCCTCGGACATCATGGACCGCGGCATCATGCTCGCCGGGGGCGGCGCGCTGCTGCAGCGCCTGGACGAGCGCCTGCGCGACGAGACGCAGATGCCCGCGCACTTGGCGGAGTCGCCGCTGACGTGTGTCGCGGTCGGCTCGGGGCGGTCGCTCGAGGAGTTCGAGGCGATCCATCGGTCCAATCGCCGGTCACGTAACGGCAACAACAGACGCCGCCGATGAAGCCGGCACCCTCATCCGGCGGTCGCGGTTACTCTGTCTCATGAACGCTCCGGAAGGCCCTGATTCGTGTATGACAAGACGGTCCGGCGGCGACGTGCGGTGCTTGCGCTGCTCGTCGTGCTCTCCCTGATACTGCTCACCGCCTACTTCGGCGAGTCCTCCGAAGGTGGCCTGCACTCGGTGCAGCGCGGCTTCCTGACCGTCGTCTCGCCGATCCAGGAGGGCGCGAACAAGGCGCTGAAGCCCGTGCGCGACCTGTTCAGCTGGTTTGGCGACACGCTGCACGCGAAAAGCCAGCTCGCGGAAGTGCGCAAGCAGAACGACAAACTGCTCAAGGAAGTGATCGCCGAGCGCGCCGACAAGCACGGCTACCACGAACTGCTGGGGCTCTACCACCTCGACCAGCTCAGCCTGAACAGCTACCGACCGGTCACCGCCACGGTCTTCGGCAAGTCGCCGAACCTCTGGTACTCGACGATCTGGATCGACAAGGGCACCTCCTCGGGGGTGCGCAAAAACGACCCGGTGGTCAACGAAGAAGGGCTCGTGGGCAAGGTCGCGCAGGCCGCCTCCGACGGCGCCGTGGTCGACTTGATAACCGACAGCGAAGTCGGCGTCTCCGCGCGGATCAACGGGACCAACGCGACCGGCACGGTGCAGCCGAAGATCGGCGAACCGAACGATCTGGTGCTCCAGTACCTGCCGGGCGGAACCTCCGTCAACCGCGGTGAAAACGTCGTCACCTCCGGGACGGTCGAACCCCCGGACTACTCGTTGTTCCCGCCGGGGATCCCGATCGGACAGGTGAGCTCCGAAGGCGAAGAAAGTGGGTTCAAATCGGTCAACGTCCGCCCGCTGGTCGATCTGCACAACCTCAACGTCGTGCAGGTGCTCACGTACACGCCTGCCAGCAAGCCGGCGCGGCTGGTCAGCCTCCAGTCAGGCTTTCCGGATCTCGGTCAGAACAGCGCCACCGGCGGCGAAGGCAGTCCCCTGACCTCGGCCTCGACGAGCGTCGGCGGATGACGTTCTCCGGATCGCTGCTCACGCGAATCGCCGTGCTCGTGGTCGTCGTCGTGTTCTTCCAGATCGGCGTCGTCTCGGAGGTGCCCATGTTCGGCGTCGCAGTCGACCTCTCCCCGTTGATCGTCGCTTTCGTCGGGCTGCTGTGTGGCTCGACGATCGGGGCCGCGACCGGCTTCGCGGTCGGCCTGCTCGTCGATCTCGCGCTCGTGCAGACGCTCGGGCTGACCTCGCTCGTGTTCACGCTCGTCGGCTACTGGTGCGGGCGCCTGCGCGAGCTGCGCGACCCGCAGGCGGCGCTCACGCCGCTGCTGGTCGGGGCCGGCGCCACGGCCGTGGCGCTCGTCGGCTACTCGTTGATGGAGTTCATGCTCGGCGTCGACGCGCCGGTCAGCCTCGAGCTGCTGCGCCAGATCGTCTTCGAGGTCCTGCTCAACACGATCGTCGCGCTGCCGATGTGGATCTTCGTGCGTCGCTGCCTGATCGGGGGCCTGCCCCCGGATCCCCGCCGCCGCCGGCGCCGCGCGTACACGACCGGCGGGCTGAGCCCACTGTCGAGGTCATAGCCAAGCGATGAGCGCGATCGAGCCCTTTCGCCCGGGGGGCGATGCCTCCGACGGCGGGTCCTCCGGCTCGCGCACGCCGCCGGTATCGCCGCAGATGGCGCTGCGCGTGGCGATCATCGGCGGGATCGCGCTGGTGATGTTCGGGGTGGTCTTCTTCCGGCTCTGGTACCTGCAGGTGCTGACCGGCGAACAGTACGTCCAGGAAGCCTCCGCGAACGCCGTGCGCGAACTGCCGATCGCCGCGCCGCGCGGGCAGATCCTCGACCGCGAAGGCAGGCCGATTGCCGCCAGCACCGTCACCAACGCGGTGCAGATCGTGCCCTCGGCGCTGCCGCCGGCCGGCCATCCCCGGCTCGCGCTCTACCACCGGTTGGGGGCACTGCTGGGGATGAGCGCGGGACACATCGAGCAGCTCGTGATCAAGGGCCGCACCTCGCTTCCCTACGCGCCCGTGACGATCAAGACCGACGCCGGAGCCGGCGTGCGGACCGAGCTCGCCGAGCGCCAGAGCGAATACCCCGGCGTCACCCAGCAGCCCGTCTCGCTCCGTACTTATCCCGACGGTGAGATGGCCGCGAACGTGCTCGGCTACGTTGGCCAGGTCTCCGAAAAGGAGCTCAAAAAACCCGCGTTCCAAGGCGTTCAGCAGGGCACCGTCGTCGGTCAGGAAGGGCTCGAGTTCCGCTACGACCGCTATCTGCGCGGCCACGACGGCGAGCGGCGCGTGCAGGTCAACTCCGAAGGCTATCCGGTGCCGACCCGGCTGCAGCCGACGCCGCCGACGGCGGGCTACAGCCTGAAGACGACGATCGACTCAGGGCTGCAGCGCGAGGGCGAAAAGGCGCTGCTGGAAGGGATCGAAAACGCCCGCGCGGGCGGCAAACCGGCCACCGCCGGCGGGTTCGTGGCGATGAACCCGCTCAACGGAGAAGTGCTCGCGATCGGCTCCTGGCCGACGTTCGACCCGAACAAGTTCGCCAAACCGCTGACCTACGCCGAATACGACCAGCTGAAGGGCAAGGTGGGCCCCGGCGGGGAAGAAGTCGTTCCTTCGCCGCTGGTCGATCGCGCGACCAACGGCGCCTACCCGACCGGCTCGACGTTCAAGCCGATCACCGCGATGGCGGCGCTGGAAGGCGGCGTCATCAACCCGACGGAGGGCCTCGGAGCCGGCGCGTGCATCGAAGCGGCCGGAGGTGGGGGCCAGCTGTTCTGCAACTCCGGCCACACCGACTATGGAGCAGTGGGCCTGGTGGAAGCCTTGAAGGTCTCCTCCGACACGTACTTCTTCACCGTCGGCGAGCTCGCCAACAGCCACGGCAACGTGATCCAGAACAAGGCCTACGAACTCGGGATCGGCCGGCCCACCGGGATCGACCTGCCGAGCGAGACCACCGGCACGATCCCCAGCCGGCAGTGGCTCGTCAAGCAGAACGAAGCGGAATCGCAGTGCACGCGCGAACACCACGGCCACTCCTGCCAGATCGTCGCCGAACCGGGCGAGCCCTGGACCGTCGGCTACAACATGGACCTCGCGGTCGGTCAGGGCAGTCTGCAGACCGACCCGCTGCAGATGGCCGTCGTCTACTCGACGCTCACCAACGCCTACCTGCACGAAGGCAACGGCACGGTCGTCACGCCGCACCTGGGGATGCAGATCGACGAAACAGGCGGCGGCCTGGTGCAGAGCCTGAGCTTCCCGGCGCAGCGCCACGTGCACATGAACCACGAAGACCTCAGCCTCGTGATGCAGGGCATCCACGAGGCCGCCAGCCAGCAGGGAGGAACCTCGGCGGACGTGTGGACCGGCTGGAACCAGGAAGAACACCCGGTGTACGGCAAGACGGGGACGGCCGAACGCACCGGAGAAGTCGAACAGGCGTGGTACATGTGCTACGTGGGCGACGCGAAGCGCCCGATCGTGATCGCGGTGACCGTGCAGCAGGGCGGCTTCGGCGCCGAAACCGCCGCGCCGGTCGCTCGTCTGATCGCCTCGCAGTGGTTCGGCAAGCCCAAGAAGTTCATCGCCGGGACCTCGAAGACGACCTGATCGATCGATGCCCGCACCCCTGACCAGCCCGATCAAAGCGCCCGAGGGCACCGAGCAGCCGGCGGCGCGCGGCGGCGCTTCGGACCCAGGACGGCGGTTCGCGCTGCCGCTCGACCCGCTGCTGACGCTTGCGGTGGTGGGCCTGGGGATCGCCTCGGCGATGACGCTCGGCACGGCCACGCGCGAAGCGGTGGCGGGCGACCCCAGCTACTACGTCACCCGCCAGGTGGTCTACCTTGCAATCGGCCTGATCCTGATGGTCGTGCTCGCACGGGTCGACTACGCGCGCCTGCGGCCGTTGAAAAACGGGATCTATGCGCTGCTGATCCTCAGCATCCTCGCCGTCCTCGGCTTGGGTCACGAAGCCAAAGGGGCCACGCGGGCGATCAGCCTGCCGTTCTTCTCATTCCAGGCATCGGAGCTCGGCAAGGTGCTGTTGATCCTGGCGCTGGCGACGTTGATCGTCGACCGCGCGCGGCGGCTGCGCGAGCGCGACACGACCGTCCGCGTGATGCTCGCCGCGCTGGTGCCGGCGATGCTCGTGATCGCCCAGCCGGACCTCGGCTCGGGGATGGTGTACATGGCGGTCGCGTTCGTCATGCTGCTGGTGGCCGGGGCGCCGTGGCAGCAGTTGGGTGGGCTGGTGGCGCTGGTATGCGTGTCCGTCGCGGTCGTGCTGGTGGCGGCGCCCGCGCTCGGCGTGCACGTGCTCAAGCCCTACCAGGCCGAACGGCTGACGGCGTTCCTGCACCCCTCCTCGAACTTCGCGGAAATCAAGGAAAAGGAATCCAAGACCGGCGAACCCGATCCCCGCTATCAGCTCGCCCAGTCGAAGATCGCGATCGGCTCCGGCCAGAAGACCGGCCGGGGCTCCGCCGACTCCACGCAGCTCACGGGCAACTACCTGCCCGAGGACGACACCGACTTCGTGTTCGCGGCCGTCGGCGAGCAGTACGGCTTCCTCGGGGCGGGGCTCGTGTTGTGCCTGTATGGGCTGCTGATCTGGAGGACGTTGCGGATCCTCGTGATGTCAAAGGATCTGTTCGGCTCGCTCGTCGCGGGGGGTGTAGCGGCTATGCTGATGTTTCAGGTGTTCGTCAACGTGGGGATGACCATTGGGATCATGCCCATTACCGGCGTCACGCTGCCGCTCATGAGCTATGGCGGCTCGTCGGTGATCACCACCCTGTTGGCGGTGGGCCTGCTGCAATCAATTTATGTTCAGGCACGTGATTCGGCTTCGCTGAAGGGCCGCGTGCCGATCTACTAGACACCATGTCCGCCAATCACTCCCGATCGCCAGCTGTGGATGCGCCGCCGAGGATCCTCCTCCGGCCATCGCCCGCGCGGGATCCGGCCGGCATCGATACCGAAAGACTGGATCACATTGAAAAAGCAAGTGCTTGTCAGCGTCGATCGCGCGGAGACGCGCGTGGCGCTCCTGGAGGCCTCCGGAACACCCGGCGCCTCACGTTCCGCGGCCGCCTCCAAATCGCGCAAACGTTCGAACGGTGCCCCGGAGGCCGGCTATCGCATAGCTGAGCTGTACCTCGAGCGTCGCGGCGGACGCTCGATCGTCGGCAACATCTACAAGGGCAAGGTCGACAACGTGCTGCCCGGCCTGGAGGCCGCGTTCGTCGACATCGGCCTGGAGAAGAACGGGTTCCTGCACGTCGACGAGATCGTGCTGCCGGGCGTCGAGGCGCCCAAGCGCGGGCGCGGGAACGGTGGCAGCGGGCGCAAGATCTCCGATCTGCTCTCGCCCGGGCAGGAGATCGTCGTGCAGGTCGTGAAGGACCCGCTGAAGACGAAGGGCGCGCGGCTGTCGATGGAGCTGACGATCGCCGGGCGCTACATGGTCTATGCCCCCACGGGCGAGGGGATCGGCGTCTCGCGCCGCCTGGAGGACCGCGAGCGCGAGCGCCTGCGCAAGCAGACCGCGGGCCTCGATCTCTCGAGCGGCGGGGTGATCGTCAGGACGGCCGCGCACGGCGCCAAGCGGGCGGACTTCGAACGCGAGCTGAAGTACCTGCACAAGCTGCACGAGGTGCTCGGCAAAAGGGTGCAGGACACGGTCGCGCCGGATCTCGTCTTCCAGGAGGCCGACCTGTCGGTGCGGGTCGTGCGCGACATCTTCTCCGCGCACTTCGAGCGCGCGATCGTCGATGACGAGCAGCAGTATCAGCGCCTGGTCTCGTTCTTCACGCGAACCGCCCCGGAGTTGGTCGAGCGGGTGGAGCTGTGGGAGCAGAAGCAGCCGCTGTTCGAGTCCTACGGTGTCGACAAGGCGATCGACGGCGTGCTCTCGCGGCGCGTCGATCTGCCCAGCGGCGGCTACCTCGTGATCGACTACGCCGAGGCGCTGACCGTGATCGACGTCAACTCCGGCTCGTTCATCGGGCGCGGCAAGGGCGCGGCGCTGGAGGACACGATCACGAAGACCAACCTGGAGGCGGCCGAGGAGGTCGTCAACCAGCTGCGCCTGCGCGACATCGGCGGGATCATCGTGATCGACTTCATCGACATGGCGCGCGCACGCAACCGCGACGCCGTGATGAAGACGCTCAGGAAGACACTCGACGAGGACCGCACGAAGACGTTCACGGCCGAGATCTCGAAGCTCGGCCTGGTCGAGATGACCCGCCAGAACGTGACCGAGGGCGTGCGCGAGATCATGAGCCGGCCGTGCCCGACCTGCGAGGGCGAGGGCGTGATCCGCTCGGAGGAGACCTATGCGATCGAGTTCGAGCGCCGCCTGCGCGACATCGCTCTCGAAACCCCCGACGTCGAGGCGTTCCTCGTGCAGATCAACCCGCGCGTGACCGCGGAGTTCACCGGACACGGCTCGCGCGTGCTGCACGCGCTCGAGGCGGAGACGGGCAAGTCGTTCCTGTTCGAGGGCTCGGAAGGGCTCACGCTCGAGCACTTCGCGATCACCTTCCAGGGCACCCGCGCGGAGGTCGAGGAGCGGGCGCTGCCGTTCCGCCAGGGCGACGAGGTGCTGGTCGAGATCGTCGAGCCGCACATGTACGACGTCGACGACGCGGTCGCGAAAATTGACGGCTACATCATCTCGATCGCGGGCGCGGCGCCGTGCGTCGGCGAGAAGCGGATGGTGCGCATCGACCAGGTCGGTCGCACTGCCGCGAGCGCGCTGCTGCTCGACGAGTCCGGCGAGGTCGTCCGCCCGACGCCGCGGCCCCCGGCCCCAACCGCCAAACCGAGACCCAGACGGCGTCCGCCCAAGCCCGTTGCGGCGCCCGTCGTCGAGAGCGTCTCTGAGGTGGCTGCCGCGTCACATGCGCCAGTCGATGGATCGCCACAGGCGCCGGCGGAGGACGTCCCTGAGGGCGAGGGAACCGAGGATGACCTACAATCCAAGCCTCGGCGTCGTGGCCGCAGGGGCGGGCGGCGCCGTTCGGCTGCCAAGGCGCAATCAAGCACCGACTAGGTGGATGGATCGGGATCGACCAGGAAAGTTATGTACGCAATCGTGAAGACAGGTGGCAAGCAGTACCGCGTCGAGCGGGGTCAGACCCTGCTCGTCGAGCGCCTTGCCGTCGACGAGGGCGGCGACGTCGCGCTCGAGCCGATCCTGTATCGCTCGGAGGAGGCTGTGTTCGACGCCGCCGGGCTGAAGAAGGTGAAGGTCACGGCGAAGGTGCTCGCCCACGAGCGTGGCGAGAAGCTGAGGGTGTTCAAGTTCAAGCCCAAGCGCGGCTACAAGCGCCGCACCGGCCATCGCCAGGAGCTGACGCGGATCGAGGTCACGGACATCTCGATTGGCGCGGCGGCGAAGGCCGATGGCGCAAAGGCCGCGGCCAAGCCGGTCGCCGCCAGGAGTGCGGCTAGGCCCGAGGCCGGTGCTGTTGCGGCAAAGCCCGACTCGGGCAAGCCCACTTCGAAAGCTGCGTCAAAGCCCGCGGCCAAGCCGGTCGCCGCCAAGCCCGCTGAGAAGGAGACAGAGAATGGCTCATAAGAAGGGGCTCGGCTCCAGCCGCAACGGGCGCGAATCGAATGCGCAGCGCCTCGGCGTGAAGACGTTCGCCGGCGAGACGGTCAGCGGCGGCGAGATCATCGTGCGCCAGCGCGGAACGAAATTTAAGCCGGGCGAGGGCGTCGGCATCGGCAAGGACGACACGCTCTACGCGCGTGCGGCGGGAACTGTGCAGTTCTCGACCAGCCGTCGGGGGCGCGTCGTGAGCGTCCTCTCCGGCGAGTAGACAGAGCTAACGCCCGCCGGGCGACGCGGTCTGGCCACCGGCTTCCACCGGCTTCCAGGGGCTGTCAGGATGGCGGGATGCTGCACGACCACGCGAGAATCCACCTGCAGGCGGGCGCCGGCGGGAACGGTTCGACGAGCTTTCGCCGCGAGGCGCACGTGCCGCGCGGGGGCCCAGACGGCGGCGATGGGGGACGCGGGGGAGACGTGGTGCTGCTCTGCGACGACTCGCTGCGCGACCTGCAGAGCTTCCGCCGCAAGGCCGTCCATCGGGCGGGAGCGGGCGGGTACGGGGAAGGCTCGCAGCGTCACGGGGCCGACGGTGAGACGCTGACGATCAGGGTGCCGCCGGGAACCGAGGCGATCGGCTGCGACGGGCCGGGCGGCGAGGAGGGCGACCTCGAGGGACGCCGCTGGGAGCTCTTGAGAGACGGGCAGCGCGCGGTGGTGGCAAAGGGTGGCGGGGGAGGCAGGGGGAACAAGCGTTTCGCGACGGCCACGCGCCAGGCGCCGCGCTTCGCCGAGCGCGGTCTGCCGGGCGAGGAGGGCTGGCTGGAGCTGAAACTGAAGCTGCTGGCGGACGTCGGCCTGGTGGGGCTGCCGAACGCGGGCAAGTCCTCGCTGCTGGCGAGGCTGACGCGGGCGGCGCCGAAGGTCGCCAACTACCCCTTCACAACGCTCTCCCCGGTGCTGGGCGTGCTCGACGACGGCGAGCGCCAGCTCGTGGTGGCCGACATACCGGGCCTGATCGAGGGCGCGAGCGAGGGCGCCGGCCTCGGGCACGACTTCCTGGCGCACGTGGAGCGCACGCGCCTGCTCGTGCACGTGCTGGATATCGCGCCCGAATATTCAGATCCCGCCCATCCTCAGGATCCCGCCCACCCCGCGGATGTGGCGAAGAACCACGCGACGATCGAGCACGAGCTGGCCGCGCACGACGAGCGGCTGGCGCGGCTGCCGCGCGTGCTGGCACTGTCGAAGGGGGACCTGGTGACGGAGGATCGCGCGGCGGCGGCGGCGGCGGAGTGGGAAGGCAGGCTCGGACGGGATGTGCCGGTGATCGTGACATCGAGCGCCACGGGAGCCGGGTTGGAGGAGCTGGCGGGCGAGCTCTCGCGGCGCGTCGCCCCGCGCGGAGTCTCGGCGGCCGAAGGGGACGGAGGCAGGGTCGCGCCCGGCGCGTACGCCGAGCTCGCTCCGGGCGGGCAGGCCGGAATGGGGGACGTGGAGAGGGACGTCGAGAACCTCGCCGAGCACATGGTGTTCCGTCCTAACGCGGGGAAAGGCTTCGAAGTCGAGCGGACGGGAGCGGGAGCGTTCGCGGTGAGGGGCAGGGGGATCGAACGGCTGCTGCAGCGATACGACGTCGAGAACGAGGACGCGATGGCCTACCTGGAGGAACGGCTGCGCAGGATCGGCGTGTTCGGGGCGTTGGAGGCGGAGGGGTTCCAGCCCGGAGACGAGCTCGAGGTAGGCGGGGTCACGTTCGAGCTCGACCCCGACGCGCCATAAGCTCCCAGCAATGAGACGCACGGTCATCAAGCTGGGGTCGAGCATCGTTGCCGAGGACGATGGCGAGCTGCGCGGTGAGGTGCTCGCGCGGATCTGCGACGCGGTCGTTGCGCTGCACGAGTCCGGCGATGAGGTCGTGGTTGTCTCCAGCGGCGCGATCGCGCGGGGGATGCGCGTGCTCGGCCTGAATGCGCGCCCGGTGGCGATCGATGAGCTGCAGGCCGCGAGCGCCGTGGGGCAGGGGAAGCTGTACAGGGTCTACGACGAGCTGCTGCGCGAGCGGGGGGTGATAAGCGCGCAAGTGCTGCTGACGATCGGCGATCTGAGCGCGCGTACGCACTACCTGAACGCGCGGCAGACGCTGAGGAAGCTGCTCGACTGGCGCGTGGTGGCGGTGGTGAACGAGAACGACACGACCGCGACCGAC
>Ga0207933_1001303_pt1 | contig 19680 bp, 18 predicted proteins | sample NGESurdeep092012_4_FD_184488 | JGI IMG/M metagenome (GOLD analysis project Ga0207933, IMG submission 184488) | Arctic peat soil microbial communities from Barrow, Alaska - NGEE Surface sample F53-3 deep-092012 (SPAdes) | ecosystem: Environmental > Terrestrial > Soil > Wetlands > Peat ...
CCGCGTTGCGCGATCACTGCGTCTTCAACTTCGACAGCACATGGTTGCTCGAACAGAACACCATGGACAAGGTCGCAAACCTGACAGCGAGCACTCGCCCAAGAGGTTGCTAGCCAATTACTCATATAATCTTAGTAGCGCTTTAAAATGCTGTCAACGTGCGAGTCAGAGGCAGAGCCCCGTACCATCGGACAGCGGATCCTAATACAAGTTTCTGAACTTCCGCCGCTGTCAACCCTTCACCTTCTGCCACTCGCCCCATCCCTCTCATTCCACACCGAATATTCCCTTCCCCAACTTTGCCGATAATTTCCCTCTCAAAGCGCATACTTAATCCATCAGCACTCAAGCAGGTCTCCTCAACTGGCCCCAGGCCGTTGGCCGACCACTAACCACTGATCACTAACCACTGTTTTTGGCCGCCGGCCGCGGCGACGGAGGAAATTAATTAAGAATTTTTTTTGACACATTATTTGACGTTTCTTGGCTCGTAAGCCCTTTGAAATCGACCAGAGGTGCACCAAATTAAGTGCAACACTGTCGAAATTGACTGCTAATTACCGGCTAATTATTGGCCACTCAACTCCGGCCATTTGCAACCGCACCACACCCCTGCCCGGGCGCGCCTGCCCAGACGGGCCTGTTCTGATGCGCACGAAGCGGCGTCAACCAATTTTATCTAGTCTGTGTCTGCTGTACGCTACGTGATCGAACTCCGGCCTTCGCAGCCGCACAACCAAGCTAGAGGCTAAAAGCTAGCAGCTAGTGGCTGTCTATGTGCAGCAGTGCGCGGCAGCGCTCGGCAAAGCTGGGCACGATGGGGCAATCAAAGTAAATCTGCCGGTTGATCCCCATCAGCAGCTGCACCGCTTCCACTTGCGGGTTGTGCGCAGACAACGCTCCCCCTGCGTGCATGAACTCGTCGCTCAAATACTCGATCGCGTGGCCAAGAGTCTCCAGCGCGTGTCCCGCCTCGGGCGAGATGCGCCGCCGGCGTGCGCGGCCACCTGCTTGCAGGACGTTCTCAAGCGGACCGCCGAGCGGAACAGCAATCGGAATACTGATCGCAACCGGGATCGCAACGGAGCGCGTAGCGCTTCTCGGAGTCGAGACCAAAGAACGATCCGCCGTTAAACGATCCGATGCTAAGAGCGAGCTCATTTGGTCTATCCTCAACCCGGTTCTTCGGCGCGGAACATGAATCGGATAGAGTACAAAAGTGCCGTCCCAAAACGGCGCACACCTCCGTTTGTCGCGCCAAATTGGGAAATTCAGAGTCCAGCCTCAAACCCCCTCATCTGCCGCCCAGCAAAGCACTTCTCCGTCAATCCCAGCACTTCGCCTTGACGTTCCGAGCCTGAAAACCTAATCTCAAATCAGGCGTTCTCTCTGCCGAAGCCGCCTTTTTCTTCGGCGAATCTCCATAATGCTCTCCAATTCCCTCAGGCTGGGCGATGAATCAAACCCCGTATGACTGGCAGTACCTTCCGCTCCTCCTGCAAATCCTTGCCGCCGTTTTCCTTGGCGTTGCAATCGTCGTCTCCTCCTGGTTCGTCGGCCGCCATCGCAACACCAAGGTTAAGCTTGAAACCTACGAGTGCGGCATTCAAGCCACCGGCGACGCCCAGGGCCGTTTCAGCGTCCGTTTCTATCTCGTCGCCGTCATCTTTATTCTCTTCGACGTGGAAATGGTTTTCATGATGCCCTGGGCCGTCATCTACCGCCAGCTTCCGCACATCACAGGCTCGCGCCTCTTCGGCTTTTGGGAGATGCTCGTCTACCTCGGCTTCGTCGCCGTCGGCCTCTACTACATCGTTCGTAAAGGGATCTTGAACTGGAGTCACGACAGAGCGGACCTTTAACCGCTCCGATCGCAAGGCGGAATATATCGATGCCGAACCAACCACCCACCCTCGTCGGCAAGCAAGCGGTCCTTGAAGGATTGCCGGAACATCCCGCCACCAAAGCTCTACAGGCTTCGGATAATCCGGCCTGGGATCCGCAAGCCTTCACCGACGTCCGCTTCGACTTCGGCGAGCTCACCCTCACCATCGCGCCCACCGCGATCCGCGCCGCATGTTTCACCGTCCAGGCCGCGGGCTACAACTTCTTTGAGGACATGACCGCCGTCGACTGGTTCCCTGCCTCGCCGCGCTTCCAGTTGAGCTATCACATCCTCTCGCACGCATTCATGGAGCGCATTCGCCTGCGCGTGATGCTTGACGATTCCAATCCCACAGTCGATTCCATCACCCAAGTCTGGGCGGGCGCCAACTATTTCGAGCGCGAAGTCTTCGACCTCTTCGGGATTCGCTTCGCCGGCCACCCCGATCTCCGCCGCATCATGATGCCCGACGACTGGCAGGGCCATCCGCTACGCAAAGACTACCCAGTGGAGGGATACCGCTGATGAGCGAGACTCCCGGCTCCCCCGTCCTCGAACTTCCCGCGACCGCAATTACCGGCGAGCGCCGCATGGTCCTCAACGTGGGCCCGCAGCACCCGGCCACACACGGCGTGTTGCGTCTGATCGTCGAGCTTGACGGCGAAGTCATCGTCAGCGTTCAGCCCGAGGTCGGCTACCTCCACACCGGAATCGAAAAAACCTGCGAGGCCAAGTTCTATCAGCAGGTCGTCCCGCTCACCGACCGCGTCAACTACCTTGATCCGCTCTCAAACAATCTCTGCTACTGCCTCGCCGTCGAAAAACTCCTCGCTCTCGAGATTCCCGAGCGCGCCCAGTGGATTCGCGTTCTGCTCACCGAGCTCAGCCGCCTCAACTCGCACCTCATCTGGCTCGGCACCCACGCCATGGATATAGGCGCCCTCACCGTCTTCCTCTACACCTTCCGAGAGCGCGAGGAACTTCAGCGCTTATTTGAAGCCGTATCCGGCCAGCGCATGATGACCAGCTACTTCCGCATCGGCGGCCTCGCCCTGGAGCTGCCCCTCGACTGGCTCGATCGCGTGCAAAATTTCATCAGCACATTCCCTGAAAAGATCGACGAATACGCCAACCTGCTAACCGGCAATCCAATCTTCATGAATCGCTTGAAGGGTGTCGGTTATCTATCTCCAGAAGATGCAATTGCGCTCGGTGTAACCGGCCCTCCGCTGCGCGCATCGGGCGTCGATATCGACCTCCGCCGCGACATGCCCTACTCAAGCTACGAAAAATTCCAGTTCAAGGTCCCCATCTCCACCGTCGGCGATACCTGGGCCCGTTACGAAGTCCGCCTCGTCGAAATGCGCGAGAGCACCAAAATCGTCCAGCAGGCCCTCGATGGCATGCCCGGCGGTCCCGTTAAAGCCAACGCGCCCAAAATAGTCCTGCCCGATAGAGAAAAGATGAAAACAGAGATGGAAGCCCTCATCCATCACTTCAAAATCGTTACTGAGGGCTTCAACGTTCCTGCCGGCGAGGTCTACCAGGGCATGGAATGCGGTCACGGCCAGATGGGTTACTACGTCGTCTCCGACGGCACATCCAAGCCTTACCGCGTTCACATGCGCTATCCGTCGTTCGCCACGCTGCAGGCCGTTGAAACCATGTGCAAGGGCCGCTTGATCGCCGACCTCGTTGCAGTGATCGGCTCCATAGACATTGTTTTGGGAGAGATCGATCGGTGACTTGGGAGGATCGCCGTGACCGATTACGATCAATTAGAGAAAAAAACTAAAGGGAATGAAATCCGGCGATCCGGCCGGCAACAAACCAGCAAGTTATGGTTTCGATCCCGCCACTTTTTATCAGTGCGTCAAGCAGCAGGTAGAGGAGGAAGTCGAGAAGGCCAACCTGGAGCTTCGCAAACGGGACCTGACTGTGATTGAACGAGTCTTCATGCCCAGCACCCAGGGCAAGCTTTCTCTTACCTTTGGAATCGGGTTTCTTTGCAATGTAGAACTGAACCCGGCGCGCGAGCGAATCACCGCGATGATTATCGGCCCACCAAATAGCGCCGAGATCGCCAGAAAGGACTTTCCTTTGAATCCAGAAGCGGGGCCGCAACAATCAGCAATTGACGGTGTAGGGGAAGCGCCTGTCGTCTACAGTCCTCACAGGATTGCGGCCGAGATTGTCTCCGGGCTGCTCGCAGGGGAATTCGCTTGACGCGTGAGGCTCCTATCGCTTCCCAAACGCCCGGCGCAGATTCCTCAGCCGCTCTTCAACGGCAACTATTTGCAGAACTTTTCGCCTCCCTCGCTTCCCTGCTCCGCAGTTACACCGCGGTACACGGCCTTCACGCCAAACGCGAAGCCGCCGTCGAGCAGACTGAGGAGAAAATCACCGTCCGCCACGGCGAAAAATGGCTGCGTCTCATTCGCAATCACGCAATCCTGACCTGGATGCGCGAAAATGGAACCATGGGAACCTTGGAACTTACCAAATCGGGAACCCTGCGCGGCGATAATAGTGAAGAAGCCATGGATCTGGCCGCCGAACAATGGGCGCGGGACCTGATGCTGAATTCGCCTGAACCGCCGCAACCGAAATCGCCGCAGTTAGAATCGAGGAAATGAGCCCGCAGGAGACCCAACCCGAACCGGCTTCCGTCTTCTCGCCCGAGTTGGCCGCGCGCTTTGATGCGCTCGTCAAGAAGTATCCCGTCAGCCGCTCCGCCCTCATTCCCATGCTGCTCTACGCGCAGGATGAAATCGGCTATCTCTCCCAGGCCGTCGTCGCCGAAATCGCCCGCCGCATCGGCATCACCGAGCTTGAAGTGCGCAACGTCGCCTCCTACTACTCCATGCTCCGCTTCAAGCCTGCCGGCAAATACAACATTCAGGTCTGCACCAACATCAGTTGCATGTTGCGCGGAGCCTACGAAGTCTACGAGCGCTTCCGCGAAGAGCTTGGCGTTGGCGCCGATGGCGTCACCGCGAACGGCCTCTTCTCGCTCCAGGAGGTCGAGTGCATCGGCGCATGCTGCTGGGCACCGGCCATTCAGGTCAACTACGAATTTCACGACGAGCTCAAGCCCGATCTCGTGCCCGGTATTCTCAGCGCCTACGCGCAGCGAGTCGAAGATCGCGCGAAGAACCTGCTTCCTGACGAGGGGAAAAATGCCTAGGCTCGTCTCCCATCCCGATGAGGTCAAAATCATCTCGCGCCGCTTCGGCATGGGAGCAACCAATATTGACCGGTACATCGAGCTGGGCGGCTACGAAGCCGTCAGAAAATGCCTCGCGCAAGGCCCCGAGTGGATCATTGAAGAGATGAAGGCCAGCGGTCTGCGCGGTCGCGGCGGAGCAGGCTTCTCCACCGGCATGAAGTGGTCCTTCGTTCCCAAGCAGGCCGCAAAGCCTAAATATATCCTGGTCAACGGCGACGAGAGCGAGCCCGGCACCTGCAAAGATCACCTCCTGTTCCTGTACGATCCGCACGCCATCATCGAAGGCGCCATCATCGCCGGCCTCGCCGTCGGCTCGAAGATGGGCTTCATCTATCTGCGCGGTGAGTATCGCTATCTGCTCGAAATCATGGAGCGCGCCGTCGCTGACGCCTACGATCGCGGCTATCTCGGCAAAAACATCTTTGGCACCGAAACTGAATTCCAGATCATCACGCAAACCGGCGCGGGCGCCTATGAAGTTGGCGAAGAATCCGCTCTCATGGAATCGCTCGAAGGCAAGCGCGGAGTTCCGCGCATTAAGCCGCCGTTCCCCGCCGTCGTCGGCCTCTACGGTGGCCCTACCGTCATCAACAACGCCGAGACCATCGCCACCGTGCCCGCCGTCATCCAAATGGGCGCAGCAGCCTACGCAGCTGTCGGCACCACGCGCAACGGCGGCACGCGCCTCTTCTGCCTCAGTGGCCATGTTGAGCGACCCGGCGTCTACGAGTTGCCCATGGGATACAACCTCAAGAAAATGATCTACGACGTAGCCGGCGGCATTCGCGGCGGCCGTAAATTGAAAGCCGTCGTCCCCGGCGGGTCCTCGACTCCTGTTTTGCTTCCCGAGGAAATCGAAAACCTCGGCATGGATTTCGACCAGGTGGGAAAAGCCGGCTCCATGCTCGGGTCAGGAGGCGTGGTTGTGATCGACGACCAGACCTGCATCGTCGAATTCGCCCTCCGTACCATCAGCTTCTACGCGCACGAAAGTTGCGGCTGGTGCATTCCCTGCCGCGAAGGCACAGACTGGCTCAAGAAATCGCTCACCCGATTCCATGCCGGCTTCGGCACCAAAGCTGACATCGACAACATCCAGTACCTCGCTGAAAACATGCTGGGCCGTACCTTCTGCCCGCTCGGCGATGCTGCCGCCATGCCCACCATCGCGTTCGTCAAAAAGTTTCGCAAGGAGTTTGAAGATCATCTGAACGGCAGGCCGTGCCCATTCGCAAAGGAAGGCGTACCACAGTTAACGGTCGTCTAAACATGAGCACACGAAATCGTTTGGAAGACGCGCAGTTGTTGTGGCAGCTTCGTTGCGAACTCGTCCACGAGGGGACGCCGCCTTTCGATACTAAGGAGATATGACCAATGAAGGGCTTGACGGTAATGTTGGCGTTGACCGGATTTTATTTTCTCGCCCAACCTTGCTGGGCGCAGGGTGATCCTGACTGCGAGGGATTCGTTAAAAGTGGTGACAGAACACACCTGGTGCTGTGCATCAACTACCTCGACAAGGAAGCTGGGATCGTAGAACAGGAAAGGGGGTACGAATTGGCGGGCATAGCAATGTCCAATGAGGACCTCACTAAATCCGTCAAAGACCTTCATACCTCCACACATGACATCGAACAAAGAATAGAGAGAATGAGCCCATACGAAGTGTCGGACATTAGACTACTGACGGATGATTTGCGAGACCGTGTCAAAGATTTGAAAAAACAGGTAGACGCTCAGGGAACGCTTTTGGACGCACAGAACCAACAGATCGAAGACTTGCGGAAACAATTCAACGCGATGCACGCCGAGCCTGCGAAAGAGCCACACGTCCAGATCAAGGCCCAGCACCCGGCAACACCCCCGAAAACTAACCGACCCAGCCATCCACTTGAGCAGAACAACGACGTCAAGAAAGCCACGCCGCCGAAATAATAGGGGCTTTAGCCCCTGAGGGATCGCAAAAAAGGAATGCCGGACGTAACCTTCACAGTCGACGGAAAAAAGCTCACCGCGCCCGCGGGCACGCTGCTCATTGACGCTTGCCGCAAGGCGGGCACCGAGATTCCGGCGTTCTGCTATTACCCCGGCCTCTCGCTTCAGGCCGCCTGCCGCATGTGCCTCGTGCGCCAGGAAAAAGTTCCCAAGCTGCAAACCGCCTGCACCACCACAGTCGCTGAAGGCCAGGTCTTCACCACCGAATCGCCGGAGATCGCGCAGGCCCGCAAAGCCACCATCGAGTTGCTCCTCGGCAACCACCCGCTCGACTGCCCCGTCTGCGACGCCGGCGGCGAGTGCGAGCTGCAAGACATGAACTTCAAATACGGTGCGGGCGAAAGCCAGTTTGTTGAAGTCAAATTTCATCGCGACGAGCAGCAGTGGTCGCCCGCCGTCTTTTACGATCGCCCGCGCTGCATCCTGTGCTACCGCTGCATCCGCATGTGCGGCGAAGGCATGGACGTCTGGGCGCTCGGCATCCAGAACCGCGCCATCGACTCCGTCATCGTTCCCAACGTGCTCGGGACGGCAACAACGGGCCAGCAGCTCGACTGCGAGCAGTGCGGCATGTGCATCGACGTTTGCCCCGTGGGCGCGCTCACCAGCGGCAGCTATCGCTACAAAACGCGCCCGTGGGAGATGAATCACGTTTCAACCGTCTGCACGCATTGCTCCGACGGCTGCAAGGTCACGCTTGGCGTACGCCAGGCCAACGACGGCTCTGAGATCGTTCGCGCCGACAACCGCGACAAGAGCGGCATCAATGGCGACTTCCTCTGCGCCAAGGGCCGCTTCGGCTTTGACTTCGTCGATAGTCCGGACCGCCTCACGCAGCCGCTCGTCCGCAATTCCCAGGGCAAGCTCGAACCCGCCACATGGGAGCACGCTATCCGCGTCGCCGCCGGCAAGCTCAAAGAAATCCGCGACACGCGCGGCGGCAGCGCCATCGGCGTCATCGGCTCCCACCGGACGACAAACGAAGAGAATTATCTGCTGCAGAAATTCGCGCGAACTGTTCTCGGCACCAACAACATCGATCACGAGCGCACGACTGATTACGCGTCTTTCGCCCGCGCGCTCTCAGGCCACCCCGGCAAAACCGCCAGCCTGCGCGACATCGCCTCTGCCTGCGCAATCCTCCTCGTCGGCGGCAATCCCACAGACGAGCACCCGCTTCTAGCGTGGCTGCTCCGCACGAATGTGCGCCTCAACCGCGCCCGTCTTTACGTCGCAAATTCCCAAGCTATCAAGCTCAACCGCCAGGCTAAGGCCAAGCTCGACCTCAAGCCCGGCGACCACGCCAAGCTGACCTCCATCCTCGACTCCGGTCAAACCGAATTCAGCAAGGCCATCCTCGCTGAGGAATCGCTGATCGTCATCTTCGGTGAAGAGTTTCGCGGCGAGGCCGTCGACAATCTCATCGCCTGGGGCATCAAACGCAACAACACCCACTTCGCCTATCTCGGCGACCACTCCAACTCTCGCGGCGCAGCGGACATGGGTCTCTTCCCCGACCTGCTCCCCAGCTATGTCCCGGTCACCGCACCCGGCGCATTCGCTGAGTATCCCAACCTCCCTGCCGCGCCCGGCAATTCGCTCCCGCAAATGCTCGATGCCGCAGCCGCCGGCGATCTCGGCGCTCTTCTCGTCGTCGGAGCCAATCCTGTTTCGCACGCCAAACTCGACCCCGCTGTTTTCCAGCACACCTTCCTCATCGTGCAGGATCTTTTCCTCACAGAGACGGCGGCGCTCGCTGACGTCGTCCTTCCCGCCGCCAGCCTCTACGAAAAATCCGGCACCGTCACCAACACCTTCGGCGACATTCAAATCGTCCGCAAGGCCGCTGACCGCGCCGGCGTCAAACCCGACTTCGAGATTCTCGTCCGTCTCGCCGGCGGCATGGGTGTGGACGTCAGCACCCTCGTTCCCTTCGGCCAAAATCGAAATTCGCGTGGCACCACCGGCGATCTCGGCCAGTCGCGCGGCGCGCAGTCTGGCGAAGCCGACCGGCACTCCGTCTGGCTTGAGGCCAACGGCCTCGAACCCAAACTCAGTCCCTTTGACCCGCTAGCTGTTTTTGATGAAATTGCCCGTCTCGTTCCCGGCTACACCCTCGATCGCGTCAATCTCTTCGCAGGCAACGATGTTCACACCGAGCCGGCTCCGCCACCACCCGCGTCCGGGTTCGTTCCCGTCTCCGCGCTGGCCGCGCCTGAACTGGTCATTCCCGCGCACGATACTCTCTTTACTTCAGGCACGCTGGGCCGCTACAGCGCGGGGCTCCGGCAACTCGAGCAACATCAGGCAAATGAACTTCGAAAATCGGAACTCGCACAATCCGCAGCCGACTGAAAGAATGCGGGGTGCCCCATCCCAAACGCGAATGCGTTTAGGGTGGGAGACAGAAACTCGAAATCAAGGTCAGCACGAATAACCAGGTCACCGCTGACTCGCTGTTCAAAGAAGGCCAAACGCACGTGACGATCCTCGCATTCTTTCTCTGGAGCCTCGCCAAGGTCGCCGTAGTCACGGTGGTGATGCTCATGGGCATCGCCTATACCGTGCTGCTCGAGCGCAAGCTCGTCGGCCGCATCCAGAACCGCTGGGGACCCAGCCGCGTCGGCCCCTTCGGCCTTTTGCAACCGCTCGTTGACGGCGCTAAAAACTTCCTCAAGGAAGACCTGATCCCTACCGCCGTCTATCGTCCGCTCTATCTCCTCGCGCCCATCATCTCGCTGGGCTGCGCGCTCATCGCCATCGCCGTCATTCCCTTCGGCGCGCCCGGCATGGGTCCGCACGGCTTCGATCTTTTCGAGATCTCCAACATCAACGTCGGCCTGCTCGTCATTCTCGGCGTAACCTCTATCGGCGTTTACGGAATCGCGCTTGCCGGCTGGTCCTCAAACAACAAATACTCCCTGCTCGGCGCTCTTCGCTCCTCGGCCCAACTAATCAGCTATGAGCTCGCGCTAGGCCTCTCGCTCGTCGGCGTCGTCCTTCGTGCCGGATCGCTCAATCTCCGCACCATCGTCGAGCAGCAATCCACTCTCGGCGCCGCAACCTGGAACATCCTCGGCGGCGGACAGATTCTCGCCTTCTTCATCTACCTAATGGCCGCTTTCGCCGAGACCAACCGCTCGCCCTTCGATCTGCCTGAAGCTGAAAGCGAACTTACCGGCGGCTATCACACCGAGTACAGCTCCATGAAGTTCGCCATGTTCTTTATGGCCGAATACGGCAACATGATCAACGTCGGCTGCGTGGCCACTCTGCTCTTCCTCGGCGGCTGGACCAGCCCCCTTGGCGACCTGATGCCGCCGTTTCAGAGCGTCATCCTCAACGCACTTCTTCCCGTCTTCTGGTTCGTTCTCAAGCTCCTTTTCTTTCTCTGTCTCTATGTCTGGGTGCGCGGCACTTTGCCGCGTTTCCGCTATGACCAGCTCATGAACTTCGGATGGCGCTATTTGCTTCCGCTCGCCATCCTCAACATTGTTGGAACAAGCCTTTGGCTTGCTTATCGCTGACTGCGTTTTCACCTCGATGTCGAATCTCGCTCATTTACAATCGGGAAGGATTTTCCTTCAGCCTCGATGCATCTGATCCTGTTCTTCCTTTTTGCCGGATTTTGCCTCGCGGGAGCCATCAATCTCCTGGTGCAGACCCATCCCATTAACAGCGCGCTCTCGCTCATCGTCGTCATGACCTCCCTCGCCGTCCTCTACCTGCTTCTCGGCGCGGAGTTTCTCGCCATCGCCCAGATCATCGTCTACTCCGGCGCGGTCATGGTGCTGTTTGTCTTCGTCGTCATGCTGCTCAACGCCGGCCGCGAAGAGCGCACCCTCGGCAGCCTCGCCGCATCGCGCGTCGGCTTTCCCGCTGTCGTCGCTCTCTTCGCTCTCCTGGCCACTATCATTCTTCATGTCCAGGGCCTCGGCGCGGCGCATCTCGGCGAAGGGCTCTCGAACGCACCCGGCCAATCGAATCTCGTTCTCCTCAGCCAAGTGCTCTTCCACGAGCTTCTTCTTCCTTTTGAGGTCACCTCGGTGCTCATCCTCATTGCCATTCTCGGTGCGGTCGCGCTCGCCCACGTTGAAGGTTCAAAGTTGCCCAACTCGGAAACGGCGGCCCACAAATGAGCTTCCTTCAACACGACGTCCCCCTCTCCTGGTATCTGCTTCTCAGCGCCATCCTCTTCTCGCTCGGCGTCGTCGGCTTTCTCATCAAGCGCAATCTCGTCACCGTCTTCATGTCCATTGAGCTCATGCTCAACGCCGTCAATCTCTCCTTCGTCACTTTCGCTTACCAGTGGCACGAAGTGAGAGGCCAGATTTTCGTCTTTTTCGTCATGATGGTCGCCGCCGCTGAGGCCGCCGTCGGCCTCGCCATCATTATTGCTGTCTTCCGCGTTCGCTCCACGTTAGCCGTCGATCGCATCGACTTGATGAAACTATGAACGAGTCCGCACATCTCTGGCTGATTCCGCTGTTTCCGTTCCTGGGCTTCCTGCTCAACGGAATCCTCGGCTCCCGTCTGCCGCGGCGTCTCGTGTCGATTATCGGCGTCCTCGCGCCTCTCGTTTCCTTCGCAATCGTTCTCAACGACTTTGGCGCCACCATCATCTCCGCCACCGCAAGTTGTCCAAGTTGCGGAACGGTCACAGCCCTCGCCCTTCCAGTTGCGGAAGCTCTTCCATTTCACTGGATCACCATCGGCGCTCTCCAGGTCGATTTAACCCTCGTCTTCGACCAGCTTTCCGCCGTCATGCTTCTCGTCGTCACCGGAGTCGGCTTCCTCATCCACATCTACTCCCTCGGCTACATGCGCGGCGAGCCCGGCTACGCGCGCTACTTCAGCTTCCTCAATCTATTCCTCTTTTTCATGACCGTTCTGGTCCTCGCCGGCAACTTTCTTCTCATGTTCATCGGTTGGGAGGGCGTCGGCCTCGTCTCTTATCTGCTCATCGGATATTACTTTGAGCGCAACTCCGCGGCCGCTGCCGGCAAAAAAGCCTTCATCGTCAACCGTATCGGCGATTTCGGTTTTCTCATTGGAATCTTCCTCGTGCTCTCCACCTTCGGCACGCTCAGCTTCGGCGGAATCGCAGTCACTCTCTCGCTCCAGCCCGCCTGGAACGGCACTGTTCTCACCGTTATCTGTCTCTGTCTGCTCGTCGGAGCTACCGGCAAAAGCGCGCAGCTACCGCTCTACATCTGGCTTCCCGACGCCATGGAAGGTCCCACGCCCGTCTCCGCGCTGATCCACGCCGCCACCATGGTCACCGCCGGCGTCTACATGATCGCCCGCACGCATCTTCTTTTTGACCGCGCGCCCATCGCGCTCTGGACCGTCGCCATCGTCGGCGCAGCCACTGCTCTCTTCGCCGCCACCATCGCTCTCGTTCAGACCGACATCAAGCGCGTACTCGCCTACTCCACCATCTCGCAGCTCGGCTACATGTTTCTTGCCTGCGGCGTAGCGGCCTACTCCGCGGCCATCTTTCATCTCGTCATGCACTCATTTTTCAAAGCGCTGCTCTTCCTCGCCGCCGGCTCCGTCATTCACGCCTTGGGCGGCGAGCAGGACATGCGCAAAATGGGCGGCCTGCGCACCAAACTCCCCGTCACTTTTTGGACCATGACCGCGGCCGTCTTTGCCATTGCCGGATTTCCACCCTTCGCGGGCTTCTTCTCGAAAGACGCAATCCTCTACGCCGCATTTCTTCAGGGAACCGGCGGCAAGCTCCTCTGGTTCGTCGGCCTCGTAACGGCGCTGCTCACTTCGTTCTACATGTTCCGCCTCTGGTACCTCACATTCATGGGCGAACCGCGCAGCGAAACAGCTCACGCTCACGAGAGCCCCCGCTCGATGCTCATCCCGCTCGTGATTCTGGCCATCCTCTCCGTCTGCGGCGGCTGGGTCGGCATCGATCGGTTCAGCGCCTATCTCGCCCCCGCCGCCCAGGCTCATCGCCCCATGCCCACCGGCAATTCTGCCCTCGAATTCATCCTCAGTATCGCTGCCGTTCTTGCCGCGCTCGAAGGCTGGCTGATCGCCGACAAATACTACCGGCGCAAACCTGAGCGCCCGGCCCAGCTCGCCGCCGCTCTGCCCAACGGCTACAAACTGCTCTCGAACAAATACTACGTCGACGAATTCTATGGCGCGGTCATCGTCAAGCCGCTCTTCGCTTTCTCAAAATACGTCCTCGGCTGGGTCGTCGACACAGCAATCCTCGGCGGCATTACATGGCTTCTCGCAGGCATCGCCAACATCACCGGAATGATTCTGCAACGCTGGCAGTCCGGCAATCTGCGTTCCTACGCAGCGTGGCTGGCCGCTGGCGTCGCGGCAATCCTGCTGTTTTTGCTCCTCACCGGCTCGTCCCACGCCTGGAGTTTCACGCTCTTCCACTCCGAGCCCATTTTAAAAGTGAGCCACATTAGCGTCGCGCAATTCGGACAGGCGGCCCACTGAGAATGACAAGTCTCAACCAATCCATTCTCACCCTCATCCTGTTGGTTCCTCTCGCAGGCGCGGTCCTCATCGCGCTGCTGCCCGATCGCGCCAAACTGCCGAACTGGATCGCTCTCGCTACGTCGCTCGTCACCTTCCTGCTCACGCTCCATCTGCCCGCGCACTTCGTCGCCGGCCAGCCCGGCTTCCAATTCGAGCAGAACATTCCCTGGATCGAGAATCCCGCCATCTTCTACCACGTCGGCGTCGACGGCCTCTCGCTCTGGCTCGTCGTTCTCGTCGGCCTGCTCGCGCCTATCGGCGTCGTCGCCAGTTGGAACGCCATCCAATCGCGCCGCAAAGTCTTCTACTCGCTTTTCCTCGTCCAGCAGACCTCCATGTTCGGCGTCTTCATCTCGCTCGACCTCATGCTCTACTACGGCTTCTGGGAGCTCTCGCTCGTGCCCATGGCCATCCTCATCGCCATGTATGGCCGCAAAGACGGGCCGGCCGCCGCGATCAAATTCTTCCTCTTTGCCTTCATCCCCTCCGCGCCTCTGCTCGTCGCGATTCTTTGGCTCTACGCGAAAACCGGCACCTTCAACTTCGCCGACCTGCAATCCCAAATCGTCAGCGGCGTTCTTCCCGCAGGCGCGCTCTTCTGGGTTGCACTCGCATTTTTATTCGCCTTCGCGGTCAAGGTTCCCGTATTCCCGCTCCATGGCTGGCTAGCAGACACCTACAATGAAGCTCCCGTCGCTCTCGCCATGGTCGTCGCCGGCAAGCTCGGCCTCTACTCCATGTTTCGTTTCCACGTCGGGCTCTTCCCGGCGCAGTCCCGCGCCATCGCGCCGCTGCTTATCGCGCTCGCCGTCATTGGAATCCTCTACGGTGCCTGTCTCGCTCTCATCCAGCGCGATTTCTGGCGTCTGATGGCCTTCGCCGCACTCAGCCATCTCTCGCTCATCGTCCTTGCCATCTACGGCCTCACATTCCTCGGCTGGGCCGGCGGCGTCTATCAAATCCTCTCCCACGGCGTTGTCGACGGCGCGCTCTTCCTGCTCCTCGGCGCACTCGAAATTCGCTACGCCACCAGCCTCATCGATTCCTACGGTGGCCTCGCCGCAAAACTGCCCCGCACCGCCTCTTACTTTGTCATCGCATCACTCGCCATGATCGGCCTGCCCATGCTCTCGGGCTTCATCGGCGAGTTCATTATCCTCTCCAGCACTTTCGCCGGCGTCAGCCGTCCCTGGGCCATCGCCGCGACGGTCGCCGTCATTCTCGGCGCGGCATACATGCTCTCCCTTGTGCAGCGTATCTTCTACGGCCCCGAAAGCACGCTCACTGCCTCCAAACCCTCCGCCGATCTCCGCTTCGGCGAGCTCGTCATTCTCACGCCCCTCGTTATCCTCATGCTTGTCATGGGCGTCGCGCCGAATCTCTGGCTCAACACCATTCGCACCGGCCTCCATCCGCCGCAGCAGGCTTCGCCTGCCGCGCAAACCTCTGTCATTCCGAGCGACCGAACGCTGGCCCCGAACGGCATGAACGTACATCGGGAGAGATCCGAAGAAGCCGCTGTTTTGAAAGGGCACGACCTCAGTCGCGCCGTAGCCGGCGAGGATCCTGCTTCTTTGAAGGGGCACGACTTTAGTCGTGCCGTAACCGGCGCAAAAGAATTCCGGGCTTTAGCCCCTGAGGGAAGTTTGCATTCGCAAGCGGCGCCACATGACTATCAGTCTGCGGCTCTCGCTGTTCCACCATCCTCGGAGGGCCAGCGGTGAATCCAGTTCCCGACATCTACCGCATCCTCCCCGAGGTCATCCTCGCGCTGACCGGCGTTGCAATCATGCTCATCGACGCCTCGCTCCCGCCCTCATGGAGTCGCCGCTATCTCGGCTTCCTCGGCGCCGCGGGAACCACCATCGCCCTCTGGGCCAGCCTCTGGCAGCTCTCCCTGCCAGAAGGAACCGGCTTCTACTCAACCGTTGAAACCAGCGCCTTCACCGTCTTCTTCCACGTCCTCATCTGCGGCATCGTTCTCGTGGCTTTCCTGCTCTCGCTCGATACGCTCCCCGAGCACACCCATCATCAGGGCGAGTTCTACGCCCTCATTGCCTTCGGCGCAGTTGGAATGTGCCTGCTCACATCTGCCGTTGAGCTACTCGTCGTCTTCGTCGCGCTCGAAATCTCTTCCATCTCCACATACATCCTCGCCGGCTGGCGCAAGCACACCGGCCGCGGACCCGAAGCCGCCATCAAATACTTCCTCCTCGGTTCTTTCGCGACCGCCTTTTTGCTCTACGGAGTCGCTCTCATCTTCGGCGCTACCGGAACCACGCAGATCTATCAGATTGCCCACCTCGCTCCCGCCGCGCAGAATCAATCGCTCATCATCGCCGCCCTCGCGCTCATGCTCGTCGGCATTCTCTTCAAAATCTCCGCCGCGCCCTTCCACGTCTGGACGCCCGACGTCTACGAAGGCGCGCCCTCGCCCGTCGTCGCGCTGCTCTCTACCGCGCCCAAAGCCGCTGCCTTCGCGCTGCTCCTCCGCGTCGTCTACGAGATGCTTCCCAACCTCCACTATCTCTGGGCGCCGCTGCTCTGGATCGTCGCCGTTCTCTCCATGACCGTCGGCAACCTAGCCGCCCTGCGCCAGCAAAATGTGAAAAGAATGCTAGCCTACTCCGCCATTGCCCATGCGGGCTATTTGCTCGCTGCCTTCGCGGGAATCAGCGAAACCGGCATCGCTGCGGCCGCCTTTTACATCGCCGCCTACGCTGCCATGAACGTCGGCATCTTCGCCGTTGTCACCCTCGTCGCCGGATACGAGGAGCAGCTCTCCCTCATCGACGACTACCGCGGCCTCGTCTATCGCTCCCCGCTCCTCGGCAGCCTGCTCATCTTCTTCCTCATCTCGCTCATCGGAGTTCCCTTCACTGGTGGCTTCTTCGGCAAGTTCTACTCCTTCTCGGCAGCAGTCGGCGGCGGAGCAATCTGGCTCGCTGTTATCGGCCTGCTCAACTCAGGATTGGCCGCCGCGTATTATCTCCGCCTCGCTTTGGTCGCCGCGCAGAAACCCGATCCCGACAAACAAACGGGAGTCTCACGCATGCCGGCGCCGAGGCCCGCCGTCGGCGCAGCCGTCATCGCGGCTCTGTTTCTCGCCGTTGCCGCCACGCTGGTTCTTGGAATCATTCCCGGCGCGACGCTCGATGCCGCGCAATCCGCCGCGCACACGCTGCAAGCCCCGCCGCAAACGTCTGTTGGTGCAACCCCAGCCAACGATCCCACACCGGTGGCGCGCTAGCCTTCTGCCTGAGGGGCGATCTGAACGCTCGCTCCGACTGCATTGGCATAGCGGACCATGAATGACAGGCTGACCGGCTTGCTGCCACGCTCAATCTGGGCAATGTATGGTTGAGAAACCTTGAGCGTTCTAGCGATGTCCTGCTGCGTCAGATTCGCTCGTTGACGCGCGCGAACGAGTCCAAGAAGGGCCTGTTCTTCTTCGTACGCGGCCTTGAATCTTGCGTCTTTGGCCGAACGTTTCTCAGCGTATCTCTTGATCCAGGTCATGCTTTTCCCCTTGTTATCTCCCACGTCTTCTTTCGTCTCCTGGCCGTCTCCAGAATGTGTTTTGGAGCCTTTTGACCTTGCTTTTTGTAAACTGCCAACACGACCAATTCCTCAAAACCTGCGGAGCGTCTCGATGCGAAAAACAGCAACCGGCCTTGATAAGAGGGCTTGATATGCCGCAGCCGGAAAATTCCACTGCCGTAGTCATCGATCTGTGCCGGAGACGGATTTCCGAAACCGCATTGCTCGTAGTGGTCCATCAGCGCGGCCAGTTTCGCGGCGTCCCTGGGTGGTAACTCATTCAGCTCTTTTTCAATTGAGCCCTGATCGAACGGGACAAACCCACGCCGCATTCAATGAATATAACTCATAGGTTATAGGCCGTCAAACAAAATCGAGGCTAAAACGCCATTTCTGGGTCCAATCCGCCGCACACACGCTGCAAGCCCCGCCGCAAACGCCGGTCGACACAACCACCGTCACCGACACCTCACCATCGGCGCACTAGGCGGCTGGACCCCATTTGGTTGCTGGCGCAAGCGTAAAGGTCTTCTATCGGAGATCTGGCTCGGGTCAGCATACGCGACGACACCTCCCCGAGCGGATTATATTGAGATTATTCGCCGACAGGAGAATTAGCGGATGCCCAATCCGGAGAGCTTCCGAAAGAGGCTGATGCATCGACGGGGCTGTACATTTGGGCAGCGTTTTGTCAGGCTGCTAATCGTGACGGGACCTTTGCTTGTCGCATTGGAAGTGCTTTCTTCAGGAGTGTTGAAGGAGCCGAGTGTCTTGCCTTGGTTCCTCGTGTTAACAATTCCCGGAACGCTGTTGTTCGTCTTGATTGAAACAGCTTTCGAACATCTACTTTCCAGAGCGACTAAATAATCGCAGAGGCTGCGCTGTCACTTGGCGAATGGTTCTGGCCGAATAGCCGGTTATTTGGAGATTACCGGTTTGGCGAGATGACCACCCCTCCCACTCCGTTACAATCTCCTCAATGAAGCTCGGCGAATTGGCAACGCAGCTTGGCGCGGAACTCCGCGGCAACCCGGACCTCGAAATTACCGGCGTCAAGGGCATTGAAGAAGCCGGCCCCACCGAAATCACCTTCGTCGCCAATGTGCGCTACACCGCGCTCGCCCGCACCACGCAAGCCGCAGCCGTCCTCGTCGAGCCTGACTTTCAGGAAATCTCCGCCGCGACCCTGCGCATCAAGAATCCCTATCACGCGTTTTCGCGCGCGCTCGGGCTCTTCTACCAGCCTCCTGCCTACGCACCCGGAATTCATTCCACCGCAGTGATCGATCCCACGGCCGTCGTCGGCCCCGACGCCCACATCGGCGCTTACACCGTCGTCGGCCCCAACGTCCGCATCGGCCCGCACGCCACGCTGTTGCCTCACGTCGTGCTCTATCCTGGAGTTCAGGTGGGCAGCCACTTCTTCGCTCACGCGCACGCCGTCGTCCGCGAAAACTGCATCCTTGGCGATCACGTCACGCTCGAAAACGGCGTCGTGATCGGCGCTGACGGCTTCGGCTTCGCAAAAAACGCTGAGGGCCACTGGGAAAAGATTCCGCAATCCGGTCCCGTTCGCATCGGCAGCCACGTTGACGTGCAGGCCAACGCCACCATCGACCGTGCCACCGTGGGCGCAACCGAAATCGGCGACGGAACCAAAGTGGACAATCTCGTCCAGGTTGGCCACGGATCGCGCATTGGCAACGACTCGCTCATCTGCGCGCAAACCGGCCTCGCCGGCTCGTCCATCATCGGCAACAACGTCATTCTCGCCGGTCAGGTCGGCATCGCCGGCCACTGCACCGTCAGCGACGGCGTCATCCTCACTGCGCAATCCGCCGTCTCGCACGACGTTCCGCCCGGTAAAATAATCTCCGGCTCGCCCGGCTTCGACAATCGCATCTGGCTCCGCGCCGTGGCCATCTTCCAGCGCCTGCCCGAACTCCTGAAACGTCTGGACCGCCTTGAAAAAGATTTCGCCAAGCAGACCGCCCAGCAAGCACCCGCGGATCACGACCAGTCCGCGTCAGAAGAAAGTGCAGGCAGCTGACGATTGCCCAAAAGGGCATGAGCTTAAGTTGAAGAGTATGGGTTTCAGTTGAAGGGTACGGGCTCAAGTTTACGGGTATGGGATTTAGTTGAAGTGGCTGGGCTTAATTTTATAAGTACGGGTCTAGGTTGAAGGCTCCGGGCTTTAGTTGAACGGTACGGGCCTCAGTTGAAGGGTACGGGCTTCAGTTGAAGGGTACGGGCTTCAGTTGAAGAGTACGGGCTTCACTTGAAGCGTACAGGCTTCAGTTGAAGGCTCCGGGCTTTAGTTGAAGGGTACGGGCTTTAGTTGAAGGGTACGGGCTTCAGCCCGTACATAAAAGCTTCACAGAATGTGCGGGGCTTTACAGGCTGCGGAAAAACTCGATTTCTCAAAAAGCGCGAAAAATGAATCGCGCCAGGACGACCCAGGAACGATCCGCGAAGGTTGGTCGATGGTTTTGCATCCCCCGAATTTCGCTCT
>Ga0207933_1001304_pt1 | contig 19679 bp, 13 predicted proteins | sample NGESurdeep092012_4_FD_184488 | JGI IMG/M metagenome (GOLD analysis project Ga0207933, IMG submission 184488) | Arctic peat soil microbial communities from Barrow, Alaska - NGEE Surface sample F53-3 deep-092012 (SPAdes) | ecosystem: Environmental > Terrestrial > Soil > Wetlands > Peat ...
AGCGGTTCGGTTCCCTCAAGCGGCGTTTCTCTCCATTCCCCCGCCAAAGCGACCCGAGGTGGTAGGCTTAGCGGCTGGAAAGGTGTTGCACCCAGTGCTACCATTGAGGCGGTAGTGACTCAAGCTGAAAAATCCCGACGTGTCTTCAAGACAGCATGGTTTGCCAGGGCTGCCCGAAAAGCACATATATCCGACGAAGAGCTTTGCTCTGCCACTCGGCAGATAATGCTCGGACAGGCCGACGACCTGGGCGGCGGTGTTTTCAAGAAGAGGCTGCGGAAGAACCAGTATCGGTCGATCATCGTCGCAAAGGGTGGCCGATATTGGGTCTATGTGTTTTTGTTTGCGAAGCAGGATCGGGCGAACATCGAAGACGATGAATTAAGAGAGTTCCGTGCGTTAGAGCGTTTTCACCTTAGGTGCATACAAGAAGACCGAGCCAAACGCGGCCGTTTCGCCGAAAAACGGCCGCTCCTCGCCAGCCTTACCAGTTCACAGTAAAGGTGAAAATGCTCTAGCGGGACTGTACGCCGGCAAAACAGACACCAATATTACGCGAGAGATGCGTCTCAACGAATTACTGGAGATATGTTATGGCAAAGAAACTGAAGCATAAGAGCGATGCCTTTGAGGCGATACACAGCGCTGTCACCGGTATGTATCGCGCTGGAACAATCGACAAAGCTACGATGCGAAGTTTTGATGCATCCTGCCTCGTTGTACCTCCTCCACTCAAACCAATGGAAATCAAGAAACTGAGGGAGCGCTACAAAGTCAGCCAACCCGTCTTTGCGCGCTACCTCAATACCAGCGAATCCACAGTTGAGAAGTGGGAGACAGGAGCGAAGCGGCCAAGCGGAATGGCCCTCAAACTACTGTTCGTGGTCGAGAAGCATGGACTTGAAGCATTGGTTTAGTCTAGCCAAATCGTAGGATGGATATGCTTTTGTGTTCATGGATTCCATGTAACTATCATTGAGTCGAATACCAATCCTCACAAGAGCGGTATCATGTTCCGCAAAGGACGTTCCGGTCTAAGACGGGACCTCGTGGATTGGTTCTTAGAACTCCACCCCGCGTGAAGGCCAGTAAAGGCGAGCGACCAAGTACGATATGACTTGTCTTCAGGGCTACCACCTGAGGAGGAACACTGGCGTCATCGTCGCCACTGCTGCCAAGGCCTGCAACGCAATCACGCACAGTGCCTGCCTGGGCGCCTTGGGCAGCCACCTGACCGCAAAAAAACCGCGTCAGAATGGCCGATATATCAATAGTCATGTAAATAAGCCCATATCGAAATATCGATAAATCAACGACAACCTATTTAATATCAATGCGATGCGGGAGGGGTCCCCGGCTCCGGTTTTTGAGGTTTTGTGTCAAACCGCCGGAATGGCCTTTTCCCGTTGCGCCGTTCGAGAGGAGCTAAACCGCAGCGGCGGCAGCTTCCTCTGTCGAGACCCGGCCACCGGCGAAGGTGACGGTCTTGCCGGGAAGGGCGGGCTGCCGCTCGCCCGGCGTCACGATGTCCACTAAGTTGGTCGGATCTGCAGCCGCCACGGTTACCGGGCCATCTTCGCCGTCGCAGTCGCGCATGGCGCGAAGCGATTCGATCGCCTCGGGAAGTGCAAACTGTTCTCCGGTAAAGCCATCGACAAAGCGGCCTCCGCGCACCACGCCGCGCGCTTCGAGCCGGCGGAAGATGCCCAGCAGCTCGCGCCAGCGAGGAGCCGTCGACTCCCGCTCTAATAGATCGCGAAAGACCACGCCGTAGCGCCGCAACAGCATCCAGCAGGCCGACTCGATCTGGGCCTCGCGCCGCCCGGCCTGTTCGGTTGGCGTGGCAGGCAGCTCCGCTTCCGCACAAGACGGGCTCAGCAGAGACCAGCGTCCCGCCGCAGGCCGCGATCGCTTTACGCCGGTCAGCCCATTGCGGGCGGCGGCCTTGCGGCGCGGGCCGATCAGTGTCCTCAGGCTGTCAAAGCCATCGGCGGTGACCAGGCCGGCTGCGACCAGTTCCCACAGCGCGCGGTTGACTTCCTCCGCGTCCCCGCCGAGTCCTCGCACCAGATCGCCGGAGAACATCGCTCCCTGGCGGCTCAGGACCGAACGTGCCCGCAGCGCCAGTTCGCTCAGGCAGGCTTGCAAACTCTGCTCGGGAAGCGTCCGGCCGGACAAACACAGATCCATCCACTGCGCCTCTTCGCGGATAAAGAATGTGATCGGCGCCAAGCTGGTGGGCACCACGCGGCGCGGCGGCGCGAGTTCGCCACCCGGCGAGCAGAAGGCGGGGTGGGGAGAGATCCTTCCCCAGCCCGCGACACCTTGAAGGCAGAGGTTGTCCAGCCAGCGAGGATCGTATCCGGCCACGCGCTGGGGCAGCAGCGTCCGCTCCCATTCGATGGCGGGCGCTTCAAAGCCTTCTAGCAGACGCAGCGCTGCGAGCACGCCGCTCTCGCCGCCAAGCTGGCGGCGGGGAGCCACGCACTGCCAGCGCAGCAGCCATTGCAGAAAGATCGCCGGGGAGACCGGCTCGATCTGCCGCCGCAGCCCGGCCAAGGTCTTGTGGTGAATGCGCTGCAGCAGCCGCCGCTCGCACCACTCCACATCTTCTTCGCTGGCGGGCGGACGCGCAGCCTCGAAGACTCCACGAAGAACTCCGCCGTCCATCTCCAGCGCGGCCAGGCTTTGAATCACGGGCGCCGCGTCGAGGCCCAGCCGCTCGGCAAGACCGCGTGCGGTAACCGGCCCCAGCACGGCCATCCATCCCTGCAGCGCCTTGCGCATGGCGTCGGCAGCCGACGGAGCCTTCTCCTCCACGGCGCAGGAAAGTCCCCGCGCGAATACGACGGGAGCGCTGGGCTCCGCTCCGGGCCACAGCGCGCGCAGATAGTCGAGCCGTTCGGCAGCCACCCAATAATGGCGGCCGGCATGTTCAGCCGCGGTGGCTCGCTCGTGCGACGCCAGCCGCGAGAAGAGCAGCGGCCAGCCCGCGGCGCCCCGCTGCTTGCGGCTCTCCTCAGGAACCACGACCAGCGAGCAGAGCAGGTCGTGGAATTCGTGTTCGTCGCGCGGATCGGGCCAGCACTCCTCGCGGGTCTCCCGGATGGCGGATGGGTCCAGTCTCCCAATCTCGCCGAGAAGCTGCTGCGGGACCCTTCCCCGCATCTGTACGGCGCGCGCGCGCCGCTCCTCCAGCGGCGCATCGTCGAGGAAGGCGTAGGGATTGGCGTTCAGCAGCTCGTGCGCGAAGGCGGAGGGCGCAACCGTATCTACCGCCAGGCAGCGGATTGCTCCGCTGCGCATGCCTTGCAGCACCGCAAGCAGGCCCTCGAGATCCATCGCCTCGCTCAGAACGTCTTTCATCACCTCGCGGATCAGCGGATGGTTGGGGATCTGGATATCGCCTTCGATGTTTTCCTGGCAGGCGGCCACCTGAGGAAAGACGCTGGCCAGCAGATCGTCGGAGCGGGTGCGCTGGATTTGAGGCGCGACGCGTTTTCCTCTCTGGAACCGTAAGAGTTGCAAGCTGCGTCCGGCGTCCCAACGCCAGCGGGCGCGGAAGATGGGCGAGGCCAGCGCAGCCTGCTCGAGCAGCCCGGTAACGGTCTCCGTCGTGATGAAATCGAAGACGTCGCTCAAAGGGAAGCTGTGCTGTTCCGCCAGAGCCAGGTTGATGCCGTTGTCGGTGGCCGAAGCCTGCAGCTCAAAGTTGAAGCCGCGGCAAAAGCGTTTGCGCAGCGCCAGCCCCCAGGCCTTGTTGATGCGGCCCCCGAATGGCGCGTGCAGCACCAACTGCATCCCTCCGCCCTCGTCGAAGAAGCGCTCGGCGATGACGGTATCGAGCGCCGGAATACCGCCCAGCACTGCGCGGCCGGCGGCGATGTAGCCGATCAACTGCTCGGCTCCGGAATCGCAGACACAGCACTCCTGCTTCAGCCACGCCACGGCTTCCGCCACCTGCGGATGGCTTTGGCTGATATAGCCGGGAAGCACCTCCGAGGTCCGCGCGCCGATCTGCTGGCGCAGTTCGGAGACGAAGCGCGATAGCTCGAAGGTCCTCTGCGGCGCTTCGCCGCGCCAGAAAGGCACATTGGGAGGCTGCCCCATGGCGTTTTCCACCAGCACCCGTCCCGCGCTCTCCACCCGCTGCACGCGCCAACTGGTGTTGCCTAACAGGATCACGTCGCCGGGGGAGGACTCGACGGCGAAGTCTTCATCCAGAGTGGCGATCTGTATCCCTTCAGGCTGGGCAATCACGGAAAAAAGCGCTGTGTCGGGAATGGAGCCGCCGTTCAGCACCGCGATGCTGCGCGCGCCCCGCCGCGCCTGAATGCGCCCGTGTACGCGATCGCGCAGCAGGTACGCGCCGAAGCGTCCACGGCTGGCGACAATACCCTCGCTGAGCAGGGTTAGGATCTCGCGATACTCCTCGGGGGTCAGGCCGGAATAAGGATGGGCCCGGCGCAGAACGTGATAGAGCGCATCTTCCTCCCAAGGCTCGGCGGCGCAGGCGGCGACAATCTGCTGCATCAGGATGTCGAGCGGGCTGGCCGGGATCTCCAGGCGGTCGAGCGCACCGGCGCGCATGGCGCGGATCAGCGCCGCGGCTTCCATCAGATCGTCGCGCGTGGTCACGAAGAAACGGCCCTTGGGGATTGCTCCTCGCCAGTGACCGGCGCGTCCCACACGCTGCATGGCTGAGGCGATCGCTCGCGGAGAGCTGATCTGGCAGACCAGATCGATGGCCCCGATATCGATGCCCAGCTCGAGCGACGCGGTTGCCACCAGCAGCCGGATCTCGCCGTTCTTCAATCTGCGCTCGGCTTCTAGCCGCAGCCCGCGCGATAGACTGCCATGATGCGTGGCGACGTTCTCCACGCCCAGCCGCTCCGCCACGTTGAAGGCTACGCGCTCGGCCAATTTCCGCGTGTTCACGAAGACCAGGGTGGAGCGATGCTCCCCGGCCAGCTCCGCCAGCCGATCGTAGATGCTATCCCAGACGGCGTTGCTCGCTACCGGCCCCAGCTCTTCACTCGGCACTTCGATTCCCAGATCCAGCGTGCGGCTTCGCCCGACTTCGGCAATCGCCACCTCGTGACCGCGGCTGCCTCCGAGAAACTCGGCGACCAGTCCAATGGGATTCTGTGTTGCAGAGAGACCGATACGCTGCGGGGGATGGGACCGTCCGGCAATCAGCGCGCCGGGGCTCAGGCGGTTCTCGCCGCAGACCAGCGCGTCAAGCCTCTCCAAGGTAAGCGCCAGGTGCGCGCCTCGCTTGCTGCCGGCGACGGCATGAATTTCATCGACGATGACCGTTTCGACGTGCCGCAGATTGTTCCGGCTCTTCTCCGCTGTAAGCAGGATGTAGAGAGACTCCGGCGTGGTCACCAGGATGTGCGGCGGCCGCTTGAGCATCGCTCTGCGCTCGGCCGCTGACGTGTCTCCCGTGCGCACTGCGGCGCGCACCGGAGGACACAGCCAGCCGCGCTCCATCGCCATCTGCTGAATCTCGAGCAGCGGCCGTTGCAGATTCTTCTGAATATCGTTGCTGAGGGCCTTGAGCGGCGAGATGTACACCACCTGGGTCTCCGCTTCGAGCGTTCCCTCGATGGCCCGGCGCAAGAGCGCATCAATGCAGATGAGAAACGCGGCAAGCGTTTTGCCCGAGCCCGTGGGAGCGGAGATAAGAGTGGGTTTGCCCGCGGCGATGGAGGGCCAGCCCATCTCCTGCGGCTCCGTCGGCGTGCCGAAGCTGGAAACGAACCAGTCGCGCACGACAGGGTGCGCCCAGCTCAATGCTGGATGGGAATCGCGGCCGGGGGACATAGCCTCATTGTAGAGGCTGGAACCTCACATAGCGCGGCGCCGGAGCACCACCGGCTACTGGCCGCCGGGCAAGATTGTGGCCCAGCAAGAGAATGGCGCCGCCGGGCGAGGATCGTGGCGTGAGAAGCGCCTTTCAGCAGGCCTTAGAAGATGTGGTGGTCCTTCGCATGCCAACTGGCGGAATTCTTCTTCTTCATCACCGGAGGCTGCAGCTTGCCCCATACCGCATGGTCCCAGGTGGTTGCCTGCATGCCGCCATGGCTTGGCTCAAAAACCATAGGCGCCGCTGATGCTTGTCCCGGGGAGTCGAAGGTGACCCTCGCTTGACCGCCGGTGTCGGTCCAGTGACCGAAGAGCGTCTGCGGACCTTTGCCGGAATCCTGCGTCATGGTTGCGCTGCCGTCTCCTCCCAGACTGAGCGTCATGGAGGGACCAGGCTTGTTGGCGTTCGCCTGCTCAGATTCGTAGGATCCCGCAAACCTGGAGTAATTTGATTTCGCGGAGATGGCCCACGCCGGCAAAAGAAGGAAGATTGCGGAAGCCAGGAGCAGGCGCAGGTGGAAGCGGCTGACAACTCTCATAGCCCCTTTATGATGCAACTCGGATGGAGCAATTAGCAAGCTTCGACCCTCCGAACTGAAGTTGTATCCAGGTCTGAAAATAGAGCCCGGGGCAAGTGCGGCGCCAACGTCCGATCTGCATGGTCGGGCCTGAGATGATCCCGGACCTTAGAATGATCGCATGAGTCAGAACCCTGCCGCACACGATCGCGCACGAAAAATCCGCCTCCTGCTCTTCGATGTGGATGGCGTCCTTACCGATGGGGGAATCTGGATCTTCCCTTCCGCCGCCCCAGGCGGCTCAACCAAGGGCCAGATCCAGCAGATGGAGAGCAAGGGCGGCTTTGCCATCTCCTCTTCCAACATGGTGGAGGCTAAGGGCTTTAGCGCCCATGACGGCGCGGGCATCTCCCTGGCTCGTCTCGCGGGCCTCCAATGTGGAGTGATTACCCGCCGGGTCTCCGAGAGCGTGGCGCTGCGGATGCGCGATCTGCGGATGGAATATGTCTACATGGGCCAGGCCTACAAGATGAAGGCGGTGCGGGAGATCATGGAGAAGGGATCGTTCCAGCTCGATGAGATCGCGTATGTCGGCGATGATGTCATCGATCTGCCCGTGATGCGGGTCTGCGGCTTGGCCATTGCCGTCGCCAACGCCCGCGCCCAGGTAAAGGCTGCCGCTCACTACGTGACCCCCCATGAGGGCGGCTACGGGGCGGGCCGCGATGCGATTGAGTTCATTCTGGAAGCCAAGGGCTCGCTCGATGAATGCATTGAAAAGTACATCGATGAGGATCGTCCGCTCCCGGACGCCATGGATATTGGCAAAGGCGGAAACTGAAACCGGCGGCGGATAAATCCAAACGGCGAAGGGCCCCGGAGAGGATGCAAAGCGTTCCGCGGCATCTGAAGCCGGGTACGCGGCGTGATGCGCCAGTCTGCTGCATATGTCAACTCGCGCGCTTGGCGTATGCTATCTCTTTGGAAGTCAGCGAGAATCGGCGGTCTCGGCTCTTGCTTTCCCGCCCACCCTTACCCTCGAGGAGCGTCGAACACATCGATGTCGCACTCATCTTTTCGGAGACTGTTTCCTCTCCCCCTCCTCCTCCTGGTGCTTGCGATCCAGGGTTCTTTTCTCGGCCGCCGGGCTTATGCGCAACTGCCCAACAACATGGATGGCGCCGCCAGTGCCTTTGGGCAGTTCACCGGCAACACCAGCGGCAATGGCGTCACGGATAAGCCCAGCCGCTCCGTCGGAGCCCTGGCGACCTTCCGGCAGTCGTTCAAGCCTTGGCTGGGCTATGAGGTGAACTACAGCTACACCCGGTTCTCCGAGTTCTACAGCAATCAGCCATTCGCGGTGCAGAACAACCTGCATGAGGTCTCCGGAGCGTATCTGGCACAGGGGCCAAAGAAGTTTGGGTTCCAACCTTTTGCCGCCGCCGGCGCGGCGTGGCTGATATTTTTCCCCACCGCAAGTGGAGGCCAGCGCATGGACAGGCAGAACCGCCTGGGCATTCTCTATGAAGTGGGTGTGAACTATCCTCTGCTGACCAATGCTTTCGGAGTGCGGTTGCAATACCGGGGCTTGCTCTACAAGACTCCCGATCTGGGCTCTCCCTTCCTGGTCACCAATACCAGGCGGCAAACCGGGGAGCCGACCGTGGGGCTCTACGTTCACTTTTGAGGGGGATGCCTCGCGGCGCAGTTGAGTCAGGTTGCGACCTCCCGGTCCGTGTGAAGCCTCGCGCCAGCCCCTAACATTCTACGGCGACGGCAGGTTTCAGCGCGGATTCGACCGCAGAGGCCACGCCATCGCGGTCGTTGGTTTCCGTAATCGTCCATCCCTGCTGTTGCGCAATGCCGAGCAATTCTTCCTGCGCGTTTCCCATCACCACCGGCCGTCCGGCAAATTCCAGCATCTCCAGATCGTTCAGGTTGTCGCCGATAGCCATCACTTCTTCCGGCGCGAGGGATCTTCGCCGTGCCAAATCGGCCAGCGCGACTCCCTTGGAGCAGCCTAGAGCCAGCAAATCAAGGATGCAGAGGTCGCGAGCTCCATATTCGGTCCGGTGCAGCGCGACTTCGCCTTCCATACCCAAGGCCAGCAAGTGCGCGTGCGCGCGCCTCATCTCTTCCACGGTTCCGCATACCATGCCCTGGATGGGCAGATCCGCGCCGTCAAAAGCGGCCTCGATCGGCCGGACTTCGATGAGATAGGGGCGGTTGGCGTCCACCCACCGCTCGATGCGAGCTCGCACTTGCACAAAATCTTCGACCACCAGCGCCCCGGCGCCCGGCCGGTCAAAGGTAAAGACCAGGGTTTCCCAGGCACGGAGTTCGCGGCAGAGCCTTCTGGCTGACTCGCGCCCGAGGAAGGAGCGCCCGAAGAGTTCTCCTCCAAAGCTGCGCACCACCGCTCCATTGGAGGAGATCATGACTGAGTCCTCTGTCAGGCCGAGGGGGCCGACCAAGGGCATCGCATAGGCTTCGCGGCGTCCCGTCGCGATCACGATCTCCACCCCCGCCGCCTGGGCGGCGCGCAAAGCAGCGCGATTGCGAGTGCTGATTGGCGCGCCTGAGGAGGGGGTAAGAGTACCGTCGATGTCGATGGCGATCAGCCGGATGCTCACGCCTCAGTCTACCAATCTGGAATCTTGGAAGCGGTTATCCTAGGGGCATGACCGGTCCCGAATCCCAGCGCCGCCCAGCCTCCGGCGACCCAACATCGCGGCAAGCTTGCCCACATTGCGGCGCACCTCTCGACGCGGCTGCGGCGAGTGATCACGGAACAGCCGAAGAGAAGGGACAACCCATCCGTGGGGTTGCGGCAGGCTCCCAGTCGCAGAGCGCGGAGAAGGATCATCGCGGCGTTACCATGCCCGCGCGCCGCCGGGTCGGCGGCATCATCACTCCACAGTAGCTGCCACGCAATTATGAGTTGGTCCCGGCGTTGCCGGGACCATGCGGAGCTAGCGCAGGCTTGCCGGCGGCAGCGAGACCGCCGAGAGACGCTCGAACTCATCTTCAGTGAGCTTGACCGAGGCGGCGCCGACATTCTCCTCTACGTGCCGGACGGAGGAGGTTCCAGGAATCAGCAATGTATTGGGTGAGCGCCGCAGCAGCCACGCGAGCGCAATCGACATGTGCGAGACGCCGTGCGTGCGGGAGATTGCTTCGATCACATTCTGCTTGCCCGGCACGGCGCGGATGGGCGCCCAGGGGATGAAGGCAATTCCATTTTGCTGGCAGTAGTCCAACAGATAGTCCCACTCGCGATCGGCAAAGCTGTAGCGGTTTTGAACCGAGACGATTGGCGTGAGTTTGAGCGCTCGCTCAACATGTTCGCGGGTGACGTTGGAGAGCGCCACATGGCGGATCTTGCCTTCCTTCCGCAGCGTAACCAGGGTCTCCATGGAAGCTTCAAACGAGACGGCGGGGTCCGGGATGTGCAGTTGGTAGACATCGATGCGCTCCAGGCGCAACCGCCGCAGACTGCCCTCCACCGCTTGGCGCAGATGCCCGGGACTTGCATCGTGCGTCCATTGACCCGGCCCGGGGCGTCCCCAGCCGCCCTTGGTTGCAATCACCACGCCGGCCGGGTAGGGCGCCAGAGCCTCGGCGATGATCTCTTCGCTCACGTCGGGTCCGTAGGAATCGGCGGTGTCGATGAAATTGACGTCAAGCTCTACTGCGCGGCGCAACACCGCCACGGCTTCGGCACGGTCCTTCGGCGGTCCCCAAATGCCCTCGCCGGTAATGCGCATGGCGCCGTAGCCTAGCCGGTTCACGGTGAGGTCGCCGCCCAGCGTGATCGTTCCCGCTGAGCGCGCAGAGGTCAGGGAGGTTTGTTGGCTCATAGCTACTCTCCTTCAAATAAATTCGGGTGATTTAGACGATCCTTCAGATGAGATGCCAGTTCCTTCACCGGCCTTATTCCGTCCCCAGCAGTCCGCTGAGCGTGGGCTTGTGCTTCTGTTTACGCCGCTCCTTGGATGGTGCATCCTCGATGGCCCGTGCGGGCTTCGGCTGCCCCACCCGTTCCCTCGCATTGGCCTTGACTGCTTTGACCACGGAGAACTTGCCCCGACTCTGCTTCTTCTTCACCATAGCCGCGCCTGAACAACTTCCGAAGTTTGTCCCCCGTCTCTTGAGTATGGAATACTTTTGAGAGATGCGGTGGCAAAACGCGCCGCATTCGGGAAGTAGGTTTCTGATCATGGAAGAACGGGATTTCTTCGATGAAAAATCCGAGCAGCGGACCCACACGCTAACTTGTCCTCACTGCGGCAAGGCGGACGAGTATGAGGTTTCCTGGCTGGTTCGCCGCAAAAAAGCGCAACTGCCGCGTAACGCCGACGAGCGGGACCGGGCTCGCTTTGCCAAAGCGCAATCCTATATGGTGCGTCGGGATGACGTGACGGGTTGCAAGAATATCCGCTGCCGGAAGCGCTTTGAGGTCTCCAGCCTGCAGTCTGTAGCATTTCTTTAGGGCTGCGGGGATCGGTATCGCCGGGCGCCAAAGTTCCGGCGGCCGCCTTGCCTCGGCCGAGGCGTGGCGCTGTCGATTCCCGTTTTAGTCTGAGAAGAAGCCGTCAGGCAGAAAACGGGGCAGGCGTGGTTTAATAGGAGCGGGTTTGGGGTACGGTTCCAGCAGGCGTTCTATAGCGAACGGTGTTTGGAGCTCAAGTCCCATTGAGTTTTGTCTGCGGGAGTGAAGGAATATGGCCAACGCATTGCTTCCCATTGAAGAACGCAATCTTTCCCCGGATCAGGTGGACACACTCGACAAGCGCCGGCAGCGCGGATTGATGTTCCTGGTCGTCTCTGGACAGTTTGCGATTATCTCTACCGTGCTGCTGCTGTGGACCGGTCAGGATTTCACGTATGCGCCCGGCTGGGCTCATCCGATGGACTACTACTTCATCATCACCGTCACCATCTGCATCGTCGCCGGTTTCACGGGAATGGTGTTGCGCCGCGGCAAACCCGAATTTTAAAACATATTCGGCACGCCTAGGGAGAGGGCCCGCTGCTGCAATTCCGGTTGTGCGCCGCGCTACGCCCGAGTTGAAAATGCTCTATTCTTGAACCATTATGGCGACCAAGAAAGAGCTTCTCTCCACTCCTATCCAGCACATCGATATCAAACAGCTTGATGTGGTCCCGCTCGTCGATGCCATGCAGCACATGGCCTATAGCTCCCGCGACTTGGCCCGGGCGGCGGCGATCTATGAGCGGATGCTGCGCGATGGCGAATGCGGCGTCATTCTTTGCCTGGCCGGCTCGCTGATCAGCGCCGGATTGAAGCAGATCTTCATTGATCTCCTCCGCAACAATATGGTGGACGCCGTGGTTTCGACCGGCGCCAACATCGTAGATCAGGATTTCTTTGAGGCGCTGGGCTTCCGTCACTGGATCGCCAGCGATCTCTATCGGCAGGGAACCGAAGACGCAACCCTGCGCGAGCTGATGATCGATCGCATTTACGACACCCTGATCGACGAGGAAGAGCTGCGCATCTGCGATGAGGCGACCCACGCGATCGCCGACTCTCTGCCCCCGCGCCCGCACAGCTCGCGTGAATTCATCCGCGAGATGGGAGCTTACCTCGAGAGGGAAGGCAAAACCCCGGAAAAGGGCGGAGAAGACAGCATCGTGCTCGCCGCCTATCAGAAAGATGTGCCGATTTTTGTCCCCGCCTTCAGTGACTGTTCGGCGGGCTTCGGCCTGGTCGCCCATCAGCATGCTCGCAGGGACAAGCCCAAGGTTTCCCTCGATTCGGCCAAAGACTTCTATGAACTCACTCAACTAAAGATTGCGAATCCCACTACCGGCCTGTTGATGATTGGCGGCGGGACACCGAAGAATTTTGCTCAGGACATCGTGGTCGCCGCGGAGGTTCTCGGAGTGGAGGCTCCGATGCACAAGTATGCGGTGCAGGTGACCGTTGCCGATGTCCGCGATGGCGCGCTCTCCTCCAGCACGCTGAAGGAAGCCAGCTCCTGGGGCAAGGTAGATACGACCTTTGAGCAAATGGTCTACAGCGAGGCCACTCTCGCGTTGCCGTTGATCGCCGGCTATGCATATGGGAAGCGCGCCTATGCCGGCCGGAAGGAGCGTCGCTGGGCGCGCCTGCTGGAGCCGGTAACCGCTTAGTCGCCAGACGCGGCCATCATCGTCAGTTCACCGGCAAAGATGCTATAAAGGCTGGGTGATTGGCTCGCTAACTCTGCCCTGGCGTTTCCGTTTCCTTTCAGGATTTGGACTTCTCGCAACGTTGTTGTTCGCCTGTGCCGCACTGACGGCCGGTGCACAATCCATATTCACCCTCCGGCCGGACGACCCGCACGCGGTGTATCTGCAGCGCGGAGCCTTCAATGCGGTAGCCGATGGCAAGGCCGACGACACGAAAGCAATCCAGGCCGCGATCGACCAGGTGCGCACCGCCGGCGGCGGCGTTGTCTTTGTGGCCGAGGGCCGCTATCGCATTACTGCCACGATCCACTTATGGTCGGGTGTTCGCCTCATTGGCTATGGCGCACATCGCCCCGTCTTTGTACTCGGCCCCCACACTCCCGGCTTTCAGGAAGGCCATGGATTTTTGGGAACCGGGCGCTACATGCTGCAATTTGCATCGATGCAGCCGCGATCCGGGGGGCCGGTGGTGGACGCCAACGAGTTCACCTTCTACAGCGGCATTCGCAATGTGGATTTCGAGATCGATGACGGTAATCCCGCGGCGATCGCGATTCGCTTTCATGTGGCCCAGCATTCCTTCCTTGAGGACATGAACTTCAATGTCGGTCAAGGCCGAGCGGCGCTTGAAGACGTTGGTAACAACGCCAGCCATCTGCATATCGAGGGCGGGCAATACGGCATTATTTCCGTTCGCACTTCACCCGCCTGGCAGTTCCTGCTGCTGGACTCCACCCTGGAAGGGCAGCGGGTGGCGGCCATTCACACGCAGGAGGTCGGCATGACCTTGGTGCGCGATCGCATCGCGCACACGCCCGTCGCCGTTGAAATCACCAAGAATATGACGGAGCAGTTCTACGGCCGTGATCTCACGCTGGAGGACATCAGCCGGTCGGCCCTCATCCTTGGCGAAGTGCTCAAGCCGATTCATGAGGTCACGCTGGATCATGTCGTCTGCCACAACGTGGCGGAGATGGTGCAGGGGGGCGAGGGCGTCCGCGGATTTACTCCTCTCCACGAGCCGGCAAAGCGCTATGTCGAAGAGCATCTGACGATCGGGCTTGAGATCGGGGCCGATGGCCGCGAGCGCGGCGTTGTCATGCATCACAAGGAGAGCCTGGCGGCTCCGGCGCGCTCCAAGATGGCCGATGTCGCGGCCCTGCCGCCGATGAAGGATTGGGTCAACGTCCACACGGTGGGAGTGAAGGGCGATGGAGGGGTCGACGATACGGCTGCGCTGCAGAGCGCCATCGACCGGAACCGCGTTCTCTACTTTCCCAGCGGCATTTATCGCATCACCCAAACCTTGCACCTGCGCCGGGACAGCGTGCTGATCGGCTTCAACCCTTCGACGACAGTTATCACGATTTGGGACAACGAGGCCGCTTTCAAGGGAGACGGTCCTCCTGTGCCGCTGGTCCAGAGCGCCCGCGGAGGCGCAGCGATCCTTTCCGGCATCGGCATCGACACCGGCTTCACCGACCCTCGCGCCTCGGGATTGGAGTGGCGTGCCGGACAGCAGTCGATGGTGGACGACGTTAACTTCGCGGAGGGTCATGGCCGCACCACCCCAATCCTCGCGCCCGGAATGCCGCGGCCATCCCGCGGGTTCTTCCGAGGCAATACGACCGCCAGCACGGAGTATCCCAGCCTTTGGGTACATGACGGTGGCGGTGGCGTATTTCGGGGTATCTGGACGTCGAACACGGGCGCCAAGGCAGGCCTTCTGGTGGAAAACACCTCCACGCCCAGTGTGGTTTACCAAATGTCGTGCGAGCACCACATGCATCACGAGACCCAATTCCATCATGTGTCGAATTGGACGGTCTTTGCCCTGCAAACGGAGGAGGAAAACCCGGCCGGGCAGGAATCCTTCTCGGTGGAACTGGAAGACGCGCACAACATGGCCTTCGCGAACCTCTTCACATATCGCGTCTCGCGCACCGCTTTGCCCAAGCTCAACGCGGTGGAGGCGGCGAGCTCCACCGGCATTCGCTTCGAGAATGTGCACGACTTTAGCCAGACGCGTTTGGCCTATGACAACAGCGTCTTCAACCGCGACACTGGGCTAAAGGTGCGGGCCCATAATTTCACCGCATTCACGCTCACCGCAAACAGCAAGCCCGGTGCTCCACTGCCGCTTCCTGCCGGCGTGTTCGCTCCTCATGCGGCGCTCCAACGGCTTGCCACCGGCTTCAGCAACGCTTCCGGCCTGACTGCGGGAACGAATGGCCAGCTCTTCTTTACGGATGCCGCGATGCACAAGATCTACCGTTGGAATGCGGCGACAAAGCAGGCCGAGTTGGTGACCGGAGAGGTTTCCGATCCCACGGCTGTCGGCTTCGCCGGGCCGGGATCGCTGCTGGCGGTCAATAGTGGCCGAACCTTCCGTCGTGTGATTCTCTCGGTCTTCAGCGTTGATCCGGTTACCGGAGCGGCGAAGAAGATTGACCCAACTTCCAGCCCCCAGAGCGGCACTAGTCTCATGCTGCCCTTAGGCCTTCACAACAGCATGAACACTTTAATGATGCAGCTGGAGCATCGTGGCCTCGTCTACGCGCCGGGCAGCAACATGGCTATCGTCGCTGATGTCACGGATCAACCTCGGGATTACTTCTACGCGCCAGGCGCCTCGGTCGCGATCATGGCCGGCGGCGACTGGCTGCCCATGCTGCAGGCGTCGCAGTGGCGCGTCTTCAACGTTGGCGACGAACATTTCGCGACCAGCGAAGATGACAATGAAACCTACAAACTGACGTTGGACAGCCTCCGCAGCATTACTGCAACTCCATTCCTGCCGCGCGGCGGCACCAGCGTGGTGACCGACAAGGCTGGAAATGTCTATGTCGCCGAGGGGCAGGTGTATATCTACAACGCGGCGGGGAAGCAGATCGGAGTGGTCGAAGTTCCAGAGCGGCCGGGCAGCCTGGCCTTTGGCGGCAGCGACCGGCACACTCTCTTTATTGGCGCGCGCTCCTCGCTCTACGCCATTGATACCCTGGCGGCGGGGAATTAGAGCGGATTCACGATTGCTACGCCCCACCGTGGTTCGAGAAGTGCGGCTTTTCTTAGCGGAAAAGCCGCGTATTGTGCATCTGCCTCGGGTACACCTATCGTGAATACGCTAAGACTTCTATCGGGGAGGGCCCCTGCGCGTGGGAACCCGGCCTCCAAAGCTCCGCGGCCCGGCAGATGAACCCAAGAAGGCGTGGGGGGGAGCCGCTATGGCGGTCCTTGACTGGAACGAAAGTTGCATGGCTTCTCACGAATACGGGTATACCCTTAGCTTTCCTCCCCCGAATGAGTCATGCGATGTTATTTCGCATCGAGGGGTCTTCCTGTGGGATTTGCAATGATTCTGCTTGGTATTCTGGCGAGTTATGTGGTGGTATCTTTCTCCGCTTGGTGCCTTTGCCGGATGTTGGCGGCGAGCGACAGGTTGGTAGAAAGCCGGGCCAACGTTATCCCCTTCAAGCGCGCCAGCTAGTTCTGGAGTTGCGAGCGGGGGCGAAGCGAAAAAGGAATGAACGCACCCGGGGCAAGTGTGTCGGCAATTACTGCCGCAGAACGCACGGCCTTCTCATTCTGCAATCTTTCCCTAGATCTTAAAAGAATGTGGCAGGTGCGCCTTGTTTGCGCGCGCGGCTCCCGGGGTGGGGGATTCTTTCAGTCACTCCGCCGGACACAGCCGCACGCCTTATACTGGCAACCGTCCAGCTAAGAGCATTTTTCCGATGGCGCGTAGAGATCCTCTGCGCTCATTCGATTGCCGCGACTCGCAGAAAGCACACCCTGCGAGCGGCAGGGAATGGCCGCACGCCAAAATCGAATCGGAAGAAGTGCTCCGATTCTCCGTTCGCGTTCATGGACGGGATGGGCTGGCCTCTTTCTTAAACCGGGCTCCTTGTTGTGAGTTGATCGCTTGAAGCGACTATGCGAGTGACTTGGCTTCGGGACAGACTCCCCTCGACCGTTATCTTCGCTGCCTCCCTGCTTTTGTCGGCATATGGCGGTATCGTGCTCTTGCTTGGGCATGGCGGCATTTTTGTCGCTGCGGTCATTGCGTGGGCCTGCGCCCAGACGCTGCTGATCGTATTGTGCGTGCTGCACTTTCTTAGTGCCTCACGCCGCAACGTAGCCGAGCAGCGCGTTCAGCAACTGGCGCAGATGCAGAGGAGCATTCTGGACTCTGCCGGCCCCATGATTCTCGCCACCGACCTTGACGGCAATCTGCAGATCTTCAATCCCGCCGCGGAAAGGATGCTGGGCTATCGCGTCAATGAAGTGTTGGGATTGCTGCGCGCTCAAGAGCTGTTTCCCCCTGGAGAACTGGAGCGCATCGGCCAAGTGCTCGTCTCACGGCTGGAGCGGGCTCCGGAGGCGTCTGTCGATGGAGTTTCCAGCGAGCTGAAGCATTATGCGCGCTATGTCACCAGTTTCCCCGTTAGCCGGGTGCGCGGTTTTGAGATTCAGTTTCGGCGCAAAGATGGCAGCTCTTTCCCCGCGATGGTCTATCTCTCGGCAGTTCGCGACAGCGGCGGAGCCCTGGCTGGGCTGTTGGCCATCGCCACCGACCTTACCGCGGCAAAGCGTGCCGAACATGCGCTACGCGAGAGCGAGGAGCGCTACCGCGACCTGTTTGAGAATTCCCAGGAAATGATCGCCACGCTCAGCCCGCGCGGCAAATACCTCTACGTCAACCCGGCTTGGCAGGCATGCTTCGGCAAAAGCGCGTCAGTCTTTGAGAATCTGCCGAATTTTGAGGCCGCTTTACCGGAGGAGATGCAGCAAGAAGCGGCAGTGCTCTTCGAGCGAGCGCTCAATGGCGAGCGCATTGATGGCGCCAACCTGCGGGTGCAAGGCGCCAGCGGCATGTATCGCGAGCTGGAAGCCAGCTTGAGTTGCCGCCAGGACCATGGCGAGCCGGTTTCAGTGCGCTGCATTTTTCGCGACGTAACCGCCCAATACCAGCGCGAGCGAAGATTGGCGATGCAGTTGGCCGTCAGTCAGGTGGTGGGCCAGTCCAATACCTCTGACGAGGCGCTGCCGGCCATGCTTGAATCCCTGGGCACCAACCTGGGCTTTGACATGGCGGGGCTATGGTTTGTTTCCAGCGACCAGCACACGCGGTATCTTGCCGGATGGTACCGGCCAGAGAGCGCGTGCGCGGAGTTTCACCGCGACAGCATTGGGCGCGTAATCGAAAAAGGGAAGGACCTGCCCGGCCAGGTCTGGGCGGCGGAAAGCCCCATCTGGATTGAGGAGTTGGAACGCAGTCCCAATTTTTTGCGGAGCAAAGCGGCGCAGGCCGACGGTCTGCTGACCGGTTGGGGCGTGCCTGTGCGCGTGGGCAACCAAGTGATCGCGATTGTCGAATTTTTCAGCCGCGAAAAGCAGAGCGAAGACCGGGAGATGATGGCCACCGTGGAGACGGTGTGCGCTTCAATCGGCCAGTTCATGGCCCGTTCGGCGCAGGAAAGCCGGCTGGAGGAGCTGAACCGTCAGAAGGAATCGATTCTGAATTCCGTCGCTGATGGTATCTTCGGTACCGACTCCAGTGGACGCATCGTCTTTGTGAACCCTGCCGCCGCCAGCATGCTGGGCGCGCACCCGTTTGACCTGATCGGCCGTACCGTGCACTCGGTGGTGCATGAGGAGCGCAAAGATCGCGAGAAATGTTCTGACCAGTGCCGCACGCGGCGTGCCTTCCTGATGCGCGATGGCGGCAGCGGCCAAGACATTTTCTATCGCAAGAATGGCGTCTCTTTTCCCGTCGAGTTTTCCGTTACTCAGATGGTCGAGCACAGCGTGGCAGTGGGCAGCGTTCTTAGCTTTCGCGACATTAGCCAGCGCTATGCTCTGGACCGCATGAAAGATGAGTTCGTCTCCACCGTGAGCCACGAGCTGCGGACGCCGCTCACCTCCATCCGGGGGGCGCTGGGGCTGCTCTCCGCCGGGTTGCTGGGAGGGGTGGGAGACAAGGCCGCCAACCTGCTGCGCATCGCGGTGGGCAACTCCGACCGTTTAGTTCGCTTGATCAACGACATCCTCGATCTGGAACGCATGCAGTCCGGGCGGGCTCCGCTGGCCTATCGCCAGTGCTGCCTAGACGAGCTGGCTCGACAGGCCATCGATGCCATGAACCCGATGGCCGACGCGGCCAAGGTGCAGCTCATCCTTGATTCGGAGCCGACCACCATCGAGGCCGATCCCGATCGGCTACTGCAGGTCATCACCAATCTGCTCAGCAACGCGGTCAAGTTCTCTCCACCTTCGTCGCAGGTGGTCGTCAAGCTGGAGCGGCTGCTGGATGGCGTTACGCTGAGCGTGATCGATCGCGGAAGAGGAATACCCAAGGACAAGCTGGAGTCGATCTTCGATCGCTTTCAGCAGGTCGATGCCTCCGATTCCCGGCAAAAAGGCGGCACCGGCCTGGGCCTTGCCATTTGCCGCACCATCGTCCAGCAGCATGACGGCAGAATCTGGGCTGAACGGAACGCTGATCGCGGGTCCACCTTCCATATGTTTTTGCCTGCCATTACCCGAGAGGCCGGCGAGGTGCAATCCACTTCCGGCGAAATGCCGGAAACCGTCACTGGATCTTCCGTGCTCATCTGCGATGAGAGCGCGGAAAGCACGGCCGTGGCCGCCACCTGCCTGAAGGCTCAAGGCTATTTTGTTCTAGAGGCGGCGCATGGCGATGAGGCCGTTGCGATGGCCCGGCAAATCCGGATGGACGCAATTCTGCTGGATCTGAGCCTGCCCGGGCTGCACGGGTGGGAGACCCTGCGGCAGCTCAAGAACGACCGCCGCACGAGCATGATCCCCATCATCGTGCTCAGCGCGTTTGGAGCTTTCAACGACCCCGAGATCGAGCAGAGCGCGGACGCATGGCTGCAAAAGCCGCTTCAGGAGGAGTTGCTGCTGGCGGCTCTTACTCGCGTGCTCCACGCGGAAGAGGCTCCGGGCCGAGTGCTACTCGTGGAGGGCGACAATGACCTGGCCAAAGTCATGCTGGCGACCCTTGAGCGTGCCGGTCTTGACGTTTGTCATGCGCCGACCCGACGGAAGGCGCTGGAGCTGTGTGTTACT
>Ga0207933_1001305_pt1 | contig 19676 bp, 25 predicted proteins | sample NGESurdeep092012_4_FD_184488 | JGI IMG/M metagenome (GOLD analysis project Ga0207933, IMG submission 184488) | Arctic peat soil microbial communities from Barrow, Alaska - NGEE Surface sample F53-3 deep-092012 (SPAdes) | ecosystem: Environmental > Terrestrial > Soil > Wetlands > Peat ...
AGAGCCTTGCAGCGTGTCGCGCCAACCTTTGGTATCACCCTCGTTAGAGGGCCGAGGCTGAAGCCTCGTTCAACACCCGAAAGACTAAGGAGCAGATGCCCGGTGTCTCTTTCAGGTGGAAGCGATGGAAAAACTGCCAGCGGAGCTGAACTACCAGCTCGATTTCACGACGCCTGGAATCTCGCCTTTGAGCGCAAGCGAGCGGAAGCACAAACGGCAAACGCCAAACTTGCGAAGGAACGCGCGCGGCCGGCCGCAGAGCTGGCAGCGGTTGTGCTGGCGGGACTTGAACTTCGGTACACGGGCGTCTTTGACGCGTTTTGCTGTGGTTGCCATTTGTCTCTCTATTCTACTTCAAACTTCCTACTAAAAATTGTCATCCTGACCCTGAGCTTGTCGAAGGGGAAGAACCTGCTTCTTGCTCTGGCTTTCTGAACTCTTGCCTTTACGCGCCAACGCGGAACGGCATCCCGAACGCCTTGAGCAACTCGCGGGCTCCGTTGTCGTCCTTCGCCGTGGTAACGATGGTGACGTTCATGCCCTTGATTTTGTCGACCTTCGCATAATCGATTTCAGCGAAGATCAGCTGGTCGCGCAGGCCGAGTGTGTAGTTGCCGCGGCCGTCGAAGCTCTTCGACGAAACGCCGCGAAAATCGCGCACACGAGGCAGCGCAATCGAGATCAGACGGTCCAGAAATTCGTACATCGCATCGCCACGCAGTGTGACCATCGCACCGATGGGCATGCCCTCGCGCAGCTTGAACGCCGCGATGGACTTCTTGGCCTTGGTGATGACGGGCTTCTGGCCCGCAATCGCGCCGAGGTCGGCGAGCAGCGGGTCCATGATCTTGACGTTCTGCGTCGCTTCGCCCAGGCCCATGTTGATGACGATCTTGTCGAGCGCCGGGACGGCCATCGGGTTGCCAAGGCCGAGTTCCTTCTGTAGGCCTTGCTTGATTTCCGAGTGGTACTTCTCTTTAAGACGGGCTGCCATGTTCGTTTCTCTTTCTCCACGGTTTCGGGGTGGGATGTTTTCCGTTTACCGGTTCGTGGGATACTCACTTAGTTCAGTGAATAATCTTGAGTGAATAGTGAATAAAGCAAACCATCTTTGTTTATTCACTACTCACTGCTCACTGCTCACTACTCACTACTCACTACTCACTACTCACTACTCACTACTCACTACCTTCAAATTATTCGGCGAATCATGTTGAGTGAATAGTGAATAAAGCGGAGCGCCTTTGTATTATTCACTATTCACTACTCACTGCCTTCCTACTTCTTCGCCTTCTCCGGGATCGTCACACCGTTGGAGCGGGCGACCCGGGTCTTCTTGCCGTTGTCGATCTGGTAGCCGACGCGCGTCTTCTCGCCGTCGGAGTCCAGCAGCATGACGTTGGAAATGTGGATGGCCGCCTCCTGCTCCAGAATGCCGCCCGCGCTGTTCTTCCGCGAGTCGGGCTTGAGGTGCCGCTTGACCATCTGCGCGCCTTCGACCAGGACGCGGCCCTTGTCCGCGATGACGCGGAGGACGCGGCCCTTCTTGCCCTTGCTCTTGCCGGCGATCACGATAACCTGATCGCCCTTCTTGATCTTGATCTTCGACTTCTTTACATCCAGAGCCGGTTTAAACTTGTTAGGCATTGCTTTCTCCATTGCTCACTGTTCGGCGAGCCTCGGCGATCACGGAGCCGGAATCCGGTGGAACTGGTGAATAGTTGTCAGTGAATAGTGAATAAAACCTGTCGTGGTGAGTGAAGCGCTTTTGCCTTATTCACTATTCACTCTTCACTACTAACTTCTCTAAATAACTTCAGGCGCGAGCGAAACGATCTTCAAAAACTTCTTCTCGCGAAGCTCACGGGCGACGGGTCCGAAAACGCGCGTCCCAACCGGCTCGTTGGAATCGTTGATCACAACAGCTGCGTTCTGGTCGAAACGGATGTACGTGCCATCGCGACGGCGCGCTTCCTTGCGCAGGCGGACGATGACAGCCTTGACGACTTTGCCCTTCTTGACGGTGCCGTCGGGCGAAGATTCCTTGACCGCCGCGGTGACGACGTCGCCGAGGTGGGCCTTCTTGCCGAGACCGCCGCCGAGGGGAAGGATCACCTGGAGCTTGCGCGCGCCGGAGTTGTCGGCAACGTCAAGGATGGAGCGCATTTGAACTGACATTTAAATCTCCTTGCAAATCTTGAGGACAGCCTCTAGCCGTTAGCTCTTAGCTTCTAGCTAAAGGCTAAAAGCTAGCGGCTAATAGCTACTTGGCGGCTTCAGCCTTCGGCTTCTCGTCGGCCAACTGCGACAACGACGAGCGGCGGATGATCTCTTCCAGCGTCCAGCGCTTCAGCTTCGACAGCGGACGCGACTCGCGAATGCGGACCATGTCGCCGACGCGCGCGGAGTTCTGCTCGTCGTGCGCATAGAACTTCTTGTTCGACTTCAGAACGCGCTTGTACTTGGGGTGGGCCTTGCGCATTTCGGTTTCAACGACAATGGTCTTGGCCATCTTGGTCGAAACAACCAGGCCGACCTTTTCGTTGCGCTTGGAAGCCGCGGCGGGTGCAGTCTGCTCGGCCGGAGTGGGATTAGTGGTCGTATCGGCCATGGTTTATGCCTTCCCTGCTGTTGCGGCCTTGAGTTCGCGCTCACGGGCAATGGTCTTGATGCGTGCGATGTCGAGCTTGAGCGAGGGGAGGTTCTTGACGCCGTCCTGCTTGCCAAGGCTCTTCGCGAAGCGGATGCGGAAGATCTGCTCAGCGGCCTGCGCCTCTTGCGTCTTCAACTCATCGTCCGAGAGATTGCGAATCTTTTCGAGTTCCATTGTGATTTCCTTCAACATCTATTGGTTGTCATCCCGTAGCGCAGCGAACGGATCTGCTGTTCGCCGGCGATGGAACAAACTTACTTCGCGACTACTTCAGTCTTCATCCCGGGACGAACGACGAACACAGTCTTGAGCGGCAGCTTGTGCGACGCGAGACGCATCGCTTCACGCGCCAACTCGACCGGAACGCCTTCCATCTCGAACAAAATCTTGCCGGGGCGGACGACCGCGACCCAATGATCGGGCGCGCCCTTGCCTTTACCCATACGGGTTTCGGCCGGCTTCTTGGTGATCGGCTTGTCCGGGAACAAACGCAGCCACACCTTACCGCCACGCTTGATGAAACGCGTCATGGCGATACGAGAGGCTTCGATCTGGCGGTCGGTGATATATCCGCACTCCAGGACCTTGAGGCCGAAGTCGCCAAACGAAATATCGGAGCCGCGCCACGCCTTGCCGCACATGCGGCCGCGCTGCTGCTTGCGGTACTTAACTTTCTTGGGAAGAAGCATGATGATTCCTTTGAGCTGCTAATGACACGAAAGCACTTGAGGGGCGGAACTCTTCGCGAATAAATGCTGCGAGAAGAAACGCTGACCGGGGTCTCTGTCGCAAAAGCTTCAAACGAAGCTCAGGACAGACTCAGGGCCAAACTAGATAAGTGTACCGGAACTCCGCGGGCATTACCAGCCCACGGAGCCCCGATACGGAGATTTAGAACGCGCCAGTAGTGACCGGAACGACATCCCGACGCTTCTTCTGCTCGTAGATATCGCCACGGTACACCCAGGTCTTGACGCCGATGATGCCGAACGTCGTGTGCGCCTCGGAGAAACCATAGTCGATGTCGGCGCGCAGCGTGTGCAGCGGCAGGCGACCCTGGAGATACCACTCGGAGCGAGCGATTTCGTTGCCGTTCAGGCGGCCGGAAACGCGGACCTTGATGCCCTTGCAGCCGAAACGCAGCGCCGAATCGACCGACTTGCGCATCGCGCGACGGAACGAAACGCGCTTCTCGAGCTGGAGAGCAATGCTCTCCGAGACGAGTTGAGCGTCGAGCTCCGGCTTGTTGACTTCCAGAATGTCGATGAAGACTTCGCGCGATGTGCGCTTCTGGATGTCGGCCTTCAGCTTGTCGATCTCCGCGCCCTTGCGGCCGATGATGATGCCCGGACGCGCGGTGCGGATGATCAGGCGCAGCTTGTTGCCCGGGCGCTCGACTTCAACCGACGAAACGCCGGCAGCCTTGAGCTTCTCGCGCAGCTCAGCCTTGAGCTTGACGTCCTCGACGAGGAGTTTGTCGTAGCCGCGCTCCACAAACCAGCGCGACTTCCACGGCTTGTTGATGCCGAGGCGGAATCCGTAAGGATGGACTTTCTGTCCCATATTTTTCCCTTCAACCTTTGCAGCCTTCCGGTTGAGCCGGCGAGGCTATACGTGTTCGGTGGTGCGAAAACTGTTTGGTTCTGGGTTGTCGGTTGTGAGTTCTGGGTAGAAACGTACTTACCGAGAACCGACAACCGAGAACCAACAACCGACTAAGCGGCGGCCTTCTTTGCAGGAGCCTTCTTGGCTGCTGCCTTTTTAGCCGTGGCTTTTTTTGCCTGAGACTTCCTGCCCGCCTTCTTCGCCGGCGCAGCAGTCGTATCGCCGGCAGCAGCTGCGGACTTCTTCTCCGCGACCGTGACGATGATGTGCGAGATGCGGCGCTGGTAGCGGAACGCACGGCCCATTGGAGCAGGCCGTATGCGCTTCATGCGCGGACCTTCGTTCGCGATCGCGGTCTTGACGTAGAGGTTGTCGACATCGACGTCGAGGCCCTTTTCGTCGGACAGGTAAACCGCGTTCTGAACAGCCGAGCGCAGGACCTTCTCGATCACCGGCGACCAGCGCTTGTTGGTGAACGTGACGATGTTGATCGCGGCCTCGATGCGCTTGCCCTTGATGAGGTCGAGCACGAGCTTGGCCTTCTGCGGGCTGCCGCGCTGGAACTTAGCCTCGGCGCGGAATTCGGTAGTTGCTGGAGCTGCTGACTTAGCCATAATATTTCTTCCTAAAAGCTAGAAGCTAAGAGCTAAAAGCCTTCCTCTAAATTTCCCTTACTTGGCCTTTGCCGTGTCGCCGGACTTAGCCGAGTGACCCTTGAAGGTGCGGGTTGCGGAGAACTCGCCGAGCTTGTGCCCGACCATGTTCTCGGTGCAGTACACGGGGATGAACTTGCGTCCGTTGTGCACAGCAATCGTGTGACCCACCATGTCGGGGTGGATGGTGGACCGGCGTGACCAGGTGCGGATCACTTTCTTCTCGTTCGCCTCGTTCATCTTGTCGACCTTAACCATAAGGTGAGCGTCGATGAATGGGCCCTTCTTGGTAGAGCGTGCCATGTATAACTCCGTGTTGCGGGTGCTGAATACGACGAATCTCAGGAGGAGTGCTGAGACTTGGTTTTGCCCTTGCGGCACCTTTACGGTGCTCCTCCGGGCGCTGCTCTGATACCCAGGGGCTAAAGCCCCGTCGTTACGGCGTCGGACAATGTCGGGGCTGAAGCCCCGACCTACCGTTTCGTGCTTACCGAATGAAGAGCGGAGGCTCTGTCGTTCGTTTACTGTCGGCTCGGGCTGAAGCCCCGACCTACCGTTTCGTGCCAGTCCTACAAATTACTTGCCCTTGTTGCGGCGCTGCACAATAAACACATCCGTGCGCTTGTTATTGCGGGTCTTGTAGCCACGTGTCGGCTGGCCCCACGGCGTCACAGGATGACGTCCGCCAGAGGTCTTACCTTCACCACCGCCGTGCGGGTGGTCGACCGGGTTCATCGAAACGCCGCGGTTGGCCGGGCGAATGCCCTTCCAGCGGTTGCGCCCAGCTTTGCCGATCGTGACATTCTCGTGGTCCGTGTTTCCGACCTGGCCGATGGTCGCCATGCACTCGACGAGCACCTTGCGGGTCTCGCCGGAGGGCAGCTTCAGAAGCGCGTAATCGCCTTCCTTCGCAATCAGGTTGACCTGCGCGCCGGCCGAGCGGGCCATCTGCGCGCCCTTGCCCGGACGAAGCTCGATGTTGTGCACAATCGTTCCGGTCGGGATGTTCTTGAGCGGAAGCGCGTTGCCAACCAGGATGTCGGCGTCGGGGCCCGACATCACCTTCATACCAACCTTCAGACCGATCGGCTGAATGATGTAGCGCTTTTCGCCATCGGCGTAGTGCACGAGAGCGATGCGTGAGCTGCGGTTCGGATCGTACTCGATGGTCGCGACAGTTGCGGGGATACCGTACTTGTCGCGCTTGAAGTCGATCAAGCGAAGCTTCTGCTTATGTCCGCCGCCCTGGTGGCGGATGACAAGCTTGCCCATGTTGTTACGGCCGCCGGTACGAGGCTTCACGGCGAGCAGCGGCTTATGCGGCTTGTCGGTCGTGATGTCGTCGTTGACCAGCTTCGTGGCGAAGCGGAGGGTCGGCGTAATCGGACGGAATGACTTAATCGGCATGTTGCTATTCCTTTGCCGCGCTAATTACTAAATTCTTGGTGAGCGCGATACGTGGTGCTTGGGGTTCTTGGTTCTCGGTTATTGGTTGTCGGTAAAAGCGTTCTACCGACAACCCACAACCGAGAACCCACAACTATTAAATCTCTGCTGCGAAGTCGGGAACCTTCTCCCCAGCCTTCAAACGTACATAAGCCTTTTTCCAGTCGGGCAGGTAGCCGGAGTACTTACCCCGCTTGCGCTCCTTGCCCAGAACACTGGCAGTGCGAACGGCGGCGACCTTCACTTTGAAGAGCGTCTCGACAGCCTGCTTGACTTCGGTCTTGGTGGCGCCGGCGGCAACTTCAAACACCAGCGAGCCTTCGACTTCGCGTGTCTGGAGAGCCTTCTCCGTGATCAACGGACGACGGATTACCTTGTAAATAGTGGTCGACATTATGCAGCCTCCTTCTCGGCAGCAGCGTGCTTACGCTTCGAGACGGACTTCTTCAGCGTCTCCTGCAGAGTTTCAAACGCGGCCTTCGAGAAGACGGCGTGCTCATACTTCAGCAGGTCGTAGGGGTGAACTTCGGAGGAGAGCACAAGCTCGACTCCAGAGAGATTGCGCGAACCGAGGTAAAGCTTCTCGGAGAGTTGCTGCGACGACTCCACCAGGAGCGTGGTCTTCTTCGCATCAAGCGAATTCAGCGCATTGCGGAAAAGCTTGGTCTTGCCTTCAGCCGTGTCGAAGTTTTCGACGATGGTCAGCTTGCCGGCAGAGATCTTCGAAGCAATAGCCGAGCGGAGCGCGCCCATCAGCTTCTTCTTCGGGAACTGGTAGTCGTAGCTGCGCGGCTGAGGTCCATGGACCGTACCGCCTCCACGCCAGAGCGGGGTGCGGATCGAACCGACGCGAGCGCGGCCCGTGCCCTTCTGCTTCCAAAGCTTCTTGCCTGCGCCCGAAACCTTCTTGCGGTTCTTGGTGGCTGCCGTACCCTGGCGCAAGGACGCCCGGTAATGCTTGACCGCTTCCCAGAGAAGCGCTTCGTTTACTTCTCCCGAGAAAAGATCGTCGAGTTCGAACTCGCCAACCTTGGCTCCCGTGAGATTGACTACATTGATGTTTGCCATCTCTACTTCTTCCTTTGCATGCCAGCTGTGCGGCACACCGTAAATTTGTTAGTCTGCGTTCCCGGTTCATTCCCCGCGCAGAGTTATTGCTGTTGCCTTCTGGGCCCTGGACCCTAAGCCCGGGACCCTTCCGCACTACTTCTTCTTCGGTGCAGCCTTCTTGGAAGCCTTCAACGCGTCCTTGGTAGCTGCGCCTGCAAATCCACGACGCTCTCTCGGCGGCGCCTTCGCCTTCGAGACCAGCACGTATCCGTCACGCGCTCCGGGTACAGCGCCTTCAACGAGAAGGAGGTTTTCATCAACGTCGACTCCGCGGATGCGGAGGTTGCGGACCGTCACCTGGTTCGTTCCCATGTGGCCGGGCATGCGCTGGCCGGGAAAAACGCGCGAGGGAAACGACGATGCGCCGATCGAGCCCTGCACCTGGAACATATGACCGTGCGACTTCGGCCCGCCCGCAAATCCATGCCGGCGAATGACGCCTGCGAATCCGCGGCCCTTCGAATTGCCGATGACATCGACAAACTTCGTACCCTCGAAGATATCGACGAGGATGCGATCGCCGGCCTTCGCGCCCTGATCGCCGTCGTTACCAGTGACGGACTCAAGCTGCACTTCGCGGATCTCGCGGACCGGCGGAACGTTGGTCTTGGCGAAGTGGCCGGTCATGGCCTTGTTCACCTTGGTCGCTTTGACAAACTCAACCAGACCGATCTGCGCGGCATCGTAGCCGTCTTTCGCCATCGTCTTGAGCTGCGTGATGACGCATGGTCCGACCTTGAGAACGGTGACGGGATGAACCACGCCGTTGTCGTCGAACACCTGCGTCATCCCGATTTTCTTACCCAGAATTCCTGTGACTGACATACTTCCCTCTCCTCATCATGCGGCGTTGATCGCGGCACTGTAGGTACTGCTATTGCCTTTGTTCATGCTTTTCTGGTTTGTCATCCCCGAACGGGATCTGCTTCGCCAGTCCAGCCACTGCTTACTTCGTTACCGTCTTAATCTCAACGTCGACACCCGCCGGCAAGTCCAGCTTCATCAGCGCGTCGACGGTCTGCTGCGTGGGCTCGAGAATGTCGATCAGGCGCTTGTGCGTGCGGATCTCGAAAGCCTCGCGCGACTTCTTGTCGACGTGGGGCGAGCGCAGAACGCAATACTTGTTCTTCATCGTGGGCAAAGGAATCGGCCCGGCGACCTGCGCGCCTGTGCGCTTTGCGGTCTCAACGATCTCGCCGGTGGACTGGTCGAGAACGCGGTAGTCATAAGCCTTCAGGCGGATACGGATGCGTTGCTGTGCCATGTTTCTCTTTCTTGGATCAAAGATCGTTTGGAGTGGCTGCCGGTCGTCATGCATCTTGGCGAACCGGCAGCCCTCGATTAGCTTTTAGCTTCTAGCCTCTGGCCTCTAGCTAAAAGCTAGGAGCTAAAGGCTAGCAGCTTACGAATTACTTGATGATCTCCGAGATCGTACCCGCGCCGACAGTCCTGCCGCCTTCGCGAATAGCAAACCGCAGACCCTTCTCCATCGCAACCGGAGTATGCAGCGTGATCGTCAACTCGATGTTGTCGCCAGGCATGCACATTTCAGTGCCTTCCGGCAGCTTCGCCGAACCCGTAACGTCCGTGGTCCGGAAATAGAACTGCGGACGATAGCCATTGAAGAACGGTGTGTGACGGCCGCCTTCTTCCTTCGACAGAACGTACACGGTGCCCCTGAAGTCAGTGTGCGGCGTGATCGAACCCGGCTTCGCCAGGACCATGCCACGCTCGACATCTTCCTTCGCAACGCCGCGGAGAAGCAGCCCAGCGTTGTCGCCGGCAAGGCCTTCGTCCAACTGCTTCTTGAACATTTCAACGCCCGTGCAAACCGTCTGCTGGGTGTCGCGGAAACCGACGATCGAGCAAGCCTCGCCAACCTTGATCTTGCCGCGTTCGATACGGCCCGTCACAACAGTTCCACGACCCGAGATCGAGAAAATGTCTTCGATCGGCATCAGGAACGGAAGATCGACAGCGCGCTCGGGCTGCGGGATGTACTTGTCGACAGCCTCCATCAACTCGTCGATCTTGGCTTCCCACTGGGCTTCGCCGTTCAGCGCGCCGAGAGCGGAACCACGAATGATCGGTGTGTCGTCGCCGGGGTAGTCGTACTTCGACAGCAGCTCGCGGACTTCCATCTCGACGAGCTCAATCAGCTCTTCGTCTTCGACCGCGTCGCACTTGTTGAGGAACACGACGATGTACGGAACGCCAACCTGGCGAGCGAGCAGAACGTGCTCTTTGGTCTGCGGCATCGGGCCGTCGGTCGCGGCGACCACGAGGATCGCACCGTCCATCTGCGCGGCGCCGGTGATCATGTTCTTGATGTAATCGGCGTGGCCCGGACAGTCGACGTGCGCATAGTGGCGGTTCTTGGTCTCGTACTCCACATGCGAGGTCGAGATCGTGATGCCGCGCTCGCGCTCTTCGGGCGCGTTGTCGATGGTGTCGAACGAGCGGAACGTGTTCTTCGGGTTGTGCTTCGCCAGGACCTTGGTGATCGCCGCGGTCAGCGTCGTCTTGCCGTGATCGATGTGGCCGATCGTCCCAATGTTTACGTGAGGCTTACTGCGATCGAATTTTTCCTTCGCCATGATGTTCTCCGTGTGTATCTGTGTTGCGAAACTGTTGCCTTGCGGCGTTTTGCGCGCGCCGGTTACATCCCGGCTCCAGCGCGCGGCTTACCTGTCCTTGTCCTTGCCCTGCACCTTCGCGATGATCTCTTCCGAGACCGAGCGGGGCGCTTCTTCGTACTGCTTGAACTGCATCGAGTAGTTCGCGCGGCCCTGGGTCGCTCCGCGCATGTGCGTTGCATAGCCAAACATTGTCGACAACGGAACGCTGGCACGGATCGCCTGCGTGTTGCCAACCATTTCCATGCCTTCGATACGGCCGCGGCGCGAGTTCAGATCGCCGATGATCGTGCCCATGTAGTCCTCTGGCACAGTCACCTCAACCGCCATCACCGGCTCCAGCAGGACTGGCTTCGCCTTGCGGGCCGCTTCCTTGAAGGCCATCGAGCCGGCAATCTTGAACGCCATTTCGTTGGAGTCGACATCGTGGTAGCTGCCGTCGTACAAGCTCACCTTGACGTCCACCATTTCGTAGCCGGCGAGAACGCCGCCCAGCATGGCTTCCTGGATGCCCTGGTCGATCGGCTTGATGTATTCCTTCGGAATCGTTCCGCCCTTGGTATCGTTCGAGAACTCGTAGCCCTTGCCCGGCTCGTTCGGCGAAACGCGAATCTTCGCATGGCCGTAGTTACCGGAGCCGCCCGTCTGGCGAATGTACTTGCCTTCCGCATCGGCATTACCGCGGATCGTCTCGCGATAGTTCACCTGCGGCTTGCCGACGTTGGCTTCAACCTTGTACTCGCGCATCATGCGATCGACGATGATTTCGAGATGCAGCTCACCCATACCGGCAATGATGGTCTGGCCCGAATCGATGTCCGTACGGACGTTGAACGTGGGATCTTCCTGCGCCAGCTTCGAAAGCGCAACGCCCATCTTCTCCTGGTCGGCCTTGGTCTTCGGCTCCACCGCAACCTCGATGACCGGCTTCGGGAAATCGATGCGCTCAAGCGCGATGGGGTCCTTGGGCGAACAGATCGTATCGCCCGTGACGAGGTTCTTGAGACCGACGGCGGCGCAGATATCGCCCGCCATAATCTCGGTGATTTCCTCGCGCTTGTTGGCATGCATCTTGAGCAGGCGGCCAATGCGTTCCGTCTTTGTCGTACGCGGATTCAACACCGTGTCGCCGGTCTTCAACACGCCCGAGTAGATGCGGATGAAGATAAGCTGGCCGACAAAAGGGTCGGTCATGATCTTGAAGCCAAGCGCCGAAAGCGGCTCGCTGTCGTCAGCCTTGCGAATAATCTCTTCTTCCATGTTGTCGGGGTTATGGCCGATCATGGGAGGAATGTCGAGAGGGCTCGGCAAATAATCGACCACCGCGTCCAGCAGCGTCTGCACACCCTTGTTCTTGAACGCGGAGCCGCACAGCACCGGGAAGATGTTCATCGCGATGGTCGCCTTGCGGATACCGGCTTTAAGCTCTGCCTCGGTCGGTTCAGTGCCTTCAAGGTAGTGGTGCATGATGATGTCGTCGGAGTCGGCAACCGCCTCGATGAGGTGATGGCGAGCAGCCTGCGCGGTCTCGACGAGATCGGCGGGAATCTCTTCGATCGAGTATTCCGACCCCATCGTTTCGTCATGCCACAGGATGGCTTTCATCGTGACGAGGTCAACGACGCCGACGAACTTCGCCTCCGCGCCAATCTGGATGTTGATCGGAATCGCACGCGCACCAAGGCGTTCGACGATAGTCGAGGTCGCATAGACGGCATCCGCACCGGCGCGGTCCATCTTGTTGATGAAGCAGACCCGGGGGACCTTGTATTTGTCAGCCTGACGCCACACTGTTTCCGATTGCGGCTGCACGCCGGCGACCGCGTCGAAGCACGCCACCGCACCGTCAAGCACGCGCAAGCTGCGCTCGACTTCAGCGGTGAAGTCCACGTGGCCCGGGGTGTCGATAATGTTGATGCGGATGTTCTTCCAGGTGCATGTCGTCGCGGCGGAGGTGATCGTGATGCCGCGCTCCTGCTCCTGCTCCATCCAGTCCATGGTGGCCGTGCCCTCGTGTACCTCGCCGATACGGTGCGTGATGCCCGTATAGAAGAGGATGCGCTCGGTCGTCGTCGTTTTGCCGGCGTCGATGTGAGCCATGATGCCGATGTTCCGGCATTTTGCGAGAGGTACTGTGCGTGCCACGGTGTCCTTTACTTTCTGCGCAAGCCGAAGCTTGCGGGTTCTTGGTTCTCGGTTCTCGGTTCTCGGTCACGGACGTCCTTACCGAGAACCCACAACCGAGAACCCACAACGAATTTCTGCTACCAGCGATAATGCGCGAACGCCTTATTCGCCTCGGCCATGCGATGAACGTCTTCCTTCTTCTTCATCGCCGCGCCGCGGCCATTGGCTGCGTCGAGGAGTTCTGCCGTCAACTTGTCGACCATTCCCTTTTCGCCACGCGCGCGGCCAAAGGTTACCAGCCAGCGAATCGCGAGCGACGTACGGCGCTCGGGGTTGACTTCGATCGGCACCTGATAGTTCGCTCCACCGACGCGGCGGGACTTCACTTCCAGCATCGGCTTCACGTTTTCAACGGCCTTCTTGAAGAGCTTCAGGGCTTCGTCGCCACCCTTGGCTTCGAGAGCGGTCATCGCCTCATAGAAGATGCCCTGAGCGGTGGACTTCTTGCCGCCCCACATCATGCTGTTGACGAACTTGGTGACGAGCGTGGAACCGTAAACCGGGTCCGGAGCAACTTCGCGCTTCGCAATAAAACCTTTACGTGGCATTCTTCTCTTCTTCTTCCTCCAGCTCGGTGACTTCTCACGTGCTGGACCTGGTGGAACGGGTTCTCGGTTGTTGGTTGTCGGTTCTCGGTGGGCGGGCTTTTACCGAGAACCCACAACCGAGAACCAAGAACCCAAAATCTTTACTTACCAGCAGCCGCCTTCGGCCTCTTCGCGCCGTACTTCGAGCGGCTCTGCTTGCGGTTCGCAACGCCGACAGAATCCAGCGTTCCGCGAACCACGTGGTAACGAACACCCGGAAGGTCCTTCACGCGACCGCCGCGGATCAGCACGATCGAGTGCTCCTGCAGGTTGTGACCGATGCCCGGGATGTACGTCGTAACTTCAATACCGTTGGTAAGGCGAACACGGGCGACCTTGCGGAGGGCCGAGTTCGGCTTCTTGGGGGTCTGCGTGTAGACGCGGGTACAGACTCCGCGACGCTGGGGCGAACCCTGCAACGCGGGAGAGGCGGTCTTGTAGCGGGTCGGCGTGCGGCCCTGCTTGACGAGTTGATGGAACGTAGGCACTTTACAAACTCCCTCGGAATTACCCGAATTTCTGTATTCGGGCTCGGTGCAGGGCAGCTCCTTGCGCTTTGCTCCCACGCAATCCTTGCGGACGCGCAAAAGGCGAAGCACGCAAGCGCACTTCGGCGAAGTTCTGAATCCTGCACGCGGCCGTACTGCTGACTGCGTGTACAACAAAAACCCTTCAGGCGAATAACAGCGACGGTGACCGGGGTAAGGTCTTAACCCTGCCCAACTCCGTTTCGCTGTTCCGGCCCGCATAGCCCGTCCTTATGGGATCCGGCAAGCCGGAAGGAGGGTGGCGCAGGCGCGATAGACAGGCCGCAGTGTTGCAAATTCCCCAATGCTCCCGGAGAACCCTGCGGTGAAATCTCTTGTATCCAGTATAGCGCAGCCGAACGTTGCTCGTCTGCTACTTGCGCCTCCTCATGACGGCGCGTTCCGGATACTCGCGGAACCCTCTTACAGTACCAATCTCCGCCGCTATGAGTCAAGTTTCACTCTTGCCCTCGAATTTTCTTTATTAAAGTACATCTATCCGCATGAATACAGGCATCGGACTCACCATGCGATCGAGAACGGAACGGATCGCGGGAGGATACCAATGAAACTTTTCAAATTTGCAGGCTACGCAGTGACCGCGGCCGTTCTGACGTTGCCCTTGGCTACTTTTGGACAGGAGTCTCATGAGGACGCGAAGGCCCAGGTCGAGCGTCACGACGCCCATCACCACAACAAGGCCAAGATCGTAGGCGGCTCGGCCGTTGGCGGCGCGCTCATCGGCGCCAAGGTCGGCGGCCCGGGTGGAGCCCTCGTTGGCGCCGGCATAGGCGCGGGCGGTGGCCTGCTCATCAACAAGGCGCGCAAGCATCACGCCATCAAACAGCGCGAAAAGTACGCACATCCGCATCACCACTACCAGCAGTAAGGGAACGCACAAAGATCTAAATTTTTTCGACATCAAGGGCAGCCGCGCATCGCGGCTGCCGCGTGCTTTAACCTGAATCCGCTTCTTCCTCGTCCACATCCATTTGTTGTGTGCCTTCGTTCTTCGTTTGAGGCATCACGAAGGAGATTCCATGAAGAAGATCGTTGCATTCCTGATACTTGCAATCGGTTCTGCCGTCGCCGCCCACGCCGCTCATCCTGCGACAGCGTCATCCCACGCGACCGCAACCAGCTACCACAGTCCAAAAACCTACTCCAAGGCTGCAGTCGCACATAAGTAATCCGCACTGCCATCGCCACCCTGGCCCGCCACCGGCGGCCTTTCGTGTTTAAACTGGCAACTCGTGACTGGCAACTCGTAACTCTTAACCTAAACGCTCTACCGGCGACTTCGCTGCCGCCACAAACGCCCGCACCCGCGCCGCATCCTTCTTCCCCCACGACGCTTCCACTCCACTCGCCACATCCACGCCCCACGGACCAAACTCGGCAATAGCTTCTGCGACGTTCTCGGGACGCAAACCGCCAGCAACAATCACCTGGCCCCCAGTTTCTTTCGAGACTCCCCGCACAACAGCGGCCATCCGTTTCCAATCGAACGGCTTCCCCGTCCCACCGGACGCGCCACCATGCGACGCATCGAGAAGCACAGCCGACACATTCGGATGCTCCAACGCCACCCGAAGTGTCTCTCGCGTCGTTTCTGGATTCGCATCTTCAAGCACATCCAGTACCTGCAAAATACGCAGCGTTCCACCACTGCCATCAACGAGCGCGTCGATCAGTGCCGGATCAAACGCACTATGCAACTGCACGCCAGTCAGCCCAGCGGTGCTCGCGGTATGCAGAATTTCTTCAACATCGGTCGTCGTAAAAACACCCACCTTATCCACGCTCTCCGGCAGGCCAGCCGTTATCTCCGCGACCTGCGCAGCATTTACCTGCCGCTTGCTCGGAGCAAAAACGAACCCCACCGCATCCGCCCCGGCCTCCACCGCAACCAGCGCATCCTCAACATTCGTATTCGCACAAATCTTGACCCACATATCAACTCACCAATCCGCCGCGCACTGGGTGCCCCATTCATCGCCAGCACCTGGGCGATGAGTGGGCGGCCACAACCTTACCCGGCAGTCCTCAACAACTCTCGCAGCGCCGCCCCCGGCTCCGCTTTCCGCATCAACGACTCCCCAATCAAAAACGCCTCATACCCCGCCGCGCGCAGCCGCCGCATGTCCGCCGCCGTATGAATCCCACTCTCCGCCACCCGCACCGCGCTCTCCGGCAGCGACGCCGCCAGCTCCACCGCGCGCTCCAGCGACACCTCAAACGTCTTCAAATCACGGCTATTCACGCCGACACATTCGCAATCCAGCGCCAGCGCCCGCTGCAACTCCCCCGCATCATGCACCTCGCACAGCACGTCGAGCCCATGCGCCTTTGCCGAACCCCGCAGCACCTTCAACTCCGCATCCGTCAACGCCGCAACGATCAGCAAAATCGCATCCGCGCAATTCGCCCGAGCCTCCAGCACCTGAAACTCATCCACCATAAAATCCTTGCGCAAACAAGGAATCCCCACCGCCGCCGAAGCCCTCCGCAAATTCTCCAGCGACCCCTGAAAAAACTTCTCCTCCGTCAGCACCGACAGAACCGCGGCTCCACCGGCCTCCATCTGCCGCGCCAATTCCGCCGCATCGAACTCCGCGCGTATCACCCCCTTCGACGGCGAAGCCTTCTTCAACTCCGCAATCACCGCCGGCCCATCCTTCACCTTCGCCCGCAAAGCCCGCGCAAATCCACGCGGCGCATGCTCCGCCGCGGCCCGCTCCAGAGCGGGTATGTCAGCCGCTGCTTTGCGTTCAGCCACAACCTCGCGCGTGTGCGCAAGAATCTCCGCTAGATATTTCATTACTTACTCTCGGTTTCCAGACCTTCGTCCCCAAACGACCAACATTCATACTGAATCAGAGTGCGGCGGAGATTACGGAAAAAGGTTCGGTGATATCGCTTAGACTTCGGGTTATTAGTGACAGTCGTAAGCGAGTCGTTTGGACCCGCAAGGTGAATATCGATCCACTTACCGTTATGTTTTTTCCCTGAACGTTTAGCCCAAACGCCAAGGCCGATGACAAGGGCGTTCCCTTTACCGCGTTGAAATACTCGAACGTCACCTGGCTGCATTGAATCGCTCATAACTTATGCTACCGCCTTTGGATTTAGACAAAAACAGCGGACCCCACCCACAGGCCCGCCGTTTCCTAATCCCTAATCCCTAATCCCTGCCTTTACGCCTTCCCAGCCAGCTGCCGCAGCACATACTGCAAAATCCCGCCATGCTGGTAGTACAAAATCTCCTGCGGCGTATCGATCCTCACCGTCACAGGAAACTCCGTCACCTCACCCTCCGCCGAAGTCGCAACAACGGTAATATTCTTGCCGCTGGCAAACTTCCCGTCGAGCATCGCCTTCAACTCTCCCGGCGCGCTGCCGAGCGTGAAAGTCTCCTCACCCGTCAGCCCCAGCGATTCGGCATTCTCGTCCGCCTGGAACTGCAGCGGCAGAACCCCCATCCCCACCAAATTCGAGCGGTGAATCCGCTCATAGCTCTCCGCAATCACAAAGCGAATCCCCAGCAGCAGCGGCCCTTTCGCCGCCCAGTCGCGCGACGACCCCGCCCCATATTCCTTGCCCGCCAGGATCGCCAACGGCACGCCGCGCTCGGCATACTTCACCGACGCGTCGTAAATCGACATCCCCTCACCCTCCGGCAGCAGCCGAGTCACACCACCCTCGGTCCCCGGCGCCAGCTTATTGCGCAGCCGAACATTCGCAAACGTCCCGCGCACCATCACCTCATGGTTCCCGCGCCGCGAGCCATAAGAGTTGAAGTCCGAAGGCTTCACCCCATGCTCGACAAGATACTTGCCCGCCGGCCCATTCAGCTTGATCGACCCCGCCGGCGAAATATGGTCCGTCGTCACCGAGTCCCCTAGCACCGCCAGCACCCGCGCATCCACAATGTCCTGCACATCCGCCGGCGCCGCCGTCATGCCATCGAAATACGGCGCCTTGCGAATATAAGTAGAGTCCGCATCCCACCCATACGTATCGCCGCTCGGAAACTTCAAATTCTGCCAGTTCGAATCACCCTCCGACACCGTCGAGTATTGCTTCCGGAACATCTCCGAATCGATGCACGAAGCCACCGTGTCCGAAACCTCCTTCTGCGTCGGCCAAATATCCCGCAGAAACACCGGCGTCCGGTCCTTTCTGTAGCCCAGCGGGTCCTCATCGAAGTTGTGCGAAATATGCCCAGCCAGCGCATACGCCACCACCAGCGGCGGACTCATCAGATAATTCGCACGCACCTCCGGCGAAATCCGGCCCTCAAAATTCCTGTTCCCCGAAAGCACCGACACCGCCACCAGTCCATGGTCCTCAATCGCCTTCGACACGTCCGTAGGCAGCGGCCCCGAGTTGCCAATGCACGTCGTACACCCATACCCCACAACCTGAAACCGCAGCTTGTCGAGATACTGCAGCAGCCCCGCTCGCGTGTAGTAATCCGTCACCACCCGCGACCCCGGAGCCAGCGAAGTCTTCACCCACGGCGGCGTCATCAACCCCGCCTCCACGGCCTTCTTTGCCAGCAATCCAGCCGCAACCATCACATAAGGATTGCTCGTATTCGTGCAACTCGTAATCGCCGCAATCACAATCGAGCCGTTATCCAGGTACTTCTCCGGCTGCACACCAAACCGCGCCTCCACCGAGTTCGGCGCTTCGAGCACCGCAACCGCGGCCGGCGCCTCAGGCGCCGGCGCGCCAGTCGAACTCGTCAAATCGCCGCCCAGCGAAGTATGTCCGCCCTCACCTTCCCACCGAACCATCTGCCGCGCCGCACCCTTGTTCGCATTCGGCCCCAGCAGGCTAGGCAACTGCTGCGCAAAGCTCTCCGGAGTCTTCGACAGCAGCACCCGGTCCTGCGGGCGTTTCGGTCCCGCCACACTCGGCTCCACCGTCGACAAATCCAACGACAGCGTCGCCGAATACTCCGCCTCCGGCGCATCCGAAGTATGAAACAGTCCCTGCGCCCTGTAGTACGCCTCGCACAGCGCAATATGTTCTTCCGTGCGCCCCGTCAGCCGCAGATATTTCAGCGTTTCGTTGTCGACTGGGAAAATCCCGCAAGTCGCCCCATACTCGGGGGCCATATTCGCAATCGTCGCGCGATCGGCCAGCGGCAACTCACTCACACCCGGCCCATAGAACTCCACAAACTTGCCCACCACACCCTGCTTCCGCAGAGCCTCAACCACTGTCAACACAAGGTCAGTCGCCGTCGACCCTTCTTTCAACTTCCCGGTCAACCGATACCCGACAACCTGCGGCACCAGCATCGACACCGGCTGCCCCAGCATCGCAGCCTCGGCCTCAATGCCGCCGACACCCCAACCCAGCACGCCCAGCCCATTCACCATCGTCGTATGCGAGTCGGTCCCAACCAGCGTGTCGGGATACGCCGTCACCTTGCCGTCCGCATCCGGCAAGGTCGTAAACACCACCCGCGCCAGGTACTCCAGGTTCACCTGATGACAAATCCCCATCCCCGGCGGCACGGCGGAAAAATTCCGGAACGCCGTCTGCCCCCACTTCAAAAACGCATACCGCTCGCGGTTCCGCTGAAACTCCAAGGCCGCATTCAGGTCGTACGCATTCACCGTCCCGTACTCGTCCACCTGCACCGAGTGATCGATGACGAGTTCCGCCGGCTGCAGCGGATTGATCTTCTCCGGATTCCCGCCCAGCGCCCGCATCGCATCGCGCATCGCCGCGAGATCCACAATCGCCGGCACGCCCGTAAAGTCCTGCATCAGCACGCGCGCCGGCATATACGCAATCTCGCGCGACGGCTCCGCCTTCGGGTCCCACGCCGCCAGGAACCGGATGTCGTCGGCAGTGACTGTCTTGCCATCCTCATGGCGCAACAAGTTCTCCAGCAGGATGCGCAGCGAAAACGGCAGTCGCACAAGGTCCACGCCCGCGCAATTTTCCTGTAGCGCCTTCAGGTTGAAGTACTCGAAAGTCTCTGCGCCCGACGTAAGCGTGGCGGCGGCATGGAAACTATTGGGATGTTGTGGGTTCGACATATCTCATTCTCCTTGGGACGACGGTCCCACGCATCGCGCTAGTGTGGTGAGTCATTGATTCGTTCTACTGCCCAGGATTCGTTCTACTGCCCAGGACTCGTTCTACTGCCCAGGATTCGTTCTACTGCCCAGGATTCGTTCTACTGCCCAGGATTCGTTCTACTGCCCAGGATTCGTTCTACTGCCCAGGATTCGTTCTACTGCCCCAAG
>Ga0207933_1001306_pt1 | contig 19675 bp, 25 predicted proteins | sample NGESurdeep092012_4_FD_184488 | JGI IMG/M metagenome (GOLD analysis project Ga0207933, IMG submission 184488) | Arctic peat soil microbial communities from Barrow, Alaska - NGEE Surface sample F53-3 deep-092012 (SPAdes) | ecosystem: Environmental > Terrestrial > Soil > Wetlands > Peat ...
CCATTGACTGATTGCGGAAATTTTCCAAGTCGTGCGCGATGAGCGCACCCAAAGGACGGCGAGCCTTTTGCCCCAAGCTGGCGAGAAACTTTTCAATGACGATTTTGTAACGCTCATGCGTGCGCGGTTTGCTGGCGAGTTCCTTGCCGTTGAGCCAATTGGTGAAGTAGTCGTGAATTGTTTCGGATTGCATCGGCGCTTGGCCGGTGCTTTCGAGAATGGTGTTGAGAACTTTGCGCGCTTGGGCTTCCGTCAAATTGCCGTCGCGCCCTTGATCGGCGGTTTTCTCAAATTGCAAACAGACTTCCCAAGCCTGCTTCCGGGCTGTATGTTTGGTGCTGCAAAACGTGCGGCGTCCATCTGGCAAAGTGAAGGCGCAATACCAGAATGGCGACTTGCCGCGCGGGTCTTTATGTAGTGATGCCATAACGAGTCATAATTTAAGTCATAACAACGCCAATGTCAATCAATGACGCAGATGCTTGTATTTGTTTGATTTTATTGAGATAAAGCGGCTGGCATCGAAAGAGGGGTTCGATTCCCCTATGCGCTACCAATTTTATGATGAATGTGTTTCAAATTATTTTCACGCCGGCGGGCGCCGCCGAACTGGGGCGGATGCCAAAGGAACTGCAATTGCAGATTCTCGGCGAGTTTCGCGGCCTGCCCCAGCAGGTGCTCGGCACGGAACTGGACGAGTTTGGCAAGCTGGAGCAGGGCGGACGGACGCTGCACCGTTTTCGCGTTGGCGACTACCGTGTTTATTTTGAGCGGCATGAACTGGGCGTGCTCGTCCACCGGATTTTGAGCCGCAACACGTTGAAGGATTTTCTGTTCCGTTCCGGCCTGAAAACGGGCGAGGACGAGGCGTTGCAGGAAAACCCGAAGTTCTGGGAATTGATTGAGACGGCCAAGGTTCACAAGGCATGAACCTCCAAAAGATTTGCCCGATTGCCGCTGAAATTTTTATGGCGGGGTCGGAGCGTCCGGTGACGTTGGAGGCGCTATGTTTGGAGTGACTCCGGCTGCAGCGTCCTCATCGGTGACCGGATAAATTTGAGCGATTGGATCGTGGTCCTGTTGCGCTTTAAGGTGATTGGCCAAGATTAATAATTCTTGAGTGTCCGGATCCATCGGGGCCTGCGTTTGCGTAGTGGTATTGACGTTTGCCGAGCCGGTGCTGTTCACGCCGCTTTGTCCACCAGCGCCATTTCCCCTGCTCGCCAAGGCATTGACTTCATTTGCGCTGTTGTTGACCGCGCCGCCCGGCAGAACCGGCAAGCGGATTCCGCCGACGGACTTGAATCCCGGCACCCCCGGCGTGCCTGCGACCGCACCCGTTGAAGGCGCGTTGGCCAGAGGGATTTTTTCAACCATGCCGTGGTTGTTGAACGTGACGAAACCCGCTTTGTCGTCAATCTTGACGACTTCGATGTCATCCTGCGCCTCGCCTTCGGCAAGCATATATGACTTTTCCCCAGGTTTGCCGGCGACGGTGGTTTTGAATAAAACCTGCCATTGCCCGAAGATGGACATGACGCCGTTGGGCGTGATTTTCACCGGCGGTTCTGCGGCGTGCGCGTTCGGGTCAGGCGGCGGTGGAGGCGGGTTCAGTGCGAAAATGTTCCGCGCGACAATCAAGGCGTAGGGATTGCCCGGCAGCGCGGCGTCTTCCGCGCGCGAGGCGGCGTTCAAGGCCACTGCGCCCGCGAGGCAGATCGCAATTTTTCCGCAGCGCTTCATGTTTCAAATATATCAGTCACCGACTCGAATTCAAACACCGGAAGGGAAACTTGGTTGCGCGGCAAATTTCTTCACCCGGCGTCTTCACCCAGCTCGACGTTCCAATAGGCGAGGTCAATGAAGTGTTTCCAGCTCTCGTGTTTTTGCAGGCTGAAGCTGATCTGGACAAACGGACGCCATTTCGGGCGCTTGGGTTTGCGGACAAGGTGCATGGCGGCCTCCTGCGGCGTGCGGTTGGCTTTGTGCGTGTTGCAGCCGATGCACGAGCAGACGATGTTTTCCCACGTCGTCGGACCTCCACGGTCGCGCGGGATGACGTGGTCCAGATTCAAATCCTTGCGGTCAAAAACTTCGCCGCAATACTGGCAGGTGTTTTTGTCGCGCTCGAAAATGTTGTGGCGCGTGAACTTCACTTCCTTTTTCGGCAGCCGGTCATACAGGAGCAGCAGGATGACGCGGGGGACGCGGATGCGGAAGGAAATGGCGTGGATGGATTCCTCGTGCGGCGCGTCGGCGGAAACGTCGCGCCATTCGTGGAAGTTCAGCGTGCGGAACGAGCCGTCCTCGCCGCCGACGACGACCTGCGCCTGTCCTTGAAAAAGCAGCGTGAGCGCGCGGCGTGCGGTGCAGACATTGACTGCCTGCCACAGCCGGTTCAAAACCAAGACGTGCTGGTTGAGCGCGGTGTTCATAAACGCAACTGCCGGAAACTATCAAAACGGCCCGCGCGGGTCAATCGCGGCAATGTTACGGTCTCGTTCGATTTGATCTTCGCACCAGCGTTGCAAACCAAATGAGGTTCGGTTATTTTTTCCCGCATGAAGTTTTTTTCCGTCATCGCCATCTTTCTTGTTGTCGCGCTGTCGCAGGCGCGCGCGCAGGAGGGACCCGACGAACAATACGTCGCCATTTACAGCCGGATACAACAGGCGGACTCGTTCCAGAGTTTGAGCCAGACGCGCCAGGCGTTGGACGGTTATGTCGAGGCGCAAACGGCACTGCAAAAATTCCAGAAAGTTTTCCCGGATTGGGACCAGAAAATCATCAGCTACCGGCTGGATTATCTCGCGGGGAAAATCGCCGCGTTGACGGCGCTGCTTCCGCCTTTGACGAATGCCCTTCCGCAAACGGAACCGGCGGCCGCGGACACAAATGCCTCAACGTCCATCACCGGCCTTCAGTCGCAGCCCGGCGGATTGCGCTCGCAAGTGCTGGCTTTGCAGTCGGACAACGCGACACTTCAGGCAAAATTGAAGGAAGCTCTCGCGTTGCAGCCGGTGGCGGTGGCTCCGGGCGAACTTGCCAAAGCGCAGGCGCAAATCCTGTCGCTGATGAAGACCAATGATTTGCTCAAGGCAAGTCTGGATCAAATTTCCGCGAGGCCGGCCGTGATCAATATGGTCGAAACGCCCGTCGTCAATCCCGAACTGACGAATTTGCAGGCGCGAGTCGCGTCGCTACAGTCGGAATTGCTGGCCGCTTCGGTGGAAAAACTTGCGCTGGAAGATCGCGTCAAGCAATTGCAGGCTCCGGCAACCAACGCGTCGGTGGCGTCGGCGCAGTCGGCAGACGAGGCGCGGCTCCGGGGATTGGATGGCGAAGTGGAAACTTTGCGCGCACGGCTGGCAACGGACGAGGCGCAGGCCGTGCCTTACACATCGGACGAACTGGCCTTGCTCAAACAGCCGGAGCCGCAGGCCGCCGCCAGTTCCGGCACGACGAAAAAAACCTTGCACAAACTGCCTCCCGGCTCGGAGAAACTTGTCACCGAGGCGCAAAATTATTTTGCCGCCAAGGAATTCGACAAGGCCGCAGCCGACTACCGGATCCTTTTGCAGCAAGACCCGGACAATCCGCTGGCACTGGGCAATCTCGCGGCGATTGAACTGGAGCAGGGCAGCCTTGATGACGCAGAAAAGCACATCAAGGCCGCGCTCGCGCAAAATCCCGACGATGCCTACAACCTTTCCATCCTCGGCTACGTCAAGTTCCGGCAGAAGAAATTCGACGACGCGCTGGACGTCTTGAGCCGCGCGGCGAAACTGGATCCGCAGAATCCCGAGATTGAAAATTACCTGGGCGTCACTTTGAGCCACAAGGGGCTGCACACGCAGGCGGAGACGGCGTTGCGCAAGGCCATCGAGATAAACCCGAATTACGCCGCCGCGCAGAACAATCTCGCCGTGATTTACATCAGCGACCAGCCGCCGTCGCCGGAACTCGCGCGCTACCATTACCAAAAGGCGATCGCCGCCGGCCAGCCGCGCAATCCGGAACTGGAAAAAATGCTCGCCGCCAAGGGCGTGCCCGTCAACCCGCAGTAAAAAATGTTGCGCCAGGCTTCGCACGAACTGGTGGTTTCCACGCGCGGGCGCGGGCTTTTGGAATTCACCCGCGAATTGGAAAAGTGGATCGCGGAAAATAAATTTCGCGACGGCCTGCTCACGCTGCATCTGCGGCACACTTCCGCATCGCTGCTGATCCAGGAAAACGCCGACCCGGACGTGCGGCGCGATTTGGAATCATTTTTCAAGCGGCTCGTGCCGGACGGCGATCCGCTGTTCATCCACACGGCGGAAGGCGACGACGATATGCCCGCGCACGTCCGCACCGCGTTAACGACGGTTAATTTGAGTATCCCCGTCCGCGCCGGACAACTTGCGCTCGGAACGTGGCAGGGGATTTATTTATGGGAACACCGCACACGCGGCCACTCGCGCCGCGTCGCGCTGCACTTCATCGGCGAATGATAATTTTTCGACGCATGGCTTGGATTATTTTGGCAGGCCGTCGTGTGAGATTTTCAGCCAGAGATGAACTCAACTTTTTGAGGACATGGAAACGCCTTCATGTGTGAAATGGAATTCAGATTGTTCATCTGATTCTTTGAAGCCTAAATTGCTTTCGCAGTCTCAAAAATGTATGAAAATGTCCCAAAATAGGATAGTTCGCCAACTTGGAATCCAGTATTTATTATATTGTGATTGGCTTAAAAATAATAAAATAATGAAAGGAAACTTAATGAAAATGAATCTTGTAAAAACAATGAGTGTTGCCGCCTTGTTCGCAGGGCTGGCTATGATTCCCAGCGCAGCGAATGCTTCGTTGGAAGTGTTCACTTGGGCTCCCGACACCACTCGTCCACTTCCGGAGAATTTTTTAAGCTCAAGCGGCACGCTTGATTACGATACCGTCAACGGCGATATATCAGATTTCTCGTTGACTTATAGTTTTTTGGGCACTGACGATACTTATGATGCTTTCAGTGGAACTGTAGTGCTGGGAGATGGCGACCTTGCCTTGACCGGACATTCTTCCAATAGCAATGGCTTTTTAGGCATACCGTATGTTTTGTGGATTCCCACTGGCTCTCCCCAACCGGATGAAAATTCAGCCACTGCGCTTGGAACCCTTTTTGGCGATTGGGTTTATACCTCCACCGTCAGTGACAATCAGGCTGCGCCTGTTCCTGAACCGACGACTATGTTTGCCGGTGCGATGCTGCTGCTGCCGTTGGGGCTGGGAGCCGTGCGTTCTTTGCGCAAGAACCGCAACGCGTAATAATTCCTCCGCCTTGAGCGGATAAACGCCGCCGGAACAATTATCTGTTTCGGCGGCTTGTTTTTTTCTGTGCAACGGTGGCTTGCACAGCGGCGGGAGGCTGCAAGGTCTCGCGCCGCATCTGGGAGATCACACTACAAACTCCAATTCCTGCCGGTGCGGAATCAGGCCGCGCTCAAACGCCAGGCCGAGGAAGCGGCGGATGGATTCGCGGCCTTTGTCGCCGTAATCCAGCGTCCAGTGGTTGACATACATCCCAACGAACTTGTCCGCGAGGTCGCGGCCCATGTCGCGCGCGTATTGAAGCGCGTGCTGCACCGCTTCGGCGCGATGATCCAGGCTGAACCGGATGCTCGCGGTGAGCGTGTCGGAAATTATCCTGCGCGTGGCCAGATCAAATTTTTTGTGGATGACGTTGCCGCCGAGCGGCAGCGGCAGTCCGTCGTTCTGTTTGCCCCACCAGACGCCGAGGTCTTCACATAGCACGAGCTTTTCGTTTTGGAACGTAAGTTGGCCTTCGTGGATGATGAGGCCGACTTCAGCAATTCCATTTTTCACCGCCGCGAAAATCTGGTCAAACGGCACGACGACGTAATTGAATTCCTTCGCCGGTTTGCCGAGCCAGAGTTGCAGTGCCAGAAACGCGCTGGTCATCGTTCCCGGCACGGCGATTTTCTTCTTCAGAATTTCATCGCGCGAAAATTTTTGTTTCGCGACAAGCATCGGGCCGTAGCCGTCGCCCATGCTCGCGCCACTGGGCAGCAGCGCGTATTTGTCGGAGACATAGGCGTAGGCGTGGATGCTGACGGCGGTGATGTCGAGTTCGCCGCGCGTGGCGCGCTCGTTCAACGTCTGGATGTCCTGCAAAATGTGCTGGAAATGAAAACCCTGCGTGGGAATGAGTTCCTTTGCGAGCGCGTAAAACATGAACGCATCGTCGGGGTCCGGCGAATGGCCGAGGGTCAGGGTCGTTTTTGACATCCGCGAAAATTAAACGACGCGGCGCACGGTGTCACGACGAGAACTCCGACCATGCCGGGTGCGGACATGAACTTAATACCGAACGCACGCGCACGAATCAGTCCAGCCGCAGTTGACTGACACCTCCTTAAAGCACAGTCAAATTACAGGCAGACCCAGTGTGCGCGTGCGTCGCGTTCCTCCTTGGATTTCGAACATGAATGCAATCGGATCCGGCTCCCCACACATTTCCACTGCTTCACAGTTCCCCACCCGAATTCACAACAACCCGCAACCCGCATCCATTTAGCGCTTGCGTGCCGGGTGGAAAACTTCAGGCAAATCAGGATTTTTGACGTTGTTGAAAAATCGGACGCCGCGGCCGCTCGCGCTGGAATTTGCCGGTGGCTTGCGCCCGCGCAACGGCAACCTGCTTTGGGACCGGCTGCATGATTATCTCCTGCGGTTCGGCCAGCGCACCGCCGATACGTTTTGCCGGTTAAAACAATCCCGTCGTCACCCTCAACCAGGACAAAAACATGAGCACCAAATTACCCGAATGTTTCACCACTAACCCGCAAGCCCGCTGTCTGCGGGTCGAAATTTCCGCGACGCGCTCGGTGCTGCTGCCGTTCGATCAATTTGCGTTTGCCGAACTCGCCAGCGAGGACAAGGAACAAAAATTGCGTTTGGTCTTTGCCACGCACGAGATTTTGATTTCCGGCCACGCGTTGCGGCGAATTGAAGCGGCCATGCAAGTGATGGAACTGTCATTTATCATGCCGTTGCCGGCGAAATACCAGCCGCTCATTGCCGAAAATCAGCCGAAAATTCGGGAAATTGTGGTGACGGAAAACAAGCCCGGCAATTCGTAAGCGCAGGCGGCACTTAATTAAAAGTGCCAAGACTTTTCCTCAAGCTGCCTTGGGCAAGCTCTTGGTTGGCGGAAGTTCATCCGACGCCTTCACCATTTCACCGAAAAGACTCGTGAAATCTTTCAGCCCGGTGGTGGGAATAATGATCGTGTTGCGTTTGCCGCCAACTTCTTCGGAAATACGGAGGAACCGTCCGCGCGGATTCTCTTTGAGTGTCAGGAAAAACGACTTGCGTTCAATCTGAATTTGCTCGGATTTAAGCGTGTCTTCCTGAACAAATGGACGCGGTGGCGACTGTGTATAGGGCTGGTGATATGGCTGCCGGTGGAAAGGCGAGGGCCGTTCATTTGAGATCATAGATTCACACGTTGCTGCTGACGCACGCCAGCATGACAAACTTCACACTGGCTATCAACCTCTCAATTCAACCGGCGTGTCCTTCAGCTCTATTGATACTTCACAATAGCTTTATTGATGTTCAACACTATCTGTTCAATGTAGGCTCTTTTTTTGGATGTGAGCGCATGGACTTCGCCCGCCGCGCTCGAAAGATTGACGTGATACGAAGTTTTCGCAGTGACCATCATAAGAATTGCCCCAATGACCATTGCACCTCCAAGGATATACACACCTATCGGCGCTGGTGCCCTGCTGTGAATTGCCAAAATCGCTGCGAGCAGGAAAATCAGACCGAGAACGAGAAGCAGGATTGCTCCCAAAACTCGTGGCGGTGTGTATGTCATTCTGACAGATGTGATGTTTCGCAACGCATACGTCGTTCCCCAAATGATTACTCGCGTGTTGGTCACGGCAACGGCATTGTCGGAATAAATGGTTTCTTCCTTCGGTTGAACTGGAAGCGGTGGCGGCACAAGCTGCTGTTGCGGTGCGCCGTAATGAGGGCAGGCAGCCGCTTCCGTGCTGACAGATCCGTTACATTCTTTGCATTTAACTAACGCCATAGGACATACAAATCTATTGTGCTGCCGAATGAAAAGTCAATAAAGTCAGGAGACAATCAGGGTAATCCGTGCGTTGCCATGCTTCGGCCTGCGGTTTGGCGAACGGGAAAGTGGAGCGCAGGCGCAGAGACGTAGGAACGGAGTCGGAGCGTAACGACCGTCGCCAAACCGCAGGCCGAAGCACGCCGATCCTTCGGCTGAAACAGATGCCGCTCGTGACGAGCGCGCTTTCTGCGGAACGGAACCGGCGTGGTCGTGAGGAAAACAGGGCCGACCATCAGCCGGTGAAGTGAAGCAGAAAAGCGCGTTGGTCACGGCGAGAACATTCTGAAATGCTTTGCTCTCCTTCGAGAATTTTCCGCAACTTGGATCAATTAAGTGCGTTGTTCGTTAAGGCATTGGCTGCCTTTTGAAGAACGACCGGCTCGAATTTTAGCCGGTCGGCCATTGCCTTCCGATGCTCATTAGCCAAGTGACCATAAACTTTTCCAATCAGGACGCCGCCATCCTTATGTCCAACCCAAGCTGCAATCGTCATAAAGTCAATGCCGCTCATAACGCACATTGAAATAAAATGGTGTCTGCAATCGTGAAAATTGAAATCCGGCATTTTCGCCTGTGTCCTCACCAGTTCCAGCGACTCCCGAAAAGTTTTTGTCGGAATGTCTTTTTCCCCGCGCTGCGGTGATGGGAGAAGCCATTTCGATACGTCATGTGAACGGGTTTTCATTTCGGTCAAATGCGCTTTTAGTTTTGGATTAAAATCTACCACGCGAGCGTCACGATTTTTTAAGTCTTCGATTCCACGCCTTGTTATCTGTCTGCGGATAAAAAGTTGTCCATTCTTAAAATCAACATCATCCCATCGCACACCGAGGGCCTCGTTACGGCGCACGCCGGAATGAGCCATGAGTTTAATATAATCTACAAACTCCTGTGCATTTTCCGTAACCGGCACGTCTTTGCCTTTGTCGTTCTTTTTCGTTTCAAAGGCAGCGTTGCAAAGCACGTCCAGATCAACCGCTGTGAATAGCGGACGCTTTTCCGTGCTGGTTTTCAACGGTCGCAGCCCCTCGGTTGGCAGACGCTGTATGAGTCCATCAGATATGGCGCGCTTGAGAACAACGCGCAGCCCTATTACATCCAAATTGATTGTGCGCGATGACACGTTCTTTTTTAGGCGAGTTTCAATGAACCGATTGACGTGAACGGGTTTAATTTGATCAAGACGTAGGCCGCTCAAAAATTCAGTCCAGCGGTTAAGAATCGTTTTCTCTTTTTCAACTGTGCCCGGCTTTTTAGCTCCCTGGCCACTGCCGACAAAATCCAAATAACGTGCTGCGTAATCACCGAACTTCGGCGTCCGCGCGAGCGTCGGCAGTGCGTTGTCTGACCGTTGTGTCTGCAACCGTTTCAATTCCGCCACGGCTTGCGCCACCGTCTGGGCAGCATTGCCATCCTTATCAATCAATGGCACACGCCGTGTTTTTTTGACGCCGGTAATTGGGTTTTCAACACTCAGCCGCGCGTAATAACGCGCACCTCGTATCCACAGTCCACGAATCGGTTGCTTGCGCCCGTCCAGAACTTTTGAGAAAGTGAGCGCATGATTGTGACGCTTGGTTTCACTCTTTTGCTGATTGCTTATGGCTGCATTCTCTTTCATGCCATAACAGTGGCACATTTAGTGGCACAAGTCAAGTTTCAAGTTGTCAAAAACTCGTCAAATCATTGTAAATACAGCATTGCCGGTGTGGCGAAATGGCAGACGCACAGGACTTAAAATCCTGGGACTATTAAAAGTCGTGTGGGTTCGAGTCCCGCCACCGGCACCATTCCACCAGTTTGATTGTTTGCAACGAATGGTGGTTACGATTTGACGCAAGAAACACGAGTTTTTTTGCAGTTGTGGAAAAGGTTCGAGCCAATCGGCCCGGCCTTTCAAAACTGCTGCGGTTCGACCGAAACGATGGTGTCGGCCAACTGGTAGGATTTGAAATCACCAACCTGCGGCGCGTGCGCAAGTTGTGGGGCAGAACGCCCTTGGAGTGTTCACCGGCAAGATTGAAGCATCCGTCGCTTCGCACGACGTGGCACTGGCGCGAAATTTTTTCAACGCGTCGTTAAAGCAAAAAAGAAATCTTTGTGCCTGCACGCCGTGGCAGCTAATTTTTCCGGGTGAATCAAATCTATCGTGGACGCCTCGCACCGTCGCCGACCGGCCATTTGCATCTCGGTCATGCGCGGACATTTTGGGTCGCGCAGCAACGCGCGAAGGAAAATTCAGGCGAATTGATTTTGCGGAACGAGGATTTGGATTCTACGCGCTTCAAAATGGATTTTGTTTCCGCCATGCTCGAAGATTTGCACTGGTTCGGATTTGAGTGGAACGAAGGGCCGGACACCGGCGGAAAATTTGCGCCTTACAATCAAAGCGGGCGGATGAATTTTTATCGCGACGCGCTGGAAAAATTGCGCGCCGGAAATTTCATTTATCCCTGCACCTGCTCGCGCAAGGACATCCAGCAAGCCGTGACCGCGCCGCACGCAGAAGGCGACGAGCCGGTTTATCCGGGAACGTGCCGCAAGAAAAGTGACGAGCAAACCGGAAGCTCATCACTCCGTTTCAGAGTTCCCGACGGCGAGACGATTTCTTTCGTTGACGGAAATTGCGGCGAGCAGAAATTTGTCGCCGGAAAAGATTTTGGAGATTTTGTCGTCTGGCGGCACGACGATGTTCCGGCGTATCAGCTCGCGTGTGTTGTGGACGACGCTGCGATGGATATTTCCGAAGTCGTGCGCGGCGCGGATTTGCTGGTCAGCACGGCGCGGCAGATTTTGATTTTCCGCGCGCTGGGTTTTATGCCGCCGAATTTTTTTCACTGCGAATTGATGCTGGACGAAAAAGGCGAGCGATTGGCCAAACGCCACGACGCGTTGAGTTTGCGGAAATTGCGCGAACTTGGCGAAACGCCGGAATTATTACGCCAAAAAAATTTCAAAAAGTGCTTGTGAAATTTTTCACGATGAGGCAATCTTCACGTTCTCAAACCCACAACTGGTTTGGTTGATTGAGCAATCGGTATCGGAAGTAATTTTTACAGTGAAGTCATTCAGCAAAATCTTTTTTTTCTGCGCATTTTTCGCCGCGATTTTCCTGGCGAATGCGGACGCACAATCGCCTTCGCAGACAAATGCGGGCGGTTCGTCTGCGGTTTCAAACACTGCAAATTCAACCGCAACGGCGCAAACCGCCCAACCGGCGGCAGAGGATGTGCTTCCTGCCGAAAAACCGCCGGCACTTTTTTATATCGGGCCGTCTTTGGAAGAAGGCGTGCCTTCGATTTTTGCGGGGTGGTGGCCGAAACAAATCTCGCTTCCGATTTCCAATTCGATTGTCTGCTCGTGGATCGTGGCGGCGGTCATTTTGCTGGTCGTGCGCATCACGACTTGGAAAAACATCAGGGAAATTCCATCGGGGATGCAAAACCTGATGGAAATGATCTGCGAAGGCTGGGAGGGTTTTATGACGGATGTTTTGGATCCGAGGGTCACGCGCTGGGTTTTTCCGTTTGCGACGACGTTTTTGATTTTCATCGTCCTGTGCAATTATGTGGATTTAATCCCGGGCGTCGGGACAATCGGCTTCGGAACGCCGGATAAAAGCAGTTCGCTGCCGTTTGCCATTGAGAATGTCAGGAAGCCGTTTTTCCGCCCGCCGACTTCCGACGCGAACCTGACTGTGGCGATGACCGCCGTTTTTTTGGTGATGTGCCTGTTTTGGGCCGTCCGTTACAATGGCTTCTGGGGGTTCACCAAGCACGTTTTTGGCGTGAAAATGAAGGTCAACAAATGGGTATTCCCCTTGATTGCGCTGCTGTTTCTTTTCATCGGCACGATGGAGGTGGTTTCGATTTTGTTCGCGCGGCCCGTGGCACTGGCGATGCGGCTTTTCGGAAATGTTTTCGCCGGAGAAACCATGCTGGACATGGGATTCCACATTCCAAACTGGCTGGGGTCTCTGGCCATCACGCTGACGGTTTATTTTTACGAAACGTTCGTTTGCGCCGTGCAAGGGTTTGTGTTTGGATTGCTGGTCGTGGCGTTTGTGGGCACGATGTGCGCGCCTCATGAAGAACACGAACATTGAAATGATTTGCAGCCGCGTTGAAACAAGGCGGCTGCGACAACAAAAAAACAACTAGAAAGAAAAAATATATGCTCGCAGATATAGCAAATTCCGTCGTCCAGTCCGACATCAAGACAGGCGTGGCAATGGCCGGCGCGTCCATCGGCATTGGTTGCGCCACGGCAGGCGCGCTTGTCGCCATGAGCCGCAACCCCGGCATGATGGGCAAAATCCTGCTCTGGATGTTCGTCGGCATGGCGCTCGCCGAAGGCTGGGCGGTCATCGCGTGGTTCGCCGTCAAATAATTCCGGCCTATGAGCGAACTTGGAATTGACTGGAGGGCGCTGGCCACGCAGACGATCAGCTTCGCGATTGTTTTTTTCGTGCTGTGGAGATATGCCTACGGGCCGATTTTCAAAAAGCTCGAAGAGCGCAGGCAGAAAATCGCCGAAGCCCTCGCCAACGCCGAAAAAATAAAAGCCGACGTTGCGAAAACGGAAATCGAGCACCAGAAAATCCTGGCCGACGCCGGTGACAAGGCGAACAAATTGATTGACGAGGCGCGTCAGGCCGCCGCCCGCGTGCGCGAACAGGAAACGCAAAAGGCAATCGCCGCTGCGGAACAAATCGTGACGAAGGCGCGCGAAGCCGCCGTGCAGGAACGCGCGCAGATGCTCGCGACGTTGAAACGCGAAGTCGGAAGGCTTGTCGTGCAGACGACCTCGACCGTCACCGGAAAAATCCTCACGGTGGACGATCAAACCCGGCTCGCGAAAGAAACCGAAAAACAATTGGCCGCATAATTTTAATGGGGAAGGACGCCGTGCCGGCGTCCCAAAATAAAAACAAGGACGGCGACACGCCATCCCCCCAAACAGTAATGAAAATTTCCAAACAAGCGCAACGCGACGCCCGGCAACTGTTCCGCAGTTGCCGCGCCAACAATTTGCTGGACGAAAACCGCGTCCGGCAGACGGTCAAATTGTTGAGCGAAAAAAAGCCGCGCGGCTACGTCGAGATTTTGTCGCGATTGCACCGTTTGGTGAAAATGGATATGGAGCAGCACGCGGCGCGCGTCGAGAGCGCGACGGCTTTGCCCGCCGATCTGCAGTCGGACGTGACAAACGAGATCAAAAAGAAATATGGCGCGGGCGTGAGCATTTCGTTCGCGCAAAATCCGGCGCTCATCGGCGGCTTGCGGATCCAGGTTGGCAGCGACCTTTACGACGGCAGCGTGAAAATGCGTCTGGAAAAATTGGAAGAAAGTTTTTAACGAAATTTTATGAGCAACTTATTGCAGGAAATTGAAGCGCAAATCAGCGGCGCGAAGACCGCAACGGCCAAACAAAACGTCGGAGTCGTCCGCGAAATCGGCGACGGCGTGGCGAAGATCGAGGGACTTACCGACACGATGCTCAACGAGATGCTGGATTTCGGCAACGGCGTCACCGGCCTCGCGCTCAACCTCGAAGAAACCGAAGTCGGCGCGATTATTTTGGGCGATTACACCAAGATTAAAGAAGGCGATGAAGTCCGCACGACGGGAAAACTTTTGCAAGTGCCGGTTGGCAAAGGATTGCTTGGCCGCGTGGTCAACACGCTTGGCCAACCGCTGGACGGCAAAGGCCCGATCAAAAGCGAAGTTTCCTATCCGGTTGAAAAAATTGCGCCCGGCATCATCCGCCGTAAATCCGTCAGCCAGCCGGTGCAGACCGGCATCATGGCGATTGACGCGATGGTCCCGATCGGTCGCGGCCAGCGCGAACTGATCATCGGCGACCGTGGCACGGGCAAGACCACGATCGGCGTGGATGCGATGATCAATCAGGCGCGCATCAACAAGGTTGCTGAAACCGCTGGTGATAAAAATTTCCGTCCCATTTATAATATCTATGTCGCCATCGGCCAGAAGCAGTCCAGCGTGGCGCGCGTCATCGGTATTTTGGAAGAAGCGGGCGCGATGCCTTACACGATCATCGTCGTGGCGGCGGCTTCTGATTCCGCTTCGAATCAATATCTCGCGCCGTTCACCGGTGCGGCCATCGGCGAATGGTTCATGGACAACGGCATGGATGCGCTGATCATTTATGATGATTTGTCCAAGCACGCCGTCGCGTATCGTCAGGTGGCTTTGATTTTGAAACGTCCGTCTGGCCGCGAAGCGTATCCGGGCGACGTGTTTTATCTGCACAGCCGTCTGCTCGAACGCAGCGCGCGCGTTTCTGAAAAATACGGCAACGGTTCTTTGACTGCGCTGCCGATCATCGAAACACAGGCCGGTGACGTTTCGGCTTACATTCCGACGAACGTGATTTCGATCACGGACGGACAAATTTATCTGGAAACGGATTTGTTTTATCAAGGCATTCGTCCCGCCGTTTCCGTCGGTCTCTCCGTTTCTCGCGTCGGTTCCGCCGCGCAGGTCAAGGCGATGAAGCAAGTTGCCGGTCGTATCAAAGGCGATTTGGCGCAATTCCGCGAACTCGCGGCGTTCGCGCAATTCGGTTCTGACCTTGACGCCAAAACGCAGGCATTGCTCGAACGCGGCAAACGCATCGTCGAATTGTTCAAGCAAAACCAATACAGCCCGCTGCCCGTTGAAGTGCAGGTCGTAGTTTTGTGGGCGTCGCAAAATGGTTTCGTGGACGATGTGGCCGTGGACAAGATCAAGGATTTTCAGGCGAAGCTGATTGATTTCATCGCCACGCGCAAAGCCGAGTTGCTCACGAAAGTGCGCAACGAAAAAGCCATCAGCGACGCGATTGCCGCCGAGTTGAAAGTGGCTGTGACGGAATTCAAGCAGAGCTACAGATAATTTCGGCCTCGAAATAAAATTTAAGTGCTTATGGCAAAATATCAAGTCAAAGAAATGGTCAGAATCGGATCGTTGATTCTGTCTCTTCGCGGCTTGCGTGTGATGCTGGATTCGGACTTGGCGAAAATTTACGGCGTCACCACCGGCGCGCTGAATCAGGCGTTGAAACGGAACATTAAACGGTTTCCTGATGATTTTACCTTTCAATTGTCAGCTAAAGAATTAGAAGTCTTGATATCACAAATTGTGATATCAAAAAAAGGTTCGGGTGGGCGGCGCAAATTGCCGTGGGTTTTCACCGAGCACGGCGCGATCATGCTGGCCAGCATTTTGAACAGCGAACGCGCGGTGGAAATGAGCGTTTCCGTGGTGCGCGCGTTTGTCTTGATGCGTGAACAATTGACGGCGAACAAGGAACTCGCACAGAAATTAAGCGAGTTAGAAAGCCGCGTCAGCGGACACGACGAGGCGATTCAGAATTTATTTGAAACGATCCGGCAACTAATCGAGCCGCCGTTGCCGGAAGACCGGAAGCAAATTGGTTTCATGCGCGAAACGTCGCCGCCGTATCGCGTCAAAACTCAAAAGCGATTTTAATTTTTACAAATGCCCAGCACACGCGACATACGCCGGCGCATCAAGTCGGTCAAGAACACCGCCCAGATCACCAAGGCGATGCAGATGGTCGCCGCCGCCAAGATGCGCAAGGCGCAGCAGGCCGCGCTCGTCGGGCGACCGTATGCGGATTTGATGAACGCGATTCTGGCGGAAGCCGCGCCGCGCATCGCGGGGTTTGAACATCCGCTGATGAAAACCCGTGAAGTGAAAAAACGCGCGGTCATCGTCGTGAGTTCGGATCGCGGTTTGTGCGGCGGCTTGAACGGCAATTTGATGCGCGAGGCGGGCAAGCTCGACAAAAACATGACGGTGTTCATTTGCGCGGGAAAAAAAGGCGGGCAATTCATCGCGCGCACGAAACGGAATCTGGCTGCGGAATTTTCCTACAAGGATGCGCCGACGTTTGCCGAGGCGCGGGCGGTCTCGAAATTTGCGCAGGATTTGTTTTTGAAGGGGGAGGCGGACGCCGTGGATATTTTGTTCACGCAATTCATTTCGACCTTGGTTCAGCAGCCGAAAACGATTCCGTTTTTGCCGGTCGGCAAAATCAAGGCCGTCACGGCCGGCGTCCATGCGCCCGCACAGGAACTGGCAAGCGCCGGCCCGCGCACGGACACTTTTGAATTTGAGCCGGACGAACCAACCGTGTTGGGCGCGCTGCTGCCGCACAGCTTGAATTTTGAGATGCACCAGATTTTGCTTGAAGCCAAGGCCAGCGAGCAAAGCGCGCGCATGGTCGCGATGAAAAACGCGACCGACAACGCGAAGCAGTTGATCAAAGATTTGACGCTCGAATACAACAAGCTGCGTCAGGCGAACATCACGAAAGAATTGCTGGAAATCACCACCGCACAAATGGCGGTGGGCTGAAGATTGAAACAACCGCATATTTTGTTAAATTGCAGGCATGACGAAATTACTCGAAAAAGCGATGGAAGAAGCCCGGAGCATTCCTGAAAGCAAACAGGATGAAGTCGCGGTTTTCATCTTTGAGGAAGTTCATCGCGCGAAGCTGCTGGCGGGAATTGAAGAAGGCGAATGCGCGATTGAAGAAGGACGCGTTGTTTCGCATGAGGAAGCAAAGCGCCGGATGGCCAAATGGCTGAAATAATTTGGACCATTCCTGCGTTGGATGGGTTGAACGCGATTGCAGATTATATTGCGCGCGACAAACCCGATGCTGCGAACAGGCTGGTGCGACGGATTTTTGCGAGAGTTGATTTGTTGGAATGGTCGCCCGAAATGGGACGGCGCGTTCCCGAAATGCGCGGCAGCAGTTACCGCGAAGTTGTTATGCCGCCTTGCCGGATCATTTACCGGATTGAAGGCGAAGTCGTAAAAATAGTGACGGTCATTCGCGGCGAACAAAATTTGAAACCAGAAGACGTAAGAAAGGCAGATTTGTAATTTTAGAAATAAATATGAACAAAGGCAAAATCGTTCAAATCATCGGCCCGGTCGTGGACGTGGAATTTCCCGGCCAGCTTCCCGCCATTTACAACGCGCTCGTGGTGAATTTCACCGTGCAGGGCCAGGCCGTCAAGCTGACGCTCGAAGTGCAGCAGCATCTCGGCGACAACTGGGTGCGCGCCGTCGCCATGAGCACCACCGAGGGACTCAAGCGCGGCTACGAAGCCGTGGACACCGGCGCGCCGATCTCCATGCCCGTGGGCGAAGCCGTCATGGGCCGCGTGTTCAACGTCACCGGCGAGGCCGTGGACGAACAAGGCCCGGTGAAGGCCGATAAATATCTGCCCATCCATCGCGCCGCGCCACCGCTCGTGGATCAATCCACCAGCCCGCAAATTTTGGCGACCGGCATCAAGGTCATTGATTTGATCTGCCCGTTTTTGAAGGGCGGCAAAGTCGGCGCGTTCGGCGGTGCCGGCGTCGGCAAGACCGTCGTCATCATGGAACTCATCAACAACATCGCGAAACTGCACGGCGGTATTTCGATGTTCGCGGGCGTCGGTGAACGCACACGCGAAGGCAACGATCTTTACAACGAAATGATCGAGGCCGGCGTCATCAAGGTTAAGAAGGATGAAAAAGGTCATCCGGTCATCGGCGAAAACGGTTTGCCGATCATCGAACCCGGCTCACGCATCGGCCTTGTGTATGGCCAGATGAACGAACCTCCGGGCGCGCGTCTGCGCGTGGCGCTGTCTGCGCTCGCCGTGACGGAATATTTCCGCGACGAAAAAAATCAGGACGTGCTGTTGTTCGTGGACAACGTTTTCCGTTTTTCACAGGCCGGTTCGGAAGTCTCCGCGCTCCTCGGCCGCACGCCGAGTGCCGTCGGTTATCAGCCGACGCTCGCCGCCGAAATGGGTGACTTGCAGGAACGCATCACCTCGACCAAAAAAGGTTCGATCACAAGCTTTCAGGCCGTCTACGTTCCTGCGGACGACTTGACCGATCCGGCGCCCGCGACGACCTTCGCGCACTTGGACGCGACCATCGTTTTGGAACGCTCGATCGCCGAGCTGGGTATTTTCCCAGCCGTGGATCCGCTGTCCTCCAGTTCCCGCGCGCTCACGCCGGAAATTGTCGGACAGGAACATTACGACGTCGCGCGCGGCGTGCAGAAAGTTTTACAACGCTATAAAGATTTGCAGGACATCATCGCGATCCTCGGCATGGACGAACTTTCCGCCGAGGACAAGACGACCGTTTTCCGCGCCCGCAAGATCCAGAAATTCATGAGCCAGCCGTTCACCGTCGCGCAGGTTTTCACCGGACGCGAAGGCAAGCAGGTTTCGCGCGAGGACACCGTCCGCGCGTTCAAGGAAATTCTCGAAGGCAAGCACGACGACGTGGCCGAACAAAACTTCTACATGAAGGGCGGAATTGACGAAATCAACGAAGCGTAAATTTGTGAATCGTTGCACCGTTAAATCGGCAGGCCGATTCACGATTCACGATTCACGGTTCAACAATGTAACGATTTAACGAAACAAAGATGGCCACGATCAAACTCGAAATTGTCACGCCGGAGGCGAAAACCTACTCCGAGGACGTGGACATGGTCACGCTCGACGGCGGTGACGGCCAGATGGGCATTTTGCCGCAGCATATGCCGTTGATGACGCAGCTTGTCGCGGGGGAAATCCATGTCAAAAAGGGCGGCGAAAACATTTTCCTCGCCGTCGGCGACGGTTTTGTGCAGGTCACGGGCGAAAAAATTTCAATTCTTACGGACATGGCGATTCGCGGCGAAAACATTGACGAAGCGAAAGCCGAGGAAGCCCGTCAACGTGCCGAAGCCCGTCTCGCGGAAAAATTGACCGACGAAGAAGCTGCTTCCGCCAGCGCTGCGCTCGCGCACTCGCTCGCGCAACTCAAAGTAAAACGCCGGCACAGATAATTTTGTGGGGAACAAAAAACGGCGCAGTGAATTCATCGCGCCGTTTTATTTTTTCGGCGGCAATTCACGGATGAAAGACCAGGAAACTTCTGCGGCTTCTCCCGTGTTGTAACGCACTTCAAAACCAATCCGGCATTCTTCATCAAGGACAATTTCAACCGGTTCGGCTTTGGAAGAAATTCTGTTGGCTTTGCGAATGGCGCTGTGCGGTTCAAGAAAACTCATGCCGTCGTCAAACTCACGTCGAACGCATCTTCCCATGCGAGATAGCGCACGCTCTTGATGCGAACCATCTTGGCGGTTCCAAACGGCTTTTTAAGATTGGTCAGTGATTTCATAAACGGCCTTCATGTTCCAAGGCTTCAATTATCTTTAACAGCTTTTTATCTGGTTGCCAACTTTCCATTCCTTGCCGTGTGCAAATCAAAGCGTCCGATGAGTTTGCCGCCGGCGGTTTCAACATGGACATGACGCGGTTCATGGTCGCCGAGGAACCAGGTGATGATGTAACCGTCGCGCCGGACTCGTCCCATAAATTTTATTCAACTTTCCACCACGTTGATCTCCACTGGCTCGACGCTGACGCCGGTTTTCTGCAACCATTTGATCGCGGCTTTCACGTCGGCGCGCTTGCCGTCGAGTTCG